>Ga0097691_1000082_pt1 | contig 85590 bp, 93 predicted proteins | sample NGESurdeep072012_8_FD_72858 | JGI IMG/M metagenome (GOLD analysis project Ga0097691, IMG submission 72858) | Arctic peat soil microbial communities from Barrow, Alaska - NGEE Surface sample 210-1 deep-072012 | ecosystem: Environmental > Terrestrial > Soil > Wetlands > Peat ... | reverse complement strand
GCCGGCCGAGCCGACAGATCACGCCAAAGGCACAGAGCGGCCGGTCGCGGCAAGGGTCAGACCCGACCAGCGGCAGCTCATCCATACTCACAGTCGCGGCCCGTGCCGATGCCGACGGCGGGTGAAGGCGCCAGCTTGGGGCAGCTTCACCCGGCTACGGCATCGCCCCGACGGGGTACGGCGAAGTCGCCGACGGCCCCAGGATCCGGTCGAGCAGGGCAAGGGCCGCCCGAACGTGTCGTTGCCGGGTGAGCGTCGCCCCGATCGAGAACCGGATCGCCAGCCGGCCCCGGACCCGGGTGTGGGTCAGGAAGACCTCGCCGGTGTCGTTGGCGGCGTCGAGCAGGGCCTGAGTGGCCACGTCGCCGTCGACGTGGGCAAAGACGACCAGCTGCAGCGGCACCGGGGCCAGCCGCTCCAGCGCCGGGTGCGCGTCCACCCAGTCGGCCACCTCGCCGGCCAACGCGACGTGCTCGCGGATGTGCGCACGCAACCCGGCGGCGCCGTAGTGCCGGATGACGAACCACAGCTTGAGCGCTCGGAACCGCCGACCCAGCGGGATCTGCCAGTCTCGGTAGTCGATCACGGCGCCGGAAGCGGAGGCGGCGTTGCGCAGGTACTCCGGCAGGATCGACAGCGCGGCCAACAGCGGCGCCCGGTCGGCCACGTAGAACGCGTCGCAGTCGAAGTTGGTCAGCATCCACTTGTGCGGGTTGACGCAGTAGCTGTCGGCCAGCTCGACGCCGTCGTGCAGCCAGCGCAGCTCCGGACAGAGCGCCGCGGTCCCGGCCAGCGCCGCGTCCACGTGCAGCCAGACGCCGTACCGTCGGCAGAGCTCGCCGATGGCCCGCACCGGATCGACCGCCGTGGTCGACGTTGTACCCACCGTGGCGACCACCATGACCGGTACGGCGCCAGCCGCGGAGTCCGCGGTCAGCAGCGCAGCCAGCGACTCCGGGCGGATCGACAAGTCGTCGTCGACGTCGATCAGGCGCAGGTTGGCCGAGCCGACGCCCGCGATCCGCACCGCCTTCTCGACCGAGCTGTGCGCCTGCGACGAGCTGTAGACGGTGAGCCGGGCGGTGGAGGCCAGCCCGGTGGTGTTGCCGGCGCCGGCAGTGGCCCGCTCCCGAGCGGCTAGCAGCGCGACCAAGGTGGCGCTGGAGGCGGTGTCCTGCAGCACCCCGCCGCCCGCGCCGGTGGACCGGAACGCCGCCGGCAAGTCAAGCAGGTCGGCCAGCCAGTCCAGCACGTGGGTCTCCAGTTCCGTGCAGGCCGGACTGGTCGACCACAACATGCCCTGGACGCCGAGGCCCGCTGAGAGCAGCTCGCCGAGCACCGCCGGGCCGGAGGCGTTTGCCGGGAAGTAGCCGAAGAAGTTCGGCGACTGCCAGTGCGTGAGCCCGGGAAGGATCAGCTCGTCGACGTCGCGGAGCATCGCCGCGAACGGCTCCCCCTGCTCGGGTGGGCCCGCCGGCAGCCGCTCGCGCAGCTCTCCCGGGCGCGCCCGGGAGAGTACCGGCAGGTCCTCCACCCGCTCCAGGTAATCAGCGATCCAGTCCACCACCGCGCGACCATGCTCCCGGAACTGCGCCGGGCTCATGTGCGCGGAGTCGGCACCCACCCAGCCCTCACCCCCCCAGCCCTCACTCACTCAGCCCTCACTCACCGGTCTCACTCACCGAGAAACCTCCACTCGAGTCCACGGGCACCCGGACGGCGCGAGTCGTAACCGCGCGGACGGCCAGCTCGCCCGCCGGCGGGTAGCGCACCGCGACCAGGGTGAGTCCGTGCGCCGGTGCGACCGGCACCGCGCTGACCCGCACTGCACTGCCCAATAGCTCGGCGGGCCAGCCGACCGGCCGCCGGCCGGCTCCGACCGCCACCAGCGCCCCGACCAAGCTGCGCACCATGCGATGACAAAAGGCGTCCGCCTCCACGGTGGCCACCAGCACGTCCGCATCATCGCGGCGCCAGTCCAGCCGCAGCAGCCGGCGCAGCGTCGTACCGCCCGGTCGCCGCCGGCAGTACGCCGCGAAGTCGTGCTCTCCGAGCAGGCCGACACTCGCGGCCTGCATCCGGTCGAGATCCACCGGGTGGCCGTAGGCCCAGGTGTCGGCGCGGCGCAGCGGGTCCACGCCCCAGGCAGCGTCGGCCACGCGGTAGCGGTAGGTCCGCGACAGCGCGCTGAACCGCACGTCGAAGCCCGCCGGCATGACGCCCACCGCGGACACCCGCACGTCATCCGGCAGCACGCCGGTGAGCCGGCGCAGCAGCGTCGCCTCGGCCTCCGCCCAGGTCTCCGCCGCGACATCGGTCGTCGCCACCTGTCCGACGGCGTGCACCCCCGCATCCGTCCGGCCGGCCACCCGCACGGTGACTTCAGTACGCAGCACAGTGGACAACGCCTGCTCGAGCGCCCGCTGCACGGTCGGCAGGTCCGGTTGGCGAGCCCACCCGGCGTACGCCGCCCCGGCGTAGGCGACGTCGAGTCGGACGCGGACGAGCCCGCCGGCTCCAGCCGGAGCGGCGGGCTCGTCGATGCGTGCGGTGGGACCCGGACCGGTCAGTCCCAGCCCCGGTCGCGGTCGCCCTCGGCCGGCGAGGTCTCGCTGGCGGCCTCGCTGGCGGCCTTGGCCTGGTTGCCCGCGCCGCTGTCGCCCTCACCCGGCCCGGCGCTGGTGCTGGTGGTCTCCGGACCCTCCGCGCTGCCCGGGCTCTCGGTAACCACGTCGGTGTCGCCTCCCTCGGTCGGCACGGCGATCTGACGGCTCCCCTCGGCGGCCTCACCGTCGTCGTCGCCCTGCGTCGGCACGCTACCCACACCGGCCGCCACCGATGCCTCGGCCTCGAGCGGAACCGCGCCCGCTGCCTCCTCGGCCGACTCGCCCGCTGCCTCCTCGGCCGACTCGCCCGCTGCCTCCTCGGCCGCGACCTGTCCGGCCGGGGTCGCGCCACGGCCACGGCGGAACCGGGTACCCCGGGCACGCTCGGCCTCCCCAACGGCCTGCTGGGCGATGGTGCGACTCTCGACCAGCTCGATCACGGCCATCGGAGCGTTGTCGCCCTTGCGTGGCCCGATCTTGGTGATCCGGGTGTAGCCACCCGGGCGCTGGGCGAACTGGGGGCCAATCTCGGCGAACAGCGTGTGTACGACGCCCTTGTCCCGCACCACGGTGAGCACCTGCCGGCGAGCGTGCAGGTCACCCCGCTTGGCGAAGGTGACGAGGCGTTCCGCCAGCGGTCGCAGCCGCTTGGCCTTGGCCGTCGTGGTCGTGATCCGGCCGTGCTCGAACAGCGCGGTGGCCAGGTTCGCCAGCATCAACCGCTCGTGCGCGGGGCCGCCACCGAGGCGGGGGCCCTTGGTGGGCGTGGGCATCTCGTCGCTCTCCTGGGATCGGTGCTACCGGCCGAGAATCAAAACTGCTCGGTCTCGGCGTACGTCTGGTCGTCGTCGTCGTCGTCGGCACCATAGGTGCCCACCACGTCGGCCGGGTCGAACCCGGGTGGGGAGTCCTTGAGCGCCAGGCCCAGGCCGTGCAGCTTGAGCTTCACCTCATCGATGGACTTCGCGCCGAAGTTGCGGATGTCGAGCAGGTCCGCCTCGCTGCGGGACAGCAGCTCGCCCACGAAGTGGATGCCCTCGCGCTTGAGACAGTTGTAGGAGCGGACGGTCAGGTCCATCTCCTCGATCGGCAACGCCAGGTCGGCCGCGAGCGCGGCGTCCGTCGGCGACGGCCCGATGTCGATGCCCTCGGCCTCGACGTTGAGCTCGCGGGCCAGCCCGAACAGCTCGACCAGGGTCTTGCCGGCGCTGGCCATAGCGTCGCGCGGAGTGATCGACGGCTTGGTCTCCACGTCGACGATCAGCCGGTCGAAGTCGGTGCGCTGCTCGACCCGGGTGGCCTCCACCTGGTAGGTCACCTTGAGCACCGGCGAGTAGATCGAGTCGACAGCCACCCGGCCGATCTCGGCGTTGGCCAGCTTGGACTGGTTCTGCGGGGCGGAGACGTAGCCGCGGCCGCGCTCGACCGTCAGTTCGACCTCCAGCCGGCCCTTCTTGTTGATGGTGGCCAGGTGCAGGTCGGGGTTGTGCACCTCGACGCCCGCGGGTGGGGCAATGTCACCGGCAGTGACCACGCCGGGGCCGTGCTTGCGCAGGTACATCACCACCGGCTCGTCGCCGTCGGAGCTGACCACCAGCTCCTTGAGGTTGAGGATCAGGTCGGTCACGTCCTCCTTGACACCGGGGACCGTGGTGAACTCGTGCAGCACGCCGTCGATGCGGATGCTGGTGACCGCCGCGCCCGGGATGGACGACAGCAACGTACGGCGCAGCGAGTTGCCCAAGGTGTAGCCGAAGCCGGGCTCGAGCGGCTCAATGACGAACCGAGAGCGAGAGTCGCTGACCGGTTCCTCGGCCAGACTCGGCCGCTGGGTGATGAGCATGAAAGACCTCCGGGTCCTCCGGCGCCCGCCATATGACGCCGCGAGAGTGCCGCCGTCGGCAGGGAACCTGCCGACCGCGTACCGGTGTGGGCGTCGGTCTGCCCCCACCGGGTGCTGCGGTTACTTCGAGTAGAGCTCGACGATCAGCTGCTCCTGCACCGGGGTGTCGATCACCTGCCGGGCCGGCAGCGAGTGCACCAGCACGCGCATCTGGGAGGCGATGACCTCCAGCCACGGGGTGATCGGCCGGCTGCCAGCCTCGGCCCGGGCCACCACGAACGGCGTCAGCTCCCGGCTGGCCGGGCGCACCTCGACGATGTCGTTCTCGCTGACCCGGTACGACGGGATGTCGACTTTCTTGCCGTTGACCAAGATGTGCCCGTGCCGGACCACCTGACGGGCCATGTCCCGGGACTTGGCGAAGCCGGCCCGGTAGACCACGTTGTCCAGCCGCGACTCGAGGATGCGCAGCAGTTCGTCGCCGGTCTTGCCCTGGCGACGGTTGGCCTCCTCGTAGTAGCCACGGAACTGCTTCTCCAGTACGCCATAGATGCGGGCGCACTTCTGCTTCTCGCGCTTCTGCTGGAGGTACTCGCCGTCCTTGGTACGGCCGCGGCCGTGCTCACCCGGCGGGTACGGGCGGATCTCGATTGGGCACTTCGGCGACTCGCACTTGGCGCCCTTGAGGAACAGCTTCATCTTCTCGCGGCGACAGCGCTTGCAGTCCGGTCCGGTGTAGCGGGCCATGGCGGGGTCTCTTCTCCTGGTTCTGTAGGCCTGGTGACGGCCAGCTCAGACGCGGCGGCGCTTGGGGGGACGGCAGCCGTTGTGCGCCACCGGGGTGACGTCTTGGATGGCACCCACCTCCAGGCCGGTGGCCTGCAGCGACCGGATCGCGGTCTCCCGGCCGGAGCCGGGTCCCTTGACGAAGACGTCCACCTTGCGCATGCCGTGCTCCTGCGCCTTGCGGGCGGCGTTCTCCGCCGCCATCTGGGCGGCGAACGGCGTGGACTTGCGCGAGCCCTTGAAGCCGACGTGGCCAGCGCTCGCCCAGGCGATCACGTTGCCCACCGGGTCGGTGATGGACACGATCGTGTTGTTGAACGTGCTCTTGATGTGGGCGTGCCCGTGCGCGATGTTCTTCTTCTCCTTGCGCCGGACCTTCTTCACGCCGGCGCCGGTACGGGTTCTGGGGGGCATGCGGTGGGGGCTCCTACCTAAAGGTGGTCGGGACGACGGGGGCTCCGGTGCGGGCGGCCGGCCGTCCTAGTGCGCGCCGGCCTGGTCCGGGCCCTGCCTACTTCTTGCCGGCCTTCTTCTTGCCGGCCACCGTCTTCTTCGGACCCTTGCGGGTGCGCGCGTTGGTGTGCGTGCGCTGGCCGTGCACCGGCAGTCCACGGCGGTGTCGGATGCCCTGGTAGCAGCCGATCTCGACCTTGCGCCGGATGTCCTGGGCCACCTCCCGGCGAAGGTCACCTTCGATCTTGTAGCTGGCGTCGATCCAGTCCCGCAGCCTCACCACGTCGTCGTCGGTGAGGTCGCGGACGCGAACATCGGCACTCACGCCGGTCTGCGCCAGGGTCTCGGCGGCGCGGGTGCGGCCGATGCCATAGATGTAGGTCAGCGCGATCTCCAGCCGCTTCTCGCGGGGAAGGTCGACGCCGGCGAGGCGTGCCATGGGCGGTCCTTAGCTTTTCGGGCGCGGCGGGTTTTCGGGCGCGGCGGGTTTTCGGGCGGGAGGACTGGTCGGTTGGGCTGGTCAGCCCTGCCGCTGCTTGTGCCGCAGGTTGTCGCAGATCACCATGACCCGACCGTGGCGGCGGATCACCTTGCACTTGTCGCACATCTTCTTCACGCTCGGCTTGACCTTCACGGCTGATCCGCTCCTGTTCGCGCACGCAGCCGCGGGCCGCGTCGATGATCTTCCTTGATGGCGGTTTGGTTCACTTGTAGCGGTAGACGATGCGCCCACGGGACAAGTCGTACGGCGAGAGCTCTACGACCACTCGGTCCTCGGGCAGGATGCGGATGTAGTGCTGCCGCATCTTGCCGCTGATGTGGGCAAGCACCCGGTGCCCGTTGGCCAGTTCCACCCGGAACATCGCGTTCGGCAGTGGTTCAACAACCCGGCCTTCGATCTCGATGGCCCCATCCTTCTTGGGCATGTCCTCCGCTATCCGTTGATCTCTGTGTGTCCGCCGGTTGGCGGGTATTGCGTAGATCGATCGGCTCCGTCACGCCGGGCATGCAACAGCCCCGCGGCGGCACGCCGACGGCACAGTGTACGTCGCGCCGCTACCGGCAGCCAACTCGGCCGGCGTCATCGCAACGAGCAGGCGGCTGCGGTGCCAGCGCCTCAGCGGTCGAACCGGTCGGTCAGCGCCCGCACCAGGATGGTAGCGCCCCACGGGCCGATGACCCAGATCGGCCAGAACGCCTGCGTCCCACCGCCGGTAACAAAGATCACCAGCCAGATGATCGAGACGGTCAGGCTGGTGGACGCCCAGGACACCGCCTGGTGGCGCAACGCGACCTGCCCGCCGCCCCGACTGCCGCGGGCCGGCAGACGATCGGACCGCACCGGGCGCGGCCCGGAGGTCGGCACCGGCAGCGGATGCGCCTCCAACGGCGGTAGGTCGGCGATGACCTCGGCCAGCTCACCGAGGGTGCGAGCGGCGTAGGTGCGGTCGAGCCGCTCCCCCACCTCCTCGACCGTCAGCCGGCCGGCGGCGCAGTGCTCCTGCAGCGCCGTGGCCACCCGGTCGCGGTCGGCGTCCGAGGCGCGCACGTTCTGGTTGTCGACCATCAGCCGATCGCCATGCCTACCCGGCCGCCGGCGCGGCCAGCAGATGAGTCAGCCTGGACTTCCCGCCGTCCAGGGCGGTCAACACCCACGGTCCGGCCTCGGTCAGGGTGAAGGTGTGCTCGAAGTGCGCGGACGGACGGCCGTCGCGGGTGACGACTGTCCAGCCGTCATCGAGCAGCCGGGTGTGCCGGCCGCCGAGGTTGACCATGGGCTCCACCGCCAGCACCAGACCCTGGACCAGCCGGGGACCCCGGCCGGGGCGGCCGTAGTTGGGCACCTGCGGGTCCTGGTGCATCTCGGTGCCGATGCCGTGCCCGACGTACTCCTCGACCACGCCGTACCCATGCGGCCACACGTGGCGCTCGACCGCAGCCCCGATGTCAGACAGCCGCCCACCGAGGCGAGCCGCCGCGAACCCGGCCCACATCGAGCCCTCGCAGACCCGCATCAGCTCGGTCAGCTCCGGGGTCACCCGGCCCACCGGCACGGTCACCGCGGCGTCGCCGTGGTAGCCCTCGACGATCGCGCCGCAGTCGATGGAGACGATGTCGCCCTCCCGCAGCACCTTGCGGGGCGAGGGGATGCCGTGCACGATCTCGTCGTTCACCGACGTACAGATGGTCCCTGGGAAGCCGTGGTAGCCCAGAAAGGAGGGCACCGCGCCGGCGTCGCGGATCGACCTGGCGGCCACGTCGTCGAGGTCCTGGGTGGTCATCCCGGGTTCCACGGCCGCCTTGAGCAGCTCCAGGGTGTGACCGACTACCAGACCCGCCGCCCGCATCAGCTCAATCTCTGCGGCCGTCTTTATCTGGATCATGGGTTGCCCTGGATCATGTCGCTGTCCGGCTCGTCTCGTCCCTCAACTGCGCCCCCGTTGTCGACCGGGTCGACTCAGCCGAACCGGCGCAGGGCGTCGATGGCCCGTTCGGTGATGTCGTCGACCGGTCCGGTTGCGTCAATGCCGACCAGCATGCCCCGCTCTGCGTAGAACGCCACCAGGGGCGCGGTTGATGCCGCGTAGACGCTGAGTCGGTTCTGGATAGTCGCGGCGTTGTCGTCGTCGCGCTGGAACAGCTCACCGCCGCAGGCGTCGCAGATGCCATTCACGGTCGGCGGGTCGAAGTCGACGTGCCAGATGCGCTTGCACCCCCGACAGGTCCGCCGACCCGACAGCCGGCGCACCACCTCGTCATCGTCGACCACCAGTTCAAGAACGACGTCGAGCCGGGTGCCGAGGTCGGCGAGGATGTTGTCCAGCTCCAGCGCCTGCGGCACCGTGCGGGGAAAGCCGTCGAGCAGGAAGCCTTTGGCGGCGTCGTCCTCGGCCAGTCGGTTCCGCACCATGTTGATCGTGATCTCGTCCGGCACGAGGTCACCGGCGTTCATATACTTCTTGGCCTCGAGGCCGAGCGGCGTGCCCTGCCCGACGTTGGCACGGAAGATGTCGCCGGTGGAGATCTGCGGCACCGACAGGTGTACCGCCACGTATTGGGCCTGCGTTCCCTTGCCCGCTCCGGGAGGCCCGACTAGGACGAGTCGCACTAGCGGAGGAAACCCTCGTAGTTGCGCAGCATGAGCTGGCTCTCGATCTGTTTCACCGTCTCCAGTCCGACGCCGACCAGGATAAGGACAGTTGTCCCACCGAAGGGGAACTGGTTGCCGCCGGTGAGGCTGAGCAACGCGTTCGGCAGCACAGCGATCAAGCCGAGGAACAGAGCGCCCGGCAGTGTAATCCTCGACAGGATGAAGTCGAGGTACTCGGCGGTTTGCCGACCGGGGCGGAAGCCGGGCACGAAGCCACCGTACTTCTTCATGTTGTCGCTGACCTCGACCGGGTTGAACGTGATCGCTACGTAGAAGTACGTGAAGAAGATGATCAGTAGGAAGTAGCTGACCAGGTAGAGCGGGTGGTCGCCCTTGGTCAGGTTCCGGCTGACGAAGTTGGTGAAGCCTTGGTTGCTGGTCCACATCTGGGACAGCAGGTTGGGCAGGTACAGCAGGGAGGACGCGAAGATCACCGGGATAACGCCGGCCTGGTTGACCTTGAGCGGGATGTACGTCGAGGTGCCGCCGTACATCCGGCGACCGACCATGCGCTTGGCGTACTGCACCGGAATCCGGCGCTGGGCCTGCTCGACGTAGACCACAGCGGTCACGATCACCAGCCCGAGCAGGCAGACCAAGGCGAAGACGAAGCCGCTGGTGCTCTGCAGGATGCGCCCGCCCTCCGAGGGCAACCGGGAGGCGATCGAGGTGAAGATCAGGACTGACATGCCGTTGCCGATGCCGCGGTCCGTGATCAGCTCACCGAGCCACATGATCACTGCCGTGCCGGCGGTCATCGTCACGACCAGGGTGGCGACCCGGAACAGCGACGTGCTCGGCAGGATCGCCTGGTTGCACTGCGGGAACAACCGGCTCGGTACGCCGCGAGCCAGCGCCACGATGCCGGTCGACTGCAGAATGGCCAACGCGATCGTCAGGTAGCGGGTGTACTGGGTCAGTTTGGCCTGGCCGGACTGACCCTCTTCCTTCAGCCGCTCCAGCCGCGGGATGACCACGATCAATAGCTGGATGATGATGCTGCTGGTGATGTACGGCATGATCCCGAGCGCGAACACCGACAGTTGCAGCAGCGCGCCGCCGCTGAACAGGTTCACCAGCCCGTAAACGCTGGAGTCCTTGCTCTGATTCAGGCAACTCTGGATCGCGGTGTAGGACACTCCCGGCGACGGCACGACCGACCCGAGCCGGAACAGGCCGATGATCGCCAGCACGAACAGCAGCTTCTTGCGCAGGTCCGGGGTACGGAAGGCCCGGGCGAAGGCAGTGAGCACGGCCCCTCCCTCGCGTCCGTCCGGGCGTCCGGCCGGGCGGGTCGTCGCTTACCTGAGCCGCAGGGTCATCGCTGTCTGTGCTGCCCTACGCCGAGGCGCCGACAGGATGTTCCTGCCGGCGCCGTGCTCGGTGCAGCCAATGCCGACTCTAACAGCCGGGTCGGCCGGGCGACGGCGCGGATGCCCGCTGGTAGTCGCGAGCTACTCACCGACGTCCACACCGGAGTTGCGAGCGGCCAGATCCGCTCCGCTGCGCCCCTACACTGGCCCGGACGGTAAGGAGTGAGCATGACCACCCGGACGCTGGACCGCCCGGCCACGTATGACGATCTACGCGGCCTACCGCCCGAGGCCCGGGCTGAAATCTTCGACGGAGTCATCGTCATGAGCCCTGGAGCGAGCCCACAGCACAACCGTGCGGCACGTTACCTGGCCAACGCCTTGGAGGTGGCCGGCCAACCCCACGGGTACCTGGTCAACACCGACAACGACGTGCAGTGGCACCCCACCGCAGTCACCAGACCGGATGTCTGCGTCGTGGCTGAGGCGCACGCAAACGATCAGCCCATCACTCACTATCCCGTGTTGGTGGTCGAGGTACTCTCCCCCGCCAGTGCGGCTCGGGACCTGGTCCGGAAGCGGGCGTACTGCGAGACGGCTCGGGTGCCGGAGTACTGGGTGGTCGACCTGGCCGAACGGCAGCTCTTCCGGCACCACTTCGTCGATAGCGACACGCACTACACCGTCGACACCATCGACGCGGGCGACACAGTCACGATCGACGCACCGTTCCCGCTCGTTGTCGACACTGGTGTGATTCTCTAGGACTGTGATTCTCTAGGACTGTGATTCTCTAGGACTGTGATTCTCTAGGACTGTGATTCTCTAGGACGTTGCCGACCCGATGCTGGCCGGCATGCGGTTCCTGCGGCGTCATGCGCTCTGGTCGAGGGCTGCCCCGCCCGCCACCGGTTCTCGCTAGATGGCGGTGGCCGTGCCGCCGGCGGCCGAGATCTTCTCCCGGGCCGAGCCGGAGAACGCGTTTACCCGCAGCTCCAACCGCACGTCACCGAGCTCGCCGGAGCCCAGGACCTTCACCGGGGCACCCCGGCGAACGGCGCCCACCCGGACGAGGTCGTCTACGCCGACCACGCCACCGGCCGGGAACAGCTCGGCCAACCGGTCGAGGTTGACCACCTGGTATTCAGTGCGAAACCGGTTCGTAAACCCCTTCAGCTTGGGCAGCCGCATGTGCAGCGGCATCTGGCCGCCCTCGAAGCGGTCGGGGACGTTCTTGCGGGCGCCGGTGCCCTTGGTGCCGCGGCCGGCAGTCTTGCCCTTGGAGCCCTGGCCGCGCCCGACCCGGGTCTTCGGCGCATGCGCGCCGGGAGCCGGCCGCAGATGGTGGACCTTAAGCGTCATGATCAGTCCACTTCCTCGAACGTGACCAGGTGTCTGACCGTCGCGATCATGCCCCGGATCTCGGGGCGGTCCTCCTTGACGACGGTGTGCGAGATCCGCTTGAGCCCAAGCGAACGCAGCGTCTGCCGCTGGTTCTCCTTCCCACCGATGCCCGAGCGGATCTGCGTGACCTTGAGGCGCGCCATCACGCCCCCGCCCCGGCCCGCGCCCGCAGCATGGCGGCCGGGGCCACGTCCTCGATCGGCAGGCCACGGCGGGCCGCGACCTCCTCCGGTCGGACCAGGCCGCGCAGGGCAGCCACGGTGGCGTGCACGATGTTGATCGGGTTCGACGAACCCAGCGACTTCGACAGAATATCGGAGATCCCTGCACACTCCAGTACGGCGCGCACCGGGCCGCCGGCGATGACGCCGGTACCCGGGCTCGCCGGCTTGAGCAGGACGACACCGGCGGCCTCCTCACCCTGGATCGGGTGTGGGATGGTCGAGCCAATCCGCGGCACCCGGAAGAAGTGCTTCTTGGCCTCTTCGACGCCCTTGGCGATGGCGGCCGGGACCTCCTTGGCCTTGCCGTAGCCGACGCCGACCGTGCCGTCACCGTCGCCGACGACGACCAAGGCGGTAAAGCTGAACCGGCGGCCACCCTTGACGACCTTGGCGACCCGGTTAATAGCCACTACGCGCTCGATGTGGGCGGTCTTCTCCGCGGCGCCGCCACCACGGCCGCCGTCGCGCCGGTCGCGTCGATCACCGGTGGCGGCGCCACCGGGTCCGCTGCCGCGGCGCTGGGGTCCTGGCATCAGGCTTGCCTTCCTGTCTGACGAACTGAGTGGTGACTAGGTGTCCTCGGCGCGGGGGTACACATCGGCATCAGAAGTCGAGCCCGCCTTCCCGGGCGGCATCGGCCAACGCCGCGATCCGACCGTGGTAGGCGTTGCCCCCCCGGTCGAAGACGACGGCCCCAATCCCGGCCTCCTGGGCCCGCTGCGCCACCAGGGAGCCCACGGCCCGGGCACGCGCCTTCTTGTCCCCGTCCGTTGCGCGCACGGTCGGGTCCAACGTCGAGGCGGCGGCCAGCGTGCGTCCCACGCCGTCGTCGACGACCTGGGCGTAGATGTGGCGGGCCGACCGGGTCACGACCAGCCGCGGGCGCAGTTGCGTCCCGCTGATCTTCTTCCGGACCCGGAAATGTCGGCGGGCCCGACCGAGCCGGCGAGCGGCCGACGGCGTGGCGCTGGTGCGCTTCGTGGACACTGTCTGAGCAGGCACGATCACTTACCCGTCTTTCCGACCTTGCGGCGGATGACTTCGCCTTGGTAACGCACGCCCTTGCCCTTGTAGGGATCCGGCTTGCGCAGCTTGCGGATGTTGGCGGCCACCTCGCCAACCTTCTGCTTGTCGATGCCGCGCACCACGAACCGGGTGGGGGTCTGCACTTCGAAGGCGATCCCCTCGGGTGCCGGTACGGGCACCGGGTGGCTGAAGCCGAGCGCGAACTCCAAGTCGCCGCCGCGGGCTTGCACCCGGTAACCCACGCCGACGATCTCCAGCGTCTTGGCGTAGCCGTCGGTCACCCCGGTGACCATGTTGGCCACCAGGGTCCGGGACAGGCCGTGCAGCGACTTGCTCATCCGTTCGTCGTCGGGGCGCGCGACGACGAGCTCGCCGTCCCGTCGCTCGATAGTGATGGGGCTGGCGACGGCGTGCGACAGCGTGCCCTTGGGTCCGGTGACGGTGATGCGCTGCCCGTCGATGGCGACGTCGACGCCGGTGGGCACGGGGATGGGCATTCGGCCGATTCGAGACATGGCGAGCCTCCCTACCAGACGTAGGCGAGGACTTCCCCGCCTACTCCACGCTTGGACGCCTGCCGGTCGGTGAGCAGACCGGTCGACGTCGAGATGATCGCGATGCCCAAGCCCCCCAGGACCCGAGGCAGACCGGTGGACTTGGCGTAGACCCGCAACCCCGGCTTGGAGATGCGCTTCACGCCGGCAATCGTCCGCTCCCGGTTTGGGCCGTACTTGAGGTCGATGGCCAGGGTCTTGCCCTTGTCCCCGTCCTCGACCGTCCAGCCGGCGACGTACCCCTCCTGCTGCAGGATCTCGGCGATGTGCACCTTGATCTTGGAATGCGGCATGACCACGCGGTCGTGGTACGCCGAGTTGGCGTTGCGCAGACGGGTGAGCATGTCTGCAATCGGGTCGGTCATCGTCATGGCACTGACTACCTCAGTTGCCTTTCTCGCCACGGTTCCCGCGAGGGGCCTGCGGCGAAGGGGTGGATGCGGGTGCCGGGAATCGGATTTACCAGGAGCTCTTGGTGATGCCGGGCAGCTCGCCGGCGTGCGCCATCTCCCGCAGACAGATCCGACACAGGCCGAACGTGCGGTACACGGCCCGCGGTCGACCGCAGCGCTGGCAGCGGGTGTAGCCGCGGACCGCGAACTTCGGCTTGCGGGCGGCCTTGTTGACCAGGGCCTTCTTCGCCATTGGTTAGGACTCCTTGTACGGGAAGCCGAGCGCGCGCAGCAGGGCACGCCCCTCGTCGTTGGTCGGGGCGGTTGTGACCACCGTGATGTCCATGCCGCGGGGGCGGTCCACCTTGTCGAAGTCGATCTCATGGAAGATCGACTGCTCGGAGACCCCGAAAGTGTAGTTGCCGGCGCCGTCGAACTGCGTGGGCGACAGGCCGCGGAAGTCGCGGATGCGTGGTAGCGCCACCGAAAGCAGCCGGTCGAGGAACTCCCACATCCGGTCGCCGCGCAGCGTCACCTTGACGCCGATCGGCATGCCCTCGCGCAGCTTGAACTGGGCGACGGAGATCCGGGCCTTGACCACCAGCGGCTTCTGGCCGGTGATGGCGGTCATGTCCCGCACCGCGCCGTCGATCAGCTTGCCGTCCCGGGCCGCCTCGCCGACGCCCATGTTGACCACGACCTTGGTCACGGTCGGAACCTGCATCGGATTGCGGTAGCCGAACTGCTCGCGCAGCGATCCGGCGATCTCGTCGCGGTAGCGCTGCTTGAGCCGGGGACGGGTCCGGACCGCCCGCTCAGTGGCAGGCCTGTCGGTTTCGGTGACTGTCATGTCGGTCGCGCTCCTCAGATGTCCGAGCCGCAGCGGCGGCAGGTACGCACCGAGCGGCCGTCGTCGTCGCGGCGGTGTCCGAGCCGCGACGGCTTGCCACAAGACGGGCAGACCACCTGGACGTTGCTGACGTGCAGCGGCGCCTCCTGGGTGACAATGCCGCCGGACTGCGCGCCCCGCTGGGTCGTCGTCACCCGGGTGTGCTTCTTGATCCGGTTGGCCCCCTCGACCAGCACCCGGTTGCGGGTCGGGAAGGCCACCAGCACCTTGCCCTTCAGGCCGCGGTCCTTGCCACTGATCACCTGCACGGTGTCGCCCTTGCGGACGTGGAGTCCGGGCATGGTCTAGAGCACCTCCGGTGCCAGTGAGATGATCTTCATAAAGCGCTTGTCCCGGAGCTCGCGGCCAACCGGACCGAAGATGCGGGTTCCACGGGGGTCACCGCCGTCGCGGATCAACACCGCGGCGTTCTCGTCGAAGCGGATGTAAGACCCGTCCTTCCGCCGCCGCTCCTTGGTGGTGCGCACGACGACCGCCTTGACGACGTCACCGCGTTTCACCCCGGCGCCCGGCAGGGCCTCCTTGACGGTGCCGACGATGATGTCGCCGATGCGGGCGTAGCGTCGCCCGGAGCCACCGAGCACCCGGATGCACAAGATCTCCTTGGCGCCCGTGTTGTCGGCGACCCGTAGCCGCGACTCTTGCTGTATCACTGCCCACTCCTCGGAGTTGATCGGTACGACGACGCCGTACCGACCGGTCGTTGCTGCCGGCCGTGCTGCTAACCGCCCGTGCTGCTGCGTTGCTGGTGGGCTTACTTGGCCTTCTCCAGGATCTCCACCAGCCGCCACCGTTTGGTGGCCGACAACGGGCGGGTCTCCATCAGCAAGACACGGTCGCCGACGCCGGCGCTGTTGCGCTCGTCGTGCGCCTTGAGCTTGTTGGTCCGGCGGATCGTCTTGCCGTAGAGCGGGTGCTGCACCCGGTCTTCGACAGCCACGACAACCGTCTTGTCCATCTTGTCGGCCACCACCAGACCCTCCCGGGTCTTGCGGAATCCGCGCTGGCCCGAGGCCTCAACCCGGCCGGTCGGTTCGGTCATCTCACTGGTCTCATTTCCTTCGGTCATGCCACACCCTCGTCGCTCGGCCCATTGCCACCCTCAACAGCGCCACCCTCAACAGCGCCACCCTCAACAGCGCCACCCTCAACAGCGCCACCCGGAACAGCGCCACCTGCCACAGCGCCACCCGGAACGTCGGCCGGGACGATGCCGAGCTCCCGCTCGCGCATGACCGTGTAGATGCGGGCGATGTCCCGGCGAACGGTGTGCAGCCGCCGGTTGTTGTCCAGTTGCCCGGTGGCCACCTGAAACCGAAGGTTGAACAGCTCTTCCTTGCCCTCGCGCAGCCGGGTGACCAAGTCCTCGTCGGGCAGCTCGCGTAGCTCCTGGGTGATGTTGGTTGCCATCACGCCTCCCCGGCCTCGCGCCGGACGAACCGGCACTTCATCGGCAGCTTGTGCATCGCCCGCCGCAGCGCCTCCTGCGCCACTGGCTCCGGCACTCCGGCCAGCTCGAACATCACCCGACCGGGCTTGACGTTGGCGATCCACCACTCCGGCGAGCCCTTGCCCGAGCCCATCCGGGTTTCCGCCGGCTTCTTCGTCAGCGGCCGGTCCGGGTAGATGTTGATCCACACCTTGCCGCCACGGCGAATGTGCCGAGTCATGGCGATTCGGGCCGACTCGATCTGTCGGTTGGTGACGTAAGCCGGCTCCAGGGCCTGGATGCCGTACTCACCGAAGGTCACCTTGGTCCCGCCCTTCGCCTGCCCGGAGCGGTCCGGATGGTGCTGCTTGCGATGCTTGACCCGACGTGGGATCAACATGGGCTCAGCCCTCCTTTCCGGTCGCGTCGACGGTGGCCTCGGTCGGCGTCACCGGGTCCGGCCCCACCGGGATCTCGGCAGCGTCGGCACTTGGCTCGGCCGGGGGGTTGACCTGGGGAGAAGCCGCGGCGCCCCGGCCGGCGTCGGTGCCGCCAGCCGTGGTCCCGCTCGAGCCGGATCGAGGACCTCGGCGCTGCGGACGGCTGCGCTGCTGCTGCCGCAACGCCTGCTCCTGCGCCTCGCGCTCGGCCCGGCTCTGCACGACGTCGCCCTTGTAGATCCACACCTTGACGCCGATTCGACCGAAGGTGGTGCGCGCCTCGTAGATGCCGTAGTCGATGTTCGCGCGCAGGGTGTGCAGCGGCACCCGACCTTCGCGGTAGAACTCCGACCGCGACATCTCGGCGCCGCCGAGGCGACCGGCGCACTGAACCCGGATGCCCTTGACCCCCTGGCTCTTCATCGCCGACTGCATGGCCTTGCGCATCGCCCGGCGGAAGCTCACCCGGCTGGACAGCTGCTCGGCCACGCCCTGGGCCACCAGCTGCGCGTCACTCTCCGGGTTCTTGACCTCGAGGATGTTCAGCTGCACCTGCTTTTTGGTGAGCTTCTCCAGCTCACCGCGGATGCGGTCGGCCTCGGCCCCGCGGCGGCCGATGACGATGCCCGGCCGGGCGGTGTGGATGTCGACCCGGACGCGGTCGCGGGTGCGCTCGATGTCGACCCGGCTGATGCCGGCCCGCTCCATGCCCTTGCCCATCAGTCGCCGGATCGCGACGTCCTCGCCGACGTAGTCCTTGTAAAGCTTGTCGGCGTACCACCGGGAGGTCCAGTCGGTGGTGATGCCGAGGCGGAACCCATGCGGGTTGACTTTCTGGCCCACTATTGGGTCCTTCCCTTCGCGGTCGTACTGGATGTGGACGGGCGAGCCGCTACCGACCGGGCGGCCCGCGTGGCCGACCTGGCTGCCGACCGCGACGCGCTCGCCTGCGGCCGGGACTCCACCACGACGGTGATGTGACTGGTGCGCTTGCGGATCCGGTAGGCCCGGCCCTGCGCCCGCGGGCGGAACCGCTTCAGCGTCGGGCCTTGGTCGACGTACGCCGCCGAGACCCAGAGCGAGTCCTGGTCCACCCGCTCGTTGTGCTCGGCGTTGGCCATGGCGCTGCGCAGGACCTTGACGACGTTCTCGCTGGCCGCCTGCGGGGCGAAGGTCAAGATGGCGACCGCGTCGCTGGCCTTCTGCCCGCGAATGAGGTCAACCACCCGGCGCGCCTTGCGCGGCGCGACGTTGGCGTTGCGGGCCTTGGCCAGCGCCGAGGGCGCGGTCGGCGCCGAGCCGGCGACGCGCTCAGCCACGGCGGGACCTCCGGTCGTCCTTGACGTGGCCGCGGAAGGTCCGGGTCGGCGCAAACTCACCGAGCTTGTGACCAACCATGCCCTCGGTGATGAACACCGGGACATGCTTACGCCCGTCGTGCACGGCGATGGTGTGGCCGAGCATGTCCGGGATCACAGTGGACCTCCGGGACCAGGTCTTGATGACGTTCTTGGTGCCCTTGTCGTTCTGCACGTCCACCCGCTTGAGCAGGTGGTCGTCGACGAACGGCCCCTTCTTCAGGCTGCGCGGCATCGCCTACCCAATTCCCTTCAACGCTCTCAGCGCTTCTTGTTGATCTTGCGGCGGCGGAGGATGAGGTCATCGCTCGGCTTGCGGCGGCGGGTGCGGCCCTCCGGCTTGCCCGCCGGGTTCACCGGGTGCCGGCCGCCGGAGGTCTTGCCCTCGCCGCCGCCGTGCGGGTGGTCGATCGGGTTCATGGCCACCCCGCGCACGGTCGGGCGCACGCCCTTCCACCGCATCCGGCCGGCCTTGCCCCAGTTGATGTTGGACTGCTCGGCGTTGCCCACCTCGCCGATGGTCGCGCGACAGCGCACGTCGACGTTGCGGATCTCGCCCGAGGGCATCCGCAGCTGGGCGTACGGACCGTCCTTGGCCACCAGCTGCACACTGGCCCCGGCCGACCGCGCGATCTTGGCGCCGCCGCCCGGGCGAAGTTCGATCGCGTGAATCACCGTACCGACCGGGATGTTGCGCATGGGCATGCTGTTGCCGGCCTTGATGTCGCTGCCGACGCCGGCCTCCACCGAGTCGCCCGGCCGCAGTCGGGTCGGAGCGAGGATGTAGCGCTTCTCGCCGTCGGCGTAGTGCAGCAGCGCGATCCGGGCCGTGCGGTTGGGGTCGTACTCGATGTGGGCGACCTTCGCCGGCACGCCGTCCTTGTCGTTGCGCCGGAAGTCGATCAGCCGGTACGCCCGCTTGTGGCCGCCGCCCTGGTGGCGGGTGGTCACCCGGCCGTAGGAGTTGCGGCCGCCCTTGCCGTGCAGCGGACGCACCAGTGACTTCTCCGGCTGGTCACGGGTGATCTCGACGAAGTCGGACGCGCTGGCGCCCCGGCGCCCCGGCGTGGTCGGCTTGTACTTGCGGATGCCCATGGAGTCCTTCTGACGCTTCCTGTGCGGTCTTGGTCCGGTCGCCGTCAGGCGACCGGACCACCGAATATCTCGATCCGGTCGCCCGGCGCGACGCTGACGACCGCGCGCTTGGTGTTCTTGCGGCGGCCAAACCCGGCCCGGCTGCGCTTGCGCTTGCCCGGCCGGTTCAGCGTGTTCACCCCGGTCACCTTGACGCCGAACACCTGCTCGACCGCGATCTTGACCTGAGTCTTGTTGGCGTCCGGTGCGACGATGAACGTGTACTTGTTCTCGTCCAGCAGGCCGTAGCTCTTCTCCGAAATGACCGGAGAGAGCAGTACGTCGCGGGGGTCGGGAATCACTGATCTAAACCGGTGATCTCGTCCGCGTCCGCCTTGGCCGCCTCGGTGGCGGGGGTCTCGGACACGGAAGCCTCCTGGATGTCGGTCTGGTTGGTCTGGTCGCTGTCGGTCTGGTCGCTGTTGGTGGCGCCGGTGTCGGTCTGGTCGCGGTCGGTCTGGTCGCTGTCGGTCTGGTCGCTGGTGTCCGGGTGGGCGCCGCCGGCGTCGGTCGGTCCGGGCGCCAGGGTGTCCACGGCGGCGGCCAGGTCGGAGAGCTCGTCCGCGCCGGCCAGCTGCTCACCGAAGGGGCTGGCTCCGGCCCGGCCCTTCGGTGGACCGGCGAGGAACGCGGCGTACGCCCCCTCGGTGAAGACCACGTCGTCGCTGACCAGCACGTCGTAGGTGTTGAGCTGACCGGGCGCGATCAGGTGCACGTTCGGCGCGTTGCGCAGGCTCTTCCAGGTGAGCTCGTCGCTGCGGTCGGCCACCACGAGCACGTGCCGGCGCTCGGTGATTCGGGCCAGGGCGCGCACGGCCAGGCGGGTCGAGGGCACGTCGCCCGGCACCAGGCCGGAGACGACGTGCAACCGATCGCCGCGGGCGCGGTCGGACAACGCCCCCCGCAACGCCGCCACCTTCATCTTCTTCGGCGTCTTCTGCGCGTAGTTGCGCGGGGTCGGCCCGAAGACCGTGCCACCGCCGGTGAACTGCGGCGCGCGGCTCGAGCCCTGCCGCGCCCGGCCGGTGCCCTTCTGCCGGTACGGCTTGCGGCCACCGCCGCGGACCTCGCCTCGGGTCTTGGTGTCATGCGTGCCCTGGCGGGCGGCGGCGAGCTGCGCCACCACCACCTGGTGGATCAGCGGCACGTTGACCTGCACGTCAAAGACCTCAGCCGGCAGCTCCACGGTGCGAGCGAGGTCCCCCTCGGGGGGGGTCTCGTCCAGCGTGCTCATGCCGGCACCGCCCCACCGGTCGAGCCGCCCTTGACAGCGGTCCGGACCAACACGGTGCCGCCGGTAGGGCCGGGAACGGCGCCCTTGATCAGCAGCAGGCCGCGGTCGGCGTCGACCGCGTGCACGGTGAGGTTCAGCGTCGTGGTGCGGGCGCCGCCCATCCGGCCGGCCATCCGGGTCCCCTTGAAGACCCGGGCCGGGGTGGCACAGGCGCCGATCGAGCCCGGCGAACGGTGCATCCGCTGGGTGCCGTGCGAGGCACCCAGTCCGGCGAAGTTGTGCCGCTTCATGACGCCGGCGTAGCCCTTGCCCTTGCTGGTGCCCACGACGTCGACCCGGGCGCCCGCCGCGAAGATCTCAGCGGTCACCTCCTGGCCGACCTGGTACGTCGAGGCGTCGGGCGTGCGGACCTCGACCAGGTAGCGCCGCGGCGGCACCCCTGCCTTGCGGAAGTGGCCGGTCTCGGGCTTGGTGACCTTGCGCGGGTCGACCGCCCCGAAGGCGATCTGGACCGCGGAGTAGCCATCCTTGTCCGGCGTACGGACCTGGGTGACGACACACGGGCCGGCCTTGACCACGGTCACCGGCACCATCCGGTTGTCCGCGTCGAAGACCTGGGTCATGCCGAGCTTCTCACCCAGGATCCCCTGGATCGACCTCAGTCTGTGATCTGCCATGTCTGCGTCGTCCCTACAGCTTGATCTCGATGTCGACGCCGGCCGGCAGGTCCAGGCGCATCAGCGAGTCCACGGTCTTCGGCGTTGGGTCGAGAATGTCGATGAGCCGCTTGTGCGTGCGCATCTCGAAGTGCTCCCGGCTGTCCTTGTACTTGTGTGGCGAGCGGATCACGCAGTACACGTTCTTCTCGGTCGGCAGCGGCACCGGGCCCGCGACCTGGGCGCCCGTCCGGGTCACCGTGTCGACGATCTTGCGCGCCGAGCTGTCGATGACCTCGTGGTCGTAGGCCTTGAGCCGGATGCGGATCTTCTGTCCCGCCATGGTGGCTTCGGTGTCCTTCGTCTAGCTGCTGCTGGGAGTGGCCGCTGGGTGCCGTGTCCGGTGAGTACGGCGACCGCTGCCCGGGCGGGCGGGGTCGCCGTACTCACCGCGGAGCTACTTGTTGATCTTGATGACCCGACCGGCGCCCACGGTGCGGCCGCCCTCGCGGATGGCGAAGCGCAGGCCCTCCTCCATGGCGATCGGCTGGATCAGGGTGACGCTCATCTCGGTGTTGTCACCGGGCATGACCATCTCGACGCCTTCGGGCAGAGTGACGACGCCGGTGACGTCGGTGGTCCGGAAGTAGAACTGCGGCCGGTAGTTGTTGAAGAACGGCGTGTGCCGGCCACCCTCGTCCTTGCTCAGGATGTAAACTTGGGCCTCGAACTCCTTGTGCGGGGTGATCGAACCCGGCTTGCAGATGACCTGCCCGCGCTCGACCTCCTCGCGCTTGATGCCGCGCAGCAGCAGGCCGACGTTGTCGCCGGCGCGGCCCTCGTCGAGCAGCTTGCGAAACATCTCGACACCGGTGACCGTCGTGCTCTGGACCTTCTCCTTGATGCCGACGATCTCGATCGTCTCGCCGACCTTGACCACGCCGCGCTCGACCCGACCGGTGACCACGGTGCCGCGGCCGGTGATGGTGAAGACGTCTTCGATCGGCATCAGGAACGGCTTGTCGATGTCGCGCTCGGGCTCCGGGATGGCGGAGTCACAGGCGTCCATCAGCTCGAGGATGGAGCCGGTCCACTCGGCGTCGCCCTCGAGCGCCTTGAGCGCCGAGCCGCGGATCACCGGAAGGTCGTCGCCCGGGAACTCGTAGTACGAGAGCAGCTCGCGAACCTCGAGCTCGACCAGCTCGAGGATCTCCTCGTCATCGACCATGTCGGCCTTGTTGAGGAAGACCACGATGTAGGGCACGCCAACCTGACGGGCCAGCAGCACGTGCTCCTTGGTCTGCGGCATCGGGCCGTCGGCCGCCGAGACCACCAGGATGGCGCCGTCCATCTGCGCCGCGCCGGTGATCATGTTCTTGATGTAGTCGGCGTGGCCGGGGCAGTCGACGTGGGCGTAGTGCCGGTTGTCGGTCTGGTACTCCACGTGCGCGATGGAGATCGTGATTCCCCGGGCCTTCTCCTCCGGCGCCTTGTCGATCTGGTCGAACGGCGTGAAGGGGTTGAGCTCGGGGTGCGCGTCGTGCAGAACCTTGGTGATGGCCGCGGTCAGCGTGGTCTTGCCGTGGTCGATGTGACCGATGGTGCCGATGTTGACGTGCGGCTTGGTCCGCTCGAACTTCGCTTTCGCCACTGATGCCCTCCTCGAGACTATGGGTCTTACGCCGTACAACGGGTCTGCTGGTCGGTGGGCGGACTAACTACTGGGATGTCGTTCTTACTCTCCGTGCGCCTTCGCTGTGTCCATGGCTCGGCACGCGGACCCGTTCGCTGGCGCTCACTCTCCGTGTGCCTTCGCGATGATCTCCTTCGCGACGTTGCCCGGGACCTCGGCGTAGGAGTCGAACTGCATGGTGTAACTGGCCCGACCCTGGGTCTTGCTGCGCAGGTCGCCGACGTAACCGAACATCTCCGACAGCGGCACCAGCGCCCGCACCACCCGCGCGCCGGCGCGCTCGTCCATGGCCTGAATATGGCCGCGGCGGGAGTTCAGGTCGCCGATCACGTCGCCCATGAAGTCCTCGGGCATGGTGACCTCGACGGCCATCATCGGCTCCATCAGCACCGGGTCCGCCTTGCGGGCGGCTTCCTTGAGCGCCATCGAGCCGGCGATCTTGAACGCCATCTCGGAGGAATCCACGTCGTGGTAGGAGCCGTCCCGCAAGGTCACCTTGAGGTCCACCAGCGGATAGCCGGCCAGCACGCCGAACTCCATCGCCTCCTGGCAGCCGGCATCCACCGACGGGATGTACTCGCGCGGGATGCGCCCGCCGGTGATGGCGTTGACGAACTCGTACCCGCCGCCGTCGCCGCCGCTGGGCTCGAGGTCGATGACCACGTGCCCGTACTGGCCGCGGCCGCCGGACTGCTTGGCGTACTTGAGGTTGATCTTCTCCACCTTGCGGCGGACGGTCTCCCGGTAGGCCACCTGCGGTTTGCCGACGTTGGCCTCGACCTTGAACTCCCGGCGCATCCGGTCCACCAACACGTCGAGGTGCAGTTCGCCCATGCCGGCGATGATCGACTGCCCGGTCTCCTCGTCCTGGCGGACCTGGAAGGTCGGGTCCTCCTCGGCCAGGCGCTGGATCGCGGTACCGAGCTTTTCCTGGTCGGCCTTCGTCTTCGGCTCGATCGCGACGTGGATGACCGGAGCCGGGAAACTCATCGACTCCAGGATCACCGGCTGCTGCGGGTCGCAGAGGGTGTCGCCGGTGGTGGTGTTCTTCAGGCCGACCACCGCGACGATCTGGCCAGCGTGGACGCCGGCGCGCTCCTCCCGGTGGTTGGCGTGCATCTGCATGATCTTGCCGATGCGCTCCTTCTGGTCCTTGGTGGAGTTGAGCACCGGCGAGCCGGCATGCAGCCGGCCGGAGTACACCCGGATGTAGGTCAGCTTCCCGAAGTACTGGTCAGTCATGATCTTGAACGCCAGCGCGGAGAACGGCTCCTCCTCGCTGGGATGGCGGATGACCTTGGTCCCCTCGTCGCCCACCGCGTGTCCGGTGATCGACCCGACGTCGAGCGGGCTGGGCAGGAACTCCACCACGGCGTCGAGCATGGGCTGAACGCCCTTGTTCTTGAACGCGGTGCCGCAGAGCACGGGGGTGAGCTTGCTGGCCACCGTGGCCCGCCGGATCGCCGCCACCAGCTGGTCGTGGTCGGGCGTCTCTCCCTCGAGGTACTGCTCCATGATCGTATCGTCGTGGTCGGCGAGGGTCTCGAACAGCTTCTCCCGCCACTCCAGGGCGGCTTCAAGGTGATCGTCCGGGATCGAGACGATGTCGAACTTGTCGCCCTTGCCCTCGGTCTGCCACAGCAGGGCGTTCATGTTGATCAGGTCGATGACGCCGCGGAAGTCGCTCTCCACGCCCCACGGCAGCTGGACGACCAGCGGTACGGCGTGCAGCCGGCTAACCAGCATGTCTACCGTGCGGTGGAACTCCGCGCCGACGCGGTCCATCTTGTTGACGAAGCAGATCCGCGGTACGCCGTAACGGTCCGCCTGGCGCCACACCGTCTCCGACTGCGGCTCCACGCCGGCAACGGCGTCGAATACGGCGACTGCCCCGTCGAGCACCCGCAGCGATCGCTCCACCTCGACGGTGAAGTCGACGTGACCCGGCGTGTCGATGATGTTGATGGTGTGGTCCCGCCAGGTGCAGGTGGTGGCGGCGGAGGTGATGGTGATGCCGCGCTCCTGCTCCTGCGGCATCCAGTCCATCGTCGCGGCGCCCTCGTGCACTTCGCCGATCTTGTAGTTGATGCCGGTGTAGAACAGGATGCGCTCGGTGGTCGTGGTCTTGCCCGCGTCGATGTGCGCCATGATCCCGATGTTCCGGGTCCTGGCGAGCTCGCTGCCGACGTCTGCCACTGCGACGATTCCTCTGTTGGTCTCTGCGTTGGGCACAGTTGCGGGGGGCCGGATCTCGGCTACCAGCGGTAGTGCGCGAAGGCCTTGTTGGACTCCGCCATCTTGTGTACGTCCTCGCGTCGCTTGACGCTGGCGCCGAGGCCGTTGCTCGCGTCCAGCAGCTCGTTCATGAGCCGCTCGGTCATGGTCTTCTCCCGCCTCGCCCGGCTGTAGGTGATCAACCAGCGCAGCGCCAGGGTGGTGTTGCGCGGCGCCTTGACCTCGATCGGAACCTGGTAGGTGGCGCCCCCGACGCGACGGCTCTTGACCTCCAGCGTGGGCTTGACGTTGTCGAGCGCTCGCTTGAGTGTGATCACCGGATCGGTGCCGGTCTTGTCCCGACAGCCCTCCAGAGCGCCGTAGACGATGCGCTCGGCGACCGAGCGCTTGCCCTTCAACAGCACCTTGTTGACCAGGCTGGTGACCAGCGGTGAGCCGTAGACCGGGTCGGTGACGATGGGGTGCTTCGGGGGCGGACCCTTGCGCGGCATGCCTACTTCTCCTTCTTCGCGCCGTAGCGGCTACGCGCCTGCTTGCGGTTGCGCACGCCCTGAGTGTCCAGGGAGCCACGAATGATCTTGTAGCGCACGCCCGGCAGGTCCTTCACCCGGCCCCCCCGGACCAGTACGATTGAGTGCTCCTGCAGGTTGTGGCCGACGCCGGGGATGTAGGCGGTGACCTCGATGCCGCTGGTGAGCCGCACGCGAGCCACCTTGCGCAGCGCCGAGTTCGGCTTCTTCGGCGTGGTGGTGTAGACGCGCGTGCAGACCCCACGGCGCTGGGGACTGCCCTTGAGCGCCGGCGTCTTGGTCTTGGTGATCTTGTCCTGACGGCCCTTGCGGACCAGCTGGGAGATCGTGGGCATGAGGTCGGCTGCTTCTTTCGTTCGGGGTGGTGCGCGCGTCGAGTCCGGATCCGGTCCGGGTCCGGGTCCGGGTGGTGAGGTGGTGCGAGTGGTGCTCGGCGGGTCGGCGATCTAACTGCCGGCCCAGTGCCGCCGCGGGGCTCGCCCCGACCCCCGGGGTCGGGTGTGTCGCCCGGGCCGGCTCCGCCCATGACGACGGAACTGGAGATGTCGCGGCGCCGCCCGCCCAGCGGGCGGACGCGCGGGAAGGCCCAGGTCGCCCCAGGCACAATCAGAAACCCTACCGAGCCGTCCCGAGAAGGTCAAAGTGAGCGCTCTGCCCACCCGCCTGCCCACCCGCGCGCCGACCCGCGCGGAGCTGGCCGCGGCGTACGGCGGCACCGTGCCGGACCTGGTCGGTCCGGGAATGCGGGTGCTGCTGTGCGGCATCAACCCCTCGACGTACTCGGCCACCGTGGGCTACCACTTCGGGCGGCCCACGAACCGGCTGTGGTCCACCTTGCACGCGGCCGGGCTGACGCCGCGGCGGCTGCGCCCGCAGGACACCGCCGAGCTGCTGGCGGCCGGGCTCGGCATCACCAACCTGGTTGCCCGAGCAACCAACAGGGCCGACGAGCTGACCGCGGCCGAGCTGCGGTCCGGGCTGGCGCCGCTGACCACGCTGGCCACTCGGTGGCGACCGGCGTGGGTGGCGGTGCTGGGGCTGACGGCGTACCGGCTGGCCTCTGGCCGGCCGCGGGCTGCGGTGGGACCGCAACCCGACCGGCTCGGCCCAGCCGGAGTGTGGCTGCTGCCCAACCCCAGCGGGCTGAACGCGAGCTATCAGCCGCCCGCACTCACGGCCGCCTTCGCCGAGCTGCGGGCCGCAGCTTTCGGCCCGGTGAGCGGGCCGCGGCGCCAGCTGGTCCCGGTTGCCGAGGCCGCGGGGTAACCCGGCGCCCGCACCGAAGATGCTCGGGGCGGTGCCGGGGTCCGGCAGCCGGTTGCTTGGCCGGCAGCCGGTTGCCTCGCTACCGGTAAGAGCTGTCGGTGCTCCGCCCGTAGTCGAAGTCCTCCAACGGCACCGCCTGGCCGGACCCTTGCCCGAACGGCGAGCTGGTCCAGTCGGTCTCGTCGTACGGCGTCATCGCGTAGGCCTGCGCCCGGGCCTCCTCGGTCGGCTCCACCCGGATGTTGCGGTACCGGGCCATGCCGGTCCCGGCCGGGATGAGCTTGCCGATGATGACGTTCTCCTTCAGCCCGAGCAGCGAGTCGCTGCGAGCCGAGATCGCCGCGTCGGTGAGCACCCGGGTGGTCTCCTGGAACGACGCCGCCGACAGCCACGACTCGGTCGCCAGTGAGGCCTTGGTGATGCCCATCAGCACCGGCCGCGCCGAGGCGGGCTCGCCCCCCTCGCCGACCACCCGACGGTTCTCTGACTCGAACCGAGCCCGCTCGACCAGCGCGCCGGGCAGGAAGTCGGTGGAGCCGGCCTCCAGCACGTTCACCCGCTTGAGCATCTGGCGCACGATCGTCTCGATGTGCTTGTCGTGGATTGACACGCCCTGCGAGCGGTAGACCGCCTGCACCTCCTTGACCAGGTGCACCTGCACCTCACGTGGACCCTGGATGCGCAGCACCTCGTGCGGGTTGACCGCGCCTTCGACCAGCTGCTGGCCAACCTCGACGTGCTCGCCGTCGGACACCCGGAGCCGAGCCCGGCGGGGCACCGAGTAAGGCAGCTCCTCGGACCCGTCGTCCGGCGTAACGGTGATCTTGCGAGCCTTGTCAGTGTCCTCGATCTTGACCCGCCCGGCGACCTCGGTGATCGGGGCCACGCCCTTCGGGGTGCGGGCCTCGAACAGCTCCACCACTCGGGGCAGGCCGTGGGTGATGTCCTCGCCGGCGATGCCGCCGGTGTGGAAGGTCCGCATGGTCAGCTGTGTGCCCGGCTCGCCGATGGACTGGGCGGCGATGATGCCGACCGCTTCGCCGACGTCGACCGTCTTCCCGGTGGCCAGCGACCGGCCGTAGCACACCGCGCAGGTGCCCACCTTGGACTCACAGGTCAGCACCGAGCGGATCTTGACATGCTCGACCCCACCCTCGACCAGGCTGGTGATGACCACGTCGCCGAGGTCCGAGCCGGCCAGCGCAACGACCGTGCCGTCGGGACCGACGGCGTCGGCCGCCAGCGTGCGAGCGTAGACGCTGGTTTCGACGTGCTCGTCGCGCTTGAGCACACCGTCGCGACCGGCCGCGGCCATGCGCAGCGTGATGCCCCGCTCGGTCCCGCAGTCCTCCTCCCGAATGATCACGTCTTGGGAGACGTCGACCAACCGGCGGGTGAGGTAGCCCGAGTCAGCGGTGCGCAGGGCCGTGTCGGCCAGCCCCTTACGGGCCCCGTGGGTGGAGATGAAGTACTCCAGTACGGTCAGGCCTTCGCGGAAGTTAGCCTTGATCGGCCGCGGGATGATCTCGCCCTTGGGGTTGGCCACCAGACCACGCATGCCGGCGATCTGCCGCACCTGCATCATGTTTCCGCGGGCGCCGGAGTGGACCATCATGTAGACAGGGTTGGTCGGGGGGAAGTGCGCCGCCATCGCGTCGGCGACCTCCGCGGTCGCCTTGGTCCAGATCTCGATCAGCTCCTGGCGGCGCTCCTGCTCGGTGATCACGCCCCGCTGGTACTGCTTCTCGATCTTTTCCGCGTCCGCCTCGTGCTTGTCCAGGATGTCCTGCTTCTGCGGTGGGGTGACAACGTCGTCGATGGCGATCGTGACGCCGGCCCGGGTCGCCCAGTGGAACCCGGCCGCCTTGAGCGCGTCCAGGGTCGCGGCCACCTGCACCTTGGGGTAGCGCTCGGCCAGGTCGTTGACGATTGCGCCGAGCTGGCGCTTGGCCACTTCCTCGTTGACAAAGGGGTAGTCCACCGGCAGCGCCTCGTTGAACAGGCAGCGGCCCAACGTGGTCTCCAGCAGGATCCCGGCTGCAGTGCCGGGGCCTTCGACCGGCTCTCCCTCTTCGTCCCGACGCGGCACCCAGCCCTTGGGCGGCACGGCGTCCGCCAGCCGGACCTTCACCGTGGCCTGGATGTCGAGCTCGCGGGCGTCGTAGGCCATCTGCGCCTCGGCGACGCTAGAGAACACCCGGCCTTCGCCGAGCGCCTCGGCCTGGTCCAGAGTCAGGTAGTACAGCCCCAGGACCATGTCCTGGGTCGGTGAGGTGATCGGTCGACCGGACGCGGGCGAGAGGATGTTGTTACTCGACAGCATCAGGATCCGGGCCTCGGCCTGTGCCTCGGCCGACAACGGCAGGTGCACCGCCATCTGGTCGCCGTCGAAGTCGGCGTTGAACGCCGTACAGACCAGCGGGTGGATCTGGATGGCCTTGCCCTCGACCAGCTGCGGCTCGAAGGCCTGGATGCCCAGGCGGTGCAGGGTGGGCGCCCGGTTGAGCAGCACCGGGTGCTCGGTGATGACCTCCTCCAGCACGTCCCAGACCACCGGCCGGGCGCGCTCGACCATCCGCTTGGCGCTCTTGATGTTCTGCGCGTGGTTGAGGTCGACCAGCCGCTTCATGACGAACGGCTTGAACAGCTCGAGCGCCATCTGCTTGGGCAGCCCGCACTGGTGCAGCTTGAGCTGCGGGCCCACGACGATGACCGACCGGCCGGAGTAGTCCACCCGCTTGCCCAGCAGGTTCTGCCGGAACCGGCCCTGCTTGCCCTTCAACATGTCGGACAGCGACTTCAGCGGCCGGTTGCCCGGTCCGGTGACCGGCCGGCCGCGGCGGCCGTTGTCGAACAGCGCGTCCACGGCCTCCTGGAGCATCCGCTTCTCGTTGTTGACGATGATCTCGGGCGCGCCGAGGTCGAGCAGCCGCTTGAGCCGGTTGTTCCGGTTGATCACGCGGCGGTAGAGGTCGTTCAGGTCGCTGGTGGCGAACCGGCCACCGTCGAGCTGCACCATCGGGCGCAGGTCCGGCGGGATCACCGGGACGCAGTCCAGCACCATGCCCATCGGGCTGTTCCGGGTGTTGAGAAAGGCCGAGACGACCTTGAGCCGCTTGAGCGCGCGCGCCTTGCGCTGGCCGCGGCCGGAGCGGATGGTCTCGCGCAGCGACTCCGCCTCGGCTTCGAGGTCGAAGGTTTCCAGCAGCTTCTGCAGCGCCTCGGCGCCCATGCCGCCGCTGAAGTACTGCCCGAAGCGGTCTCGCAGCTCGCGGTAGAGGATCTCGTCGCTGATCAGCAGCTTGGGCTCGAGCCGACGGAAGGTGTCGAGCACCTCCTCGAGGCGGTCGAGCTCACGCTGCGCCCGGTCGCGGATCTGCCGCAGCTCGCGGTCGGCGCCCTCGCGGACCTTGCGGCGGGCGTCGCCCTTGGCGCCCTCGGCCTCCAGGGCCGCCAGGTCCTCTTCGAGCTTGCGCTGCCGGGTCTCGGCGTCGACGTTCTTCTTGTCCTCGATCCGCTGCCGCTCGACCGAGATCTGCGCCTCGATGCTCGGCAGGTCGACGTGCCGACGGTCGGCGTCCACACTCGTGATCAGGTAGGCGGCAAAGTAGATGATCTTCTCGAGGTCCTTGGGCGCCAGGTCGAGCAGGTAGCCCAACCGGCTCGGGACGCCCTTGAAGTACCAGATGTGGGTGACCGGCGCGGCCAGCTCGATGTGGCCCATCCGCTCCCGGCGTACCTTTGCCCGGGTCACCTCGACGCCGCAGCGCTCACAGATGATGCCCTTGAACCGGACCCGCTTGTACTTGCCGCAGTAGCACTCCCAGTCCCGGGTCGGCCCGAAGATCTTCTCGCAGAAGAGCCCGTCCTTCTCCGGCTTCAGGGTGCGGTAGTTGATCGTTTCAGGCTTCTTGACCTCGCCGTGCGACCACGTCCGGATGTCATCGGCCGTGGCCAGACCGATGCGCAGCTCGTCGAAGAAGTTGACGTCCAACAACGGAGTTTCGCCTGCTTTCGTTGGTGTTTGCTCGTTCAGGCAGTCAGTGCGGCAGTCGGCCTTGCCCGGCGCACCACGGCGCCGGGCGACCGGCTGCTAGACCTCTTCGACGCTGCTCGGCTCGCGCCGCGACAGGTCGATGCCCAGCTCCTCGGCGGCGCGGAAGACGTCCTCGTCGGTGTCGCGCATCTCGATGGCCATGCCGTCGCTGGAGAGCACCTCGACGTTGAGGCACAGCGACTGCATCTCCTTGATCAACACCTTGAACGACTCGGGAATGCCCGGTTCGGGAATGTTTTCGCCCTTGACGATGGCCTCGTAGACCTTGACCCGGCCGAGGACGTCGTCGGACTTGATCGTCAGCAGCTCTTGCAGGGCGTACGCAGCGCCGTACGCCTCCAGCGCCCAGACCTCCATCTCGCCGAAGCGCTGGCCTCCGAACTGCGCCTTACCGCCCAGCGGCTGTTGTGTGATCATTGAGTATGGGCCGGTCGACCGGGCGTGGATCTTGTCGTCGACCAGGTGCAGCAACTTCAGTATGTAGATGTAGCCGACCGAGATCGGCTCCCGGAACGGCTCGCCGGTACGCCCGTCGAACAGCCGGGCCTTGCCGGTGGCGCCGATCAGCTGCTCCCCGTCGCGAGTCGGCAGGGTCGATCCGAGCAGGCCGGTGATCTCCTCCTCGCGGGCGCCGTCGAAGACCGGGGTGGCCACGTTGGTGCCGGGGCTCGCCTGCGCCGCGCCAAGGCCGCGCAGCCGCCCCTTCCACGACTCGTCGTCGCCGACCACAGTCCAGCCGGTCTTGGCCACCCAACCGAGATGGGTCTCCAGGACCTGGCCGACGTTCATCCGCCCCGGTACGCCGAGCGGGTTGAGCACGATGTCGACCGGCGTACCGTCGGTGAGAAACGGCATGTCCTCTAGCGGCAGGATCTTGGCGATGACGCCCTTGTTGCCGTGTCGACCGGCCAGCTTGTCGCCCTCGGTGATCTTGCGCTTCTGGGCGACGTAGACCCGAACCAGCTCGTTGACCCCGGGCGGCAGCTCGTCGCCGTCCTCACGGCTGAACACCCGGACGCCGATGACCTTGCCGGACTCGCCGTGCGGCACCTTGAGGCTGGTGTCCCGCACCTCACGCGCCTTCTCGCCGAAGATCGCGCGAAGCAGTCGCTCCTCCGGGGTGAGCTCGGTCTCGCCCTTGGGCGTCACCTTGCCGACCAGTACATCGCCGGGCGAGACCTCGGCCCCGATCCGGATGATGCCGCGCTCGTCGAGGTCGCCGAGCACCTCCTCGGAGACGTTCGGGATGTCCCGGGTGATCTCCTCGGCGCCCAGCTTGGTGTCCCGGGCGTCGACCTCGTGCTCCTCGATGTGAATCGAGGTCAGGACGTCGTCCTGGACCAGGCGCTGAGACAGGATGATCGCGTCCTCATAGTTGTGCCCCTCCCACGGCATGAAGGCAACCAGCAGGTTCTTGCCCAGCGCCATCTCGCCGTCGTTGGTGCACGGGCCGTCGGCGATGACGTCGCCAGCCTCGACCCGGTCGCCCTCGTCCACGATCGGCTTCTGGTTGATGCAGGTTCCCTGGTTGGACCGGCGGAACTTCTGCAGCCGGTAGGTACGCCGGGTGCCGTCGTCGGCCATCACGGTGATGTAGTCGGCCGAGAGGTCCTCGACCACGCCGGCCCTCTCGGCGACGACGACGTCACCGGCGTCCTTGGCGGCCCGGGCCTCCATGCCGGTGCCCACCAGCGGGGATTCACTGCGCAGCAGCGGCACCGACTGGCGCTGCATGTTCGAGCCCATCAGCGCGCGGTTGGCGTCGTCGTGCTCGAGGAAAGGGATCATGGCGGTGGCCACCGACACCATCTGCCGCGGCGAGACGTCCATGTAGTCGACGTCGTCGGGGGGCAGGAAGTCGACCTCGCCGCCCTTGCGCCGGACCAGCACCTTGGCCTCGGCGAAGGCACCGGTCTCGTCCAGCGGCGCGTTCGCCTGGGCGATGACGTAACGGTCCTCCTGGTCGGCGGTCAGGTGGTCGATCTGGTTGGTAACCCGACCGTCCACCACCTTGCGGTACGGCGTCTCGACGAACCCCAGCGGGTTGACCCGGGCGAAGGTGGACAGCGAGCCGATCAGGCCGATGTTCGGCCCTTCCGGCGTCTCGATCGGGCACATCCGGCCGTAGTGGCTGTGGTGCACGTCGCGGACCTCGAAACCGGCGCGCTCCCGGGACAGGCCGCCCGGCCCGAGCGCGGACAGCCGCCGCTTGTGGGTGAGGCCGGCCAGCGGGTTGGTCTGGTCCATGAACTGGGAGAGCTGCGACGTACCGAAGAACTCCTTGATCGAGGCCACCACCGGCCGGATGTTGATCAGCGTCTGCGGCGTGATCGCCTCGACGTCCTGGGTGGTCATCCGCTCCCGGACCACGCGCTCCATCCGGGCCAGGCCGAGCCGGACCTGGTTCTGGATCAGCTCGCCGACGGTGCGCAGTCGGCGGTTGCCGAAGTGGTCGATGTCGTCGATCTCGAAGCCCGGCTCGCCGGCGTGCAGCTTGACGATGTAGTCGATGGTGGCGACCACGTCGTCCTCGGTCAGCACGCCATGGGCCAGCGGGTTCTCCAGGCCGAGCTTCTTGTTGACCTTGTAACGGCCGACCTTGGCCAGGTCGTAGCGCTTGGGGTTGAAGAACAGGTTCTCCAGCAGCGTCTGGGCGCTCTCCCGGGTCGGCGGCTCCCCCGGGCGCAGCTTGCGGTAGATGTCGAGCAGCGCATCGTCCTGGCCGGTGGTGTGGTCCTTGTCCAGCGTCGTTCGCATCGACTCGTAGGCGCCGTAGCGCTCCAGGATGCGGGCGTCGTCCCAACCGAGCGCCTTAAGCAGCACCGTCACCGACTGCCGGCGCTTGCGGTCGATCCGCACCCCGACGGTGTCGCGCTTGTCGACCTCGAACTCCAGCCACGCCCCGCGGCTAGGAATCACCTTGCAGCTGAAGGTCTCCTTGTCGGTGACCTTGTCCAGGGCGCGGTCGAAGTAGACGCCGGGCGATCGCACGAGCTGGGAGACGACCACCCGCTCGGTGCCGTTGATCACGAACGTGCCCTTGTCGGTCATCATGGGGAAGTCGCCCATGAACACCGTCTGACTCTTGATCTCGCCGGTGGTGTTGTTCGTGAACTCCGCGGTAACGAACATCGGCGCCGCGTAGGTCATGTCCTTGTCCTTGCACTCCTCGACGGAGTACTTGGTGGGCTCGAACCGGTGGTCGCGGAAGCTCAGCGACATCGAGCCGGAGAAGTCCTCGATCGGCGAAATCTCCTCGAAGATCTCTTCCAGCCCCGAGGTGGTCGGGACGTCGTCGCGGCCGGCGTCGATGTCTGCCTGGACGCGAGCGGCCCAGCCGTCGTTGCCGACCAGCCAGTCGAAGGAGCTGGTCTGCAAGGCGAGCAGGTTGGGGACTTCCAGGGGCTCACGAATCTTGGCGAAGGAAATCCGGCCGGGCTGTTGAGTGGTGGTCATGCGAGTGCTGCTGGTACGCGAGGGGGCCAAGAGGGGTCCTTCCGAGGCTCGCGGCGGCGAGTGTGAGCGCATGCCAACTAGCCCGCGTCAACGGCGGGCGCAAGACATTAGGCAGCGCAAAGAGGCAGTATAGCCGTGGGCCACACTGCCGTCCAGGAGGATCATGGATGCTGTCGTCACTGCTGCCGCCCAGCGTGCGGCATGCCGGCCCGTACGTCAAGCGCCGTCCAGCGTGCGGCATGCCGGCCCGTACGTCAAGCACCCCGACTCAGCTCGGAGATAGCGCCCCGCCGCGCGCGGCTGCGGCGGAGCGCAGGTTAGCCGGCTACTTCACAGTGACGGAGGCACCGGCGCCCTCGAGTACGGCCTTGGCCTTGTCGGCGGCCTCCTTGTTGACCTTCTCCAGCACTGCCTTCGGAGCCCCGTCCACGAGGTCCTTGGCTTCCTTCAGGCCCAGGCTGGTCAGCGCCCGGACCTCCTTGATGACCTGAATCTTTTTCTCGCCGGCACCTTCGAGCACGACGTCGAACTCATCCTGCTCCTCGACCACTGGCGCGTCCGCCGCGCCGCCGCCCGCAGCGGCCGCGGCCACCGCGACCGGGGCAGCGGCGGTAACGCCGAAAGTGTCCTCGAACTGCTTTACGAACTCCGACAGCTCGAGCAGCGTCATCTCTTTGAACGCGTCGAGCAGCTCGTCGGTGCTGAGCTTCGCCATGGCGGCGGTCCTTCCTGGTACGGCGGGGTGCCGGGGTGGTTGGGTCGGTCGGGTAACGCGGGCTACGCGGGGGTGCCGTCGGCAGGGGTGGCTGTCTCGGTCGCCGGCTCGGTGGGCAGCTCGGTGGCGGGCTGGCTCGCGGGCTCGGCGGGCTCGGCGGGCGCGGCGCTCAGGTCGGTGCCGGGCTCGGCGGGCAGCTCGGTGGCCGGCGCGGCAGTCTCAGTGCCGGGCTCGGTGGTCAACTCCGCGGCCGGTTCGCTGTCGGCCTGCTCCGCCCGCTGCTGCCGCAGCGCCTCGGCCAGCCGCACCGCCTGCGACAGCGGAGCGGCGAACAGGCTGACGGCTTGCGACAGCGAGCCCTGCATGGCACCGGCCAGCTTCGCCAGCAGGACCTCTCTGGACTCCAGGTCAGCCAGTCGCCGAATCTCATCGGCGGTTACCGGTCGCCCGTCCAGCACGCCGCCCTTGATCAACAATCGCGGGTGGGTCCGGGCGAAGTCCCGAACACCCTTGGCAGCCACCACCGGATCGCCGTCGACAAAGGCGATCGCGGTCGGGCCTTCGAGCAACGACTCAAGCTCGGCCAACCCGGCCTGCTGCGCGGCAATCTTGGTCAGGGTGTTCTTGACCACGGCGTACCGAGTGTCCGCGCCGAGCGCACGTCGTAACTCGGTCAGCTGCGAGACCGTCAGCCCGCGGTACTCGGTCAACACCGCCGCGGTGGCGCCGGTGAACGCCTCAGTGAGCTCGGCCACCGCCGCGGCCTTGTCGGATCTCGGCATGGACCTCTTCCTTCGGGTACGGCCGGTGGGTGCGATCCGAAAAGCGCCACAACGCAAAACGCCCCGGCGCAGGGCACGGGGCACGGGGCGTGGGCCGTGTCGCCACCGCCAACCTCGGGCGGTAGGCCGTACAGCCAACGTCCTCACCTGCGCGGGCCGCCCACACTGCGGGGCCTTCGGTCGTGCGAGCACAACAACCAGCGGTCTTCGGATCGAACAACGACACCCTAGGTGGTCGCGTCTAGCCGGTCAAAGCGCTTCTCTCGGCCGTCTGCGGCAGCTTCACCCGCCGACGGCACTAACTCGAGGCCCCCACGCGCCCAAATCTGTGCCCACGGCGGGTGAAGTGGCGGATTTCGCTGTCTTCACCCGCCGACGGCACTAATTCGAGGCCCCCACGCGCCCAAATCTGTGCCCACGGCGGGTGAAGCGGCGGATTTCGCTGTCTTCACCCGCCGACGGCCGACGGCACTAATTCGAGGCCCGCCCAAAACTGTGCCCACGGCGGGTGAAGTGGTCGGCGGGTGAAGCGGTCGGTCGCACACCGCGGTCGGCAGCACACCGGGTGTCGGCAGCACACCGGTCGCCCGGCTTTGGTTCAAGCGCTGGCGGCCTCAACCAACAGGTTGCGGGTCTTGTTCGGGTCAACCGGTATGCCGGGCCCCATCGACGTGGTCACCGTGATCTTGCGGAGGTAGCGACCCTTCGAGGCCGACGGCTTGGCCCGCACCACTTCGTCGATCGCGGTGGCGTAGTTCTCCACCAGCGCCTGGTCATCGAACGACGTCTTGCCGATGACCAGATGCAGGTTGCCCTGCCGGTCCACCCGATACTCGATCTTGCCGCCCTTGATGTCGGTGACTGCCTTGCCGACGTCGTTGGTCACGGTTCCGGTCTTGGGGTTGGGCATCAATCCGCGCGGGCCGAGGACGCGCCCGAGCCGGCCGACCTTGCCCATCATGTCCGGCGTCGCCACCGCGGCGTCGAAGTCGACAAAGCCGCCCTGCACCCGCTCGATCAAGTCGTCGGCGCCGACGATGTCCGCGCCCGCCGCTTCCGCCTCCGCCGCCCGGTCACCGGTTGCGAACACCGCGACCCGCGCGGTCTTGCCGGTGCCGTGGGGCAGGCTCACGGTCCCGCGGACCATTTGGTCGGCCTTGCGCGGGTCGACACCGAGGCGCATGGCGACCTCGACGGTGGCGTCGTACTTCGTGGTCGAGGTGTCCCGGGCTAGTCGGACGGCTTCCAGCGGGGTGTAGAGCCGCTCGTGGTCAATCCGTTCGGCCGCGCTGCGGTAAGCCTTGCTGCGCTTCATCCGTGTTCTCCTATCGGCCTCAAGCGGGCCGGTCGTGGTCCTGGCGGAACCGCCGCCGCGGTCCCTCCCACCCGCCCGGCGGTCGCCGGGTCAGCAGTCGGCTCATCAGGCGGTCAGTCGTCGACGGAGTCAGCCCTTAACGGTAATGCCCATCGACCGGGCCGTGCCAGCGATGATCTTCTCGGCGGCGTCGACATCGTTGGCGTTGAGGTCCGCCATCTTGGTCTGGGCGATCTCGCGCACCTGGTCACGAGTCAGGATGGCGACCTTGGTCCGGTGGGGCTCGCCGCTGCCCTTGTCCACGCCGGCGGCCTTGAGGATGAGCTTGGCTGCTGGCGGCGTCTTGGTGACAAAGGTGAACGAACGGTCCTCGAAGACCGAGATCTCGACCGGGATGACGTTGCCGCGCTGCGCCTCGGTCGCCGCGTTGTACTGCTTGCAGAACTCCATGATGTTGACGCCGTGCTGGCCGAGCGCCGGACCGACGGGCGGGGCCGGGGTGGCCGCACCGGCGTTGATCTGCAGCTTGATCACCGCAGCGAGCTTCTTCTTCTTGGGGGGCATGCGTCCTCTGGCTTCCGGTGCTCGGTTCGGGTGGTCGGCGGGCATAGATCAGCAGGCGGGCATCAGTACGTCGAGCAAATGCAGCCTAAATCTTGGCCACCTGGTTGAACGACAGCTCGACCGGCGTCTCCCGGCCGAAGATCGACACCAGCACCTTGAGCTTCTGGGCGTCCGGGTTGATCTCGTTGATGGTGGCGGGCAACGTGGCGAACGGCCCGTCGGTGACCTGGATCGACTCACCCACCTCGTAGTCCAGCTTTACCGTCTGCTTCGCGGCCTGCCGGGCCGGCGAAGCCAGGATCTTGGCGACCTCGCTGATCGAGAGCGGGCTCGGGCGCGAGGTCTGGCCGACGAAGCCGGTCACCCCCGGCGTGTTGCGGACCGCGGACCACGACTCGTCGGTCAGGTCCATCCGTACCAGCAGGTAGCCCGGGAAGACCTTGCGCTGAACCAGCAGCCGCTTGCCCCCCTTGACCTCCGTGACCTCCTCGGTGGGCACTTCGATCCGGTAGATGTAGTCCTCCATGTTGAGCGAGGTGATCCGGCTCTCCAGGTTGGCCTTCACCTTGTTCTCGTAGCCGGCGTAGGAGTGCACGACGTACCACTCGCCGGGAGCCGCCTCCAGCTCGCGCCGGAGCTCGGCGACCGGGTCCTCTTCAGCGACCTCGTCGGCGACTGTGGGCTGCTCCACGTGTGCCGTCTCGTCAGTGAGGTAGCCGCCCGAGTCGCCGGCCAGGCCGAGCCCCGTCGCCGCAGCGTCGGCGTCGGCGCTGTCGCCCTCGGTGGCCGGCGCCAGCCCGGTCGTCAGCGCCTCGACGGCCTCTTCCTGCTCGGACCGGGCGCGCGCGGGAACGTCGGCGTCGCCGGTGGGAACGGAGAACTCGGACACAGGAAAACTTCCTTACCGCTGGACAGCGCTGCATGAAACGTTGGGACGAATGCGCCGGTGGACCAGCGCCGCAGCCGTCTCGGTCAACCGAAGACAGCCAGCACGCCCTTGGTGAACAGGTAGTCGAGGCCGGAGACGATGGCCACCATGACCGAGACGAAGACCACGACCACGGAGGTGTACGTGACCAGCTCATGGCGGGTCGGCCAGATCACTTTGCGGAGCTCCGCGACGATCTCACGGTAGAACAGCGACAGCCGGCGCCATGGATTGCGCTGACCGCCGCGGAAGCCCTTGCCGCCACCCGCGGGCAGGGGCCTGGCTCCGACCCGGTCGGTCGTCGCGGTCACGCCCCCGCGCGTCTCGGTCATAGCCCTCCCCGTCCCCGGCCAGTAGTCATCGGTGCCACACCGCGGCGGAACCACCTGCCAGCATCGCCCGGCCGCGACGTCGGCCCGCTCGCAGGGGCGACAGGACTCGAACCTGCAACAACCGGTTTTGGAGACCGGGACTCTGCCAAATTGAGCTACGCCCCTTCACCTGGCGCTGGTACTCGCGCCTGCGCGCAGGCGCGCGGGAACGAGGGCCACCGGCCCAGATCACGCATCCTACGGGGTCGGTGTCGAGGCGCCAACATGAACGGCGATCGGCCCTACCTCCGCACCGGTCCCGCACCGCAGCTGAGTTTGAAGGTCGCCCGTCGCTACGGGACGATCGGCGCATGTCCACCACAACGGCCCAGACGGTTGCGTCCTCTCGCCGGGTGTCCGCGCGCATCGGCAGGATCACCGAGTCGGCCACCCTGGCGGTGGACGCCAAGGCCAAGGCGATGCGCGCCGCCGGCCGCGACGTCATCGGTTTCGGCGCCGGTGAACCCGACTTCGCCACCCCGGCGCACATCGTCGCGGCGGCCGTCGCGGCCTGCGCTCAGCCGCGCTTCCACCACTACACGCCGGCCTTCGGGCTGCCGGAACTGCGCGCGGCCATCGCCGCCAAGACTGAGCGTGACTCCGGCCTGTCGGTTCCAGCGGGCCAGGTCCTGGTGACCAACGGTGGCAAGCAGGCGGTCTACCAGGCGTTCGCCGCGCTGCTGGACCCCGGCGACGAGGCCCTGCTGCCGGCGCCGTACTGGACGACGTACCCGGAGGCCATTCGACTGGCCGGCGGGGTGCCGGTCGAGGTGCCGACCGACGAGACCACCGGTTACCTGGCGACGGTCGACCAGCTCGAGGCCGCCCGTACCGACCGGACCAAGCTGCTGCTGTTCTGCTCGCCGTCCAACCCGACCGGCGCGGTGTACCCGCGGGAGCACGTGGAGGCCATCGGTCGATGGGCCGTCGAGCACCGCGTCTGGGTGGTCACCGACGAGATCTACGAGCACCTGGTGTACGACGGGCTCAGCGCACCGTCGCTGCCAGTGGTGGTGCCCGAGATGGCCGACCGCTGCGTGGTGGTCAACGGGGTGGCCAAGACCTACGCTATGACGGGGTGGCGGGTCGGCTGGATGATCGGCCCGCGCGACGTCATCGACGCCGCCGGCAACCTGCAGTCGCACCTCACCTCGAACGTCGCCAACGTCTCCCAGGCGGCCGCGCTGGCGGCGGTCACCGGCGACCTGAGCGCGGCGACCCAGATGCGGGCGGCCTTTGACCGGCGCCGTCGAACGATGACCCGGATGCTCGCCGACATCCCCGGCGTGACCTGCCCGGAGCCGTTTGGAGCCTTCTACTGCTACCCATCGCTGCGGGCGGTGCTCGGCCGGGACATCCGCGGGCATCGGCCACAGACCACCATCGAGCTGGCCGAGTTGGCACTGGAGGAGGTGGGCGTCGCGATCGTGCCCGGCGAGGCATTCGGTACGCCGGGTTACGCCCGGCTGTCCTATGCGCTGGCCGACGACGACCTGGTCGAGGGCGTCGGCCGGCTGGCGACGCTGCTGGCGGACGCGCGCTGACCGAGCGAGCGAGCGAGCCGCCCGGTCAGCCCGCTGGCCGTCGGCTCAGGCCAGCTGGACGACCGCCCGCGCGCCGGAGAACACCTTCGCGTCCCCGGAGGTCGCCGTCAGCCCGACGACCACCCGGTTGTCGGCGAGCTTCTCCTCGACCCGGCCGGACACGGTCAGGGTCGCGCCGACGCCGTCGTCGGGCACCACCACCGGACTGGAGAAGCGGACGCCGTACTCCACGACGGCGCCGGGGTCGCCGACCCAGTCGGTGACCACCCTCGCCGCCTCGGCCATCGTGTACATCCCGTGGGCGATGACGTTGGGCAGACCGACCGAGGTGGCGAACCGCTCGTTCCAGTGGATGGTGTTGAAGTCGCCGCTGGCGCCGCAGTAGCGGACCAGGTTGACCCGCTGTACCGCGAAGTCGACCGCGGGGACCTCGGTGCCGACCTCTACGTCGGCGTACCTGACAGCCGCGGCCATCACGCCTCCTGCTGTGCTGCGCTGGCGGCGGTGCCGCGACTGACCAGCGTGTTGTACACGGTGGCGACCCGCTCGCTGTCGACGGTGGTCACCTCGGATTGGGTGGTCAGCAGCTCGTTGCGTCCGGCATCGCGGATGTCGGCCACCCGCGACGTCACCGCCAGCCGGTCCCCGGCCCGCACCGGCCGATGGTGGACGAACCGCTGCTCGCCGTGCACCACCCGGCTGTACTCCAGCCCGAGGCCCGGGTCGACGATCGAGCTCTCGTCAAAGAACCGGAAGGTCAACACGGTCAGGAAAGTCGGCGGAGCGATCACGTCCGGGTGGCCCAGCGCCCGGGCCGCGTCGGCATCGACGTACGCCGGGTTGGCGTCGCCGATCGCAGTGGCGAACTCGCGGATCTTCTCCCGGCCCACCTCGTACGGCGCCGAAGCCGGGTAGCTGCGGCCGATGAAGTCCCGGTTCAGCGGCATCAGCCCATGCCTCCGAGCTGGCCACCAGTGACCGGAATGGTGACGCCGGAGATGAAGTCGCTGTCGGAGGAGACCAGGAACGCGTGCACGTTGGCGATGTCCTCCGGCTGCGCCGAGTGGCCGAGAGAGATCATCGATATGGCCAGCTGGCGCATCTGCTCCGGGATGCCGAGCTCGCCGCCACCCTCCTTGGGCGCCGTCAGCCGCGTTTCGACGAAGCCGGGGGCGACCGCGTTGACGTTGATGCTGAACGGACCGAGCTCGCGAGCCAGCGTCTTGGTCGCCGCGATGATCCCGCCCTTGGCCGCGGTGTAGTTGAACTGACCCGGGTTGCCGGTCAGCGCCGCCACCGACGAGGTCATCGTGATCTTGCGGTTGTACGCCGCGCGGCCATTGGCCTTGATCTCGGCCTTGGCCACCTCCCGCAGGTAGGGCATCGCCGCCAGGGTGGTGTGGAAGGCCGTCTTGAGGTTGACGTCGATCACTAGGTCGAACATGGCGTCGTCCATGCTGTGGAACATCTTGTCGCGGGTGATCCCGGCGTTGTTGACGACGATGTCGAGCTTGCCGAAGGTGTCGACGGTCGCCTGCACCATCTCCTTGGCGGCGGCCAGGTCGACGGTGTTGGCCAGGCTGACGCTGACTTCGCCGCCGGCATTCTTGACCAGGTCGGCGGTCTCGTGCGCCGGCTCGGCGTCCACGTCGTTGACCACGACCTTCGCGCCGTCGGCCGCCAGGCGCAGGGCGATGGCCCGCCCAATCCCCCGACCGGCTCCCGTGACGATCGCAACCCTGTCATCCAGCCGTCCCACGCGGACCTCCCGAAGTCAGTTCGGTTTTGGACGGACGCTACCGGATACGGCCAAGGCCGCCGCCCTGCGGGGCAGCGGCCTTGGGTGCGCGCTGAGCTCGTCAGCGCGCGCGGTAGGAGTCAAGCGGTCAGCGGGTCTCGCGGTGCGCGGTGTGCTGGCGGCAGTTCGGGCAGAACTTCTTCAGCTCCATGCGGTCCGGGTCGTTGCGCCGGTTCTTCCTGGTGATGTAGTTGCGGTGCTTGCACTCCTGGCACGCCATCGTGATCTTGGGGCGGACGTCGGTGGCAGCCACGGGCTGGGCCTTCTCTCGGATGCGGATGCATGACGCGGTTGCGTCGACAGATGGGATTCCCAGACAGCCGGTTGTCTAGGCGGTTGGCTAGGGGGTTGGCTAGGGGGTTGGCTAGGCCGACGAGTGTAGCGGTGGCCGGATTTGAACCGGCGACACAGCGATTATGAGCCGCTTGCTCTGCCAGGCTGAGCTACACCGCCATCCGCGGCGCCCGGTCGAGCCGGACCCGCGAAGAGCCCCCTTACGGAATCGAACCGTAGACCTTCTCCTTACCATGGAGACGCTCTGCCGACTGAGCTAAGGGGGCGGGGCTGGGCCAGGGTACATGTGGTACGACCGGCGCCGCATCGGCGGGCAAGCCAGACCCGCGACGGGCGGCTGAGCGGCGGGCGGACCGCGGCGCGGCGGGCGCGCCGCGGACCCGCACCGCCGCTGTCGGTGGCAGGTGATGGATTCGAACCATCGTAGGCTGAGCCGACGGTTTTACAGACCGCTCCCTTTGGCCGCTCGGGCAACCTGCCGGGCCGCCGCGCGGGCGAGCTATGCACCACGCGCGCCGGTGTGGAGGATACCGCCCAACCAGATCGGCAACCGAGGAGGACCTACGCCGTGGCCGACCCGTCGTTCGATGTCGTAAGCAAGGTGGACCGGCAGGAGGTCGACAACGCGCTCAACCAGGCGGCGAAAGAGATCGCCACCCGCTACGACTTCAAGGGTGTGGGCGCGTCCATTGCCTGGTCGGGCACCGAGAAGATCGACATCCGCGCGAACAGCGAGGACCGGGCCAAGGCGGCTCTGGAAGTGCTGCGCGACAAGTTGGTCAAGCGCAAGGTGTCACTCAAGGCTGTCAAGGCGGCCGACCCACGCCAGTCCGGCAAGGAGTTCCGGATCGAGGTGACGGTCAACGAGGGCATCTCGGATGAGAACGCCAAGAAGATCGCCAAGATGGTCCGGGCGGAGGGGCCCAAGGGCGTGCAGACCCAGATCCAAGGAGACCAGCTGCGGGTGAGCGCCAAGAAGAAGGACGACCTGCAGACGGTGATCGCCATGCTTCGCGAAGCCGACCTCGACATCGCCCTGCAGTTCACGAACTATCGCTAGACCCAGGCTCAGCGGGCGCCGCCGTCGGCACGTGGGGTTCGTAGCACGGCAGTGAGGGACGTGCGCCACCTTCACCCACCCACGGCACAGCTGGTACGGCGGGTCGAGCCCGCCGGCGATGCCCTCGGCGGGTGAAGCTGTCCGATCGGCCTGGCTTCACCGGCCTACGGCACAGCTGGTACGGCGTGTCGCCGCCGTCCGCGATGCCCTCGCCCGGTGAAGACGCCCGGCCGGCCAGCTTTACGGGCCTACGGCACAGGCCGGTAGGGCGCGATTCGCAGCCGCGCTGCGTACAGCGGCATTCCGACCACGGGATCGCGGTATCGGAGCGAAGACCCGCAGGCCAGCGAGCCCCAGCGGCGCGGTCCGCCCGGAGCGCCCAGAACACGACATACCATCGGGGTCTGGGGAACAGGAGGGCCGCCCGCATGACCAAGCAGGTCCGGCAACTGGACGGGGTCATCGTCCGCTTCGCCGGCGACTCCGGCGACGGCATGCAGCTCACCGGCGACCGGTTCACCGCGGAAACGGCAGCGTTCGGCAACGACCTGTCCACGCTGCCGGACTTCCCGGCGGAGATCCGCGCGCCGGCCGGCACGTTGGCCGGCGTCTCCGGCTTCCAGCTGCACTTCTCCGACCACGAAATCATGACCCCGGGCGACGCCCCGGACGTGCTGGTCGCGATGAACCCGGCGGCGCTCAAGGCCAACCTGCGGGAGCTGCCCAAGGGTGCGGACATCATCGTCAACACCGACGAGTTCACCAAGCGCAGCCTGGCCAAGGTGGGGTACGCCGCCAACCCGCTCGAGGACGGCTCGCTGGACGAGTTCCGGGTGCACCCGATCCCGCTGACCTCGATGACGGTCGTGGCGCTGGCCGGGCTGGACCTGGGCAAGAAGGAGGCCGAGCGGTCGAAGAACATGTTCGCCCTCGGCCTGATGAGCTGGCTCTACACCCGCCCGACCGAAGGCACTGTCGTCTTCCTCGAGCGTCGGTTCGCCAAGATTCCCGAGGTGGCCCGGGCCAATGTCGCGGCGTTCAAGGCGGGCTACCACTTCGGCGAGACGACGGAGTCGTTCTCGGTCAGCTACGAGGTCAAGCCGGCGCCAATGCCGCCGGGGCTCTACCGCAACATCTCCGGCAACCTCGCCCTGTCCTACGGCCTGGTCGCCGCCTCCCGGCTGTCCGGACTGCCGCTCTTCCTCGGCAGCTACCCGATCACCCCGGCCACGGACATCCTGCACGAGCTGAGCAAGCACAAGCGGTTCGGGGTCCGCACCTTCCAGGCCGAGGACGAGATCGCCGGGGTGGGGGCAGCGCTCGGCGCCGCGTTCGGCGGAGCCCTGGCGGTCACCACGACCAGCGGTCCGGGCCTTGCGTTGAAGGCGGAGACGATCGGGCTCGCGGTCTCGCTCGAGTTGCCGTTGATCGTCGTCAACGTGCAACGCGGCGGTCCGTCCACCGGGCTGCCGACCAAGACCGAGCAGGCCGACCTGCTGCAGGCGATGTTCGGCCGCAACGGCGAGGCGCCGGTCCCGATCGTCGCGCCGCGGTCCCCGTCGGACTGTTTCGACGCCGCGATCGAGGCAGCCCGGATCGCGACCAAGTACCGCACCCCGGTGCTGCTGCTTTCCGACGGCTACCTGGCCAACGGCTCGGAGCCGTGGCTGCTGCCGGAGGTGGCAGCCCTGCCCGACCTGCGGGTCGAGTTCGCCACCGAGCCCAACCACGTCGCGGCTAACGGTACGGCGGAGTTCTGGCCGTACCTGCGCGACGAGCAGACCCTGGCCCGACCGTGGGCGGTGCCCGGCACGCCGGGTCTGGAGCACCGAATCGGCGGCCTGGAGAAGGCAGACGGGTCAGGCAACATCTCCTACGACCCCGCCAACCACGAGGCGATGGTCCGGCTGCGGGCGGCCAAGATCGACGGCATCGCGGCCGACATCCCACCGCTGCAGGTCGATGACCCCAGTGGGCGCGCGCGAGTCCTGGTGTTGGGCTGGGGCTCGACGTACGGCCCGATCGGGGCGGCCGTCCGCCAGGTTCGCCGCGTCGGCGGCGTGGTCGCCCAAGCCCACCTGCGGCACCTGCACCCGTTCCCGGCGAACACCGGCGAGGTGCTGCGCCGCTACGACCGGGTCGTCGTCCCGGAGATGAACCTCGGGCAGCTGTCCATGCTGCTGCGGGCGACGTACCTGGTCGACACCATCGGCTACAACCGGGTGCGCGGGTTGCCGTTCAAGTCCGACGAACTCGCCGCCGTCATCGAGTCCGTGCTGGCAGGAAGTGATCCGCAGTGACCCAGCCCTCCGGCGCCGTGTCCACCGGCGCCAACGCCTTGACCCTCGTGCCCAAGACGGATGAGAAGCAGACCGCCAAGCACTTCAAGACCGACCAGGAGGTGCGCTGGTGCCCCGGCTGCGGGGACTACGCCGTCCTCGCCGGCGTGCAGAGCTTCCTGCCGGAGCTGGGCCTGCGCCGGGAGAACATCGTGTTCATCTCTGGGATCGGCTGCTCGTCCCGGTTCCCGTACTACATGAACACCTTCGGCATGCACTCCATCCACGGCCGGGCCCCGGCGATCGCCACCGGGCTGGCGACCTCCCGCCCCGACCTGTCGGTGTGGGTGGTGACCGGTGACGGCGACGCCCTGTCGATCGGTGGCAACCACCTGATCCACGCGCTGCGCCGCAATGTGAACATCACCATCCTGCTGTTCAACAACCGGATCTACGGCCTGACCAAGGGCCAGTACTCCCCCACCTCCGAGCTAGGCAAGATCACCAAGTCCAGCCCGATGGGCTCGCTGGACCGGCCGTTCAACCCGGTGTCGCTGGCGCTCGGCGCGGAGGCCACCTTCGTCGCCCGCACGATCGACTCCGATCGGGGGCACCTGACGTCGGTGCTGCGGGCGGCGGCAGTGCACCGCGGCGCCTCCCTGGTAGAGATCTACCAAAACTGCAACATCTTCAACGACGGCGCGTACGACGGACTGAAGAACCCGGACACCCGCGACGACCACCTGATCCGACTCGAGCACGGCCGCCCCATCCGGTTCGGCCGGGACGGCCAGCGCGGTGTCCGGATGACCACCCAGGGCCAGCTGGAGTTCGTCGACGTCGCTGAGGTCGGCGAGCAGGCGTTGCTTATTCACGACGCCGAGCACGCCCATCCGGGCCTGTCGTTCATGCTGTCCCGACTGGAAGTCGACGGGCCAACCCCCCTCGGCATCTTCCGATCCGTCGACCGGCCGGTGTACGACGACTTGATGCGCGACCAGATCGAAACCGCGCAGGCGCGCTCCGGTGCGACCGAACTGCAGGACCTGCTCACCAGCGGCGACACCTGGCGGATCGGGTAGCCGGCCGGTCGCCAGCGGGCCGGTAGCGTCGCGCGGGTGTCGACCCAGCGGCGAGGTCTGGTCTACGGCCTAGCCGCCTACGGCCTCTGGGGGCTGTTCCCGCTCTACTGGCCACTGCTGCGTCCGGCCGGCGCGGTGGAGATCCTCGCGCACCGGATCGTGTGGTCGCTGCTGGTCGTCATCGCCTTGTTCGCCGTACGCCGCGCCAGCACGGACCTGCCGGCCTTGCTGCGCCAGCCGGCGGCCCTGCGCCGCCTTGCGCTGGCTGCGGTCGTGCTGTCGGCGAACTGGGGCGTCTACATCTACGGCGTCAACAGCGCGCAGGTGGTGGAGACCTCGCTTGGCTACTTCGTCAACCCGCTGGTCACCGTGGTGCTCGGCGTCGTGGTGCTGCGCGAGCGGCTGCGCCGACCGCAGTGGACCGCCGTCGGCATCGCCGCCCTGGCCGTGGCCGTCCTGACCGCGGACTACGGGCACGTACCAGTGATCGCTCTGACGCTGGCCGGCAGCTTCGGCTGCTACGGCCTGCTGAAGAAGCAGGCCAACGCCGGCGCACTAGAGGGGCTCACCGTCGAGACCAGCGTGCTGTTCCTGCCGGCGCTGGGGTACCTCGTGGTGCTGGCTGCCCGCGGCTCGTCCAGCTTCGGCGTGGACCTCCCCCACGACCTCGGCCACGACGCGCTGCTCGCCGGCGCCGGAGTGGTGACCGCCGTACCGCTGCTGTTCTTCGGGGCAGCGACCACGCGGATTCCGCTGACGTTGATCGGGCTGTTGCAGTACGTCACGCCGATCATGCAGCTGGCGATCGGCGTGCTGCTCCGGCACGAGCCGATGCCGCCCGCCCGGCTCGCCGGGTTCGCCCTGGTGTGGCTGGCGTTGGCAGTGCTGACCGCCGACGGACTGCGCAACCACCGGCGGCAGACCCGGCTGACCACCGGGCTGGTGTGACGGGCCGGCGACGTCAGCCGGTCCGGGCGACCACGAAGTCGCTGAGCGCGGCCAGCGCGGCCTTGGCCGGGATGTCCGGCAGCGGTGCCAGCGCGGAGCGGGCGTCCTCGGCCCAGGTGGACAGCGTCTCGGCAGCCAGCGCCATGGCGGGGTGGCCGCGCAGCCGGCTCAGCGCCTCGGTCAGCGCCGCGTCGTCGGTCAGGCTGCCGGCCAACAGCTCTGCGAGCCGCGGGTCCGGCGCGGCCGCCGGGTCCAGGGCGTAGAGCACCGGCATCGTGCGGACGCCCTCGCGCAGGTCGGTGCCCGGCGTCTTGCCGGACTGGACGGTCTCGCTGGCCACGTCCAGCAGGTCGTCGGAGAGCTGGAAGGCGACGCCGATGCGCTCGCCGTACCGGGTGAGAGTCTCCACGGTGGCGGCATCGGCACCGGACAGCAGGGCGCCGAGGTGTCCGGAGGTGGCGATCAGTGAGCCGGTCTTCTCGGCCACCACCCGCAGGTAGTGCTGGATCGGGTCCTGCCCCTCCAGCGGTCCGACGGTCTCCCGGATCTGGCCCTCGCAGAGCACCGCGATGGTGCGGGCCAGGATGCGGGTGGCCTCGGTGCCGAGATCAGCAGTGATCTCCGAAGCCCGAGCGAACAGGAAGTCGCCGGTCAGGATGGCGACGGTGTTGTCCCAGCGCGAGTTCGCGCTCTGCGCGCCTCGGCGCATCACCGCCTCGTCCATCACGTCGTCGTGGTACAGCGTGGACAGGTGGGTCAGCTCGATCGCGACTGCGGCCGGGACGATGCCGGGGGCGCCAGCGTCGGCGAACTGGCTGGCCAGCAGCACCAGCAGCGGACGGAACCGTTTGCCACCGGCGTCGACCAGGTGCCGCGAGGTTTCGGTGACAAACGGGTAGTCGCTCTTGACCGCGTCCCGCAGCATGCTTTCGACCGACTCCAAGCCGGCCCGGACGGCAACGTCGAGATCACGGTCACGCACCTCGATGCCAGTCCGTGCCCTGCCCGCCGGGCCAGCAAGCCCGAGGGCTGCCGCCCAGCCGGGGGTCGTCATACGGGCTCCTGTCTGCGTGGGTGGCAACACCAGCATCCCATCCAGCCGGGGTCGCCGCGGTACCGAATCTGATCTGGTGGGCGCCGCCGGTGCCCAATCAGCGGACGAAGAGCGCTGCCTTGTCAGCCAGCGTGAACAGCGGTCCGGGGATGACGCCGAGCACCACCGTGACGGCGAACGCCAGCGCGATCGCGCCGTAGGTCAGCACGCTCGGGACCGCGATCGTCGGACCATCCGGGGCCGGGGCCTCGAAGAACATCAGCACGATCACCCGGACGTAGAAGAAGGCGGCCACGGCGCTGGCGATCAGTCCGACCACCACCAGCCCCGTCGCCCCGCTGCTGATCGCCGCCGAGAAGACCGCAAACTTGCTGGTGAAGCCGCTGGTCAGCGGGATGCCCGCGAAGGCCAGCAAGAACAGGGCGAAGATGCCGGCCAGCGCCGGGGACCGCCGGCCCAGTCCGCGCCACTGCGACAGGTGGGTCGCCTCGCCGTCGGCATCGCGGACCAGGGTGACGATGGCGAACGCGCCCAGCGTGCTGAAGCCGTAGGCCAGCAGGTAGAACAGCGAGCCGGACAGGCCGCTGCGGTTGAGCGCGACGACGCCAGTGAGGATGAAGCCGGCGTGCGCGATCGAGGAGTAGGCGAGCATCCGCTTGACGTCGGTCTGGGTGATGGCGAGTACGGCGCCCACGCCCATGGTGAGGATCGCGACGCCCCACATCAACGGCCGCCAGTCCCAGCGGACCGGTCCGAAGGCGACGTAGAACACCCGCAGCAGCGCCCCGAACGCGGCGACCTTGGTGCCCGAGGCCATCAGCGCGGTGACCGGGGTGGGTGAGCCCTGGTAGACGTCCGGCGTCCAATTCTGGAACGGGGCAGCACCGATCTTGAACAGTAGGCCGACCGAGAGCAGGGCAATGCCGAGGTAGAGCAGGGTGTCGTTGCTGCCCACGGTGCCGGTTGCGGTGAAAATCGCACCCAGGTCGACGCTGCCGGCGTACCCGTAGAGCATGGCGATGCCGTAGAGGAAGAACGCCGAGGAGAAGGCGCCGAGCAGGAAGTACTTCACGGCCGCTTCCTGGGACAGCAGCCGGCGGCGGCGGGCCAGGCCGGCGAGCAGGTAGAGCGGCAGCGACAGGATCTCCAGCGCGACGAACATCAGCAGCAGGTTGTTCGACGCCGGGAAGAGCAGCATGCCGCCGAGGGCGAACATGGCCAGCGGAAAGACCTCGGTCTGCATGGTGGACGACGCGGTGAGCTGGCGCTCCCCCCGGGAGCCGGGTACGACTGCGGCCGCGGCGACGAAGGTGCCGCCGGTGGAGTCCAGCGACCGCTCCCCGAGCAGCAGTACGGCGGCGATGCCGAGCAGCAGCAGCGTGCCCTGGATGAACAGCGTCGGCCCGTCGACCGCGACCGCCCGCTCGGCGATCAGGGTCGGGTGGTGGTGGTTGCGGGCGACCAGCGCCACCGCCACCAGGCCGCCGGTCAGCCCGGCCAGCGCGACCACAAGGTGCACCGGCCGCCGTCGTCGGGCCGGCACGAACGCCTCCACCAGCACGCCGATCGCGGCGGCGAGGAAGACCGCGATCATCGGCCACAGCGGGCCGTAGGCGATCGACGGCGCGGGGATGTCCGTCGGAGTCACTTGCTGCTTCCGTCCACAGTCCCGGCCGTTACAGTCCCGGCCGTTACGGCGGCTGGGGCGACCGTCGGGACCGAAGCCGGGGCGGCGGCGGCCGGGACACCGCTGGTGGGCTGCGGGTCGTGGGCCTTGACCTGGGCCAGGGTGGCGTTCACCGCCGGAGTGATCACATCGAGCACCGGCTTGGGGTAGACGCCGAGCACGAACATCAACGCGACCAACGGGGCCACCACCCAGGCCTCCCGGGCATTGAGGTCGCGCAGCCGCTCGTTGCCGGCGGTTACCGGCCCGGTCATCGTGCGTTGGTACACGAGCAGGATGTAGAGGGCGGCCAGGATGATGCCCACGGTGGCGACGATGGCCAGCGCCCGGTAGCGGGTGAAGGTGCCGACCAGCACCAGGAACTCGCTGACGAAGGTGCTCAGCCCGGGCAGCGACAGGGTGGCCAGCGCGACCACCAGGAAGACCCCGGCCATCATCGGCGCGACCGAGCCGACCCCGCCGTACTCGGCGGCCAGTCGGGTGCGTCGGCGGTCGATCAGGAAACCGACGACGAAGAACAAGGCACCGGTCGACAGCCCGTGGTTGACCATGTACAGCACGCTGCCGGCCTGGCCCTGGCTGGTGAGGGCGAAGACTCCCATGCCGATGAAGCCGAAGTGCGCCACCGAGGTGTAGGAGACGAACCGCTTGAGGTCGCGCTGCCCCATCGCCAGGAAGGCCCCGTAGAAGATGCCGATGACCGCGAGGGTGAGCACCACCGGAGCGAAGTAGCGCGAGGCGTTCGGGAACAGCGGGATGCAGTAGCGGATGAAGCCGAACGTGCCGACCTTGTCCAGGACGCCGACCAGCAGCACGGCCCCGCCGGTCGGCGCCTCGGCGCCGGCGTCGGGCAGCCAGGTGTGGAACGGGAACAGCGGGGCTTTGATCGCGAACGCGATGAAGAAGCCGAGGAAGAGCCACTTCTCCACCCCGGGGCTGATGTGCAGGGTGGCCAGGGTGGCGAAGTCGAAGGTTCCGCCGCCGGGCAGCTGCTGGCCGGACACGACGTACAGGCCGATCACCGAGGCCAGCATCAACAGGCCGCCGAGCAGGCTGTAGAGCAGGAACTTGACCGCGGCGTAGGACCGGCGCGGGCCGCCGTAGCTGCCGATGAGGAAGTACATCGGGATCAGCATGGCTTCGAAGAACACGTAGAACAGGAAGACGTCGGTGGCCGCGAAGACGCCGATCATCATGGTCTCCAGCACGAGCACCAGCGCGAAGAACGTCTTGGTGCTGCGCCGGCCCTCTTCGGCCGCGTGCCAGGAAGCGAGGATGACGACCGGGACGAGGATGGTGGCGAGCGCGATCAGCACCAGCGCGATGCCGTCCACCCCGACGGCGAACCGGATGCCGAAGTTGGTGATCCAGGCGTAGGAACGGCCGAACTGGAAGGTCATCTGCTGGCCACCGCCCCGGCCGGGATCGAAGGCGGCGCCCATGGCGATTGTGGCCATCAGCGTCAGCAGGGCAACGACCAACGCCGTCCGCTTGGCCAGGACGTCGCGGCCGCGCGGCAGTGCGGCCACCACGACCGCGCCGAGCAGCGGCAGGCCGCCGACCACGAACAGCCACGGGAAGTCCGTGCCCACCGGCGAGGTCACGGTCATCCCAGCCTTCCCAGCAGCAGCACGGCGAGCACCAGGGCGGCGCCGCCGAACATCGACAGCGCGTAGGACCGGACGAAGCCGGTCTGGGCGTGGCGCAACCGGCCGGAGCTGCCACCGATCCCGGCCGCGAGCCCGTTGACCACGCCGTCGACGCCCCGGCCGTCGACGAAGACCAGCGCGCGGGTCAAGTATTGACCCGGACGCATCAGCAGCGACTCGTTGACCGCATCGCCGTAGAGGTTGCGCCGGGCAGCCACGGTGACCGGACTGACGGCCTGCGGGGCGGTGCGGGGCACCGCCTGGGTGCCGTACTGCCGGTAGGCGGCGGCGGCACCGCCGGCGACGACCAGCAGCGTGATCAACGTCAGCACCGTGGGCGAGATCGTGTGGATGCCCTCCTCGGCGGAGCGGCCGACCACCGGCTCCAGGAATTGCTGCAGGCCGCCGCCGAACGTGAGCGCGAAGCCCGAGATCACCGAGCCGAGCGCCAACACGATCATCGGCCCGGTCATCACCGCCGGGGACTCGTGCGGGTGCGCGTCGGGATCCCAGCGCCGCTCGCCGAAGAAAGTCATGATCATGAGTCGGGTCATGTAGAAGGCGGTAACGCCAGCGCCAATGAGCGCCACGGTGCCCAGCACCCAGCCGGACGTTCCGCCCTTGTCGAACGCCGCCTCAATGATCTTGTCCTTGGAGAAGAAGCCGGCCCAGCCCGGGAACCCGATGATCGCCAGATAGCCCATGGCGAAGGTCCAGAAGGTGATCGGCATGACCGTGCGCAGCCCGCCGTACCGGCGCATGTCGACGGTGTCGTTCATGCCGTGCATGACCGAGCCGGCGCCGAGGAACATGGTGGCCTTGAAGAAGCCGTGGGTGAGCAGGTGCAGGATGCCGATGGCGTACGCCGCCGGGCCCAGGCCGACGGCGAGAAACATGTAGCCGATCTGGCTCATCGTCGAAGACGCAAGCACCTTCTTGATGTCGTCGTAGGCGCAGCCGATGATCGCGCCAATGGCCAACGTGACCGCACCGACGATCGTCACCAGCAGCCGGCCGTCGGAAGTGAGGTTGAAGATCGGGGCGGACCGGGCGATCAGGTAGACGCCGGCGGTGACCATAGTGGCGGCGTGGATCAGCGCCGAGACCGGCGTCGGGCCTTCCATCGCGTCCAGCAGCCAGGACTGCAGCGGGAACTGCGCCGACTTCCCGCAGGCGCCGAGCAGCAGCAGCAGCGCGATCGCCGTCACCGTGCCGGAGTTGGCACCGAGCGCGCCGATGCCGCCGAGCACCCCGGCGTACGACGTCGTGCCCAGGGTGGCGAACATCAGCATGATCGCAATCGACAGCCCGACGTCCCCGACCCGGTTGACGATGAAGGCCTTCTTGGCCGCGGTGGCGGCGCTGGGTCGGGCCGACCAGAAGCCGATCAGCAGGTACGACGCCAGGCCGACGCCCTCCCAGCCGACGTAGAGGGCGAGGAAGTTGTTGCCCAGGACCAGCAGCAGCATGGCGACCACGAACAGGTTGAGGTAACCGAAGAACCGCCGGCGGTTCGGGTCGTGCGCCATGTACCCGAGGGCATAGATGTGGATCAGCGTGCCGACCCCGGTGACCAGCAGCACGAAGCACATCGACAGCGGGTCGAGCAGCAGCCCGGCGTCCACCTGGAAACCGTTGACCGGGATCCAGGAGAACAGGTGCTGGCTGATCGCGCGGTCGTCACCGGCGCGGCCCAGCATGGCGGCGAAGAGCACCAACCCGAGGACGAACGCCGCCCCGGCGGCCAGACAGGCCAGCACCGGACCCCAGCGGTTCGCCCGTCGGCCACCCAGCAGCAGGATCGCCGCGCCGACCGCCGGAAACGCCAGCAGCAGCCAGGTCGCGGCGAAGGTACCGTCGGCCGCCGCATAGGCGAGCGCAGGCTTCACGGTCCTTCTTTCTCTCGGGTGCGGGCTTCCCGCGGGGTGCGGGTGGTCAGTACTTCAGCAGGTTCGCGTCGTCCACCGATGCCGACCGCCGGGTGCGGAAGATCGAGACGATGATCGCAAGTCCGACCACGACTTCGGCGGCGGCCACCACCATGACGAAGAACGCCATGATCTGGCCGTCCAGGGTGCCGTTCATCCGGGCGAAGGTCACCAGCGACAGGTTCACGCTGTTGAGCATCAGCTCCACGCACATGAACACCACGATGGCGTTGCGCCGCAGCAGGAAACCCAGGACGCCAATCGTGAACAGGATGGCCGACAGGAACAGGTAGTACGCCGGGGTCATGACCCGCTCCCGGTGGCACCCGGGCCAGCGGGGTCACCCGCCCTACCGGCTTGGTTGGAGCTGCCCTCCAGCACCGGCGGCCGCGGCTCGGCGGCGGTGCCGTCTGGCAGCAGCGCCGGGGTGTCCACCGCGTCGTGCCGGGCGAAGACGCCAGGACTCGGGTACGGCGTGGGGTGCGGGCCTGCGAACCGCCGCCGGGACATCTCCCGCTGGCTGACCCTGGGCACTACCTGTTCCTTGTGCGCCAGCACCATCGCACCCAAGGCGGCGGTGATCAGCAGGGCGCTGGTCGCCTCGAAGGCGAAGACGTAGCGAGTGAACAGCAGCCGGGCGATACCGATCACGTTGCCCTCGGCGTTGGCCGCCGCCAGACCCTGCGACGGCATCTGCAGGGTGGCGCTGCCGATCGCGCCGATGAGCAGCACGACGAAGCCCAGGGCCAGCGCGGCGGCGGCCACCCGCTGCCCGCGCAGCGTCTCCACCAGCGAGTCACTGGAGTCGACCCCGACCAGCATCAGCACGAACAGGAACAGGATCATGATGGCGCCGGTGTAGACGATCACTTGGACGGCGGCCAGGAACGGGGCGTCCTGGGCGGCGTACAGCACCGCCAGGCAGAAGAAGTCCACGACCAGCAGCAGCGCCGCGTGCACGGCGTGCCGACTGAACACCATCGCCAGCGCCGCTGCGATCGCCACCGGCGCGACAATCCAGAACACCACCGCCTCCGACACCGACGTCTGCGGCGACGCGGCCAGCACGGTGGCCGTCGCGGTGGCCGTCGCGGTGGTCACGGTGCTCATGCCCGCCCTCCGCCGCCGTCAGTGGCCGGGTCGCCGGGGACCGTCGCGGTCACGTTCCCGGCCCCGGCGTAGTAGTCCTGGACAGTGCCGAGCCGCATCGGGTGCGGCGGCTGCTCCATGCCCGGCGCCAGCGGGGCGAGCAGCATGTCCTTGGTGTAGATCAGGTCGTGCCGGGAGTCGTCCGCCAGCTCGTAGTCGTTGGTCATCGTCAGCGAACGGGTCGGGCAGGCCTCGATGCACAGCCCGCAGAAGATGCAGCGCAAGTAGTTGATCTGGTAGACGGCGCCGTACCGCTCACCCGGCGAGTAGCGGGCCTCCTCGGTGTTGTCCCCGCCCTCGACGTAGATCGCGTCCGCCGGGCAGGCCCAGGCGCACAGCTCGCAGCCGATGCACTTCTCCAGGCCGTCGGGGTGCCGGTTGAGCAGGTGCCGCCCGTGGTAGCGCGGTGCCGTCGGCCGCTTGTCCTCGGGATAGGACTCGGTGTTGACCTTCTTGAACATCGTCCCGAAGGTGATGCCGAAGCCCTTGACGGAGTCAAGCACGGGTGACCTCCTTGCCGGCCGAGCGCCGCAGCGGCTCCGCGTCAAGCTGCGGGACCGGGTAGCGCGGCGGGGTGCCGCGCTCGACCGGCGGGGGTGGGCGATCCTGGCGCCCCCCGGTTGGCCAGAACGCCCAGGCCAGCAGGACCACCGCGGCCGGTACGCCGGCGTAGAGCAGGAAGTCCCGGAAGCTCAGCGCCCGGGCGGTGGCCACCAGCAGCAGCCAGACCAGGGCACCGGGGACCAGCACCTTCCAGCCCAGGTGCATGAACTGGTCGTAGCGCAGCCGCGGCATCGTGCCGCGCAGCCAGATGAAGATGAACAGGAAGATGCACAGCTTGGCGACGAACCACAGCATCGGCAGCCAGCCGGCATTGGCCCAGCTGAACAGGCTGAGCGGCCAGGGCGCCCGCCATCCCCCGAGGAACAGCGTCGTCGCCACCGCTGAGACGGTGATCATGTTGATGTACTCCGCCAGAAAGAACATCGCGAACTTCAGCGAGGAGTACTCGGTGTGGAAGCCGCCGACGAGCTCGCTCTCCGCCTCCGGCAGGTCGAACGGCGCCCGGTTGGTCTCACCGACGCAGGAGATGCCGTAGATCACGAACGAGATCGGCACGGCGATGATGAACCACCGGCTGCGCTGGGCGTCGACGATCTGGCTGGTCGACAGCGAGCCGGCGTAGAGGAACACCGCCACCAATGCCAGGCCCATCGACACTTCGTAGCTGATCATCTGGGCGGCCGAGCGCAGGCTGCCGAGCAGCGGGTACGTCGAGCCGCTGGCCCAACCGGCGAGCACAATGCCGTACACGCCGAGCGAGGACATCGCCAGGATGAACAGCACGCCCACTGGCAGGTCGGTCAGCTGCAGTGCGGTGCGGTGCCCGAAGATCGACACCGTCGGGCCGAACGGGATCACCGAAAAAGCCAGGAACGCCGGGATGGTCGACACGATCGGGGCCAGCAGGTAGACCGGCCGGTCGGCCATGGCCGGGATGATGTCCTCCTTGAACGCCAGCTTGAGGCCGTCGGCGAGCCCCTGCAAGACCCCGAACGGACCCGTCCGGTTCGGCCCGAGCCGCTGCTGCATCCGGGCCACCACCCGACGCTCCCCCCAGATCGTCAGCAGGGTGAGCACGAGCAGGAAGACGAAGACGAACAGCACCTTGATGATGATCAGCCACCACGGCTCGCTGCCGAAGTCCGGCAGCGGCAGCGGTGCCGGCTCGGCGAGCACGGCTTGGGTCATGCCAGCCCGCCAGCGGTGATCGTGACGACGGCGCCCGCGTCCACCCCGAGGTCGCGGCGGACGGCGGAGCCCGGCGAGTTGGTCGGGAGCCAGACCACGCGGTCCGGCAGGTCGGCACACACCAGCGGCAGCGTGACCCGGCCGCGCGACGTGGACACCGTCACCGGCTCACCGTCTCGGGCGCCGATCTCCTGCGCCGTACCGGGGGACAGGTGCAGCCGCGGCTGCTTGGCGGTGCCAGCCAAGTGCGGCTCGCCGTCCTGCAGGCGGCCCAGGTCCAGCAGCCAGTGCCAGGTCGCCAGCACCGCGGCGCCGGGCGGCACCCGCGGGACCTCGGCGGCGGGAGCACTCGGTGCGGGCGGACGCGGCCCCGCGTACCGGCCGAGCGCGGTCAACTCGCGGCGGGCGGCGGCGACATCGGGCAACCCCAGGTCGGCGGCCATCTCTTCGGCGATGCCGTGCAGCACCCGCAGGTCCGGCAGCGCCCCGGTCTGCGCCAGCGTGGCCTCGAACGGGCGCGCCCGGCCCTCCCAGTCGAAAAACGTGCCGGCCTTCTCCACCACCGGAGCCACCGGGAAGACCACGTCCGCCCGCTCGGTGACGGCGCTGGCCCGCAGCTCGAGGCTGACCAGGAACGGTACGGCGTCGAGCGCGGCGATGGCCTGCGCCGGGTCGGGCAGGTCAGCCGGGTCCACCGCGCCCACCAGCAGCGCGTGCAGATCACCGGCCGCTGCGGCGGCCAGGATGCCGGCGGTGTCCCGGCCCGGTTCGGCCGGCAGCCGGACCCCCCAGGCGGCCTCCACCTCGGCCCGGGCGGCGGGATCCGCCACCAAGCGGCCACCGGCAAGCAGGTTTGGCAGCGCGCCGGCCTCGACCGAGCCGCGCTCGCCGGCTCGCCGAGGCACCCAGGCCAGTCGCGCTCCGGTGGCATCGGCGAGCCGGGCCACCGCGGACAGGGCACCGGCCTGCGCCCCCAGCCGCTCGCCGGCCAGGATCACCGCGCCGCCGGCGCGCAGCATGGCCGCCGCGTCGCGCCCGGCGGCGTCCAGCCCGCTGTCCGGGCTGCCGTCAAGCAGGGCGTCGCAGAACTCCGCCTCGGTGCCGGGCGCCGCTCGCAACAGCCGCCCGAACGCCTTCTGCACGCTCGGGGTCGCAAACGGCGTCACCGAGAACAGCGGCACGCCGCGCTTGCGGGCAGCCTTGCGCAGCCGCAGGAACAGGATGGGCGACTCCTCCTCGGGCTCGAGCCCGACGAGCAGCACGCCGCTGGCCCGCTCCAGGTCGGCGTAGCGGACGCCGAGCCCCGTCCCGGCAACCCGGGCGGCGAGGAAGTCGGCTTCCTCGGCCGAGTGGGGCCGGGCTCGCAGGTCGACGTCGTTGCTGCGTAGCGCCACCCGGGCGAACTTGGCGTAGGCGTAGGCGTCCTCGGTGGTCAGCCGGCCACCGGTGAGCACCCCGGCCCGGCCCTGCGCGGCGGCCAGCCCGTCCGCAGCGACGGCGAACGCCTCCGGCCAGGACGCCGGCTCCAGCCGGCCGGTGGCCCGGTCCCGGACCAGCGGCATGGTCAGCCGGTCGGTGGCCGTGGCGTAGGTGAAGGCCCACCGGCCCTTGTCGCAGTTCCACTCCTCGTTGACCTCTGGGTCATCGCCGGCCAGCCGGCGCAGCACCTTCCCGCGGCGCCAGTCGGTGCGCATCGCACAGCCGGACGCGCAGTGCTCGCACGCGGTCGGGGTGGAGACCAGGTCGAAGGGCCGGGCGCGGAAGCGGTACGCCGCACCGGTGAGCGCCCCCACCGGGCAGATCTGCACGGTGTTGCCGGAGAAGTAGGACTCGAACGGCTGATCGGTGTAGATCGCGACCTGCTGCAGGGCACCGCGCTCGAACATCTCGATGAACGGGTCGCCGGCGATCTGCTGGGAGAACCGGGTGCAGCGGGCGCAGAGCACGCAGCGCTCCCGGTCGAGCAGCACCTGCGAGCTGATCGCGATGGGCTTGGGGAAGGTGCGCTTGACATCGTGGAAGCGCGAGACGGCACTGCCGGTGCTCATCGCCTGGTTCTGCAGCGGGCACTCGCCGCCCTTGTCGCAGACCGGGCAGTCCAGCGGATGGTTGATCAGCAACAGCTCGATGATGCCGCGCTGCGCCTTCTCCGCCACCGCCGAGGTGACCTGGGTGCGCACGACCATGCCGTCAGTGCAGGTCGTCGTACAAGAGGTCAGCGGCTTGCGCTGGCCCTCGACCTCGACGATGCACTGCCGGCAGGCGCCAACCGGGTCGAGCAACGGGTGGTCGCAGAACCGCGGGATCTGGATGCCGGCGAGCTCGGCGGCCCGGATCACCAGCGTGCCCTTGGGCACCTGGACCGCGACGTTGTCGATGGTCACGGTGATCAGGTCGGCCGGCGGCGGGGCCGGGACGGAGGCGGCCCCGGCGGGAATCCCGGTGGCGGGACGCGGAGCCGACCCAGGCCCGCCGCCGGTGGTGGTGACCGTCATGACGCCGCCGCTGCGGCCAGCGGTGGCGCGGCAGTCCCGGTGGCTGCGGCAGTCCCGGTGGCTGCGGCAGACCCGGTGGCTGCGGCAAACACGGTGGACGCCACCGGGTCGAGGGGGCAGCCGCGGCCGCTGAAGTGCGCGACGTACTCGTCCCGGAAATACTTCAGCGACGAGACGATCGGGCTGGTCGCGCCGTCACCGAGGGCGCAGAAGGCCCGGCCGAAGATGTTGTCGCAGGTGTCGAGCAAGGTGGCTAGGTCCTCCTCGGTGCCGTCCCCGGCCTCCAGCCGCTGCAGGATCTGCACCAGCCAGAAGGTGCCCTCGCGGCACGGCGTGCACTTGCCACAGGACTCGTGGGCGTAGAACTCGGTCCAGCGCAGCACCGCCCGCACCACGCAGGTGGTCTCGTCGAACATCTGCAGCGCCTTGGTGCCGAGCATGGAGCCGACCGCGGTGACGCCTTCATAGTCCAGCGGTACGTCGAGATGCTCCTCGGTCAGCAGCGGGGTGGAGGAGCCGCCGGGGGTCCAGAACTTCAGCCGGTGACCGGCCCGCATGCCACCGGCCAGCTCCAGCAGCTCCCGCAGGGTGATCCCCAGCGGGGCCTCGTACTGGCCGGGCCGCTGCACGTGCCCGGACACCGAGTACAGCGTGAAGCCGGGCGACTTCACGGTGCCGAAGGAGCGGAACCAGGCCGCCCCGTTGCGCGCGATCGCCGGCACGCTGGCGATGGACTCCACGTTGTTGACCACGGTCGGGCTGGCGTAGAGGCCGGCGACGGCCGGGAACGGCGGGCGCAGCCGCGGCTGACCGCGGTAGCCCTCCAGCGAGTCGAGCAGCGCGGTCTCCTCGCCGCAGATATAGGCCCCGGCGCCGGCGTGCACGGTCACCTCCAGGTCGAACCCGGACCCGAGGATGTCGGTGCCCAGGTAGCCCTGTTCGTAGGCCTCGCGGACCGCCTGCTGCAGCCGGCGCAGTACGTGCACGACCTCGCCGCGGACGTAGATGAAGGCATGGTTGGACCGGATGGCGTACGCCGCGATGATCACACCTTCGACCAGCGCGTGCGGCGTCGCCATCATCAGCGGCACGTCCTTGCAGGTGCCCGGCTCGCTTTCGTCGGCGTTGACCACCAGGTAGTGCGGCTTGCCGTCGCCCTGCGGGATGAACCCCCACTTCATCCCGGTGGGGAAGCCGGCACCGCCGCGGCCACGCAGCCCGGAGGCCTTGACCAGCGAGATCACGGCGTCGGAGTCCATCGCCAGGGCGGCGCGCAGGCCGGCATAGCCGTCGTGGCGCTCGTAGGTTTCGAGCGTCCACGACCGCGGCTCGTCCCAGAACGCGCTGAGGACGGGGGTCAGGGGCACGGTCAGGTCCTCGTCTCGGGTGCGGATGCCGGGTGTGCCCCCGGTCGCGCCAGGTCCGGCGTCGAGGCGGCCGCCGGCCGCTTGCCGGCCCCCGCCTGCTGGTCGCGGACCAGCGCCAGCCCGGCCAGAGTCGCCGGCCCGGCACCGGGACCGGCGTCCGCGCTGTTCGGCCGCTCGTCCGGGAAGCCGGCGAGGATCCGTTCGGTCTCCCGCCAGGTGCACAGCGGAGCGCCCCGGGTGGGCGGCGGCGGGTCGCCGGCGCGCAGCCGGTCCACCAGCTCCCGGGCCGACGCCGGCGTCTGGTTGTCGAAGAACTCCCAGTTAACCATGATCACTGGAGCGTAGTCACAGGCGGCGTTGCACTCGATGTGCTCCAGGGTGACCGCGCCGTCCGGGGTGGTCTCGTTGTCGCCGATGCCCAGATGGTCTTTGAGCTCGGCCAGGATCGCGTCCCCGCCGAGAATCGCGCACAGCGTGTTGGTGCAGACCCCGACCAGGTAGTCGCCGCCCGGCTTGCGCTTGTACATGGTGTAGAAGGTCGCGACCGCACCGACCTCGGCTTGGGTCAGACCCAGCTCCTCCGCGCAGAGTCCGACGCCTTCCGCGCTGACGTAGTCCTGCTCGGACTGGACCAGGTGCAGCATCGGCAGCAGCGCCGACCGCGGCTTGGGATAGCGGGCGATGATCTCGCGCAGCTGGGCGCGGGTGCGTTCGGGCAGCGGCTCGGACTCCGGCTGGGGCAGGGACTGACTCGCCGCAGCCGTGGGGTTGCCGCCGGTGCGTCGGCTGCTCGCCATAGTCAGCGGTCCACCCCGCCCATGACCGGGTCGATGCTCGCCACCGCGGCGATCACATCGGCCACCATGCCGCCCTCGCACATGGCCGGGGTGGCCTGCAGGTTGACGAAAGATGGGTCGCGCATGTGCGCCCGGTAGGGCCGGGTGCCGCCGTCGCTGACGACATGGCACCCGAGCTCTCCCCGGGGCGACTCGATGGCTGTGTAGACCTGACCGGCCGGCACCCGGAAGCCTTCGGTGACCAGCTTGAAGTGGTGGATCAGCGCCTCCATCGACGTACCCATGATCTCGCGGATGTGGTCGAGGGAGTTGCCGAGGCCGTCGGCTCCAAGCGCGAGCTGGGACGGCCAGGCGATCTTCTTGTCACCGATCATGACCGGCCCGGGCCGCAGCCGGTCCAGCGCCTGAGCGATGATCTTCAAGGACTCCCGCATCTCCTGCATCCGGATCAGGTAGCGGGCGAAGCAGTCGGCGTCGGTCGACGTCGGTACGTCGAACTCGTAGTTCTCGTAGCCGCAGTACGGCATGGCCTTGCGCAGGTCCCAGGCCAGGCCGGCGGAGCGCAGCACCGGGCCGGTGACGCCGAGGGCCACGCAGCCGGTGAGGTCGAGGCAGCCCACGCTGGAGAGTCGGCGGATCCAGATCGGGTTGGCACTGAGCAGCCCCTCGTACTCGTCCACCCGCTTGGCCATGATCGCCAGGAAGTCCTCGATCTTCTCAACCGTGCCCGGCGGCAGGTCCTGCGCCAGGCCGCCGGGGCGGACGTAGGCGTGATTCATCCGCAGCCCGGTGGTCATCTCGAAGATGTCCATGATGATCTCCCGCTCGCGGAAACCGTAGAGCATGGCCGAGAGCGCCCCGACCTCCAGGCCGGCGGTGGCCAGCCAGACGCAGTGCGAGGCGATCCGGTTGAGCTCCATCATCAGCACCCGGATGACGGTGGCCCGCTCCGGCACGTCCGCGGTGATCCCGAGCAGCTGCTCGACCGACAGGCAGTAGGCGGTCTCGTTGAAGAACGGCGACAGGTAGTCCATCCGGGTCACGAAGGTGACACCCTGGGTCCAGGAGCGGAACTCCAGGCTCTTCTCGATCCCGGTGTGCAGGTAGCCCACGATCACCCGGGCCTCGGTGCAGGTCTCGCCTTCCAGTTCCAGCACCAGCCGAAGCACTCCGTGGGTGGATGGGTGCTGGGGACCCATGTTGACGACGATGCGCTCGTCGTCGAGGTCCTCCACCCCGCCGACGACGGTGTCCCAGTCACCGCCGGTGACGGTGTAGACCCGCCCCTCGGTCGTCCGCCGGGACTCGGCGGCGCCGGCGTACGGATCGTCCGTCCTGGCGGCGCCGGGGGCGTCCGCCCTCGCGGCGCCGGGGGCGTCGGTCAGTCGACTGCTAGGCATAGGACCGCCTCTCGTCGGGCGGCGGGATCTGCGCGCCCTTGTACTCCACCGGGACTCCGCCGAGCGGGTAGTCCTTGCGCTGGGGGTGGCCGACCCAGTCGTCCGGCATCTCGATCCGGGTCAGCGCGGGGTGGCCGTCGAAGATGATGCCGAAGAAGTCCCAGGTCTCCCGCTCGTGCCAGTCCGCGGTCGGGTAGACGGCAACCACCGACGGGATGTGCGGATCGTCGACCGGGCAGGCCGCCTCCAGCCGGATTCGCCGGGCGTAGGTCATCGACAGCAGGTGGTAGACGGCGTGCAGCCGGTCCGGGGTGTCCGGGTAGTCCACGCCAGAGACGCTGGAGCAGAACTCGAAGCGCAGGTCGGGGTCGTCGCGCAGCAACCGGGCAACCTCGGCGACCCGCTCCCGGCGGACGTGCAGGGTCAGCTCGCCGCGGTCCACAACCACTCGCAGGATCGCGTCGCCGAAGTCTGGGTACGCCCGCTCCAGCGCGTCCGTGGCGGCGTCGAACCACCCGCCGTACGGCTTGGGGCTCGACGCCAGCGTGGCAATGGGCTGGCGCAGACCGCCGTACCCGGAGACGTCGCCGCTGCCGTGCACGCCGAACATGCCCCGATCGGCGCGGTGGGCGCGCACGATGCCGACCTCGCCCTCGGGCTGGCCGGTCGCCCGGTCGAGCGGGCCGTCGGTCACTGCTGCGCCCCATAGCGGATCGAGGAGGCAATCAGCTCCGGCTGTGGCCGGCCCGGCGCCAAGGAGCGCTCCCGGTTCGCACCCAGCGGGTCAGCCTTGATCTTCTCGTGCAGCTTCAAGATGGCGTCGAGCAGCATCTCCGGCCGGGGGGGGCAGCCGGGCAGGTACATGTCCACCGGGACGACGTGATCGACCCCCTGCACGATCGCGTAGTTGTTGAACATGCCGCCGCTGCTGGCGCAGACCCCCATCGACAGCACCCACTTCGGCTCGGGCATCTGGTCGTAGATCTGCCGCAGCACCGGGGCCATCTTCTGGCTCACCCGGCCAGCGACGATCATCAGGTCGGCCTGGCGGGGCGAGGCCCGAAACACCTCCATGCCGAAGCGCGCCAGGTCGTAGCGACCCGCCCCGGTCGCCATCATCTCGATCGCGCAGCAGGCCAGGCCGAAGGTGGCCGGCCACAGCGACGAGCTACGCGCCCAGTTCGCCAGCTTCTCGACGGTGGTGAGCAAGATGCCGCTGGGCAGCTTCTCCTCAAGACCCATGGGTGCTCTATCTCCAGTCAGTCCTGTTAGTCCGCCGCCGGCCCGCGCTCAGTTCCAGTCCAGCCCGCCGCGGCGCCAGACGTAGGCGTAGGCGACGAAGACCGTGGCCAGGAACGCCACCATCTCCACCAGACCGAACAGCCCCAGCCGGCCGAAGGCGACCGCCCACGGGTACAGGAAGATGATCTCGATGTCGAAGACGATGAACAACATCGCCGTCAGGTAGAACTTGACCGGGAACCGGGCCGCCGACACGGCCTGCTCGGTGGGCTCGATGCCGCACTCGTAAGCGTCGAGCTTGGCGCGGTTGTAGCGCTTCGGGCCGATGAAGCCTCCGCCGAGGACCGAGACAACCGCCAAGGCCGCACCGAGAATGCCGAGGAACAGAATCGGGATGTAGGGCCTGAGCATCGCCCGTCCTTCCGTCTCATCCGTCTGGTTGTCTCCTCCGGCCGTCTCGTCCGCCGGTGGAGTCATGGCCCCGACGCCGTCCCCCGGTCGGCACCCCGCGCAGCCTAGGCGTTCATGCGGCCGGTGCCAGTTTCGTCAGGCCGCCGATCACCCGGTCCATCGCGTCGCCACCGCGCGGGTCGGTGAGGTTGGCCAACAGCTTGAGGGTGAAGCGCATCAGCACCGGGTGCGGCAGGCCGTGCCGGGTGGCAAGCTTCATCACCGCGGGGTTGCCGATCAGCTGCACGAAGATCCGGCCGAGCGTGAAGTACCCGCCGTACGTCGCCTTGAGCGCGGCCGGGTACGCCGCGAGCGCCCGCTCCCGGGCCGGGCCGGCCGGGCGCGCCAACGCCTGGACGGCGATCTCGGCGGCCAGCTGTCCGGACTCCATGGCGTACGGGATGCCCTCGCCGTTGAACGGGTTCACCATTCCGCCGGCGTCGCCCACCAGCAGCAGGCCGCGGGTGTAGTGCGGCGTGCGGTTGAACCCCATCGGCAGCGCGGACCCGCGCACCGGCCCGGAGGCGTTGTCCTCGACGTACCCCCACTCCGGCGGCATCGCGGCCAGCCAGCGGGTCAGCAGCGCCCGGTAGTCGACGTTCTGGAAGGCGTCGCTGGTGTTGAGAATGCCCAGGCCGACGTTGCTGGTGCCGTCGCCGACACCGAACACCCAGCCGTAGCCGGGCAGCAGCCGCTCGCCGTCCCACAGCTCCAGCCAGGACTCCAGCATGTCGTCGTCGTGGCGCGGGCTGGCGTAGTACCGGCGGACGGCCACTCCCATCGGCCGGTCCTCGCGCCGGCGCAGGCCCAGCGAGACGGCTAACCGGCTGGAGTTGCCGTCCGCGGCCAGCACCAGCGGCGCCCGGTACGTCGTCTCGGTCCGCTCCGGGCCCACTCGCGCGACGACGCCACGGACCCGAGCCGCATCGTCGGTGACGGCGCCGGTGACAGTGGTCTCCTCCTGCAGCCGTGCGCCGGCCTTCTGTGCCTGCCGGACCAAGATCTCGTCCAGGTCCAGGCGGGGACGCACCAGGCCGAAGTCGGGGTAGCTGGCGAGCTCGGGCCAGGGCAGCTCCACCCGCATGCCCCCGCCGAGGATGCGCAGCCCGCGGTTGCGAATCCAGCCGGCGTCTGCGCTGATGTCGACGCCCATCCCGACCAGCGCCTTGACCGCGCGCGGGGTGAGGCCGTCGCCGCAGACCTTCTCCCGGGGGAACGACGTCTTCTCCAGCACCAGCACGTCCAAGCCGGCCTGGGCCAGGTGGTAGGCGGCCGCCGAGCCGCCCGGACCGGCGCCGACGACGATCACATCGGCGTCTCGGGAGGGATCTTGGCACTGGTACGGCGACGCGATGTGGTCAGCGGCGATGTGGGCCGTCGTCGACATCGCCTCTCCTGCCCGGGGTTTGGTGCGCTTGTGAAAGCCTTCACGAGCGCGGCCGGCACATTCTAGGCCCAGTTCTGGGTGCCCGCCGACACGCCGCGAGGTCCCCCTGGCCGGGCTGGCGCCGGCTGGGTCGGCCGCCTGCTTACTCGGCCGGGCGACGGGCTCGATGCAGCGCGACGATGCCGCCGCTGAGGTTTCGCCAGGCCACCTGCTCCCAGCCGACCGCGCCGATCCTGGCCGCCAAGGCGGGCTGGTCCGGCCAGGCCTGGATGGACTCGGCGAGGTAGACGTAGGCGTCCGGGCTGGAGGAGACAGCGCGGGCGACCGCGGGCAGCGCGCGCATCAGGTACTCGACGTACACCGTCCGAAACGGCGCCCAGGTGGGGTGGCTGAACTCACACCCCACCAGCCGGCCGCCCGGGCGGGTCACCCGGTGCATCTCCCGCAGTCCGGCATCGAGGTCGACCAGGTTGCGCAGCCCGAAGGAGATCGTGACGGCGTCGAAGGTCTTCGCGGCGAACGGCAGCCGCAGCGCGTCCCCGGCCGCCAGGGTGACGCCGTGGTGGGCCGCGCCGCCCAGCCGGCGGGCGCCCACCCGCAGCATGCCGAGGGAGAAGTCGCAGCCGACCACGTGCGCGCCGGTGGCCGCCAACGCCGTCGAGGACGTCGCCGTGCCGGCCGCGAGGTCGAGCACCCGCTCACCCGGCCGGGGGGCCACCCCGGCGGTGACCGCGCGCCGCCAGCGCCGGTCCTGGCCGAGGGACAGCACGTCGTTGGCGAGGTCGTAGCGCCGCGCGACCGCGTCGAACATCGACGCCACCTCGGCCGGCGCCTTCGCCAGGGAGGCCCGACTCACCGGTACACCGTCACGGCGACACCTTCGCACGGTGCACCAGCCGGCCGGCCAGCACGGTGCCTAGGCAGCGGCCGGCGCCAGTGGTCACCAGGGCGGCGTAGGGGTTGAACTCGGGGTTCGCCGCTCCGGCCACATCGATGTCGAAGGCGGCCAGGTCCGCCCGGGCGCCGGGGCGCAGCGCGCCGGAGTCGTCCAAGCCCATGGCCTGCGCGCCGCCGATGGTGGCGGCCTCGATCAGGCGCCGGGCGAGGCCGTCGCTAGGCGCGCCCTGGCGGCGGGCGACGGTATGCAGCGCCTGCAGCTCGGCTAGCAGGTCCAACGACGGCGAGGACGCGAGCGAGTCGGTGCCGACCGCGAGTGGGTTGCCTTCGGCGAGGTACGCCGCGACCGGCGGTTCGCCCGCCTGGAGTACGGCATTGGACCGGACGCAGAGCACGACGGTGGTGCCGCGGGCGCGCAGCAGCGCCCGGTCGGCCGCGTCGACGTGCACGCCGTGGGCGACGAACACGTCGGAGCCCAGGCCGCCGAGGGCATCGAGTTGCGCGGCCGGCGTGCGGCCACTGCCTCGGCCGAGCAACTCGAACTCCCACCCCATCCGGCCCACCGCTCTGGCCAATGCGCCGCCACCGGCCAGGACGTACTCCACCTCCTCGGCGGTCTCGGCGAGGTGGGTGTGCAGCCGCAGCCCGCGTTTGCGCGCGATGGCGAGGCAGTCGGCGTACACCGCGGTGCCCAGGGTGTAGAGGGTGTGCGGGGAGACGCCGATCGCACGGCCGGCGGGCGCGGTGTCCAGGGCATGCAGCAGCGTTGCGCGGGCGTGCTCGGACCAAATCCGGTCGTCGGCGGCGACGGCCTCGACATAAGACACGCCAGCCAGTCCGCTGCGGGCGGTGGGCCTGAGCACGGCCGGGTTGGTGACCACGTCGGCCAGGCACGTCGTACCGGTGGTAAGCGCGAGGTGGATGCCCCGACGGGCGCTGGCCTGCCAGGCGGTGTCGTCGAAGGTCTGCCGCCGCGCGCTCAGGGTGACTATCCACCTCGGGAACGGCAGTCCGCTGGTCGCCAGGTCGGCAAAGTCGGTGTACTGCAGGTGGGCGTGGGCGTTGACCAGGCCAGGGGTCAGGATGCCCGGCCAGCGACGGCCCTTTGCTGCGGGGTAGGCCGCTTGCAGGTCCGCACGGGGCCCGACCGCGGCAATCCGCTCCCCCTCGACGGCGACGGCGCCGTCGACGATCGGTCCCGCGCAGATGGGCAGCACCACCGGCGCGGTGTGCACGGTGACCACGGTCACCATCCTGCCGGTGGGTGGGCTCCAACCGGCCGCCGACCACCGAAGCCGACCACCGAAGCCGACCACGACGGCCGACCACGACGCCGACCACGAACTTGTGCGTCGAAAGGAGTCGCGGGCGGCTCGTTCTGCAGCACAAGTTTCGTCCACAGCCCGGCGCGGAGGTCTGCCGGCTGTGGACAGCGAGCTGGGTGCCCTGGCGACGCCGCCACGATGTGCTCATGGCGATCGTCGTGCTCGACGCAGCTGCGGAATGGCGCGCCCCGCTGATCGCGTTGGCCGAGAGCCAGGACGACGTGGTGTCGCGCCGCCAGCTGGCCAGGCTGGACGTGAGTCGCCACCAAGTCAGCAGCCGAGTCCGTTGCCACCGCTGGCAGTTCGCGGGTCACCAGGTCGTCGTGCTGCACCCGGGTCCACTGACCGCTCGTCAGCGGCGGTGGGCGGCCGTCCTGAGCTTCCCCGGACTCGCCGCGCTCGCCGGTCTGACAGCAGCGATCGAGCACGGCCTCACCGGCTTCGAATCCGAGGCCATCCACGTGGTCGTCCGCGCGGGGACGCGGGTAGCCACGCTGCCCGGGTTGATCGTGCACCTGTCTCGGCGGTTCGCTCCGGGCGACCTGCACCCCACCCGGAAGCCGCCGCAGGTACGCGTAGACCGGGCGCTGGTCGATGCGGCCGCCTGGTCGGCAACCCCGCGGCGCGCCTGCGCCATCCTCGCCGCGGCCGTGCAGCAGCGGCTGACGACGGTGCCACGGCTGGCGGACCAGCTGGACCGAGCGGGCCAGATTCGGCACTGCGCGGTGCTCGCCGCCGTACTGCGGGACATCGACGGGGGCAGCCAATCGCTGGCCGAGATCGACTTCTACCGGTTGTGCCGGCGCTTCCGGCTGCCACCGCCGCAGCGGCAGCGCCTGCGGGTGGACGCGCGCGGACGACGCCGCTACCTCGACGCTGACTTCGGCAACGTCGTCGTAGAGGTCGACGGGGCGCTGCACCTGCGCCCCCTCGACTGGTGGGCCGACATGGCGCGGCAGAACGAGCTGGCGATCGACGGCCGGCGCGTCCTGCGCTTCCCCAGCTTGGTGATCAGGACGCAGCCGCAGGTGGTGGCGGAGCAGCTGCGTCGGGCGCTGCCGGCGAGCTGACGAGGCGGCGGCAGTACGTCGCGACTTGTGCGTCGAAACGAGCCGCGGGCGGCTCGTTCTGCCGCACAACTTGTGGGCACGTGGGCGGAGGCGGCCCGGCTCAGGCGCGCCTCGGTCAGGCGGGTTGCAGGTCCAGGGCGGTCGAGGAGAAGTGCGAGACCACCTTGTCGTCAACCGGGTCGTTCGCCGGGTCGTCGTGGACAACGAGATGCCGGTAGAGCGTGTCGCGCTGCGCCGGGATGCGCCCCGCCGTCCGGATCAGGTGGATCAGCTCCAGCCGGTTCGAACGGTGCCGGGCGCCGGCGGAGGAGACGACGTTCTCCTCGAGCATGACCGAACCGAGGTCGTCGGCGCCCATGTGCAGGCTCAGCTGGCCGGCCTCCTTGCCGGTGGTCAGCCAGGAGCCTTGGATGTGCGCGACGTTGTCGAAGAACAGCCGGGCGACGGCGACCAACCGCAGGTACTCGAGCACGCTGGCCTGGGTCCGCCCGCGCAGGTGGTTGTTCTCCGGCTGGTAGGTCCACGGGATGAAGGCGCGGAAGCCGCCGGTGCGGTCCTGCACGTCGCGGATCATCCGCAGGTGTTCGATCCGCTCGGCGTTGGTCTCACCGGTGCCCATCATGAACGTCGCGGTCGACTCGACCCCGAGCCCATGCGCGGTCTCCATGATCTCCAGCCAGCGATCGCCGGACTCCTTCAGCGGCGCGATCGCTGTGCGCGGCCGGGCGACCAGGATCTCCGCACCTGCGCCGGCGAAGGAATCCAGCCCGGCCGCCCGAATCCGCCGGATCGCCGCTTCGACCGGTACGCCGGACACCCCGGCCATGTGCGCCACCTCGGAGGCGCCCAGGGAGTGCAGGGTCAGCGACGGGTACGCCGCCTTGATCGCGGCGAACATGCGCTCGTAGTACTCGACCCCGAACTCGGGGTGGTGGCCGCCCTGCAGCATGATCTGCGTTGCGCCGAGCTCCACCGCCTCGCCGCAGCGGCGCAAGATCTCGTCGAGGTCGCGGACCCAGCCCTCTTCGGACTTCGGCGGCCGGTAGAAGGCGCAGAACTTGCACGCGGTGACGCAGACGTTGGTGTAGTTGATGTTGCGGTCGATCAGGTAGGTGGCGATGCCGTCGGGGTAGCGGCGGCGGCGGACGGCGTCTGCAGCCCGGCCCAGGGCGTGCAGCGGCGCGTCGGTGTAGAGCGCAAGGGCCTCGGCCGGGGTGATTCGGCCGCCGACGGCGGCGCGGTCGAGGACTGCCTGCAGGTCAGACGGCTGCTCCACCTCGGGCAACAAGACTTCCCCGTTTCCCCTACGACGTCGGTGGGCTCAGGGTAACCGGCCGACGTGCGCGCCGCCGACTGCGCTACACCTCGGCGAAGGCCATCTCCAGGTCGGCCGGGACCGCACCCCGGGCGCGCGCCCGGGCGGCGAACTCGCGCAGCCCGGCCTGCTGCCGCTGCCCCAACGAGAAGTCGAGCCGACGGAAGTACGCCGCCAGCGTGACCGCGTCGAAGGACTCCCAGCGCGCGGCCGCCGCCGCCACCTCGTCCACCCGCTGCACCGACAGGTCCCGGCTGTGCACGAATGCCCCGTGCACCTCCTTGACGATGGCGGGGTGAGCGAGCGCGAAATCCCGGCGTACCGCCCAGACGGCGAACACCATCGGCAGCCCGGACCACTCCCGCCAGGCGGTCCCGAGGTCGTGCACGTGCAAGCCGCGGGCCGGAGCCGAGTGCGTCGCCCGCAGGGCCGCGTCGCCGATCAGCACCGCCGCGGACGCCTCCAGCATCATCGCGGCGAGGTCGGGCGGGCAGGTGAAGTACGACGGGTGAACGCCGACCCGGTCCTCGAGCAGCATCTGCGCCAGCAGCACGCTGGTTCGGGAGGTGGAGCCCAGGGCGACCCGGGCGCCGTCGAGGCGGTCCAGCGGCAGCTGGGACACCAGGTTGACCGAGCGCACCGGGCCGTCGCTGCCCACCGCCAGGTCGGGCAGCAGGAGTAGCTCGTCGGCGTGTCGGAGGTACTCGACCAGGCTGATCGGGCCGAGGTCCAGCTCGCCGCGCACGAGGGCGTCGCTCAGCCGGTCGGGCGTGTCCTTGGTCAGCTCGACGTCGAGCAGTGCGCCGGAGGTGACCAAGCCCCAGTACAGCGGCAGGCAGTTGAGGAACTGGATGTGCCCGACCCGCGGTCGCCCGTTGGTCCGCCCCGCCGACCGCCCCGCCGACTCCGCCGCCGACCGCCCCGCCGACTCCGCCGCCAAGGCCTCTACCGACACTGTCACCCGAGCAGCGTAAGTCGCGCTGCTGCGGGCGGCCGTCCGGCCACAGCGAGTACGGCGAGGGCGCCGACCAGCACGGCCGCGGTCAACGCGACGACGCCGCCCCAGCGCGCGTGCTGCCAGGCCAGGCCGGGCAGGAAGCCGGCGAGCGTCCCGGCGCCGTAGTAGCAGCTGAAGTAGATGCCGGCCGCGGCGCCCCGATCGGCCACCGAGCTCGCGGCCACTCCGAGCTGGGCGGCGGTCGATCCGGTGAACATCCCGACGGCCATCAGCGCCAACCCAAGGGCGATCACGGGAAGGGGGCCGGCGAGGGTGAGCCCCAGACCGGTGCCGGCCAGCGTGACCGCGCCGGCCAGCACCCGTCGCCAGCCGACCCGGTCCGCCAGCCGCCCAGCCGCCGGACCGACGGCCCCGAACACCCAGACGGCAAACACCAGGGCCGCGGCGGCGGTGCCCAGGCGGTACGGCGCCGCCTCCAGCCGGAAGGTCACATAGGAAAAGGCGCCGACGAAGGCGAAGAACAACCCGCCCCCACCCGCGGCGGCAGCCCACAGCCGGCTGTTGCGCAGCAGCCGACCGACCGCCCGGCGCCCGCTGCCATGTCTGGGCGGGGCCAGCTCCGGCAGGGTGCGGGCCATCACGATGCTCGCCGCCAACGGCAACACGGCGAGCCCGGCCAGCGCCCACCGCCAGCCAACCACGTTGGCCAGCGCTGCCGGCACGAGCCGGCCGATGAGGCCGCCGACCACCAGCGAGACCAGGTACCAGCCCATCGCCTGACCGCCGAGCTCGGGTGCATAGGCCTCGGCGACGTAGGCGACACCGACCGTGAGCAGCCCGGGCATGCACAACCCTTGTACTGCCCGCAGAGCGAGGAGAACCGGAAAGCTCCGGGCCAGTGGCAGCGCCAGCGTGGGCAGCACGAGCAGCGAGCTGGCCAGGATCAACGAGCTGCGCCGACCGATGCGGTCCGACAGCGGTCCCCACAGCCAGGCCGCCACCGAGATGGCCGCGAGCAGCACCGAGATCGTTAGTCCGGCCTGCGCCGGGGACACGCGATACGCCTCACTCAGCAACGGCAGGATGGCCTGGGTCTCGTACATGGCCGCGAACATGCCGGTGGCGCCGAGCAAAAACCCGGCCATTCGCACCGGGGCCGACTGCGGTGGCGCGGCTGGTCGAGCCGTGGTCGCCGGCGTGGTCAGCAGCTCACCCCCCGGGAGGCGGCGGCGCGTCCTGATCCGACCGGCCAGGAGACGCCCGCCCGGTGACCCGGGCCACCTCTTGGGGCGTGGGCATCGCCTCGCGGCTGGCCCGGTGCCGGCGACGGGTGGCCAACCGCTGCTCCACGGTTTGGGCGAGGGCTTCGCGCTGCCGGCGCAGCAGGACGTAGCTGAGAGCCCCGCTGACCAGGGCCGCGATCAGCAGCGCCGGGTAGACCCCCAGCCGCAGCGCCCACAGCACGCCGAAGACAACCAGAAACACCGCGACCCGCAGGGCGGTGTAGACGACCACCCGCCGGCGTACCGCCGCCCGGCCGGACGCAGCCTCGTGGGCACCGCTTTCGACGCCCGCCGGCCGGGCGGTCATGCGCTGATCGGCTGCGGGACGTCGCGCCGGGCCCGGTCCGGACCGTCGTACGTCGTCAGCACCCGGTAGCGGGTGTCGCGTTCGACCGGGGTGAAGCCGGCGTCCCGGATCAGCGCGAGCAGGTCCTCGCGCGTCATCGTCGTCGGCGTACCGAAGCCGTCGGCGTCATGCGTGATCTTGTACTCCACGACCGACCCGTCGAGGTCGTCGGCGCCAAAGGACAGGCTCAGCGCCGCCGTGGTGAGCCCGTGCATGACCCAGAAGTTCTTGATGTGGTCGATGTTGTCGAACAGCAGCCGGGAGACGGCGAAGGTCTTGAGCACCTCGGCACCGGTTGCCATCGGCTGGGTCATCAGCCGGTTGCGCGGGTCACCGTCGGCGTCGTGCTGGAACCGCAGCGGGATGAAGACTACGAAGCCGCCGGTCTCGTCCTGCAGCTCGCGCAGCCGCAGCACGTGGTCGACCCGGTGGCGGGGATGCTCGATGTGCCCGTAGAGCATGGTGGCCGGGGTGCGCAGGCCCTTGCTGTGGGCCAGCCGGTGAATCCGCGACCAGTCCTCCCAGTGGGTCTGGTGGTCGACGATGTGCTGGCGGACCTCCCAGTCGAAGATCTCCGCGCCGCCACCGGTCAGCGACTCCAGGCCGGCATCGATCAACGTGTCCAGCACTTCGTTGGCCGACAGCTTGGAGATCCGCTCGAAGTAGTGGATCTCGGTGGCGGTGAACGCCTTGAGCGCCACGTTGGGCAGCGCGGCCTTCAGCTCGGCGAGCACCTTCGGGTAGTACTTCCACGGCAGCGTCGGGTGCAGGCCGTTGACGATGTGCAGCTCGGTGATCCCGCTGGGCTCCATCGCCTTGGCCAGCCGGACGGCCTCCTCGATCCGCATCGTGTAGGCGTCCTTCTCCCCCGGCTTGCGCTGGAAGGAGCAGTAGGCGCAGGACGCGGTGCACACATTGGTCAGGTTCAGGTGCCGGTTGACGTTGAACAACACCCGGTCGCCGTTGCGCTTGGTCCGGACGTGGTGCGCCAGCCCGCCCAGCCAGGCCAGGTCGTCGCTGTCGTAGAGCGCGACGCCGTCGGCGTAGGACAGCCGCTCCCCGGCGTACACCTTCTGTTCGAGCTCGCGCTGCAGACCTGCGTCCATGCCTGAGTAAGCCTCCACGTTCCGGGCGGTGCTGCCAGGGTACGCCGGGCGGGTCAGCCTGCCGCCGGACGCCGGGCGGCGCCCAGCTCTCCGGTCCAGCGACGGAGCAGGTCGTGCTCGACACCGAGGACGTCGAGCACCTTGGCGGCGACGAAGTCCACCAGCTCCTGCAGCTGCGTCGGGCCGTGGTAGAAGCCCGGGCTCGCCGGCAGCACGGTGGCCCCGGCGTCGTGCAGCGCCAGCAGCTGTACGAGCACGCCCCGGGTCAGCGGGGTCTCTCGCGGTACGACGACCAGCGGCCGTCGCTCCTTCAGCGTCACGTCGGCGGCCCGCTGCAGCAGGTCCTTGGACAGCCCGATCGCGATCCCGGCGACCGCGGCCGTGCTCGCCGGCACCACGACCATGCCGCGGGCCGGGTAGCTGCCGCTGGCCGGGCCGCCGGCGAGGTCGCCCGGGGTCCAGTAGCGCAGGTCGGCTCGGGGTCGGTCGTCGAGGGCCAGGTCGCGGCCGAGCCAACTGGCCAGGTCAGCGCGCCAGTGCGCGTCCCGAAACGAGATCCCGGTCTCGTCCAGCAGCGTCAGCCGGGCCGCCCGGGAGACGACCAGGTCGACCGGGCAGCCGGCGTCGAGCAGTCCGGCCAAGACGGCCTTGGCGTACGGCGTGCCGCTGGCGCCGGAGACACCCACCAGCCACGGGCGGCGGCCGGACCCGAGGTTGGGCGACCGGGTCACGGGCGCAGGCCGCGAGCGAGCAGGTCCACCAGCGCGAAGCCGAACAATGCGATCCCGACGAAGCCGTTGGCGGTAAAGAACGCCCGGTTGACGCGGGACAGGTCCCTCGGTGTCACGATCCGGTGCTCGTAGCCGAAGGCCACCGCAGTCAGCGCCAGCCCGACGTACCACCAGGCGCCAAAGCCGGTCAGCGCGCCGAAGGTGACGAACAGCCCGAAGGTCAGCACGTGGGTGACCGACGAGGCGATCAGCGCCGCGCGCACCCCAAACCGGGCCGGGAACGACCACACGCCGATCGACCGGTCGACCTCGACGTCCTGACAGGCGTAGATCAGGTCGAAGCCACCGATCCAGAGCCCGACCGCCACCCCGAGCACCACCGCCGGCCACGACCAGTGCCCGGTTACCGCGAGCCATGCGCCGATCGGCGCCACCGCCTGGGCCAGCGCCAGGATGGCGTGCGGCGCCCAGGTGAACCGCTTGCCGTAGGGGTAGACGATCAGCGGTACGACGGCCAGCGGCGCCAGCGCCAGGCAGAGCGGGTTGAGCAGCGCGGCGGCGGCGAGGAACACCGCCAGCGCGACCAGCGCGCCGACCACGGCCGTGCGCGCCGACACTGCGCCGGTGACCAGTTCGCGCTGCGCGGTCCGCGGGTTGTGCGCGTCGATACCCCGGTCGATCACCCGGTTGGCGGCCATCGCGAAGGTGCGGCCGGCCACCATCGCCACCGTGACCAGGCCGAGGTCGAGCCAGCGGATTCCCCGGCCTAGCGAGCGCATGGCGGTCAGCGCCGCGACGTACGCGAACGGCAGCGCGAACACCGAGTGCTCGATCATGACCAGCCGCAGGAAGGCCCCGGTCCGGCTGCGCGCGGCGGTGACCGGGCGCGCGACCACGACGGTTCCGGTCAAAGTCCGTACTCCCGCCAGCGCCGCGACACCCTGGCCACCACCTCCGGAGTCATCGTCAGCTCCTCCGGCCAGCCGCGGGTGTAGCCCTCGGTGGGCAACTTGCGGGTGGCGTCGATGCCGGCCTTGCCGCCCCAGAACTGCATGTAGGCCGCATGGTCCAGGTGGTCGACCGGACCTTCCGAGAGCAGCAAGTCGTGGGCGTAGTCCACGTTGCCGAAGGCCCGCCAGGCCACCTCGGAGTAGTCGTGCACGTCGCAGTCGGCGTCGACGATGACGACCAGCTTGGTGAGCGACAACAGACCGGCGCCCCAGACCGCGTGCATGATCTTCTGCGCGTGCTTGGGAAACCGCTTGTTGATCGAAACGATGGCGCAGTTGTGGAAGACGCCCTCGACCGGCAGGTCGTAGTCGACGATCTCGGGCACGGTCATCTGGATCAGCGGCAGGAAGATCCGCTCGGTGGCCTTGCCGAGCGGGCCGTCCTCCTGCGGCGGTCGGCCGACGACGATGGTCTGGAACACCGGGTCGGCCTGCATGGTGATCACGTCCACGGTCAACGCCGGGAACGGCTCGATCGGGGTGTAGAAGCCGGTGTGGTCGCCGAACGGGCCCTCGAGACGGCGTACGCCGGGCTCCAACCAGCCTTCGAGCACGATCTGAGCGTTGGCCGGCACCTGCAGCGGCACGCTCAGGCAGTCCACCATTTCTACCCGGGACCCGCGCAGGAAGCCCGCAAACAGGTACTCGTCGATGCCCGGCAACGGCGCCGAGGCGGCGTAGGTGACCGCCGGGTCGCAGCCGAAGGCGATGGCCACCGGCAGCCGCTCGCCGTGGCGCTCGGCCACCGCGTGATGGGCATTGGAGTCTTTGTGGATCTGCCAGTGCATGCCGACGGTGCGGGCGTCGTGGCGCTGCAGCCGGTACATGCCCAGGTTGCGCACCCCCGTCTCCGGGTGCTTGGTGTGAGTCAGACCGAGGTTGAGGAAGGCGCCGCCGTCGCCCGGCCAGGCGTGCAGGCCGGGCAGCGCGAACAGGTCGACCTCGGCGCCGCGCTGGACCACCTCCTGGCAGGGCGCGGTCTTGACCTTCTTCGGCGGTACGCCGCGCAGCGACGCCAGCTTGCCCAACGCGTCCTTCAGGCCGCCGACGCCCTGCGGCAGCTCAGGTTTGAGCAGCGCGCCGATCCGGTGGCCGATGTCGTCGAGGCGCTCGACGCTCAGGGCGGCGGCCATCCGGGCCTCGGTGCCGAAGACGTTGATCGCCAGCGGCATGGTGGAGCCTTCGACGTGCTCGAAGAGCAGCGCCGGCCCGCCTTCGCTCACCACCCGGGTGACGATCTCGGTGACCTCCAGGTGCGGGTCGACGGGTACCCGCACCCTGGTCAGGTCGTGGCGACGCTCCAGCGTGGCGAGAAAGTCGCGTAGGTCGTCGTACGCCATGTTCGTCAGTATCCCGGTGTCGGGCCGGGAAGCGCTCGACGGCAGCCCGCACCTGTCATCTGTCCAAGACGGTGTCGAACGCGCTGCCGGTGACGCGTTTCGACACCATCTTGCGCGTCAGCCCTTCTTGGCGAGCTTCGCGCGGAGCTGGTCGATCTTGCGGCGGTTCTCCGGCTTGTTGGCGTACTCCTTCGCCTTCTCGGCGAGTTCCCGACCCTTGGGGCCGCGCGCCAGTTCGGCGAGCTTGTTGGTCAATGACGCCATCAGCGTGCTCCTTAGGGCCCGTGGCCGCATCGTCTCCGGTGACCGACCAACGCTACGGCGCCCGGAGGGGTTCCGGGAGTGGAGTCGCCGCGGTCGCCAAGGTGGTACGGCCGAGCCCGAGCTCTGCGGTGTCAGCGTCCTCCCGCCTGCGTTACAGCAGCATCGCTGCTAGACTGCCTTCGTGAGTGTGGCGGTCACCATTCGGCAGGTCCCGGACGAGGTGCGCGACGAGCTCGCTGCTCGGGCTGCCCGCGTCGGTAAGTCCCTGCAGGAGTACCTCCTCGGCATGCTCGTCGACACGGCCGCTCGACCGCCCGTGGACGATGTGATCGCCCGTGCGCGCGCCCGCGTCACCGCGACGGGAGTGAAGGTCACGGCCGAGTCGATTCTCGCCGCTCGGGACGCCGACCGGCGGTGAGAACTCGCGTCGTATGCGACGCGTCAGCACTCGTGGCCCTGCTGCTCGACAGTGGGCACGACGGCCGTTGGGCCGCGGACGCGCTCACCGGCTGCGACATTGCCGCGCCCAGCCTCGTCGTCTTCGAGGCCGCAAACATCATTCGACGCCACGAGCTGGCCGGGCTGGTCAGCGCCGACCAGGCCGCGCAGGCCCACGTCGATCTACTGGACCTCGACATTGAGCACTGGCCGTATCCGCTTGTCGCCCCGAGAGCGTGGGAGTTGCGCCGGAACCTGTCGATCTACGACGCGAGCTACGTGGCCCTGGCTGAATTGATTCAGGCGGTCCTCATTACCCTCGACCGACGAATCGGCCGCGCCCCCGGCCTGCGGTGCACCGTCGCGACGCCGTAGTTCAGATGCCGGCGTAGGAGTGCAGGCCGGTGATCCAGATGTTGACGCCGAAGTAGTTGAACAGGAACGTCGCGAACGCCAGCAGCCCGAGCAGCGCCGCCTTGCGGCCGCGCCAGCCGGCGGTCGAGCGGGCGTGCAGGTAGCCCGCGTAGCAGACCCAGGTCACGAAGGCCCAGGTCTCCTTTGGGTCCCAGCCCCAGTAGCGGCCCCAGGCGGCCTCGGCCCAGATCGCGCCCGCGATGATCGCGAATGTCCAGATCGGGAAGCCGAAGGCCACCGAGCGGTACGCCGTGCGGTCCAGAGCCTCTGCCGACGGCAGCAGCCGGGCGATCCCGCTCAGGCCGACCTTCCCCCCGGCGGCGAGACGGCGCTGGTAGCGCTCGGCGGCGAGGTAGAGCGCGGTCGCCGCCGTGCTCACGGTGAACACGCCGAAGGAGATGACCGCGGCGGTGACGTGAATCGCGAGCCAGTAGGAGTGCAGCGCGGGTACGAGCGGACCGGCGCTGGCGTAGAGCACGGTGACCGCGAGGCCGAGCAGCAGCACCACCGGCAGCAGCACGAACGTGCCGAGGTAGCGCACCTTCTGCCGGGTCAACAGCACCAGGTACGCCGTGACCGCGGACAGACACCCGGCGGAGGCGAACTCGTACATGTTCCCCCACGGCACCCGGTGGGCCGAGTAACCGCGGGCCACCAGCGAGCCCAGGTGCAGCGCCCAACCGAGGACGGTGATTGCCACCGCGATTCGGCCGATGGTGGCCGCCGCGCCGGTGTCGGCGGCTGGTGTGTCAGCGGCGTCGGCGGCGTCGGCGCCTGCACTAGACCGGGCAGCCCCGCGACCCGAGCTCCCGCCAGGGCGCCCGGTGGCGCGACGGGCCCCCCCAGCCGAGCTGGCGGCGATCGAGCCGGCAACCGACGACGCCGCGCCGACAAGGGCCGGCTCCGGGGCCGCCAGGTCGATGTCGTCGACCCGGGTAGCGGGCGCGGACACCCCACGCGGCGCCGCTGTCCGACGACCCACCCGGCCGCGGCGACCGAACGCGGCCTCAGCAGCGAAGCCCAGCATGGCCACGGCGTACGCCAGGATGGCCCAAAAGATCAAGTTGTCGCTCAGCGTCGCGAGCCCCTGGTTGACGGGCACGGTCACTCCTTGCTCCCGGCGGCCGGCATCGGTACGTCGTCGGAGGCCTCAGCGCAGACGCGCTCTGCTTCCAGCTCACCTGCGAGCGCGGCGAACTCGGTCGCGAAGGTCGCCGCGTCGGAGCGAGCCAGCCCTCCGAGCTCGACCACGGTAGCCGCATCGGCAGACAAGCCGCCCGCTGGTGTCGCGCGCATCCACAGTCGGCGACGCCGTACCCGCAGGGAGAGCAGCAGGCCGACCACGATGCCGATCGAGGCCACCAGCGCGGTGGACCTGCCGGGATCGGAGGTGACTTGGAAGGTGGCCCACTCGGTCAGGCCGGTGAAGCGCAGCGACCCACCGCCGGGCAGGGCCATGGTCTCGCCGGGACGCAGGAACTGGGTGCTGACCGGCTGCAGCCGCTGGGTGTCCAGCGTATAGACCGACTGCGGGATGCCGGAGTCCAGGCCGAGGTCGCCGCGGTACGCGAGCAGGGTGACCCCGGGCGCTAGCGGCGCGGGGTAGTCGGACTCGAAGCCGGTTGGGGTGGACACCGTCGTCGGGGTGAAGAACCCGGAGAAGGCCAGCTGGTCGGGCTGGGCGTCGGGCACCTTCACCGTGCATAGCGACTTGAACTTGTCGTCCTGCGGCAAGCAGGGCACCGAGGCGTCGAAGGCGGTGTTGCCGGCGCCGTCCGTGACGACGAAGTGCGGAGCGTAGCCGTGGCCGATCAGGTACACCTTGGCGCCGGCCACCGGAAGCGGATGGTTGACCCGGACGTCGTACCGCCGCGGCGCCGCGTCCGGCTTCGAGCGATAGGAGACGGTGGCGTCGAAGGTGCGGGCGGCGCCGTTTGGCTGGTAGCTGGCCCGGAACTGCTCCAGGGTGAAGCCGAACGGCGCCAGCCGGGACGCCGAGACCAGCCGACCCGGCTTGAAGGTGTCGTACTGACCGATGGTGTTGGCGAAGCCGGCGCCCTGCTGCACCAGCACGGTGCCCTTGTAGCCGAAGATCCCACCGAGGGCGACGCCGGTGAGCAGCACCAGCAGCGAGACGTGGAAGACCAGGTTGCCGGTCTCGCGCAGGTACCCCTTCTCCGCCGACAGGGTGACGGCGCCATCCGGGCCGGGGCGGGTCAGCAGCCGCCAGCGCGCGGACCCCAGCCGGGACTGGGCCGCCGCTACCGCCTCCGCCGGCTCGGCGGCGCTGGTCCAGCGGGTAGATACCGGCAGCCGGCCGAGGTTGCGGGGGGCCGGCGGCGGCGCCGCCCGCAGGGCGGCCAGGTGCAGCCGGATCCGCGGTACCAGGCATCCGGCCAGCGAGATGACCAGCAGCAGGTAGACGGCGGCGAACCAGGGCGCCGCAAAGACGTCGAAGAGCCCGAACCGGTCGAACAACGGCCCAAGCGTGCGATGGCTGGCCAGGTAGCGGGTCACCTTGATCGGGTTCAGCCCGCGCTGTGGGAGCAGCGAGCCGGGCACCGCCGCCAGCGCGAGCAGGAACAGCAGCAGCAGGGCGGTGCGCATGCTGGTCAGCTGCCGCCAAGCCCGCCGCAGCGCCGCTGCCGGCGCGGGCCGCCGACCCGCCGAGGCCGGCTGAACCGGTACCGGCGCGGTCGACAGGCCCGCGTCCTCCGGCTCGATGTCCGCGGTGTCCGGCCCCCGGGTGGTCAGGTCCGAGGCCACTTCAGACCGCCGGCTCAAAACCACCGACGAGGCCCTGCAGCCGGGCGACCAGTTCGCCCCACAGGCCGCTGACCTGGAGCAGACCGATCACGATCAGCAGGCCGCCGCCCACGACCATCACCGCCCGGGTGTGCCGGCGGATCACGCCCAGCGTGCCGGCCGCCCGGCGGAAGCCCAGGCCGACGAGAATGAACGGCAGGCCGAGGCCGAGGCAGTACGCCAGCGACAGCAGCGCCCCCCGGCCGGCGGTTGCGCTGCTCGCCGAAAGCCCGAGCACGGCGCCCAGCGTGGGCCCGATGCACGGCGTCCAGCCGAGGCCGAAGAGCACCCCGAGCAGCGGCGCCCCGACGATACCGGCAGCGGGCAGCCGGTGGATGCGCACCTCGCGCTGCAACCCCGGTACGGCGCCGACGAACGCGAGTCCGAGGCCGATGGTGACGACGCCGAGGACGCGGGTCACGACGGCCTGGTGCCGGACGAGCAAGCTGCCAAGGCCGCCGAACAGCGCGCCGTAGCTGACGAACACGGCGCTGAACCCGAGCACGAACAGGCTGCTACCCAGCAGCACCCGGCCGGTGCGCACGGTCGCCGGCAGCGCGCGGGCCTGGGACGGCGCCAGGACGACGGTCGTTCCGCTGGTCGACGCGGCGCGGGCCGGCGGGGCCGGCGCTGCCGGTCGTACCGGCTCGGCGAGATCGGCACCCGACAGGCCGGTCATGTAGGAGAGATAACCGGGCACCAGCGGCAGGACGCACGGAGACAGGAAGGACACCAGCCCGGCGGCCAGCGCGACCGGCGCGGCCAGCAGCACCGGGGCGCTGCCGACGGCGTGGGCGAAGGACTCCCCCACCGAGGCGCTGATCATCATGTCGGCTCGCCGGCGACCTGGTGGACGACGGCAGTCAGCCGCGTCTCGGTCACCGCGCCGAGAAAGCGAGCGGCTACCCGACCCCGGCGGTCGATCACCAGCGTGGTCGGGATGGCGCTCGGCGGCAGGTCACGGAACCGGACCGCCACCTGGCCATCGGGGTCGAACAGGCTCGGGTAGGTGACGCCCTGGACGCGCTGGAACGCCGTCGCCGGTCCCGGCTGGTCCTTGACGTTGACGCCGACGAACTGCACGCCGACGGAGCGGGTGCTCTGGTAGGTGCGTTCCAGGTCACCCGCCTCGGCCCGGCAAGGCGCACACCAGGACCCCCAGAAGTTCAGCACCGTCACGGTGCCGCGCAGGGCGCTCACGTCGTACGGCGTGCCGTCCAGCAGTGTGCCGCGGACCCCGGGAGCGGGCTGGCGGCGATCAGCGGCCAGGACGCCGGTGGCCGCGTCCCCGGGCACGAACCCGAGGTCGCTGCCGCCGCGCTGGTCGACTGCGTCGGCACCGCCGGAACAGCCAGCGAGCGCGAGGCTCAGGAGCACAGCCGGTACGGCTGCGGCGAACGGGCGGGACAGGCGCACGCGCAGGCTTCCGGGCCGGAGTCAGGCCGGCGGACGTGGCAGTCAGCCGGCACCATGGGCAGCCAGTATCACCCGCACCTGCCGAAGCCCGCCCGGGCGGGTCCGGCCGCCACGGCTACTGCGCCGATGTTGAGCCCACGTGCGTATCAACTCGCGGGATACGCCCGTGTGCTCAACATCGCCGCGGGGCGGGCGGCGGGGTGGGCCGCGGGGGCGGCTCAGGCGCCGGGAGGCTGCCCGCGCCAGGTCGTCGGGCCGGCGGGCTCGACGTACGTCACCGCAACGACCCGGTCCCCACGCCAGGTCAAGCTGGTCAGGCTGGCCAACCCACACTGCCGGCGGTCCGGCCGGTGCCACAGCGACCGGCCCTCGGCCGCGCACCGCGCCACCCAGATCGGCATCTGGTGGCTGACGCAGACCGCCTCCCCGACCGCGCCGGCTTCAGCCCCGCTCAGCTCCCGCGCCCGGTCCCGCGCGTCCCGCACCGCCGCCAGCATCCGGTCGGCGATCACGGCGTACGGCTCGCCCCAAGAGGGCCGGAACGGGTTCCACAGGTGCCTCCAGTACATCGGGCGAGACGACACGCCGTCGCCCACGCCCACCGTCAGACCCTCGAACAGGTTGGCCGCCTCGACCAGCCGGTCGTCGACATCGACGTCGAGTCCGAAGCGCTCCGCCACTGGCGCCGCGGTCTGCCGGGCGCGTTCCAGCGGGCTGCTCACCACTGTCACCACCAGGCGGTCCGCCAGCGCGGCCGCGGCCACGCCCGCCATCCGCTCGCCGACCGCAGAGAGCCCGAACCCCGGCAGCCGGCCGTAGAGCACGCCGCGAGGATTGTCGACCTCCCCATGCCGCAGCAGGTGCACGGTGGTGAGCGGCGCACCCGAAGCAGGGGCCGTCATGCTCGGTCCTCCGAAGTCGCGGCCACCACCTGGTCGGGCGCCCGCACTGCCGCCGCGGCCCGCGCCGCGGCCGGCAGCGCCGCGGCGATCCGCTCCATCGCCGCGCCGTCATGAGTCGCACCGACGAACCACGCCTCGTACGCCGAGGGCGGCAGGTACACCCCGCCCGCCAACATTGCGTGGAAGAAGGCCCGGTACCGCTCGACGGACTGCCGAGTCGCGGTGGCGTAGTCGACCACCGCGTGGCCGGCGAAGAAGACCGAGAACAGGCTCCCGGCAGCGTTGCACCGGTGCGCGACCCCGGCCGACGTGAGCGCGTCTACTACCAGCCCGGAGACCGCCAACGCGGTCGCGTCCACGTGCCGGTAGACCTCATCGGTGCAGTGCCGCAGCGTCGTGAGCCCGGCGGCCACCGCCACCGGGTTCCCCGACAGCGTGCCGGCCTGGTACACCGGGCCGGCCGGCGCCAGCCGAGCCATCACCTCCGCCCGACCGCCGAACGCCGCTGCCGGCAGCCCGCCACCCATCACCTTGCCGAGGGTCACCAGGTCGGCGGCCACCCCCTCCAGGCCAAACCACCCGCTGCGGCTGACCCGAAAGCCGGTCATCACCTCGTCGATCACCAGCAGCGCGCCGTAGGAATCGCACAGCGCCCGCAGCCCCGCGTTGAACCCCGGATGCGGCGGTACGACGCCCATGTTCGCCGCCGCTGCCTCCACGATCACGCAGGCGATCGCGTTGCCGGTCTCTTCGAACGCCATCTCCACGGCGGTTAGGTCGTTGTAGGGCAGCACGATGGTGTCCGCGGCCGAGGCGCCGGTGACACCCGGCGACTCCGGCAGCCCGAAGGTCACCACGCCCGAGCCGGCGCTGGCCAGCAACGCGTCGACGTGCCCGTGGTAGCAGCCGGCGAACTTGACTACCTTGGGCCGACCCGTGAACCCGCGCGCCAGCCGGACTGCCGACATCGTGGCCTCGGTGCCCGAGCTGACCAGGCGCACCAACTCTACCGGTGGCACGCGCGCGACGATCTCCTCGGCGAGTTCCACCTCGCCCGCGGTCGGCGTACCGAAGCTCGTCCCCCGGCTCGCCGCCGCCCCGACCGCCTCCACCACGGCCGGGTGCGCGTGGCCGAGGATCATCGGACCCCAAGAACAGACCAGGTCGACGTATTCCACCCCGTCGACGTCGATCAGGTAGGGGCCACGACCGGAGGCCATGAACCTGGGCGTCCCGCCGACGGCCCGAAACGCACGGACCGGCGAGTTGACCCCACCCGGAGTCACCGCCTGCGCCCGGTCGAACAGCGCCCGGGACGCCGGCGCGGCGTCGTCGGTCTCGGTCACGAGGAGCGATCCGTCATGAGCAGTCGTCCGTCATGGGTAAATCCTCGCAGCCCACCGGCCGAAGCCTCCGACGGGTACGGCGGCTAGACAGCTCCTCGCCAACCCGGAAGCTCTTCTGACTTGTTACCGTGGGTGACTGGACCGGGGACGTAAGTCCCTGGCATTCCCGTCAACCGCGACAGACCCTGGAGAACCGGGTGGTGGTCGGCAACGCCCACCGCCGGTCGGCTCCGCTAGGAGGCGGCAGTGACCAAGGGCGCTCGAATCCATGGCTGGCGCAAGATCGCTGCGTCGACGTGGCACGCTCCATCGGATCCACAGATCTACGCCGACCTGGACATCGACGCGTCGGCGATGCTCGGCTACCTCGAGGCGGTCCGTCGCCGGACCGGCGTCAAGCTCACGGTGACGCACCTGGTCGCCAAGGCCGTCGCGCA
>Ga0097691_1000081_pt1 | contig 85821 bp, 96 predicted proteins | sample NGESurdeep072012_8_FD_72858 | JGI IMG/M metagenome (GOLD analysis project Ga0097691, IMG submission 72858) | Arctic peat soil microbial communities from Barrow, Alaska - NGEE Surface sample 210-1 deep-072012 | ecosystem: Environmental > Terrestrial > Soil > Wetlands > Peat ... | reverse complement strand
GGTGAAGCCGAGGATGTTCACCAGTTGGCCGACCGTGTAGGTGCCGGCCGCGGTGACCGTCACCACCGAGCCCACCTGGACGGGCGCGGAGGCCGGGGTGAGCCCGACGCCGGTGACCGTCGGAGCGCTCGGCCAGGTATAGGTGTAGATGTTCACGCCGGGGGTGAACGGCGTCGACGGCACGCCACCGACGGTCACGACGACCGCGACGGCGGCGGTGGAGTTGGCCGCCGGGGGGGCGACGGCCGTGATCTTGGTCCCCCCGTTGACGATGAACGACGTTGCCGGCACGCCACCGAAGGTCACTGACGTGGCGCCGACGAACGCGCTGCCATTAATGATCACTGACGTGCCGCCGTCCGCCGGCCCGGTTGCCGGAGTAAGTAGCTTCACCACCGGGGCGACACCGTAGGCACTGCCCGCGCCGATGACGGTGAGCCCGACGAGGCTCAACAGTGCGACCAGCATGGCTGTAGCCAGTCGAGCAAGAAACGTTCGCCTTACTGCGCTTCGGATCGCCATCGGGGGCCTGCTCTCTCTTAGTTCGTATTGAGATCCACTCGTGCCAACACCCAGTGAGAATGATTCCTATGCCGTCGGGCTGGGCACTATGAACGTAGGCCAATACCACTTCATCTGCAATGACGATGGATCCCATCCCCTGATTCGGTGACGTGGAATTGATTTGCCTGGAGGTCGGGTCGTCGGAGCGCCCTCAACGTGCCTCCTGAGAGCAGGTCCCAAGGTAAATCCAATCGCCCGGAAACCGTAGGAACCCTCTGCACACCTCGTCGCAGACCACCGCTGGAACGTCCGAACACTCGATCGACCCGTCCTACGGGACGAGCCCCGTGTCACGGCCCCACCCCTTGGGCAATGGGTCACCCGAGCTTCGGTACAGCAGTCGACAGCCCGAACGATCAACCGCGCTCTCCACCCTTCCGATGTTGTCTGCGGCAAGAGCGAATCCGTCGCTCTAGGAGGTGTCGATCAGCCAATGTCACGACACGGGCCGGCATCGGTACGGACTGGTCGACACGCCGAGAGCCACCACCGGTCGCTTGCCATCGATCCCGAGTCCGGTTCGGTCGAGAACTCCTTCGAACGATTCAGTTGCCGTAGACGACCGATGCCACCGGCAGAGTTGCGATCCTGGTGTGGACGATGGACACCGGAACCCCGACGAATTCCCAAATCGGCCTGACGGGGATCATCAACCGATCGGCCTCGTGAAGGATCAACGCGAGCAATCACTCCTCCAGGGTGTCGGTCCGAGACGTCATGTCGCGGGCAACGGGGAGTTCTTCGCCTCGCCGACATCACCCGTGAGTAGGGGATCCATGGTTGGGTCGGTATGGGGCACCGATCAGCTGGGCAAACTGTCAGGCAGGGTGCCTATAGTTCGCCGACAGGATCCGACTGGAGAAAGGCACTCCGTGGCCTCCGACATTCCCCGGCTCATCGATCACGTCCGAGGCGTCCGATACGGCGAGGTCATCGCCGTCTACTACCGAGGCGGCCTCTTCGAGGCCGAGGTGTTCGGCACCCAATTCCTGAACGAATGCCCGCAGAACTTGTGGGACGGGCTCGACGCCACTGCACTGGCCGAAGAACTGGGCGCAGTGATGGTCAAGCTCAACGGCCCCCGCCACTGGGTGCTCGACGGGATGGGCGCCAAGGTCAACGCCCGGGAACCGGTGCTGCGCGAGTTCAACGGCCTCTTGATGCGCCGGCTGGCCGTCATCGACCTCGGCGACCACCCGGCCACCGCGCCCTATTCAGAGGTCAAGGTCGACCGTGGCGCGGTGTTCTTCTTCGACGCAGGCAAGCCAATTTACGAGCTGGTGGACCCGGACGGGCTGGCTTATGTCATGCAGGCGCTCTGCGTCGGAGTCGACCCGGGTATGGCCGAGTCGGCCCTGGCGACGTTGGGAAGCCGATTGGCCTTGCCCAAGGGCTGGACCTTCCGGACACGCGTTCTCGACCACGAGCTCGTCGTCGATACCACGGCCACGGTTGCCACGGTGCTCCAAGACGAGTTTGAGAACTCCTACACGCTTCCGGAGTGACTCGGGACTTGAGGTGTCACCCCTGTCGTGTGCCCGTCAGCCAAGGGGCGTGGCGACCGCCGCCAGGTAGATGTGGCCCACGTTGGCATTCTGGGCCGAATCAGGCTTGAAGTACGAGAGGACGAGGCTCGTGCTACTGCCCAGTTCGGGGTGCCCCACGAACGCGTAACAGAAGCCACGTGGCGTCGTGCTGCATCCGGGCAGTGTCCCGCTGGCGACCGGATTCCACGGCCCCGCCGGCGAAGCCGACGAAAAGACCACGAACGTCCCGCCGATCGAGGTCTGCTCGATCAGCCGCAGTCCTTCCGGGTAGGTGCCGACCGAAATGTTGACCGGGGTCCACTGGGTGTTCGGCACGGTGACGGCAGGACCACCTGCGTAAGAAGACGGCATGCCCATGGACTGTGGAGTGTCGGACAGGGTCGTTTCCGTCACGTTCCCCGCGGTGCAGGCGACAAACAGCGCGGTGCAGGTGGAGGTGAACAAGGTGACCTGCCCGTTGGACACCAGTGGCGACTGGTAGGCACGGGAATCGGGCAGCGATGCGCCGGACGGTGCTGGAGGGAAGACGTCAATGGGCCCGATCTTGGACTTGCTGCTCTTTCCCGTGAAGATCATCCACCCCCAGCCTTCTACGGTAAAGGAGGTTGCCGACGTGACGCAGACGTCAGAATAGGTGACGAGCACCTGCCCCGCATCGTTGAGGAGAGCGGCCCCGGTCGGCCACCGTGCGGTGTAGACCGCGCCGTTGGCCGGCGTGCAGGCCCGGCCACTGCCATCGGGCATGTAGGTGTCCGACGGGGTGGGGATGAACTGGGAAGGGGCGCTTGTTGATGTTGACGACTTGCTACCAGCCGGTTCAATGTCCTTCAGCACCGACAGCGCCTTGCCGGGGATATAGCGGCCACTGGCCGCCGTGCTGCCTCCAATGAAGGCATTGGACTCCGACGTATTCGCCGAGAACGAGGATGTGTCTCCGAAGATCCAGAGGTCGCGACCGTTGGGGAGTCCGACACTGATACCGGCGTCGCGCTGGAGGATGGTTCCCGTCGAGGACTCCTGGCTGGCGCCGACTTCACCCAGGTAGGCCACCCCCGGCGAGCCGCCGGCGAACGTCGATGGCGTGACAGCCGCGCTCGGCGAAGATGCGGAACTCAAGCCGACGGCGTTGGCCGCCCTGACGACGAAAGTGTAGGACGTGTCATTCGTCAGTCCGTCGACTGTGCACTTCGTAGTGGTCGACGTGCACGTTTCGAATCCGGGGTGGGCCGTCACCGTATAGGACGTGATCGGGTGACCGGGTGAAAGTGGTGCGAACCAGGACACCGTGGCGGTTGAATCACCTGGGACCCCGACGACATATCCGGGTATCCACGGGACTCCAGAGGTCACGGTGAAGTGCACCGGTGAGCTCGTGCCACCAGGGCCGACCGACCGGACGTCGACGTGGTACACCTGGCCATCGGTGAGCCCGGAGATCACGCAATGGAGCTTGTGGATGTTCGAGCAGGAGTGATGGCCCGGCTCTGCGGTCACCTGGTAGCCCGTCAGCCCGGTCCGGTCCGTCGGGGCGAACCATGTCACGCCGATGAGCCCGTCCCCCGGGGCGGCCACGATCGACGCCGGGGGAAGGGGAGCGGCCGCCTGGCTGCATGCGGCGGAACCGACTGCGACGGCCACGAGCGATAACGCCATCACCACTACGCGTGGCACCCGCCAACGGTGCAGCATGGTCGGAGTTTGGTGCATCGGCGTGTCTCCCCTGCGACGACGTGTCATGAGCCCCTGACCCGCGGTCAGCGGGAGAGCGTACATCGGGATACCTCGGACGGGAAGGGTGGGCGTTCCATCGAATCGAGACCGCACTCCGGACAGGGCCCATCATCCGCACACAATTCTGCATATGCAAAGACGAACCCCACTCCCGATTCGCTCTACCTCGGAAACCGTCGTCAGGGCCTGTGGTAGCGGCGGATCGCGGTGCTGAACCCCTTGGACGGCCCGGGGCAACAGAGCGACCGTGGGTTCGACCCTAACCGGGCCGCACGACGGCAGGTGACGAGCAGGCTCGACTTCAGGGTGACTGTCCAGGCGGTACAGCAGGGCGACCCGGACTTCTTTCTGCCAGACGTGCTTATTCGGTGCGAACGTGCTCGGAAGACTCACCGTGATGAAGCCGAGGATCGTGTCGTCGGCCGTAGTCACCGGTACGTCGGCAGGTGGGTCCTGGGCGAAGAAGTCGACATCGGCAGACCAGTGCGGTGCCGGATCATTCTGGGGCGATCACAAGTGGTGGTCGGGGGTTGCCGGCTGGCGCTCGCCTTCACGTGTTGCGAACCGAAGTTCGCCCATCGGAGCGGCATTCCACGCGGCCAGATTCACCGACGTCATCGCTCGAACACTTCAGTGCGCGCCGAATCGGGTCGAGATCACGTTGCGGAGCGTCCTCTGGTTGCCCCATCGATTTCCGGCCGACTGCTACCCGTTCAGCCGGCGCCCAGGAACGGTGCGCCGTAGGCGAACACACCGCCGTCGGCGGCGACCAGCCAGTACCCTCCGGTGGCCGGGTCGGCGGCCATCCCGGTCACCGGTGCCGCCAATGGGACCGTCGCCGCCGAGCCGTAGAATCCGGCATCGCCATAGGCGAACACCCCGCCGTCGCCGGCCACGAACCAGTAGCCCTGGCCGTCGTGGGTGGCGGCCATACTGTTGACCGGGCTCGCCAGCCTCAGCGACCCCGTCGAACCGTCGAACGGCGCGTCGTAGGCGAACACTCCACCGTCGGAAGCGACCATCCAGTACCCGCCGGTGGCCGCGTCCGTGGCGATGCCCACTACCGGTGCGTTGAGGTGCTTCCCGCCCATCGACCCAAGGAAGGCGGCGTCACCGAAGGCGAACACTCCGCCGTCGGAGGCCACCAGCCAGTACCCGCCGCCATCCGGGGTGGGGGCGACGTCAACCACCGGTGCGTTGAGGTGCTTCCCGCCCATCGAACCGAAGAACCGGGCGTCGCCATACGAGAAGATGCCGCCGTCGGCCGCCACTAACCAGTACCCGTGTCCGTCCGGGGTCGGTACCAGGTGTTCGATTGGCGAGTTGAGGGGGAGCCCGACCATCCCCCCGAACAAGTTGGCCGAGCCATGGGCCGACACGGCGCCCGTGGCGCCGACCAGCCAGTAGCCGGATCCGTCGGGGGTGGACGCCATCCCGGTGGCCGGAAGCGCCAACGGGAAGGGCTCGATCGATGCCGGAGCGACGAAGAAACGGCGGGCGCCTCCGCATGCATAATCCGTGCACGACGTGTTCCACGCGCTGTAGGCAAGGTGCCAGTTCCCCGACGCGTCGCGGAAGAACATGCCACCGCCTGGCCCCGCCACCGAGCCGTACGAGGAGAGGAATGGGCCGCCTCCGGGTTCCTCGCACGGGCCGATCGGGCCGGCGCAGGACACCGCGGCTTCGCCGTAGGACGGGCTGTTCCAGACCCCGACGGAAAAGACCAGGTAGTAGGCGCCGGCCGAGACGACCAGCTGTGGGTTCTCGATGGTGGTCTCGAACGGGTGGTCGACGGAGTCCTGGGACTGGAGGAGGTGCGGTTGGCCAACCAGCGACATCCCGTCGGCCCCGAGCTGCTGGGACCACAGCTGGGCCGGCATCCCGGGCACCCCCGAGTTGGACTTCCACACCAGATAGGGCTGGTCGGTGACCGGGTCGACGAACGGCATCGGGTCGATGGCGCCCCCGCCCGCGGAGTTGCACAGGAGCGGCGCTCTCGAGGTGTCGGTGAACGACGTGTCGGACGGGGTGAGATCTGGCCTCGTGGCCACCGACAGGCAGTTGAAGCCGGTGTCTCCCAGGTGGCCGGCCAACGCGGCCGTGTAGAACATGATCCAGGTGCCGTCCCACTGGTAGACGCCAGGCGCATTCTGGGTACCGAGGGCCTGCCAGAGCGGCGGGAGGGGAAGGGCCGAGGCACCGAAGGGGAACCCCGGGCAGGGCACCCATCCGGTAGCGGGCGATCCCGAACTGTCGCAGAGCACCTGGAGGTAACTGGCCAGTCCTGTGCCCGTCGAGAAGGCGAAGTAGGTCGACCCGCTCATCACCACGTCGGGGTCGGGTGCGTCACCCGAATAGGCCGGAGTCGCCGCAGGGATCACCGTGATGCCGGTGTGGGCCACGGCCCCTGCCGGGGTCGGGACGGACACCAGGACTCCGCAGACGGCCAGGCTGATCAGGAGCAGGTGGGTGCGTCGGCGTCGGGCGGTCATGGGGGGAGGGCCGAGTGCGCCGGCCCGGACCGTCATGCGACGTGCGGGCCTGCTAGACCCAAGATACCACCGGCGCCGGAAGCCCCGGAAGGTGATTCAGCCACAGGTGTAGCGAACGTAGTAGCTGTCGAACGAGGAGCACCGATGACCGAATCCGATCCACACGCCGTCGATCCGGCCGACGAGGGACGCCACGTCCCTTCGGACGCACCGCTGTGGAATGAGTCCCACTACCTCGACTTCGTGTCGGAGGACGGCAGCATCGCAGGGTACGCCCGGATCGGCCTCTACCCCAATCTCGGGGTGGCGTGGTGGACGACCATGCTCGTCGGGCCCGACCGCCCGCTGGTCGCCTCGGTGGCCTATGACTGGACCGTCCCCACCCACGGGCTCGCTCTCCGGGGCGAGGGTTACACCGTCGACGGCGACGTCGAGTCACCGCTCGACCGACTGCGCTTGCACGGCTCGGCGCCGGCCCGGGTGCTGGAGGGGCCCGAGGGCGTCTACCGGGGCGAGGAAGGCGCGCCGGCCACCCTCGGGTTCGACCTGACCTGGACGACCGACGGGGTGCCCTACCAGTACGCCGTCACCACCCGCTATGAGATCCCCTGTCTGGTGGCGGGCACCGTGTCGGTGAATGACCAGGTGCTGTCCGTCGCCGGCCAGGGCCAGCGCGACCACTCCTGGGGGGAGCGCGACTGGTGGGCCTTCGGTTGGTGCTGGTTCGCCGGACGCCTGGACGACGGGACCCGCATCCACGGGGCGGACATCCGGATCGGCGGTTCGGGCATCCCCCTCGGTTACGTGCAGCACCCGGACGGGCAGGTAGTGACCGTCGAGGCTCTCGAGGTCACCGAAGAACTCGGTGCCGACGGTATGCCGACCGCGGCGCGGGCCCGCATCGAACCCGGTGGCATCGACGTGAGCATCGAGCCGGTGGCCTACGGGCCCTTGGTGCTGACCGCCGACGACGGCCGGGTCAGCCGGTTCCCCCGTGGTCAGGTCCGGTTCGTGGCGGCCGACGGTCGCCTCGGGACCGGGTGGATCGAATGGAACCAGCCCGACGCGGCAACGGCCGGGAAGTAGCCTCGGCGCGGTGCGCCTCAGCTTGCAGCCGTCACTCGACCCGGCGGCCTACCGGTTCGTCCACCACCTGCGGACCCGCTTCGCGGAAACCGACGCCATGGGCGTCATCCACCATGGCACCTACCCGGCCTACCTCGAGGAGGCCCGGGCGGCCATGCTGCGCGACGCCGGCTTCCCCTATGAGGAAGTGCGGGCGGGCGACGACGGGATCGACTTCGCCGTGCTCGAGCTCTACGTACGCCATCGCCGGCCCCTGCGCTTCGACGACCTGGTCGCCGTCCACGTGGTGGTGGAGGATCTGACCCGGACGACCTTCCAGGTGGGGTACCTCCTCGACGTCGACGGCGAGGCCCGGGCCACCGCCGTCACCGTGCACGGAGCCGTCGACGCCCGTGGACGCCCGTCGCGGATGCCGGCGTTCCTGGCGGGTCTCACCGGACCGGGGGACTGACGCCGTGCGCGTCTCCTACGGGCTGCCCACCCACCGGGTCGACTTGGGCGAGGAATTCCTCGAACCCGGAGCCATCGGCGAGTTGGCCGCGGCCGCCGAGGCCGCCGGATTCGGCGCCGTCTATACCACCGAGCACCCGTTTCCCGGTGACGACTGGTTGGCCCACGGCGGCCACCATGCTCTCGACCCGCTGATCGCCCTGTCGTTCGCGGCGGCATCCACTTCGACGATCCTGCTCCACACCAATCTCTTCGTCCTCGCCTATCGCAACCCGTTCCTGGCGGCCAAGGGGATCGCCACCCTCGACGTCCTGAGCGGGGGTCGGATGATCGTCGGCCTGGGTGCCGGCTACCTCGAGCCCGAGTTCGAAGCGCTGGGCGCATCCTTCGCCGACCGTAACGACCGGATGGACGAGGCGCTGGCCGCCATGGAGGCGGCCTGGACCGGGGAGAGCGTGACGCTCGAGGGGTCAGACTTCCGGGCGAAAGGCAACACCATGCTCCCCCGACCGCGGCAGCGGCCCCGGCCTGCGCTGTGGATCGGCGGGAACAGCCGCAGGGCCATCCGTCGTGCGGTCGAGTCGGCCGACGGGTGGTCCCCGTTCCCCGTAGCTGCCAAGTTCGCCGCCCGGACCCGCACCGCCCCCCTCGAGTCGGCCGCCGATCTGGCCGTGGCCCTCGAGTACGCCCGGGCACACGCCGAGCTCATCGGGCGGACCGAACCGCTCACGGTCTGCTTCATCCCCGAGGGACTGTCGATGGGTGGCCGCCCGGTCGACGAGGAGCGGGTGGTGGCCTCGATCCGGGAGTTGGCCGCGGTCGGTGTCGACTGGGTGGCTGTCGCTCTCCCCGGGGACACCTGTCAGGCGCAACTGGCCGCCATCGAGGCGTTCGGTGGCTCGGTGCTTGCCGCCGCCGACCGGGTCTAGGCGCCGTTGCCAGGGGACAGCACGCGATGGACGCGGATCCTCCACTCCGACCTGGCCGCCGCCTGGGTCCTGGTGGCGGCTGTGGCCATCGCCCTGGTGTGGGCCAACGGATCCTGGGCCCACACCTACGACGCCACCTGGCTCCACCCGTCCCACGCCGGAGGGCGGGCCTTCGACGGGTTCACGACGGTGCGCGATTGGGTCAACGGGGGCCTGATGGCCGTGTTCTTCCTGGTGGTCGGCCTGGAGATCGGTCGGGAGCGCCGCCACGGCGATCTGGCCGATGCCCGCACCGCGGTGGTCCCGGTGGCCGGGGCGTTGGGTGGCATGGCCGGTGCCGGGCTGGTCTACGCGGCGGTCACCCACGGGGGACCGGGGGCGTCGGGCTGGGGAATTCCCATGGCCACCGACATCGCCTTCGCCCTCGGCGCGCTGGCTCTTTTGGGCCGCCGCGTGCCCAGCGGCCTGCGGGTCTTACTGTTGACCCTGGCAGTGGCCGACGACATCGGCGCGGTGGCGGTGCTGGCCATCTTCTACTCGTCCCGCACGCGCCCGCTCGCCCTGGTGGCAGGCGCAGTGGTGGTGGTCGTGTTGGTCGTGCTCCGTCGCCGGACCCGGGCCTCGACGGCCGTCGTGTTGGCCGGTGCCGCGGTGTTGTGGGTGCTGCTGGCTGTGGGCGGGGTGGAGCCGGCGCTGGCCGGCGTGGTTGCCGGACTACTGGTCCCCGGTAGGGCGGTTGCCGGCGGCCCCGACCCGGCGGAGCGACTCGAGCGCCAGATCGCTCCGTGGTCGGCCTTTGTGGTGCTGCCCCTGTTCGCGGTGGCCAACGCCGGCATCACCTTCCACGCCGGCATGCTGGCCAGCCCCGGGACGACCGCGGTGTTCTGGGGTGTGGGCCTCGCCCGGGTGGCCGGCAAGCTCGGCGGCATCACGCTCGCCTGTTGGTTAGTGGTGCGTGCAGGGCTGGGGCACCTGCCCGACGGCGTGCGGTGGCGGCACCTCGCCGGTGGTGCGGCGGTGGCCGGCATCGGCTTCACCGTTCCACTGCTCATCGCCGAGTTGGCATTCGTCCACCAGTCACATCTGGTGGCCGCGGCTGAGCTCGGCCTGTTCGCCGGATCGGCCGCCGCGTTCGCGGTCGGCGCCGCCGTCCTGTTGTGGTCGGGCAGCGGTCCGTCGAAGGTGCCCGCCCCGGAAGATGGCGGTACCGGTGGCGGGGCGGGCGAGCCACCGATTCCCTGGTGACCGCGGAGGGGTGACCGGTAACGGACGGCGAACCGTATGCTGCGGGCAGGGCCGCTGGCAGGCGTGACCCGACGAACCCCAAGTTGACCGGGGTCCTCACCCCAGGAGAGCGAACATGACCATTGCCGTCGGCGACACCATCCCGGACATCCAGATCATGACCACCAAGGGCGGGAACCCCACCCACGTGCAGACACGCGAGGTACTGGGCTCCGGCAAGGTCGTCCTCTTCGGGGTGCCGGGCGCCTTCACTCCGACCTGTTCGGACTACCACCTGCCCAGCTACGTCATCCGACGTGACGAGCTGGCCGCCAAGGGGGTCGACACCGTGGCCTGCATTTCGGTCAACGACCCGTTCGTCATGGATGCGTGGGGCGCCTCGCAGAACGTGGGCGACTCGGTGGTCATGTTGGCCGACGGCAACGGCGAGTTTACCTCGGCCATCGGGCTCGAGATGGATGGCAGCGGGTTCGGATTGGGCACCCGGTCCCAGCGCTACGCCATGGTCCTGGAGGACGGCGTGGTCACCGTGCTGCACGTCGAGCCGGGCAGTGGCCTGACTGTCAGCGCAGCCGACGCCATCCTCGACGTTCTCTAGGAGCGGCGGAACATGGAGCTGAGGGAGGCCCTCCGCACCACCGGCGCGGTGCGCGAGTTCACCGACGAGCCGGTCGACGACGCCACCGTCCGCCGGATCCTCGACACCGCCCGATTCGCCCCGAATGGCGGCAATCGGCAAGCCTGGCGGGTGATCGCGGTCAAGGACCCGGTCCTGCGTCGGGCTTTGCGCGATATCTATCTGCCCGGATGGTACGAGTACCTGGCCCAGGTGTCGGCCGGGCTGACTCCGTGGGCTGTCATCACCGACCGCGAACTCGAGCGCCAGGCCATAGCCACAGCCGGCGAAGTCGCCACCGCCACGGCGGCCGGCCCGGGCGGGTTCGCCGAGCACTTCGACGAGGTACCGGTCATGCTCGTGCTCCTGGCCGACTTCCGCCGGCTGGCCACAGTTGACCGCGACGCCGACCACTACACGATGGTGGGCGGTGCCTCCATCTACCCGTTCGCCTGGAGCATCCTTCTCGCCGCCCGCGACGAGGGTCTGGCCGGAGTCATGACCACCATGGCGGCGCGCGACGAGACCGGTGTGAAGAAGCTGTTTGCCATCCCTGACACCCACACGGTGGCCGGCGTGCTTGCCCTCGGTCACCCGGTGCACCAGCCGACGAGGTTGCGGCGAGGCTCCGTCGAGGAGTTCGCCACCGTCGACCGGTTCGACGGCCTTCCGCTGGCGGCCGAGTGAAGGTCCGCATCGGCGTCGGAATGGGGGCGCTCGGTGGCGACCCCGCCGAACTGGGTGCCCTGGTCGACGACCTCGACGACCTGGGCTTCGACTCCATCTGGCTGCCCGAGGTGCTCACCGCACCGACCCTCGATCCGTTGGCTGCCCTGGCCTTTGCCGCCGCCCACAACTCCCACCTCAAACTCGGGACCACCATGCTGTTGCCTGGCCGCAATGTGGTCCAGCTGGCCAAGCAGCTCGCCACCCTCGACCGGCTGTCGGCCGGCCGGTTGCTGGTCACCTTCGTTCCCGGGCTGGCCCAGCCGCCCGAGTCGGGAGCGGTGGGTGTCGCCCCCAATGTGAAGGGCCCGTGGATGGACGAGGCCTTTCCGGTGCTGCGACGCCTGTGGGCGGGCGAGACGGTCGACCACCACGGCGAGGTGGGGGAGTTCGACGCGGTCACGCTGTCCCCCGTTCCGACCCAGGATCCGTTCGAGTTCTGGACGGGTGGGATGCTGCCGTCGGCACTGAAGCGCTGTGGCCGTTACGCCGACGGCTGGCTCCCGTCGTCGTGCACTCCCGACGAGGTGGCGGCCGGACGTGACGTCATCGACGAGGCGGCCGCCGAGGCCGGCCGCGAGATCAGCCGGGAGCATTTCGGGGTGTCGCTGGCATACGCGCCGGGCCCGCTCGACGAGAAACTGATTGCCGCCCTGGCGCGGGCAAGCAAGGGCGTCGACCCGGCGACCGTGGTGCCGGCCGGGCTGGACGGGTTGCGACGTTTCCTCGATGCGTTTCTGGACGTCGGGTTTTCCAAGTTCGTGGTTCGCCCATTGGCCCGACCGGAGTCGTGGCGGGCCGAACTCGAGGCTCTCGCCACGGCTGTGGGCGACCTCCAGACGTGAGTCGGACCCGGCCGACCACGTTCGGCTTCGTCGCCCACGACGATGCCGAACTCCTCGCCCAGATGTCCATGGTGCAGGCGGGTGGGACCGGTTGGATCAACATCGAGCCAGTGATCGAAGAGGAGCATCAGCCGCCCGAGCCAGGCCCGTTCGCTTTCCTCGGCGGGTCGACCCATAAGGTGCCGGTCGTCACCTGGATGCCGGGCAAGCGCCAGGAGGGTCGGGCCACCAAGGCCACCACGGTCGGCCTGCAGCACGCGTCGGGACCCCGGGTGGCCTGGCGGCTGCGCGATCTCGGGCTGTCCGTCCCGACCGGCTGGCGGGTCACTCAGGACCATCCTCGCCGGGGACTCGTCGCCGAGGTGCCGGCCGACGCCGACAACCGGGACGTCATCGGGTGGCTGCTCCAAGCGGCCGCCGCGGTGTGCCAGGTCGAGTCGACCGGGCGGTGGGAGGCGGCCGTCCACCCCGGATTGGCCTGAGGGGCAGGGTGTCACCTTCGGATCTGGTGACAGGTGGTGCCCGGGCCTAGATTCGACACCACCTGTGGCCGGCGATCGACCTGGACGACCCGAGGAGAAGGATCATGTTCAAGGAGTTCAAGGAGTTCCTCCTGCGGGGGAATCTGCTCGACCTGGCGGTGGCCGTGGTGATCGGTGTGGCCTTCACCGCGGTGATCGCGTCGATCACCTCCAACCTCATCACGCCGCTGATCAAGGCCATCTTCGGCGGCAACACCCAGTTCGCCAAGCTGCAGGTCACCATCCACGGCTCGGCCATCATCTACGGAGCCGTGCTCAACGCCCTGCTCAACTTCGTGATCGTGGCCGCGGTGATCTTTTTCCTGGTGATCAAACCGGTCAACGCGCTGATGGCCCGTATGGGCCGGACGCCGACCGAGGACCCGGTGCGCGAGTGCCCCGATTGCCTGTCCAAGGTGCCGGACCAGGCCACCCGCTGCGCCTACTGCACCTCGACGCTGACACCCACCACCGGCTGAGCGGTCCCGGCGCGCTCATCGGCTGTTTCGGAAGACCCATTCGCCGACCTCCCGTCGTCGTCGACCGACACCAGCTCGGGGTGGACGTGGCCATCCACCGTCCGCCAGACGACAGCCGTGGCCACCAGAGCCACTGCGGTGACCGACGCGGCAGTCACGAACGGCAGCCAGCGGGCCAGCGCGAAGGCAGCACCTGCCGCCGCGGCCGATACCGCGGTGCACGCCGTCTGGGTCGTCCCGAACAGGCCCTGGATCCTGCCGGTCTCGGTGGGCTCGGACCCCTGAGTGAGGAGTGACTGGAGGGAAGGCAGGGCGGCCGCGAACCCGAGTGCCTCGGTGGCACCGAGGACGATCAGCACGGGCACCGCGTTGATGAACGGATAGGTGGCGCAGAACGCCATGGCCAGGCCCAGGCCGCCGAGGACCAGGTAGCGCCGGTCCATGTGGTCGGCCAGCCAGCCGCTCGGACGGGCGGCGACCACGAACGGGACCGAAAAGAGGGTCCACGAGATGCCGATCTGCCAGCCGGCCGCCCCCCGGGACACGAGCAGCAGCGTCCAGCAGATGTCGTAGACGCCGGTGGTCAGGCCGAGGGCCGCCCCGGCGATCATGGCCCCGGACATCGACCGGGTCCACCTCACCTTGGCCAGCTTGGCCACGGTGCCGCCGTCATTCGTGCGGGCATCGCGGAGTGCTGCCTCCTCGGGGGACTCGACCACGCGCATTGCCGGGATGCAGGCGAGAAAGGCCACCACGCCCGAGCCGAGGAACATGATCCACATGTGGTTGGCGCCGACGATGGCCCCGATCAGCGGACCGACGGCCATCCCGGAGATCTGGGCTCCGTAGACCGAGGCGAAGGCCCGGCCGCGCCGCTCCACGGCAACGGCACCCGACACCATGGCCAAGGCGGCGATGGCGGACGCGCCGGCACCGAGGCCCTGCAGCCCGCGGAGCAAGATGGCCATGGCCGGGGCGATGGGCGCGAGGAAGGCGAAGCTGGCCAGTCCGTAGACGACAAGTCCGCCGACCAGGACCGGCTTGCGCCCCACGCGGTCGGCGAGCCGGCCCAGCGGGTACTGGAACAGGACCCCGGCGGCAAAGAACGAGGCCATGACCATGCCGGCCAGCAGGTCCGTGCCGCCGAGATGGCGGATGTAGACGGGCAGCATGGGGACGATCGATGTCGCCCCGAGCCACTCGAGGAAGACGGTGATCGTCAGGGTCCGGATGAGCCGCACCGAGGCGTCGGACGGAGGTGCGACGGGGGTCGCAGGGCCGCGACGGATCATCACGGCACCCTGTTCGTGTCGGCCAGGGACATCTGCTCGAAGGCCGATCCCACCTGGGTGCGCAGGTCCCCCTGCGGCGATGCCAGGCCGAAAAGGTCGCACAGCCACAGGCCGTCGCAGGCCAGGCGGATGACCGTCGCCAGTGCCGGATCGAGGCCGTCGTCGACCAGGCGCGCCTGCCAGCCGTCGGCAGCCTCCTGGAGCGGGACCAGGAGGGCCGGTTCGGCAGCTGCCGCAGCCAGGAGGGCGGCACCGAGGCGCTCCTGGCCCGGGGCCGCCGGTTCCAGGGTGGCCCGGATGTAGGCGCGCGCGTACGCGCCGGGCCGGTCCGCCTCGGGCGAGCCCGGATCAGGGAGCCAGGCGGCGATGTCGTCCTCGAACTCCTCGATGATCCGGGTGACCATGGCGGCTACCAGGGCGTCGCGGGTTCGGTAGTGGTACAGCACGCCGCCCTTGGACAGCCCCGCTTCGGTGGCCGCCGCCTCGATGGTGAGATGGCCGACACCGTCGCGCAGCACCACCTGCTCGGCCGCCTCGAGGATCCGTCGCTTGGTGGCTCCGGGGTCCCGGTGGGTGGTCCCGTGGACGCCGCCGTCACCTGCAGGGGTAGGAGTGCTGGTCGGTGCCATGGCGAGACTATACCGTCCGGACGGTACAGTGCTGCACCGAGGGGTGATCACTCCCGGCGGTTACCCAGGTGCCAGCCCCCGCAGATCCCGCACACGTACGGCTCGAGTTGCACCCCGTCCTCCAAAAGGGCCTGCAGACCGTACCGGTTGGCGTCATCGGCCGAGGAGTAGGTCCTCTTCGGCGCTCCGTCGGCCCGCCAGTGCTCGCGGGGGCCACCCCCGGCGGCGGGGTCGCGAGGCCGGCGCGCCGGTTTTCTGCCTCTCCTGGCCTTGGCCATCGCGCTACTCCGTGTAGATCGGGCGCCGCTTCTCCTTGAAGGCGGCGGCGGCCTCGTTGAGGTTCCCGGTGAAACCGGCCAGCAACTGGGTCCGGTTCTCCAGGTCGACAGCGGTCTGAAGGCTCCCCACCTCGAGGGCACCCCACAGCGTGTCCTTGGTGAGAGTGACGCCGAGGGGGCTGAGGGCGACCATATCCGTCGCCATGGCGACCGCCCGATCGAACACCTCGTCGTCTTCCATGACCTGGGAGACGAGTCCGATCCGCTCGGCCTCGTCGGCCCCTACCTTGCGGCCGGTCAGGATGATCTCGTTGGAACGAGACGTCCCGATCGCCCGGGGGAGGAGCCAGCTGACTCCGAGCTCGCAGCCGGTCAGACCGTTGGTGATTCCGGCGCCGCAGAAGACCGCCGATCGTCCCGCCAAGCGGATATCGGCGCCCAGGCTGAGACACATGCCGCCTCCGTAGGCGGGGCCCTTGATGGCAGCGATCACCGGTTGAGGCATGTTGCGCAGGGCGGGCACGATGCCTCCCATGTACTCCATGGCCCGCAGGCCCATGCGGTGGCGGCCGAGATCCTCGGTGCCCGGGGGGATGCCGGCGTGCTCGAGCTCCAGGCCCGAGCAGAACGCTCGGCCGGCACCGGTCAGAACGACCACCCGGCAGTCGTTGTCGGCCGCCACATCGGCGATGGCGCCATAGAGGTCGCCCACCAGGGCGAACGACATCGAGTTCAGTCGGTCGGGATTGTCGAGGGTGACGGTGCGCACGTGGGGCGCGGGCGTGGTGATGCTGACGAGGGCCATGGGCACAGCCTCACCGAAGGAGGCATGGCGCGCCATTCACGGACACGCGCCCTTGACTACGCAGGTATGCATTGCCCGCGCATGGGGGGATACTTGTGCCTGCCGGGACGTAGCCGAATGACCGAGCGGGGGAGTGGGATGGCTGAAGCGGATGGTGACCACGGGGTCGACTTCCCGGTGACGGAGCTGGACCCGAGGTTCGGCGAGGACGGCGCGGAAGCGCTGCGCTGGGCCGACGCGCTCCATCTGCTCGAGCGGGCCGAGTTGTCATGGCTGTCGACAGTCGCCCGTTCGGGCCGGCCTCATGTGACTCCGATCCTGACCGTCGTGGTCGACGGCACGCTCCGGTTCTGCACCGGGGCTACCGAGCAGAAGGCGAAGAACCTGGAGTCGTCGCCGGAGGTGGCCGTCACTACCGGGGTGAACGTGCTGTACGGCGGTACCGACCTGGTCATCGACGGCACCGCGGTGCGGGTGGTGGACGACGCCGAGCTCCTGGCCGTGGCCGACGCGTTCGAGGCGAAGTATGGCCCCAGGTGGCGCTTCGAGGTCGAAGCTACGTCGCTCCGAGGTGCCACGGGAAACGTTGCCCTGATCTTCGAGGTCGTGCCTCGGGTGGGGTTCGGCTTCGCCAAGGGCCCTTTCGCTCAGACCCGTTGGCGGTTCCCGACGAACTGACCCAAGGCCCGCACGTGCCGGGTCACGACCCGGTGGGCCATCATCTTGGGTGTGCCGATCGACCCGTTCAGCGAGTTCGACCCCTACGGAGGCGAAACGCCCCCCGAGTCGCTCACCGGGTACCTGCTGGTAGCTACGCCGGCCGTCGACGACCCCAACTTCTGGCGCCGGGTGATCCTCCTGCTCGACCACGGGTTCCCAGGTGCGCTCGGCGTCGTCATCGACCGGCCCGGCGGTGTGGACGTCGACGAGCTGCTGCCACGGTGGCGCGACCTGGCCACGGCACCCGCCGAACTCTTCGACGGTGGACCGGTGGCTCGAAATTCGCTCATCGGCCTGGTCCGATTGGGCTCACGGGCCTACGCCGACGAGGGGGCTCCGGGCCGGCCGGTCGGGTGGCGCCTGCTGATCGATGCCGACTGCCCGGTAGGGACCGTCGATCTGGGCGCCGACCCGGCCCTGTTCGCCCCCTTCCTCCTGGGCGCCCGACTGTTCCGGGGCTATGCCGGATGGGAATCGGGTCAGTTGGAGGACGAGATCGACGAGGGATCGTGGTACGTGGTGCGGGCCGAGGAGCGGGACCCGATATCGGCCGACCCCGAGGGACTGTGGCGGCGGGTGCTCCGTCGGCAAGGCGGCGCGCTGGCTCTGGTGTCGAACTTCCCGGCCGATCCCACAAGCAACTGAAGCTGTCTGTTGCCCGGAGCAGATGCCGGACGCGCCGTCGTCAGACCGGGACGTGCAGCCGTCAGACGGGGACGTGCAGTCCCTGCGGTCGTCCCTCGGGCAGCGCCACCGTGGTCCGTAGTAACTCGATGAGGGCCCGGGTGGGGGCTGACGGCAGCCCGCGGCTGCGCTGGGCCATGCCGACCCGTCGGCGGGGGAGTCCGGACACCGTTACCGGATGGAACCGCTCCCGCAGGAACGTGGGAATGGCGGTGGCCGGCAGGATGGCGGGCCCGTAGCCCTCGAAGGTGAGTGAGGCGATGAGGCGCAGCCCGTCGATCTCGGCGGCGGGCAGCAGCGTGATGCCGAGCGGGCGGGTGACGGCGTCGAGCTCGTCGCGGAAGGCCGTGCCCGGAAGGGGCAGGAGCAGCTCGAGGTCGGCCAGGTCTTCGAGCGACAGGGGTTGGGTGAGCGAGGCCATGGCATGGCCTTCGGGGACCACCAGCATCAGGTCCTCCTCGAACAGCAGTCTGGTCACGAGGTCCCTGCCGCTCACCGGGAGGTGGAGGATGGCCAGATCGAGCTGGCCGTTCGCCAGCTGCGGCTCGAGGCCCGTGGTATTTCCCTCCACGATGACCAGCCTGAGCTTCGGGTGACGCTGGGCCACCGCGTCCATCAGCCTGGGCACGAGCCACCGGGCCGTGGTGCCGATCATGCCGACCCGGACCGTCCCGGTCACCTCGTCTTTGCAGGCGGCCACATCGGATAACAGGGCGTCGAGCTCAGACAGGATGCGGCGGGCCCGGGCCACGACGACGGTCCCTTCCTCGGTGAGCCGGCCGTCGGCCCGGTCGACGAGGGGGGTGCCCAGCTCCTTCTCCAACCTGGCCACGTGGGCCGATATGTTGGATTGCACGGTGCCGAGGTGCTCGGCAGCCGCCGAGAAGGTGCCGTGGTCACTGATTGCGGTCAACGCCTGTAGGTGCCTGAGTTCCATCTCCTCCGACGATACCAGATATCTAGACAAACTGGTTGACTGATTGCTCGCGGCTGTTATACAGTTACTTCACGACCACAGGACATAGGAATCCCCCTCCTTTCCTCGTTGAGTCAGTGCGAAGGGACCACCTCTCCCCCCCGGTGGTCCCTTTGCCGCGTCCGGGGGCGGATTCACCCCAGAACCCCCGAAATGGGCGACTGCCGATGCCTGAAGGAACCCGAATGCCTCTCCCGCGCCGGGGTGCCCGGCAGTAGGTTGAGGACATGACCGCTGCCACCGGTGCCGTCTTCGTCGACCTCGACCGCACCCTTATCCGCTCGGCGTCGGGCCCCGTCCTCCAAGGCGCCATGGTGGCCGAAGGGGTGCTTCCGGCCGGCCGCAAGCTTCCCGGCGAGCGCTACCTCTACGGCTTCTACAATTCGTTCGGCGAGACAGTGCCCTTCATGGGCTTGGCCCGGGCCGCCGCACGCCTGATGAAGGGCCGCTCGGCCGATGGCGTCCGGGCGGCGGGCAAGGCCGCCGTCGAGGACCTGATCGACCTGGTCCAGCCGTGGGCCATCGACTGCCTGGCCGCCCACCGGGCTGATGGCCGGCTGCTGGTGCTCGCCACCACGTCGCCCCATGACCTGGTCGATCCGCTGGCTGAGGCGCTCGGCTTCGACGATGTCATTGCCACCCGCTACCAGGAGGTCGACGGCCGATACACCGGGCGCCTGGTCGGCAAGTTCATCTGGGGCAGGGGCAAGAGCGACGCCGCACGCGAGTGGGCCGTCGACCACGGCATCGATCTCGCCGACTGCCACGCGTACTCAGACAGTTTCTTCGACGTTCCGCTCCTCGGGGCCGTCGGCCACGCCCACCCGCTGAACGCCGATCCCCGGCTCGCCGCCCTGGCCATCGCCCGTCGGTGGCCGCTCGAGCACTGGGACCGTCCGCCCGGGGTCCCGTCGGTCGTCGGCCTCGAGCCCTATCACTTGATCCGGCCGTTCATCCGGCCGGAGTCGTTCCCCTATGCCCGCTTCAGCGTGAACGGGATCGAGCACATACCGGCCGAAGGCGCGGTGATCCTCGCATCCAACCACCGCAGTTACTTCGACGTGGCCGCACTGGCCATCGTCGCCGCCCGGCTGGGCCGACCTGTGCGCTTCATGGGCAAACAGGAACTGTTCGACGCACCGGTCGTCGGCCAACTGTCGAGGGCGCTCGGCGGGATTCCCGTCGACCGGGGGAATGGTTCGGGCGATCCCATGGGTCGAGCCACTGCCGCCCTGCGGGCCGGCGAGGTCGTCATCGTCCTCCCCCAAGGCACCATCCCGCGGGGCGAGAAGTTCTTCGACACGGTCCTCCACGGCAAGACCGGGGCGGCCCGACTGGCCGCCGACACCGGTGCACCGGTTATCCCGATCGGGGTGTGGGGGACCGAGAAGGTATGGCCCCGAGTGGCCAAGGTCCCTAACGTCACCAACCTCCACCACCCACCCCGGGTGACGGTCACTATCGGTCCGCCCGTCGCCCTCGGCCACACCGACGCGGTGGCCGACACCACCACCTTGATGGACGCCATTGTCGGCCTCCTGCCTGACGAGGCCCGACAGGGGCACGTCCCGACCGACGAGGAACTGGCCGCCACGCGTCCTTCCGCGTGAACGTCCGGGCCACGGGTTCCGCGTCAGCCCACAGCCGGTCCGCCCGTGCCACCACCGCGGTGGTGGCCGTCAACGCCGTCAACCGCCTGTCCCGGATGCTCGGGAGGGGGAGCGGGACCGTTGCCGGCGGTCGCGCTGGGCTCCTGGTCGACCCCGGGCTGCTGGCCACGTTGGCCACCGGCCGCCAGGTGGCCCTGGTGACCGGTACCAACGGAAAGACCACCACGACCCGCCTACTTTCGGCTGCCCTGGCGGAGCCCGACGGCAGCATGGTGCCGGTCAGCAACGACACGGGGGCCAACATGCCGGCTGGACATGTGGCCGCGCTGGCCGCTTCGCCTGAGGCCAGGGTGGCCGTGCTCGAGGTGGACGAGGGGTACCTGGGTCGACTGATCACCGAAGCTGCCCCCGAGGTGGTCGTGCTGCTCAACTTGTCCCGCGATCAGCTCGACCGGATCGCCGAGGTGCGCATGGTGGTCGACCGCTGGCGGGCGTCACTCGCCGGGCTGACCCGACCCACCCCGGACGGCCGGGGCACGGTGGTCGTGGCTAACGCTGACGACCCGATGGTCGCTTATGCGGCGGCCACCGCCCCGGAGGTCCACTGGGTCGGAGCCGGCCAGGTGTGGCACGACGATGCGGTGGGCTGCCCGGCGTGCGGTGGCCGGATCGTGTTCGCCGAGGGCGGCCGGTGGGCGTGCGACCGGTGCGACTTTGCCCGGCCGGCGGTTGCCGCTGATGTGGTTGGGTCCGATCTGGTGCTGGCCGACGGGACCCGGCTCCCCATCCGCATCGGACTGCCGGGCCAGTTCAACCGGGCCAACGCGGCCATGGCGGCCATGGCGGCCGGCCCGATCCTCGAGTCGACGGGCCGGGCCGGAGCCTCCGGCGGCGTGTCCACCGCACTCGGTCGCCTGGACGGAGTCACCGAGGTGGCGGGGCGGTTCTCCACCATTACCCGGGGTGGACGGCCGGTCCGCCTGCTTCTGGCCAAGAACCCCGCGGGGTGGACTGCCATCTTCGACCTCCTCGACGAGACGGGCCCACCCGACGCCACCGTCGTGCTGTCAGTCAACGCCCGGACGGCCGACGGCTTCGACACCAGCTGGCTGTGGGATGTCCCCTTCGAGCGTCTGGTCGGGCGGACGGTGGTGGCGACGGGGGACCGTCGGCTCGACCTGGCCGTGCGGCTGCACTACGCCGATGTCGAACACGCCGTGGTCGACGGTCCGGTCACTGCTCTCGACCACGCCGTCACCGGCTCGCCCGAAGGTACGACGGTTGAGTTCCTGGGCAACTACACGGCCTTCGCCGACCTCCGGCGGGCACTGTGAGCACAATCCGGGCCCGACTGACTGTGGCTGTGGTCTTTCCTGACCTGCTGGGCACCTACGGCGACGGCGGCAACGGCCTGATCCTGGCCCGTCGGGCGGCCTGGCGGGGGATCGACGTCGACCTGGTCCAGGCTCTGTCCGACCGACCGCTCCCGCCTGCCGACCTGTACACCGTCGGCGGTGGTGAGGACGGGCCGCAGGTCCGGGCGGCCACCACCCTGTTGGAAGAGGGCACGCTGGCCGAACGGGTGGCGGACGGTGCGGTGGTGCTCGGAGTGTGCGCCGGGTTCCAGCTCATCGGCCGGACGTTCCCGGACGCCGCCGATCGGCCCCAGGAAGGGGTCGGCCTACTCGACCTGACGACGACGAAGGGCACTGGGCCCCGGGCGGTGGGGGAGTTGGTGGCCGCGCCGACCCCCGACGCGCCCCGCACTGCGGCGGGCGACCGGCTGCCCCGCCTGACGGGATTCGAGAACCACGGCGGGGTGACCGTGGTCGGCCCGGGGGCGCGTCCGCTGGCCCGGGTGGAGCGTGGCATCGGCAACGGTGGAGGTGACGGCACCGAGGGTGCCTGGGCGGGCCGCGTCCTCGGCACGTATCTCCACGGTCCGGTGCTCGCCCGCAACACGGCACTGGCCGACCTGCTGCTCGGGTGGGCCCTGGCCCCGTCCGGGTCGGCACCCGGCACGGCGGCCGGGCTTGAGCCGCTCGGGGACCACGAGGAGCTGGCCCTGCGGGCCGAACGACTGGGAGCGGTCGACGGGGCCCGTCGGACCGGGTGGCGCAGCCTGTTCGGTGAGGGCAGAGCCGGACGCTGACCGCAGCCGTGGCAGCCCGATCGGGACCGGGACATACTTGGTCGGTGGACCTCGCCGCCAAGCTGCAGCTCCGCCCGGAGCAAGGTCTGTACCCGATCGGGACGCCCGACTCCGGTGTGCCGTCCATGGACGGCATCATCCGTGACGACGGTCCGTCGTCGGCCGTGCTGGTCTTCGTGGTCGACCGGGCGATCCTCAACGACCGGCGGGCGACCGTAGTCGACGCGGCGGCGGCCGACCGCCTGACGTGGGTGGCCTATCCGAAGTCCGGGCAACTCGGGACCGACCTCAACCGCGACTCGTTGGCCGCCGCGTTGACCTCCGAGGGGATCCGACCGGTGCGCCAGATATCGATCGACGACGTCTGGTCCGCCCTCCGGTTCCGACCGGCATGACCGACCTGCGACCGGACCGTCCGAATCGGGTGGCCGAGGCGACGAACCTCGCCGATCTCTACGAGCTGCCTCTCCTCGACTGGGCGGCCGTCGAGGAGAGGTTGGACGAGGGTCTGACCCAGGCCCCGGGCAGCGGCGGTCCGGACCGGCACACGTGCTGGCTGGCCACCCTCGATCCTGACGGTCGCCCTCATGTGACCGGCGTTGGTGCCCTGTGGGTGGACGGTTCGTTCTGGTTCGAGACCGGTGCGCGCACCCGCAAGGGACGGAACCTGGCCAGGGACCCGCGGTGCTCGATCAGCGTCGCCGCCCGTCAGTACGACCTGGTGGTCGACGGTGTGGCCGAGCAGGTGACCGACCCGGCGACAGTGGCCACCATGGCCGGCCGATGGGCGGCCCACGGCTGGCCGGCCCGGGTGGACCCGTCGGGGGTGGCCCTCACCGCCGAGTTCAGCGCACCGTCGGCCGGTCCGCCTCCGTGGTCGGTCTACCGGCTCGTGGCCGATCGAGCGGTGGCCGTGGCCACCGTCGAGCCGGGTGGCGCCACCCGCTGGCAGTTCGCCACGCCCTGAGCGGGCCCGATGGCCAGCGACCTGTCGGCACCAACCCGGTGCCGGCCCGCGGCCGCGATGCCGTGGCTACCATCCGAGGGTGAAGATCAGCACGGTCATCCTGCCCCACGAACGGTGGAGCGATGCCCGAGCCACCTGGCTGCGGGCCGAGGAGCTGGGCTTGCATGCCGCCTACACCTACGACCACCTGAGCTGGCGGTCGTTCCGCCACCGTCCATGGTTCGAAGCCATGACGACCCTGGCCGCCGCGGCCGTCACCACGTCGACGCTCCGGCTCGGCACCCTGGTCACCTCGCCCAACTTCCGCCATCCGGTGTCATTGGCCAAGGAGCTGCTCACCCTCGACGACCTGTCCGAGGGTCGCCTGGTGGTGGGCGTCGGCTCGGGTGGCACCGGGTTCGACGCCGGGGCCCTCGGCGCGCCGCCGTGGTCCACGGCGGAACGGTCGGCCAGGTTCGCCGAGTTCACGTCGCTCCTCGACCAGCTGCTGACCCACGACGAGACGACCTCGTCCGGCACCTACTACTCGGCCCATCACGTGGTGCGACACCCGGCATCGCTGGCATCGCCCCGGCCGCCGTTCGTGATCTCCGCGCTCGGACCACGGGCCATGGAGGTAGCCGCCCGGTTCGGCCAGGGGTGGGTGACCACCGGGGCGGCGCCCGCGGGCGCCCATCCCTCCATCGAGGCCGCCGTCGGCCGCCAGCTCGCCGACCTGAACCTGGCCCTGGCGGCCCGTGGCCGCGACCGGTCGTCCATCGACCGTGTTCTGCTCGACGGCTTCGGCGACGAGCCCACTCTGGAATCAGTCGATGCCTTCGTCGACGTGGCCGGGCGCTACCGGGCCCTCGGCATCACCGAACTGGTTGTCCATTGGCCGATCGCCGGATCCGTATTCGCCACCGACCCGGCCGTGTTCGAGCGGATCATGACCGAAGGGGTGTCCCAGCTCGGAGAGTGAACGCCCGGGTCAGCGCGACTTGCGTGGCCAGTCGTTGCCCTCGGCGTCGATCGGATCGGTACGGTCCGGCGACGGTGCGAGCGCCCACGACCGGCGCCAGGCGGCGACATCGGGGCCCTGCAACGACGGCGTGGTGCCGGCGGCCGCCTGCCTGCGGGCCGTCCACCAATCCGTGGTCGACTCGTTTGCCAGCGTCGCCACGGCGGCCTCGATGCGGGTGCTGAACCGGCGGGCGTTCTCGCCCTCGGCTGGCCACAGCGGGGTGCCGAAGGTGACCGTTGTCCGGGTGCGCTTCACCGTTCCTCCACCCTTGGGAAGGATGTGGCGGGTTCCGTCGAGGTGGACGGGCACCACTGGTCGCCCTGTCCGCGACGCCAGGTAGGCGGCGCCACCGGTGAACTCCTGGGCCCACCCGTCGGGCGAGCGGCCTCCCTCGGGAAAGATCACCAGATTCCAGTCGTCGGCCAGCAGATCGGCGGCCTGATCAGCGGAGCGGCGGTTGACCTTGGTGCGCTCGATGGGGATGGCCCCAAGCAGGAACGAGAAGGCATCGGCTTTCCACCGCCGGTCAAAGAAGTAGTCGGCGGCCGCGGCCACCACGGTGCGGTGGCGGAAGCGCAGAGGTAGGCAGGCCAGCAGCAGCGGGGTGTCGATGTGGCTGGCGTGGTTGGCGGCAAAGATGACCGGCGTCTCCAGGTCGACCAGGCCCTCCGCGCCCCGCAGCTGAGGGGAGGCCAGTACCCGGGCCAGCGGGCGGGTCACGTTGTCGAGCAGCATCGCCCGGGCCAGGCGCACCGGGTAGCGGCGTGACCAGGCGGTGTCGTAGTGGATGCCGAGGTCGGGGTCGGGGGCGGGCCGGGGCACCGAACCGGGCCATGTGGGCGCGGCCAGTGGGAAACCACTCCGACCGGCCCGGGCCATCAGCGCGGAAGGGCGCACGCCACCCGAACGCCCGCCGCCGGCCACGTCGTCGCCGAGAGCCGCGTCGGTGCGTACGGCGCGACGGGACCTGAGCGAACGCGAGGTGTCGCGGACCTTACTCATGGCTTCGGGCTCATCGAACGCTACTCATCGATGCATGCTCACTGGACGTCGGCCATCAGGATCGGTGGAGCATGGAGGTGGGTCAACGTGGGTGACGTGCCGACCACATCGCGGGCCATCTCCAGTGCGTCGGCCAGCGTGGAGGCCGCGCGGAAACCGAGCCGGTGGACGGCCTTCTGGTCGCCCCCGACGATGATGACGGCGCCGAGGTGCTGCAGCGCGTGCGCGCACCAGTACCACATGTAGAAGGGGTGGACCCCGTGGTAGGCGTGTCCGGTCCGGTATAGATGGATGTACCACGGGTCGGTGGCGAAGCCCTCTTCGAACTGCTCCGAGATGACGGTCGGGTCGGTCGTCTCGCTGAGGACCTGCTCGAAGAAGTCGATATAGCTCGGGTGGTGGACCGGGTTGAACTCCCACGGGGTGGGGTGGGTCATGATCAGGACCCCGCCTTCGCGCACCAGCGGCTTGCCCCGGTACAGGTTGAAGAAGTACCCGAGGCCCAGGCAGGCCACCAGGATGGGGTTGAGAATCGAGTTGACGTTGTACGGGCTGATGTAGGGCAGGCCCATGGTGAGGATGTCGGTCTGGCCCTCCACGATCACGCCTTGCTGGGCCCATACGTTGGCCGTGGTGACGGCGTGCACGGCCTCCACCTCGCCGGCCTGGACCGAGGTCATCCGGTGGGGGGCCTTGACCGAGTGGAAGATGCTGCGAGCGTGGCGGGCCGGTACCCGGTCGAGGGCGGCCGCCGCGCCGAGGTAGGCCAGGCGGTCTTTCGCCTTCCACTCCCACTCCCGCTTCTGGAGGAACTGGAACGCCCCCGGAAAGGTGTCGTTGTTGAGCGTCGTCTCGATCTGGAAGACCTTGACCCCGGCGTCGCGGATGAGGCGCCCCATGCGCCAGTTGGACGAGTGCAGCTCGCTCTTGTGCTGGTCCATGAAGGACTTCGATGCCCGCATGGTCTCGGGGTTGTGGTGGTGGCGGAGGCTCTTGTAGCTGGCCAGGCCCGTGGCCACGCTCTTGTGGCCACCGTCCATGGCCACCAGGTTGATGTTCACGTAGATCAGCAGGTCGCTCTCGGCGGCCCGCTTGTTGATCTCCACATCCTCGCCCTGGTCGGTCTGACCCAGGTGGACGAGGTTGGACGGATCCTCGGCGTCGTGTTGGGTGAGCAGCCCGTTGGGAGCGAAGGCGTCGTAGATCCGGTCGCCGATGGCATGGCGAAGCTCGGGCTCGGTCATCCGTCGGTGGAGGGCCAGGGCGACGATGAGCTCGACGTCATCCACCCCGGCCTCGGCCGCCAGGTCGAGCACCTGTTCCATCACCAGTTGGCGGATGTCGGGCCGTTCCATCGGGGGGAGGGGGAGCGAGATGTCGTCGAAGGCGATGGTGAGCTTCATGCCGGCAAAGAGGAGGGCCGGTAGCGGATCCCTGTCCCCTTCGGGATGGGTGAGGGCGTGGCGGATAGCGGCCTGGGGGTCGCTCAGCGCGTCGATGGGCTCGGGTGCATAGATCACCCGGCTGCCCTCGGGCAGCTTCTCCAGACTGAACCGCTCCCCGTGCCAGAACAGGGTGGGGGGCGTCGAGTTGTCGACGTCGAGCACGAATCCGGGCCTGGGGCTCATCGGGTGCGTCCTTTCGGGTTGCGGAGGTCGAAGGCCACCTTGACCGCACCCCGGCGGCCTGCGGCCCCGGCGTGGGCCAGGGCCTCCTCGTAGCGCTCCAGGGGGTAGAGGGCCGACACCAGTCGGCCGAGCGAAGCTGTGCCCACCAGTTCGATCGCCAGTTCGAAGCTGCGCCGCTCGGGTGTCCCGGACCCGGAGGAAGCTTCCTTGCCGTAGGCGTAGGTGCCGACCAGGGTCAGCTCGCGGTGCCACAGCGGGGCGAGGTCCACGGTGACCTTGGCCGGCATCCCGACCAGCACCACGCGGCCCCGGGGCCGGACCATGGACAGGGCCTCGGTGATGGAGGCGGCACTGCCGACGCAGTCGAACACCACGTCGGCGCCCTCGGTGAGGCGGCCGGCGAGGACCAGCGACCGGGCCTGGCGACGCACCGTCCGGGTCAGCTGGTCGGGTGGCACCACGTGGTCGGCGCCGAGTGAGTCGGCGAGCTCGCGCTGACGGGCGTGTTTGGCCCCGACGACGACGGTGCACGGAATGGTCGGACGGACCAGGTGACTGAGGGCGGCGACGGTGGTGAGACCCAGGGTGCCGGCCCCGATGACGGCGACCACATCACCGTCCGCAACTTGGCCCGACAGGGCGGCATGCACCGCGCAGGCGGTGGGCTCGATCATGACGGCATCCTGGTCGGACAGCGCGTCAGGTACGGCGTGCAGTTGGCTGGCGTGGGCCATCAGGGGTGCCGTCGACCATCCGCCGCCGGTGTCGGTGCAGTAGCCGGTCTGCAGTCCCGGCTCGAGGGCCCCGAAGGCGAGGTTGCCGCACAGGCCGGTGTGGCCTGACCCGCACTGGACGCAGAGCGGGTGGATGTGGCGGGGCGCGCAGCCGAGTACCGGCTCGATGACGGCGCGGGTGCCGGGGGCCAACCCGCGTCCGGTGACGTCGACCCCACCGTCGTCGAGCACACCGACCACCTCGTGGCCGGGCACGAACGGAAAGCTCACCATGTCCTCGAAGTACTGCGACGTCCGACCGTCCAGGGTGGCCAGGTCCGATCCGCAGATGCCCGACAGCAGCGGACGTAGCGGATACCAGTCATCTCCCGGCCGTTCGGGCGCGTCGGTGTCGAGCAGCTGCAGGGGCCCGATTCCCGCGCCCCGGCCCGAACCGAAGAGAGAGGCCACCCGCGAGGCGGCGAACCGGGGCAGATTCCGTTCGAGTACCAGCGCCTTCATCGCCCGGGCTCCGACACGGGCTGGAGTGCCGCGATGCGACGGGCCTGTCCGGCCCTGGCGGCCGGGCTGGTGCGGCCCCGTCGGGCGGCTCCTCGGTGGTCGAGCGGTCCGAGGGGCAGCACGGGCTGGCTGCCGCCGTCGGCCTTGTGCCACGTTTCGACGTGCCAGCCGCGGCGCCGGGCGATGGCGGCCAGCTTGGCCTCGGGGTTGACGGCCACCGGGAAGCCCACCGCCTCCAGCATGGGCAGGTCGCTGGCCGAGTCGGCGTAGGCCATGGACTCCTCGAGCTTGAGGCCCTCGGATTCGGCGTAGTCGGCCAGCACCAGGGCCCGGGCCTCACCGATGGGCGGCAGCTGTTCGAGGCGACCGGTGAAGTTGCCGTTCTCTGTGCCCAGTTCGGCGCAGACGATCTCGTCGAACAGGGGGCGGAAGGGTTCGACCACGAAGTCGAGGGCCCCGGTAATCAGGATGGTCCGGTGGCCGAGCGCCTGATGGGCGCGGACCCGGGCGATGCCTGACGGGAACGACTTGGACAGGAGGAGGCTGTGGAAGAGGTCCCACCCGTCGTCGCGCAGCCGGGCGGCCGGTGCCCCCTCGTAGCGCCGGTAGAAGGAGCGCAGGAAGTCGCCACGATCGCGACGATCGAGGGCGAGCAGCGACGGCGCCTCGGCCACCAGGTCGGCCACGAAGGCGACCCGCTCGGCCGGCGGCAGGTGGCGTGAGGCCAGCCAGGCGTAAGAGTCGACCACATTGGAGGCGATCAAGGTGTTCTCTAAGTCGAAGGCGGCCAGATGTCGGTCGGGCGAGAGGATGTTCTTCCTCGCCCGGACGGCCCGGTTGGTCTTGATCGACTTGCCCGGTGTGGTGCGTACCCGGGCGTGCTCGATGATCGAGGGGAGATGGATCTCACGGACGTAGGTGGCCCAGTCGATGGCGCCCGGGTCGAGGCAGAACGCGGCCCGATCGTCGTCGTCCATCCGGTCCCACAAGGCGAGCAGCCTGTCGACCCGGTACAGGGCCTCGGTCTCGGTGTAGGCCCCGTACAGCTCGACGTAGCCGAGGGCCCGATCGGCCAGCAGGTGCTGTTCCTCGAGGGCGGCCATCCACTCGGCACGCTTTCCCCGGATGGGGAGCGAACCGATGACCCGTTCGGCCAGAGACATGACTGCCGACGCCCGGGTGAGCTGGCGCTGGACCCGGCCCCGGCCGGGAAATGACCACTCGGGCACCACGATGGGCTGGCCGTCCTGGTCGTAGAGGGGGTGCTCCTGGAACCACTCCGTCACCAGCTCGACCAGTCGGCCGTAACGGAACGGGTTCCGCACTCCGGAGGCCACGTGGTAGACGGTCGGGCCAGCGTAGGCATCAGCTGGGTCGTCGGACGCGGCGTGCAGCAGTGCCTCGCCGGCCACGGCGATGATGGCGGCCACCACGAGGTCGACCGGGATCACGTCGGTGACGCCTTCGGGCACTCCCGGAAACTCGCGGAGCAGTCCGCGGGCGTAGGAGATGATGATCGGCTCGGCCATCCGGAAGCCGCGGATCCAGCCGGGACGGGGTTCGGCCAGGGCGGACTCGATGATCGACGGCCGGACGATGGTGATCGGCACGGTGTCGCCGAACTGGGAGACGAGTGCCCGCTCGCCGAGGGCCTTGGTGTACGGGTAGGCGTCCGGCCAGCCGAGCGACTGGGCTCTGGCCTGACCGATTTCCACCATCTGCTTCTTGACCCAGTCCTCACGCAGGCGCTCGGCCCGCTCGGCCAACAAGTGGAGGCCGGCACCGCCGAGCTCCTCGCGGGCAGCCTTGTGGAAGCGCGCCAGCCGCTCGGGCTGTCGGGACTCGGCTTCGGAGTCGCCGCGCTGGCGCCGGGCGGCGCTCACCTCGTGGCGCCAGTCGACATCCACCGTGAACGGGTTGGCGTCGAGCAGCTCTTCTTTGGCCTCGCCCTGGTGGGTGCCGGCCACATAGGCCGTCGACACCGGGATGTAGTGCACGGGACCGCTCCGGCCCTCGGTCTCGGCGAGGTCGCGGGCAGCCACGATGGCGGCCGCCACCCGGGACGGGCCCAGCAGGTTGACCTCGACCGCGGCATCGAGGGGGGAGTCGAAGCTGACCGAGGCGGCCGAGTGCACGACGATGTCACACCTGGACAGCGCTTCGAGACCGGCGGCGTCGAGGCCCAGGCCGTCGGTCGTCACGTCGCCGGCGACGGCGGTCACCCGGTCGGCCATGGCGGCCTCGAAGCCGTCGCCCAGCTCCTCGCGGAGACGGTCGAAGCAGTCGTTCTTGAGGATCTCCTTGGTGGCCCGCTGCAGGGGCGTGGCCCGGCGCCCGGGGCGGATGAGGAGGACGACCTGGCTGTCCGGGACGCTGCGCAGGATGCGTTCGACCAGTGCGGTCCCGAGGAACCCGGTGGCGCCGGTGATGAAGAAACGCCTACCGGCCAGGGCGTCGCGGACGCGGGTCACCTGATCTGTCTACCATATGGTAAGTGACGGGGTCGACCACAGGACAAGGTACGGCGGCCGCCCGCGATCGGAGTCGGCCTAGGCCGGTACCGGCCGGCGGCCGGAAGGACGCGGGCGGGGCCACGACCTCCGAGCGGATCCTGGACGCCGCTTTGGCGTCGTTCGCCACCCGGGGCTACGAGGCGTCGTCGCTCGACGCCCTCGCCCTCGGCCTCGACATCCGCAAGCAGACCATTCTCTACTGGTTCCCGAGCAAGGAAGTCTTACTCGAGGCCGTCATCGACCGGAGTGCCATCGAGCTGTCGGCCGCCCTTGAGGCCTCACTGGCGGTAGCCGGCACCGGGTGGTCCCGGGTCGAGGCCGTGGTGAAGTCGGTCTTCCGCCTGGCGGCGCGCCGACCGGAGCTGTTGGGTCTGGTCCGGGAGATGGGGCGGCTGGGCACACCGGCGGCCACCCGGTTCATTACCGCCGTCGAGCCGTTGCTCCAGCGGGCCACGGAGTTCCTGGAGGCGGAGATGGACGCCGGGCACATGCGCCGGCACGATCCGCGGCTCCTCCTGCTGGCCATCTACTCCACGGTGATCGGGATGCTTACCGAAGTCGAGGTGCTGCGCGCCTTCGGCGAAGAGCCCACGGCTCGCTCACTTGTACGCCGGCGCAACGAGATCCTGGAGCTCCTGCGCTCCGCCCTCGTCACCGACAGTGCCGGGGACTGATCCGCCAGTTCATTACTGCCGAGATCAGTCGGTTGCTTCGGCCGCCCGCCGCTCGCGCCGTGACGGCTTGGGCGGTGGGGGAGCGGGGCGCACCGGCTTCTTCGGGGTGTAGCGCTTGTTCCCCTCGGGGACGGCAGGGCCCTTCTTCCGGCCGCCCGATCGCCCACCGGCCCGCCGGTCTGCGGCCGCCTCGGCCCGGGACGGGCGCGCCGTCGCGGCGATGGATGGCCCGGCGGCGCGCTCGGACTTGATACGTGCCGTGACCTCTTTTTGGATCTTGTAGGACCGGTAGAGGAGCCACACGGCGAGAAGTAGGAAGGGCAGGCCAGCGACGAAGTCGGTATTGGAGAACCCGAGGAAGGTGAACAGAGCCACGAAGCCCACCAGGGCCCGGCGACCGAGGTAGGTGGTCACCAGCAGCGCGATGGCGCAGACCACGCCGACGATCAGCGTGGTCTGGGGCGTGAACTGCCCTTTCTTCACATGGAAGTGGGCGTTGTCGGTCTCGGAAAAGTAAAGGAAGACGGCGAAGAAGGCCGCCATGAACGAGGAGATGTAGGAGTAGACCCGCTCCCGACCGTCCAGTCGGTCGATGGACCACTTCGTGGGGTTGCCATTGCGGTCGAGTGAAGGCTTGGCCGGCGCCGCCGGCGCCGCATCCATCAGACGCTCCATCAGCGACCGTTTCGGCGTCGGCGCGTCGGCGGCCTCGGGGTCGTCGTCGAACTCGTCGTAGTCAGACATCGGCCTCAGGCTACCGGTCCTGCGGGGGCGGTCCCAGGTCGCCGCCTACGGGAACGATCACCAGGCCGAGTCCGGCATTGTCGGACGGCGAGATCGCCAGCACCTCGGATCCGTCGTGACCCTCGAGCCGGTCGATGGCCGAGGTGGCTGGCGCGGCCCCTGGCACGCCTCGAGGTTCCGCTACCTCGAAGGCCAGGTGGTGGACCCTCCCGGTCCGCCCCCCGAGCCACCCGGCGACCGGACCGGTCGTGGAGTCGGCGTCGGCACCCACCAGACGGACACCCAGGGGACCCGACCAGGCCAGATCGACCCAGCGCAGTCCGCCGGATGCACCCTCGGCCACGGTTCGGCCGGACAGCAGTCCCCCGAAGAGATCGACGGCGGCGTCGACGTCGGCCACCACGTGGCAGACATGCAGAAGGGAGGCCGGCGGCACAACGCCGCCGCCGTCGGTGCTAACCCTCCGGTCGGTGGGGTACTCGTCGGGTGCCGGACTGGTCCACGACTGCTGTTCCTCGGCCAACTGCACGACGACACCGGTGGCCACTTTCGGGTGGAGAAACGCCTCCAGCCATTCCGGGTGGCTCATGTCGATCCCGACCGGCTCGATCCCGAAGGACCGGACCCGTTCGATGGCGTCGGCCAGGTCGGGCACCTTGAACGTGAGGTGGTGGGGACCCGGACCGTTGGCGGCCAGGAAACGCGAGAGGAAGTCGTTGACCGCCACGTCCCAGGGCATGAGGACCTCGACCCGGGCGGCATTGGCGAACCGGAGTTGGGCCGGGGCGAACCCGGGCCCGGGCCCGCCCGAACTCCATTCGGCGCCCAGGTCGGTGGCGTACCGGTGCCAGATGTCCTGCCAGCGGGGAACGGCGTGGGCGATGTGGTCGAGGTCGGTGACCCCGATGGCGGAACCCTCGGTCGGTTCGGTGAGCATGACCACAGCCTGCAACGCGGCGACCGGTCCTGTCGATACGGTGGGAGGATGCCCCTTGTCGCCTGCTGGTGCCCCCGATACGGTCGTCCCATGGACTTCCGCACGGAATCGGTGATCGACCTGGCGTCACAGGTCCGGAGTGGTCATCGCACGGCGACCGAATTGGTGGACCACGCGCTGGCGGCCATCGAGGCCCATAATCCGACGATCAACGCCTTCGTGGCCGTCGACGGGAACCAGGCCCGGGCGGCGGCCGAGGTGGTGGACGCCAGGGTGGCGGCCGGCCATGATCCCGGCCCGCTGGCCGGCATCCCGATCGGGGTGAAGGACCTGGAGGACGCGGCCGGCTATGTCACCACCCACGGCTCCGCCGCCTATGCCGACGGCCCGCCGGCGACGCGGAACTCCGTCATGGTGGCCAGGCTGGTGGCCGCCGGGTGCATTGTCGTGGGGAAGACCAACACCCCGGAACTCGGCTGGAAGCCGGACACCGAGAATCCGCTCTTCGGGGCCACGCTCAACCCGTGGAACCTGGAACACACCGCTGGTGGCTCGTCCGGCGGAAGCGGGGCGGCCATCGCTTCGGGCATGGTGCCCCTCGCCACCGGCTCCGACGGGGGTGGGTCGCTGCGCATCCCGTCGTCGGCCTGCGGCCTGTCGGGAATGAAGCCGTCCCTCGGCCGGGTGCCGTCGGGTGGGCCCCAGGCGCCCGATTGGCAGAACCTCTCGACAAAGGGCCCGATGACCCGGAAGCTGGCCGACCTGGTGGCCGCCCTGGAAGTGGTGGTCGGTCCCGACCCGTCCGACCTACGGTCCCTGCCCCGACCCGAGGCCTCGTGGCCTGCTGCCTTGGACTACCCGCGCCCGCCGGCCCGGGTGGCCTGGTCGCCCACCCTCGGCTACGCCGAGATCGATGACGAGGTGCTGACACTGTGCCAGCGGGCCGTCGACGTACTTGCCGACCTCGGGACCGAGGTGGTCGAGGTCGACACGGTATTCGACGAGGACCCGGTCGACTCGTGGCTCACACTTTCCGGCGTCTACAACCTGCGGACCCACCACGAACTGATGGGTACCGAGGCCTGGGAACGGGTCGACCCGGTGCTGCGGATGGTCATCGAAGGAGCGGCGGCCACGGGCCCACTCGACGTGGTCCGAGCCGAGGACGCCTGCCATACACTCAACCTCCGCCTGGTCGACCTGTTCCACGATGTCCGTCTCCTGGTGACACCGACCATGGCGGCGCCCCCGCCCCCGAGGTCGCTCGGTGGGGCCGGATTGATCAACGGGATCGAGGAGTACAACTGGGTGAAGATGACCTACGCCTTCAATATGACCCGATCGCCGGCGGCCACGGTGTGCGTCGGGCTGACGTCGAATGGCGTCCCGGTCGGCCTGCAGCTGGTCGGACCCCAACACGCCGACCTGGTGGTGCTGCGCTCGGCGGCTGCCCTCGAAGCTGCCCTCGGGTTCGACGCGGTGGCTCCGTTTCCGGCCGTCTGAGCCCGTACCGTCCCTGTAACCTGGTGGGCGCGCGTCACCGGCAAGTCGAGACGGCGGGTCGGTCGGCCCGGGCTAGCATGCTCATCTGCATTGCCAAGGTGTCCGCACTGTGGCGTCCGGGCGTTTAGCTCAGTTGGTTAGAGCGCAGCCTTCACACGGCTGAGGTCGGAGGTTCGAGTCCTCTAGCGCCCACCCAAAACCCCAGGTCAAAGGCCTAGATGCGCAAACCGCCCCATGGGGACAGCTTCAAACCCATCAAAAACCCATCAAACAGGAGACAATGGGACATAGGATGGGACCATGGCAAGCAGCGAGAGACGCCCCACCGGGTCAAAGCGACCCCTCTCGGATGACGACGACTGCCGGAAGTGGGAACTCCGCGCCGGGGTGCGGTCATCTGCCACAGGCAAGCTCGTCCAGCGGAGTCGGCGGTTCTCTGGAACCGGGCGGCAAGCCGACAAGGCGGCGGCGGCGTTGGCCATGGAGCTCGCGGCTGACGTAGCCAATGGGACGCCCCAGGACCGCACAAGGCGCACGGTCGCCGACCTCCTCGACGAGTGGTTGACCAACGCCGATCGCATTGGGAAGCAACGCCCCAAGACCGTCAAGGAGAACCGATACAAAATCGACGGGCGCATTGTCCCAGTGCTGGGTGCGTACCGCCTGGACAAGATTTCGGCCCGGGACATTGATGCAGCCTATGAAGTCTGGATGGACGAGGACGACGGCCCAGGATTGTCACCGGCCACGGTCCACAAGTACCACTCCATCCTCCTGGCGGCATTCAACCAGGGGAAGAAGTGGGGTTGGGTGGACAGGGCGTCCAACCCAATGGACGACGTAACACCACCCGTCCTGTACCGCGGCCAAATGACCATCCCGACGATTGACCAGGTCGTGGCCATCGTTGACCACCTGGACAAGCGGCACCCGGTGGCGGCGACCGCGGTCGCACTGGCCGCTCTCACGGGTATGCGCCGTGGGGAACTGTGCGCTCTGCAGTGGGACGACCTGGATCTCATCGAGGGACGTGTGACAGTTTCCAAAGGGATAACGGTGGTGAACGGCGAGGCAATCGTCGGTCCCACCAAGACGCACGCGACGCGAGCCCCCGACCTCCTCAATGTTGCCCTCGACGTGTTGCGCCGCCGCTGGGAGTACATGCAGGAACTGTCCCAGCGGGCCGACACCCATTTGGTAACAAATCCCTACATATTGAGTTACAACGCCGACGGCGCCACACCCATCGATCCCGACACTCTAAGTCACCGGTTCCATGACGCCGTAGTTGCAATGGAGAAGCCGGCGATGGACATTTTGAAAGAGACCATGCCTGACGCCATTCGTGGAGATCTGGATCCCGCCGAGCAGTGGCCATTCCGCTTTCACGACCTCCGCCATTTTGCGATCACCACCATGATCACCAGCGGAATGGACGTTCGGACCGTTGGAGGCATCGTCGGCCACTCCCGAGCGTCGATGACGCTGGACCGTTACTCTCACTTTTTGCCCGAGCGAGCCCGGGAGGCTGCGGGCGTGCTGGACACCGCCCTGGAGGGGTTGACGAGCCGCGGTGACCAGGATGGTTGTGGCGCAACCGTAACCAAACTGTAACAACTCGGTTATCCACAGAATCAGGCACATTTTCGACGTCGTAAATGTCACTGAATGTCACTCGATGTCAGCATTGTCATTTCTTGTCACGTAGGGCCAGTGACTCGACTCGAATCTGTGGATTGTGGACCCTTGTAGTCCACAGACCAGATCCATTATCACTGTCCCATCGACGCCGAATGAGCGCCGAGAGGGTAGGTGTCAAATGGTAAATGATCGTGTGGCCTGTGAGCGCCCCGAGCGGTACACGGGTGTGCCCAAAGCTGGGGCACCGGCACCGGATCTGGTGACGATCCCGGTGGCGGCCAGACAGCTTGGCCTACATCCGGAGACCCTGTACCGCCTGGCACGGAACGGTGAGTTCCCGCCTGCCGTACTCGTGGGTGCGTCGTGGCGGGTGTCCGTTCCCAAGCTGGTCCGCTACCTGCACGGCGACGTGACGTGACCAGCGTCGATGACGGTGTTGCTGCTATTCGGCCTTCTGTCGACGGGGAGACCGAAGTCATCGACGAAGCACCATGGGGGACCGCGGAGGAGCGGTTGCCATGGTTGGGCGGTCCGGAGATCCTGGATGACGTCCGTGAGTTCATCGGGCGGTTCGTGGCATTCCCAACTCCTGGCTGCCTCGCTGCCGTCACGCTCTGGGTCGCCCACACTCATCTGGTAATGGTGGGGGAGAGCAGTCCCAGATTGGCTCTGCTGTCGCCGGAGGCGGGTAGCGGCAAAACGCGAACGCTCGAAATCCTCGAACTGCTGGTACACAATCCAATGCTCTCGCTGTCGGCGTCTCCAGCTGCAATCTTCCGCAGCCTCAAGCTCAACCCACGAACGATCCTGTTCGACGAGGTTGATGCCATCTTCGGGAAACGGGGGAGCGATGATTCCTCCGAGAATCTCCGGGCGATGCTAAACGCGGGTCACCGGCGTGGAGCCACGATCCCACGGTGTAAGGGCGACACGTACGAGGTGGTCGAATACCCGGTGTACGCCCCTGCCGCGCTGGCGGGGCTCGGCGACCTTCCCGACACTCTCATGTCCCGGAGTGTGATCGTTCGGATGCGGCGACGACTGGAATCCGAATCGGTCGTGCCGTTCCGCCGTCGTCTGTACGCCCCCGAGGGTCATCTGCTCAGAGAACAGGTGGCTGAGTGGTGTGGACAGGTGAGCGAGGAAGTCGCCGACGCCTGGCCGGACATGCCCGACGGGGTCAAAGATCGCCCAGCCGACGTATGGGAGCCGTTGCTCGCCGTCGCCGACGCTGCCGGCGGACACTGGCCTGCCACAAGCAGGGCGGCGTGTGTGGAGCTGGTCAAAGTTGGTCAGACCCGAGAGGCCAGCCTGGGCGTGCATCTGCTCACCGACGTGCGAGCCGTCTTCGGAGAATCGAGTGTCATGTCGACCGATTCGATCCTTGCATCGCTCACCGCCCTCGAAGAATCGCCGTGGGCGGATCTCAGAGGGAAGGCCCTTGATGCACGAGGACTGGCCAATCGCCTCAAGCAGTTCGGTATCTCGTCGACAAAGGTGAAGATCGGCGGCAGAGCCCTTCGTGGTTACCGACGTGAGCACCTGTGGGAGACATTCGACCGGTACCTGCCCCCCCTGCTTGAGAGTACGGAACTAGAGGAACCTACGGAACCCCCCCGGTCGGAGGACACTTGTGGGAGGGCCTTTTCGTCACCCGATGGGGCACCCGAACCCGTGTCCGATCCCGGAATCCGTCCGAAGGTTCCGGAAGATCCGGAGGTTCCCCTTCCCGGCGGATCGGGGCCACACTCCGGATGTTCGGAATGCGGTGCACCGCCCCCCCATAGGGGGTCGTTCGGGTTGATCGCCTGTAGTCACCAGATCGCCGCCGGATTCGATGGGTCCGCAGTTGCTACCGATCAGCGCCCGAAAATCGAGGAGCTGGCCGCCATGACATGCGCGGTCTGTGGTGGAATGCTCGCCTCTGCCGCTCGGTGGGAGACGACGTCTTGGCAGTCCGGGAAATACTGCTCCTGCCCGTTAGACGCATCGCCGGATCGGTGACACGGCCATAGGACCAGGTGGCCGGACAAGACGGAGCCCGGCAAGCGGTGCTCCGAGGGCGGTGCGCCGCCCGTTCGACGAGCGACCTACGGAATGCTCGGCTGTCAGAACCAGTTGGCCGAAGTCGGGCGGGTGTCGTGAGGGCGCAGAGTGGGTGCGAGCACGACCGTGGCCGAAATCCTCCTTGCGGTGCCAGATTGCTGGCCCGACGGTGCGTCGCCTGAGGGGTGAGAAATTCTCGGGGTCCGTACCATTGAGATCGTCGCTCGCGAACGACACATACCGGGTACCAATGACTGCTCTGGTGCCGAGCGACGATCTCAATGATTCGATATCGCTGCCTCCAACCGCGTTGTACACGCATCACAACGGATGACCGTCTCTCCAATGCAGACCGTCGGTCGTGTCAAAAGGCGACACACTGATAGACATCGGGACTCACGTCCCCTGACAGACCCCTAGAAGGCCATGTATGCCCTTTGAACTGCCCTTCTGGGACGAGACATGGATAAGTATCATCATCAGAACGTAGCGGTAACATTGACACCGTGAAATCAGTTAACAGGAGCACTCATATGGACTCGTTTGTTGCACACGCCAGACAGTCCGGTGCGGCAGAGGGGCACATCCGCAGTGCTGTCGACGGTATCGATGGCTATAGAAATCCGGTGATCCGGCTCTTGGCCGCCGACGGTCTTCTGCGGTCCGAAGGACGGCTGAAGGATGCGCGAAGGGAAGCTGTCCTCGAACTGCGCGCCCAGGGGTGGACTTGGGAGCGGATCGGCTCGGTGCTCGGCACTACTCGGCAGCATGCTTGGCAGATCGGCAATTGCCAGTAGTAGCCAGACCGCCATTCATCGCTTTCCCCTGCCCCACAACGGCACCTCGGGGCGATGCCTCATGTCGACCTGTCCACGCGTTCGGGGACACCAGAGCCGAGGACAACGGAGACCAGATGTCGATGTCAACCCACAGAGGCATATCGCCGTCGAGCATGGTCCGCACTTGCGATGCGTCGCTTCCGGCGGCTCACGACGATGGTGTCGCACTGCCGGCTTGAGCGCGGCTACGGAGTTCACGGTCGCGCTCCGGCGATCGCACAGCGATGTAGCCGAGCACCTTCTCGCGGATGAGCGGACGGACCTGGAAGGTCGGCGAGGTGGGGTCACGGATCGAAGCCTCGCCCTCGAACCAGTCCTGCACCGCGCCGATGTCTCCTTCCGGAATGACGCGGCGCAGGGTGTCCTCGTTCACCTCGTCCAGGTAGCACGTAAGGGTGAACCATTCGCGCTCTTCGCGGCTCATCCAGCGCGTCGTACGATCGAAGAATCGCTTCAGGAAGAGGGCTGAGGCCCCGTCGGTCGAGGCCTCTTCGATGGCCAGCGAGAGCAGGAGTGGGAAGCCCTGCGTGAGCTCGAAGATGGCCGCGCGCCGACCCTCTGGTATTCCCTCCGCCTCCATGAGTTGCGCGGCCGTCTCTTCGTCGAACGGCCGGAGCCGTATGGGGTCGGTGAGGTAGGGCTTGCAGTGTTGGCTCCAGCCGGGGTGGGTGTATTCGAGGTCATCGCGCCCGGCGATGATGAGCATTGTGGCGAAGCGTGCCTCGGCGAGCCGCGGGATGAGTGAGCTGATCAAGAAGTCGCTGAGCGTTGCCCCGACCGCCTCGTAGTCGTCGATGACGAGGAGGAGCCGATCGAGACCGGGGATCGACCGTTGCGCTCGGTTGAACGAGCTCTTGGACGGCTCACCAGAGAGCGCAGCGCTCAGATCGCTGACGACCGCGTCGGCGGTGACGCCGTAGAGGTCACGCTTCAACCGACTCGGCAGGCTCATGCCGAGCCGATCGCGAATAGCTTCTGGCAACCATTCGGAATCTCGCAATGTCTTCAGCGTGTCGATCGTGTCCCACGCCTCGTCCATGCCATCGCTCACTGCGTCGGGTTCTAGGTTGTACTTGGCAATATCGACATATTCCCGAGACTTGGGAATGGCCTTGTTCAGGATTTGCGCCGCCTTGAGTATTGCGATGGCGGCGCGCCTTACATCCTCTGGCGCACCATTGCTCTCGAGTTCCTTTGCGGCCCGAGCGACGAGGTCTCGGTGCGTCGCCGCCACACGTCGTGTCGCCGGGAAGTAGTCGATGCGTGGATCGGCCGGCGGAGCGAGGCTCCGCCTGGCGAGCTTTCCGTCGACCAGTGCAAAGAAGTCGCCCCGCGCTTGCGCCTGGGCGGCGTCGATGCGCAATGTCATCCATCCCGACTTCGCCGGCTCGAGGGACGACAGGACGTGTTCGACGAGATAGCTCTTACCGATGCCGCCAGCGCCGCTGATGCCACAGATGGCGAGCCCTTCGCGGTGGCCCGTGATGATGGTCCGCAGCCGAGTCGCCTCGGACGGGCGGTAGGCGTCTATATCGGTGTCGGACTCGTCGGACATGCTGTGCATCATGCCCTCTCGGGCGGGCGAAGGGGAGCCTGCCTACACCGAGGTTCACCCGAAGTCGACAAGAACGACGTCGCCGAGGCGGCATCTTCGTCACTCTCCAACCCAACGACCCGAATAGGCGATCTGCTCAGAGTGTGTGACCACCGCACGGTGTCCCAGAACTCGCGGCGAGTCGTAGCGACGCGGGTAGCACCAAACGCCGGCTAGGTGGGATGCGGATCCCGCTGCCCAGATATCTCACTGAGGACGAGCACCACGCCTGTAACGTTCCCTACGCGTGGACCACTACGAGAATGCCCTCACGGTTAGCCAGCGGGCCAGCCGCATCGTGGACGAGTTCTACTCGCTCCATGCGGCAATAACCGTTGCCACTGATCCCCGGGCAGCCACGCTCGCACCACCCATCCTCCCCGGCCAGGTTGTCCCGACGCACACGGTACGAGGGCTAGACCAAAGTGAGCACACGTACCACTTTCTCCACTACCTCGCGATGGCAGATCATCGGGAGGAGTTCATTGCCGACTTTCAACGCACCTGGATGGCCGGAGCACTCCTCGGCCTCGGAGATGAGCTAGAAGGTCACGACTACTTTGACCACGCCCCTGAGCTGGAACTTGTGTACCACATCCGCAATGGAATCGCCCATGGCAACCGGTTCAGGCTGACCCGTCCGGGACTCACACGATTGGCTGAGCATCCAGCACACAATAATGATGCTTGGGTCCACCAACTTGATCTCAAGATTACCCCTGACCTGGACGGCACCACCGTCTTGTTCGCCTTCATCGGACCCGGCGACGTCCTGGACCTGCTACAGGCCATCAGTATCTATCTCTACCGCATGAGCAACGGCGACCCGCTCCGACCAGAACCGCCACCCTAGGGTCGCAATACATGAGGGTGCCTCTAATCACCGGATATGCCACAATGCCCTGCGTGACGAGTGCTTGGCGCAGTTGGGTCGCTGTCGGGACGATCACTGTTGGATTGGGCATTGGGGCGGCGGGATGTTCAACGAGTCCATCAGCTGCTGCAGCGAACGCACTATGCGGCTCCGTCCCCGGTCCGGCCCCGCCGCCGAGCGCATTGCAGGCAATCAAAACCCAGGCGGTCAAGGATGGCGGGCACACGGGTAGCGCCAAACTGAATCACGCAGCGACCAACTTTCTGACCGCCTATGACCAACGCAACAACGCTGCTATTCCAACTACCGAAGGTCGGATAATTGCTACCTGCAAAGCCTTAGGCATCTCCCTCGGTGCACCCAGTCCCCCGTGAGAACACTGGTTCGTGAGCCCGACCCACATGGGGCGAGTAGTCGGTGCCCCTAAACACCGGGAGCGGGTCATCATGACCAGGAGGAGGGCCAGTCGCCCAAGTAGGTCAGAAACCTCTATGACGAGTCACTCATCGGGATCCGGCCCTTCGGGAATCGTGTCGCCGATCACCGCTGCTGCTGCTCGCAGTGACGCTTCCCCGTATCTCTCCGCCCACTCCGGACCCATCTCTGCAACTACCTCCGCATGAATCTCGTCCCACGGCGGAGGCAGTTTCGCGGGGAGTGTCATCGCCGGAACGGTACTGCGTGGCGACCCGACTCACTGTCGATAGTCGGAGGCCGCGTCCGTGCAGGGATCTGCCGAGATCCGTCCCAGGGACTCCGAGGGCAGCGCTCCTACCTGCAGTGTTACAATACCTTTAGGTAAAGTAACAACGAGGAGGTTCGGCGATGGCCAAGACGAAGGTGATTGGGTACACGAGAGTCAGCACTGCGGAGCAAGTTGACGGCTTCGGACTTGATGTTCAAGAGGCGGCGATCCGGGCCTACTGCAAGGCGGACGATCTTCGCCTGGTGGCCATGGTCAGTGACGAAGGACAATCGGGCTCCAACGGCCTAGACGACCGCCTGGGGCTCGCCGAAGGGCTCGCCCGGATCGAGAGGGGAGAGGCTTCGGCACTCGTCGTCTACCGCCTTGACAGGCTTGCCAGGGACTTGCTTCTGCAAGAGACGGTCCATGCACGTCTAGAGGCCGGGGGTGCGGCTGTCCTGTCAGTTTCTGAGCCTTCGGTTGATGGAGACGACGCCACCCGCGTTCTGGTGCGCCAACTCCTTGGCGGAATCGCTCAGTACGAGCGTGCTGTCATTCGAGGTCGGATGATGGCAGGGAAGGCGGCCAAGGTGGCCAAGGGTGGATACGGGGGTGGTCGTCCCGCTTACGGACTCAAAGCCGAAGGTGGAGCATTGGTCCTCAATCAAGACGAAACGAGGATTGTAGAGACCGTGGTCGAGATGCGCCGCCATGGCGAGTCCTACCGCGGAATTGCCGCGGCGCTGACCGACGCTGGCTTCAGCACGCGGACCGGTGGATCGTGGAACCCAAATCAGGTGCGAAGGATCGCCCAGCGTTCAAGTGTCGAGCAGGCCATCGAAGGACCCCGCTAGTCCATGCCACCTTGAGCCTGTGTTTTCCGATACTTGCTGCGAACGACCGTCTGCCTTCGTTTGACATCGCTTGTCACGCGTTCAATTCGTTTCCTCGTCCACCTGATCCCAGACTTTGCTTTCCGGCCGGTTACGAGCATCGAGACAGCGAGTGGACCGACTCTTTGGGCAGCTAGGAATTCTGATTCTTGTCGTGCAAGTTCTTCCGCAGCTGCCCCGAAGAGATCGCCAGCCCTCTTCGACATCTCGGCTGCGACTTTCATCATTGGGAGGAACATCACGTCGTCCTCAATCCTGCTCCGTAAGAGAGGAAGGGTGACATTCACCAGTGAGATAAGTGCTCCATGACCAACCTCAGCTAGTCCCGAATTGTTCGGTCCGACGAGCATCGTGTCGAATCCTCGAAACTCAACACGTCCGAGATCCAATCCTTTTGCTCCAGCGTGGACCCGATGCGAGCCAAGGCGATAGTAGGGTCGAAGATGGTCCAATCCTGAGATACCCTCAAGGTCACTAAACATGATCCGATCGTGACGAAACAGTGGAGCGGACCACCCCCAATCGCCTTTGTAACTGCGGCCGAATCGACCTACTAGTTGGTCCCTTCCTTCTCGGATCTGGCTTGCCTCGGTCGGATCGAATTCTTCCAATCCGAGCTGCACCCGAAATCGCTCGTAGTCAGCGAGATCCCGCGCGGAACTGATCCACCCGTGAAGTAGGTACCTTTCTGAGATCTCCAACGGGGCATCCGAGAGGACTGACGCGACGACTGACAGCTCGTGAAGGGTGCGCCAGCGAGCCTCGGCTCCGGCGGCGTGTCCGGTCCGCAGCAACGCATGGATTTCGGAGGCCACCATGCACGATCGCGCATGTACTCGCGTGAGCGCCTCAAACCGAAAGTCAGACTCCTCGATGGCTCCCGTTCTCGCCCTGTCGTTGCAGATCTCTCCTGACTCTGTGCACACCACGTAAGTAGCCCAGTAGTGATCAAGAGCGTCGCCCCAAATCGAGTTGAGCCTTCGTTCGAAACCGCGGCGAAGAGATCGATGCTCCGCCAACATTCTCGGTGCATCTCGGTCGAGTCGCTCGAGGATTTCAGGTGCCGTACCCTCAATCTTCTCGACAAGAATCGCAGCTATGGAATCCAGTTGGGACTGATCAAGTTCCATGCGACCTCTGCTCCTCAAAAGTTGGGAGATTCAATCCTCATCAAGTGAACCGAGTCCCTATTCCCAGCGCCTGGTGGCCGTCCCATGAGGTCGGGATGCTTGAATCTTGGTAACCGTAACCCGTCGAAATTGCCGCTGGCCTCAGCGAGCCTTCCATCCTTGTGACCCCTATGCCGCTTGTGCAGATCATGAGTCCCCTGGGTCCGGGCTCAAACTCATGCAACCGGGGGAGCAATCGGATGGTCGGAAGACCCTCAAGCCCGTACGCTGCCCCAATGGCGACCGACCCCACACCCAGGCCCCAAAGGCGGGCTGCCCCGCTCGAATGGTGGCGAACGGTCCGCGCCCTGCTGGCTCACAGGGGGCGCCAGGGAGTCACATCCCTGGTCTTTCTGGGTCTCGCCGCAGTGGCGGGTGTCCTGGGACTTGTTCACCACTTCAAGCACGGCCCTGGTGGATTCTGGCCATGGATCTGGGTGTGCGCCCTGGGTCTTCTAGCGGTAGCACTGTTTGTTTTTGCAAACGAGATGCGCATCGCCAGGGACCGACTTAGAGCCGAACCGGTCGACGATCTCCATTTCGGCGAGATCAAGAGTGCTGCGGCAGCCGTTCGGCGATCAGTCGAAAGCAACGGCAAGTGCGATGTGATCGGTGACCACGCGCGCCACGTGTTGATCGCCCATACTCGCAATCTCACTCCGGATCTCGATGTTCAAATGTGGCTGTGGGATCAGGCGATGGACAGCGCCAAATTGACGGCGAAAAACCTCCAGACGAGGCTCCGAAAGGAATTCGAGAGCCGGGGGCTTACTGCACGGGGATTCAACTCCGCTCCGCTTTTTTCGAGACTCGAAACCAAAATCAGGGTCGAGGCCAACGCTCGCTCCTCGCCGTTCCCGCCACTGGTCTGGCGAGAGAACGTCGACGGCGTTTCATTTGACGACGTTCCAGAGCCGCTAGCGATCATGACGCTGGAGGAAATGCAGGACCACGACCTCATGCGAGAGCGAGTTCGGCCGATTGACGAGCTCTTTGCCGAATCCGAGTCGTGGCACGAAACAAAGGCGTACGCCACCCGAGATACGGACACCAACTGGAAGGCCCTGAAGCCTCCCCTCTTGGCATCTCTCGACCGACTAGCGACACGGCGACACTTCAAGACGCTGGATGGGTGTGTCGACTGCGAATAACGCCAGGCGCGGCGATGCCCCCACGTACACATCTGAAAAGTGATCGAGGGAGCATCGTGAAACGCAGGGTGATATCTACCCGTGCCCCCTCCATCGACAGAGTGGGCGACTGACTGGACGGGACTTAGGTCCCTAGATTCAGGAATTGCCGGATCCGGAGCATCAGGAGGCGGGGGCCTTCTGCTCGCGGATCCGACAATTCCAGACTACTGACCACTTGTTCCGATGTTAGGGATCGCTCAGTCGTCTAGGACGGGCTCAGCCACGTCATCGGCTCCAGGGGCTGACCTCATCGGCCAGGAGGAGCTTCAGCACGTCGTCAGGGTTGCCGTTGATGTTGACCGGCTCGTCGATGCTAGATACAGCATCGTGCCTCCTTGGCAACGCCGATCTCGGAGCCCTGCTACGTGCAGCGGTTGCATCAGCTGAGGCTGAGGCGATGCTGAAGCAGACCACGGCTGGCCGCTCCTGAATCCATTATCAGGGCACGATTGCTATACGAAGGAACTCGCTACAATGTCGAGCTCATCCGTGATTTGTCGCGTTGCATTCAAGGCTCCGATTATTCCTTGAAAGTGGCGGATCTCACTGAGCGTAAGCTTCCGACCGCGCCGATCCTTCAGCCACTTCTGGGCGGGCTGGTAGCCACCAATGGTCATCTGCCATGATGCGATAGGCACACCTGAGAAGAACTGAGTGTCATTGACGAATACGTCACCAATATCTCCCTTTGGTTTGAAAGTCGGCCTCTCAATAATCCAGTCGCCCTTGCCGGTTGGCCGAATCCCATGCATGAGTTGAGGTTTCTTCATTAGATGCACCTGACGAAGCTGCTCCCCATAGTAGGCAACTTTCCAGAGCGTGTCAGCATTCGGAGGCCTGGGAATACGAGGGAAGCCCGATTCCAGAGCATCCGAGTGCCGATCACGATATGAAGGACAGTAGAGGATTCCATAGATGTAATCAAAGCAATCCAAGGGGCTGAGTTGACGATCATCCGTCCTATCGAGATGATCCCCGATCCAGTCAAGGGACAGATCACCACAAATGGAGTCGACCCAGTCCTGGTCGAGCGTGTGAAGTCTATGAAGTCGTTCAGCATCGCTTCCGTACGAATACAGGGGCATCACAAGTCCACCACCCCTGTAGAACATGTTGAGGTCGCTGATTGTGTCGGTTACATAGGCCACTGACCACTCAGTTCCTCCGGCAGCCTGACCCTGCCGTCCGACTATAAGTCCAAAATTCTCATGATCGCAGAACTCGGACATGACCTTCGTTCGTGGCCAATCAATCATTGCTTCGTCGAAGTACAAGAATCGCCAGTCAAAGGGACGATACGCGAATCGCATTATGAAGTCCTTGTGCGTGTTGTTCCCGACGGCAATGCGGGCTGCCGGTAGTTTCCAACCCCGGCTATCTCCAGGAGGATACTTAACTCCTGATCTATTACTGAAGAAAAGTTGCCGAACCTCATTGTCGGAAAGATCGGAATCAGTGAAGGTGGCGATGCGAGTGAGGAGTTCAGCTTCCTCGAACGCCACTACCAGATCGTCCCGAGAGGTTTGTATACCCGAAGTACCGATGGTCATGATATCCGTCACTGATTCTGCCTTCGCATAGGAATCCGACACCGGTGATGAGGTAGGTTTGAATCGAAACTCTGGACTCATCATTGGAACGTGGTCCCAGTCGATGGTGTCCAAGTTGGCCGCCAGTAGGAACTCGTACTTGTCCTCTCTGCTGCCCCAGATGTCATGGACCTTGACCTCGGCCAATGATGGACCGTTGTCTCCTGTCTTGACGGCGACAATAATGGCAACGCCTTGCTTGATGTCGAAGACATTCGCGTCGAATGCGTTATTCGGAACTGCCTCATGTCGCGTCTTGTTCCCGTGAAGATCAATAATGTAGATGTGGTCGAAGGTGGAAGCGAGATGATGTCGCATACCGCGAAGCGATAGATTGTCCAAATAGCCGTGGTTTGTAATCATTGCGAGAACTCCAGTTCCTGTTCTTGCAATCATTGCCTCGGCTACTCTAATGAACTTGACATAGTCGTCGCCCAACCAGTGCTTACGTTCACCGAAATGCTCTCCGTCGATGTATTTATAATCATCGATCAGCGAAGTAATCCATTTACCCTTGTTCATGCTATTTCCGCTGTAGGGCGGATTTCCGAGAACCACCATTATCGGGGTCGCGTTCTTGACTCGACTTGCCTCGACGGACTCCTCTGCGAGCCATCGATCCATGAATCCGAAGAGCGTGTCTGTCTCCTCGTCTCCAGGCTCAAGCGAGTTTGTGAGGAACATGCTGAATCTTGGAGATTGCGTGTCCGGTGAGTATCCGGTCTCATTCAATAGAAGTTCCATTTTGATGTGACTCATCACGTAGCTGGCCATCAAGATCTCGAATCCATGAATTCGCTTAAGCAGGCTGTCTTCGACATACTTTGACCAGGCAGAGCCGAGTATTGGATCGGTCGACTCATGGATCAGCCTCACCACTTCGGCAAGGAAGGTTCCAGTGCCGGCAGCGGGGTCAAGAACTTGAACTCTCGGTATGTGTTCCTTCACCATCGAGAACCCGCGCTTAGTCCGCGGATTTTGTTGCCTACGTTCAACGGTGACCATAGAAGCATCAGACAATCCGTCGAGGCTGAAATGGGATTGGAGGACATCGTCCACGGCTCGAACGATGAAGTTGACGACTGGTGCTGGGGTGTACCAGACCCCTCTTGCTATTCGAAGCCGAGGATCATATGAAGAAAGGAAGGGCTCATAGAAGTGGATCAGCGGATCATTGCGCGGGGTCTGGACGCCATATTCTGTGAGCAGAGCCTTGAGGTCAGCCCTAGCGAAGACTTCGGCCAATGAGTCAATGGCCCAGACGATCCGTTCATCCAGTTCGGGTCCGGCTACATATCCGAAGAGTTTTCTCAGGAAAGGGTGACTACGGGGAATGAGGCGCAAGCTCTCGGTCCGAGAGAAGCTAGAGGGGCTTGGATCGTGAAGTCGTGCTGCGAAAAGTCCGTATGCAATCGTTTGTGCATAGAGATCGGCGAATTCTTCGATCGTCAGGTCGTGGATTAGATACCGACGAAAGGCATCGAGTTGGTCCGGGAGACTCTCGTCGTCAGAGTGAGAGTTCAGCGCACGAGTGATCTCGATCTTCACGAGCCTCGCCTTCTTGGCCATGATCTCCGCGAGCATTTTGGCCGACCGAATTGTCACGCCAGCGAAGGAGAGGAATTCGCCCATCAAGGCTGAAACGTCGGCGATGCCCTGGGTCGATAGTTGAATCTTCTTATTCACCAATCTCCCTGCGCTCGCCGTCAGGATGAGTTGACCGTCTCGAAAGAGTTCGAAGTCGAGATAATTGGTGAGAACGAGGTTCTCGGTGTGCTGGCGGTAACGTGTCAGCTGCTCAGACTCCCTCTGCGTGTCGAGGGCAACGTCGAGGTCCTTGGCTTCTACGTGCCCAACGGTGATGTCGCCTCGCCTGACTATGAAATCTGGAGCGCCAAAGTCACTCTGCCGAGGGTCATTGATGGCATTGACATCGGGGACTAGGTCTTCGATGAGGCGTTGGAACGCCGGACGGTATGCATGCTCTCTCGCATGACCCGATGAGTACCTCCGCTTTACATCGCTCAGATATGTCGAAACGGGGTTTGATGGGGGCACGGCGCGATTCTAGAGATGCGGGGGACATGCGAACCGGATCGTCACCGGCGCTTGGCCAGCGTGACGTGCCAGCCCCTGTGGCGAAGGGTGACAAATGTACTTCTCGTTCCAGATGCCAACCGATGGCGGGAAGCAGGTGCCCTGACCGTTTGGCCGGTACTGTTGCAGCCTTCGAGTGATCCGTGATCGCGCACTCCGAGGGCGAATCAAGCCGTCCGGATCCATCCCCAAAAGTAGGAAGGCCGGTGCGAAGTTGCTCCAACCCGCACAGATCAATCTTGTAGGCAGACTCCCGGTTCCCTTATTGGGCCTCACCGCTGGTCAACTCCAGAAGGTTGGCCCGCCAACCGTTGGAGTTGTCCCTCGTAGCGGCAAAACGGACCCAAACAATCGGTTGGGCGCCGATGTGCTCAAGCGCCTCTCCAAAGGATGTTGCCCTTGTGGATGGGGCGGTCATCTCGCAATGCTAGGGCGAGGGAGCAAACGCCACCGCTGATTGAAGCACCTAAAAACTCCATCGCGCGTCCATCGCGCGGTCGCCGCCGTTCGTGGCTTCTCGCCAGCAGTCGCATAGACGCCCTGACCTGCCGTTGTCGTTCGTGGACATCCGCTCGATTGCGGCCAAGCAGTCTGACCAAGTCTGAGGTCGGCGGCCCGGACGTGCCCCGCGGCGGGCGCGGTGGGGAGGGTGGCCTGAGGTTCCAAGAAAACCCATCAAAAACCCATCAAAGTTTCGGGTCCCGTAGGCGCACCCGAAGGTGAGAGACAGGAAACATACTGGTCAGAGCGGTGGTCTTGTGTCAGAGATTGTCCCATCGTCACGCTTGAACAGCATTCACACGGCTGAGGTCGGAGGTTCGAGTCCTCTAGCGCCCACCAGTAAATGCCAAGGTCAAGGGCCATAAATGGCCCGCCTGACCCGTCCGGGGCCACCGCCGCCCATCAGGTTGTCCGCGGTTTGTCCGCACGAGGTTAGGCACACTGTCCGTCCATGCGGACAACGTCCCCACCGGATGCCTGCGGAACGGTGGAGATGAGCGCCTCCAGGCGGTCGGCTACGGCGCCGTCCGCCTCGGGGAACAGGTGCCCGTAGCGGTCCTGTGTGAAGCTCGTCGACGTGTGCCCTGCCCGTCGTGAGACCTCCAATGGGTTAGCGCCCGTGGCGATCCACAGGGCCACCGCCGTGTGGCGAAGGTCATGGGGCCGAAGCGGAGCCAGTCCGGCAGAGTCGACAGCCGGTGCCCAGAATCTCCGACACCATGTTGCGAGCCGTAGCGGTCCGCCTTCCGGAGCGGAGAACACGAGCGCATCGGGGTTCGCATCGGTGAATGTGGCGAGGTGGTCATCGAGCACCGAGGCCACCGAACGGGGGAGCGTGACCGATCGACGACCGGCCTTCGTCTTGGGCTGTCCGAAGTGAAGTAGCCCACCGACCTCGACACACGTTTCGACAACGTCAACCCTTGCCCGCAGGACGTCAATCCGTCCACGACGGAGACCGGCCATCTCCCCAATGCGCAGCCCTCCGTAGGCACTGACGAGGATGAGCGCCCTGTATCGGGACTCGATGGCGCCGGCCAGGCGGTCGACCTCCACGGGAGTCAGGAAGCGCATTTCTTCCCGTTCGATGGTGGGCAGGGACACTTCGTCCACGGGGTTGCTGTGAGTCTTCTTCGCCGTGACCGCGGTTCCCATGATCTTGCCGAGGATCTGTGACGCCTTGACCGCGGTTGCCGGGGCCACCGGCCGCCGATTCCGGCTCGGCTGTTCCTTCTCGTCCCACCACGACTTGGGGCCGGTGGATGTCATCGTCGCCAGCCAGGTCGCCACCATCGCGTAGTCGATGCTCGAGAGCGCAACGGGTCCGAACGTGGGGAGAAGGTAGCGGTCGATGTAACCGATGTCCCGGGCGCGGGTGGACGGACGGAGGCCGGCCGTGGTCGCCTTCCACGTGTCAGCCCACTCGGCGAACGTCGTCTTGCCGCCCTTCGGATCGACCCACTGCCCGCGGGAGATGTCCGCGCCGTTGGTGTCGAGCCACGACTCGGCATCGACCTTCCGATCGAATCGGCGCGTCCGCTCTTTGCCATCCGGACCCCGGTAGCGAGCTTGCCACCTTCCATTTCGCTTCTGGATATGCGCCACGTCAGTTCCTCTCCATTGCCGTTTGGATCTCGGTCAGTAGGTCCCGGGTGATACGGCCCTTGATGGCCTGCACTCGCCGGGGGGAGGCGTCGTCATCGGTGCGCTCACCGACGAGCGAGTCACGCTTGTCGGTGAGCGAGCAACCCCAGAGTTGGAAGGCCCTTACCGAGACCTCCAGGGGGGGGATGCCAAGCGATCGGGCCGCCTTGCGCTCCGCTGCCAGGTCCGCGGCTCTTTCGGCCGCCACGATCTGAGCCGGACGGGCACCAGGCCAGAGCCTCTTCATTCGGGCAGCCTGCGCCTTGCTGGCAGCCACAATCGCGGGCCAGGGCACGGGCGGCGTCGCACTGTCGATCTCGACCTCATCGACGCCGCCCACAAGAAACGCGCGGACTGATGGGAGGTCCGCCTTCGCAGACCTGGAGAGCATCACCGAACCGTCACCCGCCAATAGGTCCTCCACGGAGGCGCCGAGGGTCGAGGCGATGACCACCAGCTCCCCAAGCGCCACCGACCGGGTGCCGGCCTCGATCGCGACGATGGCGGACTGGGAGAGTCCGAGCCCCGCATATCGCAGCAATCTCGCCGTTTCGTCCTGCGTCCAGCGGTTCGCCTCGCGGAGGCGTCGGAGGTTCATTCCGACAACGGCCGTGATTGTGGGCTGCTCTGTTTCGGTTTCCATCGTTTTGGACCTTACTCTGGAGAATCGGGATTAGCAATGCTTGACGTTGCTTTCCGTTGCCGATACTCTAGGTGAAGCATCTAGAAAACCGATGCTTGAGATAGTGGACTTGTCCGGACGCCCGACCCGGCCAACTACCAGAACGGAGCAGTGATGGCAGAGTCGGCAATTCGGGCACCCATGCTTTCCCCTGACGACCTCGCTGAATATCTCGGGATTCCTGTGGCGACCGTGTACCAGTGGAACCACCATGGGACCGGCCCCACGCCGATCTCGGTTGGCAGGCACGTGCGCTACCGGGGTCACGACGTCGAAACCTGGCTCGACGAGCGCCAGCGTGGCCGTCGTTCCGCAAGGTGACCGCCCCGCCGGGCGCGGCCCGGACCCTCAGAAGTCCTCAGAAACTGGTCCCCCCGAACAGGGGCAAGAAGGCCACGGACCGGGACGTGCTCACCCAGTGCGACCGGTGCCGGATGGTCGACACGGCAGAGATGACCGGTTCCGGGCGATCCACTCGACTGACCTTCGCAACGGCTGCCGGCGTCATCACCGATCCCCACCGGGAGCGCCTGGCCGCAGCACGGTCGGCGTGGGCAGAGGCGGAGAACGATGCCCTGGTCTCTGGGATCCGCTCGACGGCTGACCGGCTCCGCGGTGAGTTTCGACGGGTCGAGGCCCAACGATCGGCCGGCCCCGACTTCGTCCATCGCGGATGCGGCGGCCGATTCCGACTTTTCGACACTCGACGGACGGCGCCATGAGCATCAAGGTCATGACGAGAGTTTGGGAGTTCTCCCAGGCCGCCGGCACCGACCTGCTGGTGCTCCTGGCGCTCGCCGACAACGCAAACGACGAGGGCGAATGTTGGCCGTCGATCCGCTACGTCGCCGCAAAGTGCCGGATAGACACCCGCACGACTCAGCGGAGGATCCGAAGCCTCGAACTACTCGGCGAGGTCGTGGTGATCCGCGGCGGTGGCAAGGCGAGCACGGCCGGCGGAACGAAGTCGAACCGGTATCGAATCGTCGTTCACATCCCTGACGAAGAGGGGGGTGGCGATTTGCCAGGGTGTGGCACGGATGCCAGGGATGGGGTGGCACCCGTGCCACCAGAACCGTCATTAGAACCGTCAGTGAATCGTCAATCTCTTGCGCCGGCCACAGCCGACGCGGGAATGAGGTTCGCCCAAGTGCGAGATGCCCTCTGCGATGCCTTCGGACTCGAGTGGTCGAACATGACGACACGCGAGCAGGGCAAGAACGCCAAGGCCATCGGTGAACTTCTCGCCATCGGTGTCGATCCCACAGAGATCCGCGGTGCCGTCGATCGCTACAAGGCGCGCCACCCTGATCCGAAGGCACACACGTTCACCGGCATTTCCGGAAACTGGAGTGCAATCTCCACGCCGACCCCGACAGCGGGACACTCAAACTCGGGTGCTCAACGGCGTGACATTGCCCGTACGGTCGCCAACTGGACTACCGATTGCGAAGTCGCATCGGGACACATCGAAGACTTGGCCGGTCCCGACGATGATCGCCTCGCCATCTTCGACGAGTGGGAAAGGCTTACCGCCCTTGCCCGAATAGCCGAGCCAGTCTGATGACCGAGACCGTCGCAGACAAGGCCGACCGTCTGCTCACCACCCGTTGCGTGCAGGTGAAGGCGTGTGGCCCGGAGACCGTCGTCGCCGTCGTGCGCGGCGACACGTCCGTCCATGACGTCGACCTGCACCGCGGACGCTGGTCCTGCTCGTGTGCCGCCAGACGGAACTGCAGTCACCTCGAGGCCGTGTGGCTGGTGACGGTACCGGCGGTGAAGCAGTGAGAGCGCTAGTCGACCAGAAAAGCGCGGTGCGTGCCGAGATCGCCCAGGTCGACAAAGATCCCGTCGCACTCAGCGCACCAGAGAGCTTGGGAAGTGAACACAGGAGAGTCGGCCACATTGGTGGCTTCACGGCCGGCCACGGGCTCGAGCGGCGAACGGTCGTCGAGACAGGTCGCGACCGGTTCGGCCGGCACATCCATCTTCGTCCCGTCCATACCTGCGAACTGTGCCCTGGGGTCATCTCCGGTGGCCATGGTGACACCGTAGACCCTGGCAGGTCGGAAGTTGCGGGTGAGATCGAAACCGACCCACACCGAGTCGGATTCCTCCCCCCGATGCGCTGCAAGGCCGCGTCCAACGCTGTGACCAGCACCTTCGCAGTTGGACACCGCGCACTTGGGTGCGACGGGGAGAGAAATCCACACTGGGCGGGTCGCCGTCGCGGACGGTACCAACTTCGCCCCTACCCCGGGGGCACGTGGCGATCTCCGCGCCGGTCGGTGGTCCTGCTCGTGTCCATCCCGGGTGGAGTGCAGTCACCTCAAGGCCGTCATGTTCGTGACCGTGCCGGCGAGAGACCTACCCGACGAGTGACTCGCACTCGTGCATGCACACGGGTGGCGCTCGCAGCGGAACCTCGACCGGAGGGCAGGTCCCGATACCTGCCCGGGTCTGGTAGCCGTCAGCCAGCCAGTGGCAGGGGGCGGGGTGCGCGACGGGCTAGGACAAGTTGCCCGGACTCGCACATTGTCGTCTTATCCATTAATCCCGGACAGTTCGGGCCGGCCCACTACAAGCCAAGGAGACCGCCGTGCCTCGTCCCTGTTCCGTCTGTACCGATCCGGGTGTCGCAGACGTCGATTCCCGCCTACGTGCCGGTGATTCGCAACGTGAGGTCGCCCGGACGTTCGGCATTGCCCGGGCCACCCTGACTCGGCACGCCGCCCACATCGAAGTGGGCCACCCCGTCGATAGTGAACCACCGCCCGGCGGTCATCTGGCTGCCGCCCTCGACCTCATCGGAGCGGTGAAGGTGATCCGGGGCGACTCCTACGGCGCCCAGGACGCCGCCGAAGCCGAACACCTGCGCTCCCTGGCGGAACTGGTGGACGCCAACCCGACCAACGTGGCAGCGCTGCGAGAGCTGCGGTTGACCCATGCCGAGTTCAAGCGCGCCGGCGCGGCCACCGACTCAGACGAGCTGGGCGACATCGCCACCCTGGTTGCGAAGCTCACCGGCCGCCGCGACGGAACCTACGGCCGCACGTACGCCGCTGTGCTCGCGGCCGGCGGGGACGAGGACGTTGCCCAGGCCGCCGCTGAGGCCGCCGTACTCGCCTAATCGCCCAACCCTTTCGCCCACCAGCAAGCGGATCGCACCCTGCGACCGTTCATCAAACAGAAGGAAGCAGTCACACCATGGCAACACTCACGAAGACCGAAGTGCAGCGTCAGATCAAGATGCTCAACGCCAAGGCCAACGGCCCTGGCCTCACCAACACCGAGCGGGAGGACTTCGACCGACTCTGCACGGCGCACGAGGCGATGTGCCGTGCCGAAGCCCAGCCCAAGCGGTCCACGGCCACCGACCTCCCGGGGATCACGGACGAGATCCGTCGACTGGCAAGGATGAACCGGACCCCGGCCGAGAACGCCAAGTTCTCCGCCCTCTGCCGGCAGAGCAAGTCGATCCGCGAGGCAGGGCGGCGCAAGCAGCCGGCCCGGTCAGCGCCGGCCCCGAAGGCCACCGCACCCGCCAGGGATGCCGGCTTCACCCGGGCACCCGTTGAGCGTGTCATCGATCCCACCCGGGCCACCCCCGGCGAACTACGTGACGGGGCGCTGAAGATCCTCGAGCGCGAGTCGGGTCACCTGACCCCCGACCAGCTCGACCACGTCGAGATCCTGGTCCGGGACAGCACCGAGAATCGTGACGCGGCGACGGTCGCCAGGTGGATCATGATGACGGAATCCGGCGCCTATCGGTCGGCGTTCTGGAAGTCACTCAGGGACGAAAAGCCGGCCTACACCGCCAGGGAGATCTATACCCTAAATCGGTTCCGCGAGACATTCGACAACGAGTTCCGTGCCGCCGCCGAGTCGGGCTCGTTCGGACTCGCCATCCCGGCCACCCTCGACCCGAGCATCGTGCCTAGTGCCGGGGAGCTGGCTCCCATCGTGCAGTTGTGCACCCGCGTGCCCGTCATGACGAACACCTGGAAGGGTGTCGCAAGCTCCGGCTCACCGTGGGCATTCCAGGCCGAAGGCGCCACGGTGGCGGACGAGTCACCGACCCTGGCCCAGCCCGTCTTGCCCATCAACACCGCGCGATCCTTCGTGCCGGCGTCGATCGAGCTGTCAGCGGACTATCCGAACTGGACGGCCGAGCTCACGAAGGTACTTGATCGGGGGTACATCGACTTGCTCTCGCAGAAGTCGGCTGTCGGTTCGGGTACCGGTGAGCCTCGTGGCCTGTTCACTGCCATGGCGAACACCACGACCAATCCGAGCCACGTCACCGTCACCACCGCCGGCCACATCGGTGCGGTCGACGTGCGCGCCGCTTGGTCGGCGCTGCCGCAGCGGTTCCGGGCGTCCTCGACGTGGGTGATGCACGAGAACGTGCTCTCCCAAGTGCGGAACATCGCCGGGGCCGCCGCTCAGGTCGACATCGTCGTCGACCGGCAGGGCACGACACTCATGGGACGGCCCGTCGTGACCAGCTCGTACTGCCCCGACTTCACCGGGACGACGGGAGCCGAGAACTTCCTCGTCCTCGGCGACCTGTCCGGTTACACCCTCGCCACCCGACTCGGCGTGACCGTGGAGCTGGTGCCGCAGTTGCGTGATAGCACCGGGCTTCCCATCGGCGAACGCGGCTATATGGCCTATGCACGAGTCGGTGCCGCCGTGACCGTGCCCACCGCGATGGCGTTGTTGGCCAACTCGTAGCCCACAGTTCTGGCGTAGCGGTGGCTCGGGAGGCCGCCGCTGCCCAGTTGCCCCGCCCGGGGTCGAAGGGTTCACCTCCCCTCGATCCCGGTGCGAGGCACCCCCAACGAAAGGACTCACCATGTACGTTTTCGCCACCGCAACTTGTGCCACCGGGACGGAGGACGAGATCCCCGTCAACCTCCGAGAGGGCGACGTGTGGGCCGCCGACGACCCGCTCGTCCTCGCCCGCCCCGGGCTGTTCTCCGACACTCCGCCCGCTCCCAACTTCCCCCGCCGCACCGTACGGGTGAAAGACCTGCCCGCGACCCGTCGCCGACTCACGCGTGCCAGATAGCAACACCGATGGTCGAGCGGTCGTCGAATGGATGATGTCGACCGACCAGTCCGAAATGGCAGAATGGCTCGCAGCCTTGCTTCGCCGCCCCGCGTGGCACCGTAAGGCCGCCTGCCGAGGGATGGGGACCGATGCGTTCTTCCCCGTCGTCGGGGGCAATGCTGCGACCGCACGGGCCGTCTGCGGGACGTGTCCTGTCACCCGCGAGTGCCTGAACGCCGCCCTCCAGTCCGACAGCGTGGGCGTGGGGCGGGACCACCGACAAGGGCCGTCGAGCGATGCGTCGCGGGGCAAGGCTGAACGCCGCGTCGTGACCCATCGACGGAAGAGTCCGTCAGTGCTCGTCCTTCGTCAGCTGATCCCGGGCCACTTGCAGGGCAAACTGATCGCCCGCGAGTCTCGTGCGATCAGTTCCTAATTTCGCCTTCGCTGCGGGGAGGTTCTTGGCTGCCTTTGCCCCGAGTCCGGCTTCGGTGATGCAGTACGCGAGGTGGCAGCTCGCGAGGGGAGGCGACTCTGCAGCCGCAACGGCTGTCGTATCCGTGTCGAGCACCTTCTGGTCCTGGGTAACCCGTGCGGCGAGGAGGTTCACACTTGCCTGATCCTGCGTAAGCGAAGATCCCCCGCAAGACGCCGCTACGAATGCTGTCACTGCCACCAGTAGGGCAGGAATCAGTCCGCTGCGGGTGCGCCTACTTCTCATGCTGCAGATCCTGTCAGGCGCGTGCAAATCATGCCTGGAGCGCGAAGAACCCCCGGCCCGACGGCGACTGCCACGATCGGCGCGTCGATGTCGGAATGAGGATGCTGACAAGCGGATGACCGAAGCGTGAGGTCTTGCGATTTGATAACTTGCGGAATCTGGCGCATGCCAGGCGGAGCGTGTGCGGGGGATGCAATGAGGATTCGATACGTTGTCGCAGGTGTGGCCTTGGCGGTCGGGGTGGTGGCGGCTGCAGGTTCGGGCGGTACTACCGTCTCGAACTCGACGGTCACAACCGCTGTCGGCAGCGGTTCTTCCGCGACAACTGCAGTCGGTTCGGGCAGTACCACTGCAACGACGTCAGCAGTCGCTCATACGGGCGCCACGATTGCCGTGGCCGGGAGTAGCTCCAAAGCAAACGTCACTCTGAATCAAGTGATTGACCCGGCTACCGGAGCGGACTCTTTCACCACTCCCGACAACGGAAAGCGATTTGTCGGCGTCAAGATGACAATTGTCAACACGGGGACATCGACGCTCAGCGATGATGCGAATATCGCCGTGAGTGTTGTCGGAAGCGACAATCAGTCCTACACGCCTGACTTCAGCAGCATCGCGGAGTGCACGAATTACAACAGCGGCTCGTACTCACTTGTGGCAGCGGAGTCCGTCACCGGATGTACAACGTTTCAAATCCCGACAGGCGTAACCATTGCAAGGGTGAAGTACGAGCCCACTAGCTTCGGTGGGACCAGTGGTGAGTGGCTGAATCCCTAGAAGAGATCCGGTCGATACGCCTCAGCCCGATCCACAGGGGAAGTACGAGCAACGGCAGCACCGCAAGATCGGTCGGGTCTCTGACCAGGTGAGCCGAAGGCAACCCGGGGAAACCGGACCCTCGGAAAAGTGACGTGACCACGTAGGCCGGCCACTCTGCCACACCCGTCCCCGCTCGGTAGAAGGCAGTCGCCGGCGCCCACAGCTTCGCCAACGCGAACATGAGTCCGGTGGCGACAACACAAATCACCAACCCCAATGACCACACGACCCAGTTGCGCCTCGAAACGATTCGTCGTACGACTTCGCACAGAGATACCAGGAGCACGGGAAAGAAAACGATGCCCGCGGCGTCAGAGAGTTTCCCGGTGACCGGTCCGCCGAAGTGTTCCTTGAGGTAATGGTCGTTGAGAAGCAGTAGGGCAAGACTCAACAGGGCGACCGGGTGAATTATCAAGCTTCCGGGGAACTCGTCGCTCACGACGGGAGTCTGCCAGATCAAGAACCGCGGCCGGAGTTCGGGGTCGCCCGTCGTTGTCTGGCGCCCCCCGACGTCGGACAGGTGGGACACGTCCTGGAGCGCGAAAAACCCCCGGCCGGAACCGGGGGCCTTCGTTCGGGACTTGTCCTGCTTGCGGCGCAACTAGGCGGCTGCAATTGCGTCCCTGCGCTCAACTTCGATCTGGTTGTGCACAAGCGTACCGACGGCCTGTGATACCACGGGCATACGGTGGCGGGATGGGTACCGATGCTGGGGAGCTGGCCGAATGGGCAAACGAGGCAATCGAGATCCTCGGGCGTTTCGTCCCGGTCTTTGGTCGGATCACCAGAGGAGGCTCGTCTGTACCGGCATTCGTGGCGAGTGCCGACGAACTGCAGGCGATGGCCCGCGACGCTCGCCGTTGGAGCGAGTCTCACCCGTGTCCCAGGCCACCCGCCGACCGCCACTTCGCAGCGATGCTCGACGCCATCGAGAACATGCCGACCGTCATCTTTCGTGCTGTCGCAGAGGACACACCCGCGGGCCTGGTCAAGAAGCGAATTGGGGAACTGAGCAAGGCATTCGTTCGACACGGGGAGAAGCTCGAGGAGATCTGTCAGCGGGGGTCCTGACGCGACAGACCCCCGGCCGGAACCGGGGGCCGTCACGAGTCGGAATCCGAAGCTGACTACTCGGACTCGAGCAGGCGCCCCATCCTCTCGATGATGTCGGCCGCGTCGGCAAGCAGTTCCGCCATAGTGCGCGGTGTCTCTTCCGAATCGTCGCTCACGCCGGCACCGGCTCCGCCGTGTGGACCTCGACCCGGTGATCGGACTTCGACCGCCGGATTCCCGCCGGAACGTCGATCCACGCGGAGCAGTCGTCGCAATAGAACGCCCTGCCCGGTCCGACCTCGACGATCATCCCGTCCGACGGGACGATCGTCGCCAACATGCCGGCCCGGATGGCGAGGAGTGTGCGGGCGTGCTCCACTTCCGACACCTCTTCGGAGAATCGGCTCACGTCGACGAGACCCGTCGACTCCACCACCGCGGCCAGAAGTTCCGCCGCCAGGGCGCAAGCCTCGTCGGGAGTCATCATCAGGCCCGCACCCTGCCGCACGTTGTCCTTGGCCGTGAGCATGAGGCAGGCATCCGACCCTTGCTCCTTGTGCGAGTTGACCCGTACCCGCACCGGCGACGATCCGAATTCATGCGCCCACTCTGGCTCGCAGCTCAGGTCGACAGTGCGACCGCCGCCGTGATGGGCCTCGACGCCATCGTGGCCGTACTTGGCTCCGAGACACCACCCGGACAGATGTCCGGGTGGATCTCGGTCACGGTCGCCTCTTCGGTCATTGTCATGTTTCCCCTTTCATGCGAGTGGTCACCCGCATGGGTTACCATACGCCTGCGGGCAGTCGCCCGCAACACTATGAGCAGAGGCAGTCGGGATAGGTTTTCGACGTGCCACCGAGGAGCGTCCAAGTGACCGACCTAGTAGGTGCAGCAGAGATTGCCAATCGACTCGGCATGGCCACGGCATCCGTTGTCCACGACTGGCGGGCGAGATACCCCGACTTCCCGGAGCCCGTGGCGAAGCTCCGAGCGGCTCACGTCTGGGCGTGGCCCGACGTCGAGAAGTGGGCCAAGGCGACAGGGAGGCTCAAGTGACGGTAAGTACAGTCCCACTGCCGCCGATGCCGAGCCACGTAGAATCTGATGGTCACGTACTTGCTGGCCATCTCGCAGTGTCACTACTGGCTGCTACGACTCTCCATGAAAGGGGGCCAGATGCCTGATTCCAACATCGCCGTCCTTGACCGTGAGATGTTCACCGAGGCAGCCGCGGCTCGCTTCCTGCAGATTTCTCCCTCGACGCTCCACTGGTGGCTCGAGGGAGGAGTCCGGCGCGGAAGGACATACCGGCCGGTCGTGCGACCTGAGCCAACGGGCAATCGGAATGTCACCTGGGCAGAATTCGTTGAGCTTGGACTCATCCGCCAGTACCGCAGCACGCACAGCGTCCCGCTCCCTGAACTGCGGGTGGCAATCGACATCCTCCGTGAGGAACTTGGCGTTCCCTATCCGCTCGCGCACGCTCGCCCGTTCATCGGCGAAGGCCGCAAGCTACTAAACAGCGCCCAGGAGCAGGCCGGTCTTGCGCCCGAATACTGCCTCGTGGCAGTTGCAAGCGGTCAGCTGGTTCTCACCCCCTCGACTTCAGCGTTCTTCGACCGCGTGGAGTGGAGCGACGACTATGCGGTCGCATGGAAGCCGCACAATGACCCGGCGTCCCCCGTGCGGATGAATCCGCGCCAGCGGTTCGGGCTTCCATCCGTCGCTGGGATCAAGACGCTGACCATCTGGGAACACGTTCAGGCGGGTGAATCTGATGAGGAACTGGCCGATGCCTTCGGCCTCTCGGAGCAGGATGTCACCTGGGCCGTTGCCTACGAAATGTCGGCCCGCACGGCGTGAGGCTGGCCGCAGTTCGGTTCTACTTTGACGCCGACGTTCTCGGTCTGGCGCACATCGTTGCCGCTCAGCGATCGGATGCGACCTATCCCGGGGATCAAGGCGCGACGGTCCACAAGCGGACGCGCCCGAGCTGCCCGATCACCGACCCTGATAGGGACGACCACGCCTGGATCCCCGTCGTTACGGCCGAGGGCTGGCTAATCATCACAAGGGACCGCCACATTCGAGAGCATCGTGCGGAGATCGACGCCGTACGCACCTCTGGCGCCCGGATGGTCGTCTTCTCGGGTGCTGACGCCGGAGGGACCTGGGAGCAGTTGGAGGTCCTGATGAGGCAGTGGAGGAAGATCGAAGCACTGCGCGCGCGGAAAGGCCCGCTCATCGTTCTGGCGACCCGGACAACCCTTACGGATCTCCCGCTCTAGTGGAAGGTTCCGCCACCCCTGCGCTCCGGGCCCGGCACCTAACCCCCACGGCGACCGTTTGCGGGGCACAGGGGCGAGCGTGTGGGGAGTTGGGTAGCGTTCGTGATCAGTACGGCACGGCTCGGGTCTAAGCGGACCTCATTCGTGCATGACCTGAGGCGCCGGCATCCCGAGTTCCCGGCCCCAATTACAAAGGTGTCCGGCGTCCTCGTGTGGGCGTGGCCCGATGGCGAGGCGTGGGCCAGGTCGACGGGGCGACTCAACTGATCGGGGTTGGTGGCAAGCGCGGTGGCCACCAACCAACTGAGCGATCCTCACTTCGGAACATTTGTTCTGTAGTCTGGGTCGGCCATGAAGTGTCGCCAACTGATATTCCACGCCAAATCCGACGCGGTCGATTCGATTCTGGCGACGATCACCGATGAGGTAGTCCCTGGGTTTATCGAGATCCCGCACTTCCTCGGCTACGTGGTGATGTTGGCGGAGAACTACCAGGGCCACGAAGTCGACGAACGCCGCCAGGTAACGGTGATGTCTTTCTGGCACACTGGGCTGGAGGGCTCCGACGCCGCCGCAGTCCGGTTCATAAGCGAAGTGAACCGAGTCGCAGGTACCAACCCCAGCCGCCACCGATTCGACCTCATCAAGGCGATGTGGCGCGGAAGCGACGGTCAGGAGCTTGCCGAGTTTCCGTGAAGGGGGCATTGTCGCAACCAGGGAATGGGTACAGTGCCGGCGCCGGGCCCGTCGAGCTGAAGGTCCGCCACCTGATGCTCCGGGTCCGGCAACTATTGTGTGTCCCATGTCATTGCCGGAGAACTTCCGATACATGGTCGAGCCCCAGGAAACGGCCGAGTACCGAGACGCCGCGACCCTTCAGGGTGAGTTGAACCGACAGGCAATGCTCGGTTGGGAGTTCGTAGGCACCGTGACCCTGGATGTCGACAACGGATCCGGGCCGCGGGAGCAGCTTGTCTTCAGGCGTTCAGACCGCCAGTAACCCCCACCCCGACCGTTTGCGGGGCACAGGGGCGATCGTGTGGGGAGCGGTAGCCGGCTACGGGGCACCGAGGTCAGTCTCGTCGCCGCCACGCTCAGCCGCAATCACGAGGTCGAGCACCTTGTCGGTCTCAGTGCGTAGCCGCATCTTCGAGTCCGCATTCTGGAGTGTCGGCCAACCGCCGGCCTCGGACCGGTTGTAGACCTCGTTGTGCGCGCTGGTTGCCTCGATCACATAGAAGTCCGCGTCGACGCCGGCCAGGCGGTCAAGTTCGCCGGATGGTGCGAGGGCGAGAACGGCAAGGATGATCGCCCATGCCGCCGCAAGCTCCTCCGTGCCGAAGAATGCCCCGTTGTCGCGGGTGATGCTCCGAATGATGATCGACTGTGCGATCTCGTCATTCTCCAGCTCGGTGCAACCGTAGGCCCGTCGCACGACCTGCCACCAATACGCCCTCGAATCGTCCGTCGTCGCTTCCGCCACGTCACCCACCGCCCTTCTCGCTGCCGCACTGACAACGTGCGAAGCGTAGTGAACGAAGCTCCTCGCACGGCGCGAGGAGCGGAGACCCGGCGGGCCTCAGCCGCGATACGGCTGAGGTTGAACTGCGCTTGGTTGTCCGGGGTTTGTCCGCACGAGGTCGAAAAACAACGCAAAACAGTCACAACCACCGAGGGAACGAATCCCAGGTCAGCACGCATTTGCGCAGGTCATGGGACCGTCTGGATTGCCTTCACACGGCTGAGGTCGGAGGTTCGAGTCCTCTAGCGCCCACTGATGTTGTGGAAATCACAACATTTACCCAGGTCAAAGGTTGGTTTGAAAGAGAATCCGAAGGTGTTTTCTCTGTCGCGTTTGGCGATGAGGACTCGGGGCCGTGCTCTCGATCGTCACCTGCCCGTGAACGCGCTTCCAGCCGACCTTGGTATTCCAGCAGACGTTCGCTATGGGCTACCTGCAGTGAATTCGAACGCGGGCACCGGTCATCCACCACGAGATCACTTCTATGCTGAGTCATCGTGGCGAAACCACTGCTCGCCCGCGATGCCTCGATACATTGGTCACGCCAGTTGGCTTCGTGGGCCATCCCCGAATCCGTGCTAGCGGCCGCGCCGGAGCCACCATGGGGCTTCCCACCTGACTTGTTCGCCATATCCACCGATCGAGCCCTGATCGATCCCAAATTGAGCCCGTCGAAGTTGCGCGCGATCGAGGCAATTGCCCCGGGCGGCTCAGTGCTCGACGTCGGCGCAGGCGGTGGCGCTGCAAGCTTCGTTCTCGCGCCTCCGGCCGCGATGGTGATCGCCGTCGACGAGAGCCAGGCCACGCTCGACGGGTTCGCGGACAAAGCCGAGCGCCTCGCGGTCCGGCACTTGGAGGTTGTCGGCCGTTGGCCCGATATTGCCCCAATGACCCCTGGTGCGGACGTGGTCATGTGTCACCACGTCCTCTACAACGTGGGCGACCTAGCCCCGTTTCTTGTTGCGCTCACCGACCATGCCGAGCGGCGCGTCGTGATCGAGTTGACCGACCGACACCCGCAGAGCGACTTGAGCCCGCTGTGGAAGGCATTCCACGGCATCGACCGACCGACTGGGCCGGCGGCCACCGATGCTGCTGACGTTGCCAGTTCGCTCGGCTACGACGTACATATTGAGCGATTCGAACGTCCTTCGCTCTGGTGCGAGTGGCCCCGCGACGAACGTGTCGCGTTCGCTCGCCGCCGCCTCTGCGTCGGGCCCGAGTTCGACGCCGAGATTGACTCCTTTCTCGACAAGATCGAGCATGTGCCCCGGGCTGTCGTGACACTCTGGTGGGATCGGGTGTCTTGATGATGGGAAGAGCGGTTAGCTGTGCTGGTGGCCCATGGATCCTTCCCGCCAGAAGCAACCTGGGTGGAGCCTCAGCTCGATGGTGCCCCGATCGTCGAGGACCGTCCCTGCGTAACGGAGACAGCTCACATGCTCGGAGCAGCCCCTGGTTGCCCAGCGCCTGGCGGATTCGGGGATTGCCCTGAACCAGGAAAATCGAACCATCGGGGTCAGGTGACGGTCAGCACGTCGAACATCCCAGCGGCATAGTGCCAGGGCATGTCGCAGACCAACTCGTAGCGGCCGGGATTGAGGATCATGGTCGTCCACCCGGTGCTTCCCGGGGCGATTCCGTCGCCTGTCCCCGCAGCGCACGAGCGTGAAGCTTCGCCCAGGCTCTGAGTCTCATCGATCTTGCCCTCCGCACCGACGGGCCTGGTGCCAGGACCGTCGGAAGGGAGCGGGAGAATAACGAACTCGTGGACCAAGGCACCCGTGTTGGCGACGACGAACGAGACCCGGCCGGCGGGCACGCTGGTCGGCGTGGCGACCAGCGTGGCTCGCATGGGGGCCTGGCTCATCATCACGCCGCCGGCATCGGTGGCCTCGACGTTGACGGTCGTGCCGGGAAGGGTCGGAGCAGAGCAAGAGATGGCGCCATAAGCCCCGTTCACCACGTTCCGACCCCGATCCACTCCCAAGCCAACGACGGCCACGGTGCCAACTACCAAGGCCGCCCCGGCGATGACCGAGGCGACGATCAGTCCCCGGTGGCTGCTTTGGGCGTTCATCCGGTCCCTTCGATCAAGGCCCGTCGGCGCTTGTACTCGTCCTCGTCGATTTCCCCGCGGGCGAAGCGCTCATGGAGAATGCGCAACCCATCTGCGGCGGGTGACGACGGCAGAAACGCTGGGGGCGAGGCCGGGGCAGCTCCTGTCACACCACGGTGACGCACCAGGGTGACGATGATCCACGCCAGCGCAGCCCAGAACACGACCATGGCGATGATCATGAGAATCCACATCCCCCAATGGTCGCCACCGTTGCCGTATCCGTAGTGCATCGTGACCGGCCCTTCAGATTGTCAATGGTTCACTCCCAGCATGCCGTGAGGCAGGGGTGGACTCAATAGAGGACAAAGTCCCTCGCGGTGTTGTTGAATTTCGCTGAGGGCCGGGGCGCCGGATGTTTGGTGGCACGCCTGGACACGCTCTCGTCATTGGAGCTGTGTCGCGCCTACCCGACACTCAAGGGGCAAGCGACTCCTCTGGGATTGCGGGGAGATTGACCGCCCGCCCTATCAACGCCATAACCGGCAGCGATAGAGGTCGCGTTACGAAGCTCGATCGCCGAATCGCTCAAGGGATTCAGCGGCGCGCAAACCCGGGTGCAGCCAGGCCCGACCTGATTAGGAGAGCTCTCCGAGCAGCTTGCGTACGCGTTGGTCGATGTCATCGAGAATGGGTCGGACGGCATCCACCGGCTTACCAGCCGGATCCTCGAGCTCCCAGTCGAGATACCGCTTGCCCGGGTACACGGGACAGGCATCCCCACAGCCCATGGTGACGATGACGTCCGACTCCCTGGCCAGCTCGTCGGTGAGTGGCTTGGGGAACTCCCGAGTCGGATCGAGGCCCCGTTCTTCCAGAATGGCAACCACCGACGGATTGAGTTGCTCGGCTGGCTCCGACCCGGCCGAGCGCACGTCGATGCGGCCGTCGGCGTAGTGATCGAGCAGCACGCGGGCAGCGAGGCTTCGTCCGGAGTTGTGAATGCAGAGGAACAGGACCACCGGCTTGTCGCTCACTGGGCACCTTTCAGAGAGGGCTGCGTTGACGGGGACGGGTAGCGACCTCTCGCCCACAGGGACACGTAGACCAGACCGACCAGGACCGGGACCTCGATGAGAGGGCCGACGACGCCGGCGAGCGCCTCGCCGCTGGTGACGCCGAACACACCGATGGCCACCGCGATGGCGAGCTCGAAGTTGTTGCCTGCCGCCGTGAACGACAGGGTCGCGGTCCGCTCGTAGGGAAGGCCGATGGCCCGCCCGTAGGCGAACGTTCCGAACCACATGATGGCGAAGTAGGCCAGGAGCGGAAGAGCGATCCGGGCTACGTCCGCCGGATGCGACGTGATCGTGTGACCCTGGAGGGCGAAGAGGATGACGATCGTATAGAGCAGCCCGTAGAGGGCGAAGGGAGCGATGCGAGGGATGAGCTTCGTCTCATACCACTCCCGCCCCCGTCGCCGCTCGCCGATCGTCCGGGTGAGGTAGCCGGCCACCAGGGGAATGCCGAGGAAGATGGCGACGGTCTCCGCGATCTTCCAGATCGACAGCTCGAGCCCGACGGTGTGCAGGCCGAGCCAGCCGGGAAGCACCTTCAGGTAGAAGTAGCCGAGCAGGGCGAAGGCCACGACCTGGAACAGCGAGTTGAGCGCCACCAGCACTGCGGCGGCCTCCCGGTCCCCATAGGCCAGGTCGTTCCAGATGAGGACCATGGCGATGCAACGGGCCAGGCCGACGATGATCAGCCCGGTCCGGTAGGCGGGAAGGTCGGGCAGCATCAGCCACGCCAGGGTGAACATGACCAGCGGACCGATCACCCAGTTGATGACCAACGAGGAGACGAGGGTCCGTCGGTCCCGAGTGACGGTCCCGAGCTCGTCGTAGCGCACCTTGGCCAGCACTGGGTACATCATCACGAGGAGGCCGATGAAGATCGGCAGCGACGTCCCCGAGGTGACCTGGACCGAGTTGAGGTGTGTGTTGAGGCTGGGAATCGCCCGGCCCAGCACGAGGCCGAGTGCCATCGCCAAGATGATCCACACCGGCAGGAACCGGTCGAGGAACGAGAGGCGTGCGACAACCGGCTCAACGTGTGCCACCTCCTCAGGCGACTGGGTTGAGGACACGTCGCTCACTTATGCCTTCGGCGGGTGCGGCGCCGAACGGTCAGCAGCACGAAGTCGAGCCGGCCCCGGCTTCGACGGGCTCGGGCCGGGAACTGCAGCACGCCGACTCACCAGGGGCGGCCGACCGTAGCTGGCCGGCGGGCATCTCGGTATCGGAGAGGACCGTGTAGATCTCCCACGGCTCACCGCCGGGGCCGTCCACCCACACTTTGTCCTGGACTGCGTAGCAACATGCCGTCTCCTCTTCGAGCCCGGTCGCCAGACCTTCGCCGGCGAGGCGAGCCTGGGCCGCTGTCACCTCGTCGGTCGTCGGTACCTCGACCCCGAGATGGTTGAGCGTCCCCGGGGTCTGGTTGGCATCTTCGATGAGGACGAGCTTCAGGGGCGGGTCGGCGATGGCGAAGTTCGCATAGCCCGGGCGGACCTTGGCCGGCTCCGTGGCGAAGAGCTTTGAGTAGAAGACGATCGCCTCGTCGATGTCGGCGACGTTGAGGGCAAGCTGGACACGGGACACGGTCACGTCCTTTGGTAGATTGATTGATGTCGATGCTACCCAATACATCGATGGAAGTCAATACAAGGAGGAGTGGATGGCCGCGAGGGAATCAGCCGTCGAGGCGGCGGATCCGGCACTGTGCTGCGCTTCTGTCGTTGAGACTCCTCTCAGTCAAGCGGAGGCAGCCGGCCTGGCCCATTTGTTGGCCGCGCTCGCCGACCCGATCAGGCTCCAGCTGTTCTCGCTCGTAGCGGCACAGAGCGAGGTCTGTTCTTGTGACCTCGAGGCTCCACTCGGGAGAAGCCAGCCGACCATCTCGCATCACACCAAGCTGCTGGCCGAAGCCGGTCTCATCGTGGGCGAGAAGCGTGGTCGGTGGGTGTGGTGGCGCATCGAGCCAACCCGCTTGGCCGATGTGCGGAGGGCGCTCGGAGGCTGACAGCGCGATCGGCCCGCGTGATCACCCGTCGATGCGTTTCCGCTCGTTGCCCAGGCATCCCCGACGTGCCTGATCCGGTCGGGAATGCTCGGGCGTCCGAATCCATCGGGGGACTATCTCCCCTCGATCACAGGGGGGCACGCGAATTCCGATCGCATACCCGAATATCGCGGCCAGGAGCCGGGCTTCAGGGTCGCCTTCCGCCGTAGATGACATGGTCGAGCTGCTTCCAATACACGTCGACCCCCTCGAAGCCCGCCTCTTCCAAGAGGTCGAGCTGAGGGGCGAGAGGGATCATGTATCGAACGTGGTTCTCATGGCGGGACTGCTCGTCGGGCGTTCGATTCTCCCGTTTCGCCGCTGTTTCGGGGTCACGGCGGTCCCGGGCCCGCAACCAGGCTGCCTCGACGACTGCATCCTCGGTCGCGACGGGGTCGTAGTTGAGGTACCAGCCCCCGGGATGCAGGTGCTCCAGGATCTCGGCGAACAACTGCCCCTTGCGCTCATCGGGGAGGTGATGGACGCAGAGTGACGAGATGACTGCATCGACCTCACTCGGGATCTCCGTCGGCCAGGGGTCGCGAGCGAGGTCGAACTCGACGTAGGTATAGCGATCCCCGAAGGCGGAGAGCTCTCGGCGCCCTTGCTCCATCATCTGCAAGGAGTAGTCGGCCAGGATGGCTCGTGCGCCGAGGAAGTAGTCGAGGACCACCCGAGAGGCAGCGCCGGTCCCAGCACCCAGGTCGACGAAGGTGAACCGCTGGTCCTTGTCGAACGGAAGCAGCTCAGCCATGAGCCGGCGCTCGTCGGCGCGTCGGCGTTCACGGTCCTCGGCCGTCGATACCCAGTGCGAGATCGCAGCATCAGACTTCCAAATGGCCTCGTTCGTATCGGCGCTGTCAGGCATACCGGAACGCTACCGGCCCGGCGCACGGCGGAGTCCGTCGAGCCGGCAGTCCGTCCAGCTTCATCGGTCGAAGCAACTGGCCACCGAACACGGAGCAGACGCTCTCCCGTCGTTCGAGCCGAGCCTTCCCGAGGTCGATCGGTGCATCGGGTCGGTACTCTGGCGACATGGGCTTCTACCGCGAGCACGTCCTCCCCGTCCTGGTCGACCGAGCGTGTGGGACCGCCGGACTGAAGAAGTGGCGCAGCGAACTGTCCAGTGGACTGTCCGGACGAGTCCTCGAGATCGGGTTTGGCTCGGGCCTCAATGTCGAGCACTACCCGTCGTCTGTCGAGAAGGTCCTTGCGGTCGAACCGTCAGCCAAGGGCTTTCGGATTGCGCAGCGTCGGATCGACAGTTCATCAGTACCGGTCGAGCTCGTCGGGCTCGACGGTCAGTCGATCCCACTGCCCGATGACTCCTGCGACGATGCACTCTGCACGTTCGCTCTGTGCACTATTCCCGACGTCGACGCCGCTCTGGCGGAGGTCCTACGGGTGCTCCACCCCGGAGGCCGATTCCACTTCCTCGAGCACGGCCTTGCCCCTGACGCGGGTGTGGCAGCGTGGCAGCGCCGCCTCGAACCCTTCCAGCGCCGGGTGGCCGATGGCTGCCATCTCACCCGTGATCCCGTAGCCCTGGTTCGGGGCGCCGGCTTCACCCTCGACGATGTCGACCAGCGCTACGGCGTAGGACCAAAACCCTGGAGTTGGTTCACTCGGGGAGTGGCGGTCAAACCCGGATAGTGCCAGCTTTCCATCTGTCGGTGGACAAACGACGCGATTGACCACTGCGAAGGTAATCTCGCGGTGGAGGATTGCCGGATCAGACTGTTGTCGACCGAAGATATGGGTTGACAGCCCGGTTTGGCTGCCGGAGTGAGATGCTCAGGGTGTGACTGTTGCCCTGCACCCCGCCGTGGAACCGCTCGCTGCCCTCGTGGGGACCTGGACCGGGTCCGGTCACGGAGAATATCCGACGATCGACGCGTTCGACTACGAGGAGACCATCACGTTCTCGCACGTCGGCAAGCCGTTCCTCGCCTACACCCAGTCGACGAAGCACGCCACTGACGGTCGTCTGCTCCATGGCGAGACCGGCTTCTGGCGCATGGCCCGCCCCGCCTGGGCGGAGGTCATCATCGCGCAACCGATGGGAATCGCGGAGGTTGCCGAGGGCACCGTTGCCGGTTCTGCCATCCAGCTCCGATCGACAGCGATCGCGTCGACCTCAACCGCGAAGGAGGTGACGGTTGTCGAACGAGACTTCACCATCGAGGGTGACACACTTCGGTACTCATTACGGATGGCAGCCGTCGGTCAGCCGCTTGCACATCACCTTGCTGCGGAGCTCCATCGCGTCGGATAGGAATCGGCTCGACTGATCCGGCGCTGAATCGAATTCGACAGACGATCGAGGCGCCCGCTTCCCTCGAATGAATTGCCCCTGCGGTGATCTGGGTTTAGTTGTTCTCGGGCGGCGGCGGAGTGACCAGGAACTGCTGATGCCAGAGTGACGGTGGCGTTCCCTCGTGCCCTCGCAAGCGTGCGACGGTCGAGGACGTCCGCTCAAGGATCGAGATGGCACTGCTTGCGAGGAGGATGGCAAACGGGACCTCGAGCAGTGCGGCGCTGAGGATCGCTCCCCACTGTTCCCGAGTCCCATACGAGAGCGCAACGTCGAACCACGCGTCGGTGACGAGCATCGTCGATGCCACCAGCAGTCCGAGAATGGCCACCTGTCTGCGGCGGAATCCGAGCCATGCCGTTGTCATGAGCACGAAGGCGAGCATGATGTCGAAGCCGACCCATGCCACCCGCCAGGCACCACCAGATTCGGCGAGCGGCAGTGACGAAGCGAGGTAGCCGATCCATGGCAGCATCACCAGCGCGCCGATGGCGGCAGCGACGATCGAGAGCCTCCGCCTTCTGATAACGCCCGAGGTTCCCATCGGTCGTTCAACTAGGTGGTCCAGGTGGCGGGCGACTTCGGCTCGTTCCCCAGGAGTCCAGGACCGCACCTCACTTTCTGTTGGGACTGCCACGGCAACGTCCTCTCTCGACTTCGACCTCAGGGTCCGCCCCCTAGTTCTACGCGGTCCTCGGGGTGGGATGGTTCAGGCACGGACGGACCACGCCTCCCGACGACACAAGTAGCTGAACTGGTGGAGACCGGAACAGCGGAATCAGCGCCCCAGCGAACAGAATGCCTTCGGTACGCTGACGCGATGGGGGAGTTCACCAGGTACCCGACGTGACCGACCGGCGAGCTGTCGGTCCACAATCCCGTGGCGATGACGTCGGGCACCCACTCTCGGAGCAGGAGTTCCGCGAGATCTACGCCAAGGTTCCACGCCTCACTGTTGAGGTCGTCATCCAGAGCCCGCTCGGCATTCTCCTCACGAAACGCACGGAAGGGCCATGTTCGGGACTGTGGCACATCCCTGGAGGCACGGTGCGGTTCGGCGAGCCGCTAGTCGCAGCGGTTACGCGGGTTGCATCAATGGAAGTCGGGTTGGAGGTCGAAGCGGGGCCACTCCTCGGTTACATCGAGTACCCGAGCCACTACCTCAACGGGTTGGACTCACCCGTCGGCATTGCATTCCTCTGCCACGTCGACGTCGACGTTGACCTGATGGCCGACGGCACGTCCGGACGAGGGTGGTTCCCGGCGCCACCCGAACCCATGCACACGGAGCAGGTCAACTTCCTGACCGAGCACGGACTCCTAGTAGCGGACCGGTAGCGGCTGCAGGTCGACTCGGCCTGAGGGTTGCGTGGCCAAGCTCTGGCAGCCATCCCTGCAAGGCCGGCATTCGCCAGATATGCCGTCCTCGGGGGGTTCGCTCGCGATGTTCACTTGCGCTTGTGCCGTGACTGGGCTCCGTCATCACCCTGCCGTCCTGTGCAAGGAGCGCGAAATCGTTCGCCTATGGGCAGTGAGGGCCGTCACTCACCCGCCCTTCATGCGTGCGCCCCAAGCTGCTGTGAACTGACGGCCGGCACTCTGGCGGCGCAGAACGGTAAGCCACTTCGACCAACTGCTTGATACCCGGGGGGGTATCATGTTACGGTTCTACATACCCACACAGGTATCCGTGCATGCTGCTCTCCTTCCGAGTGCGTGTGTCGGTCTGATCAAAGGATTGCTTCCCATGGCCGCAACCCGAGGAACCAAACTGGAATCACCCCGTGCTTCGGGGGCAACCGAGGTCGACGACGGGCCTGGCCCGGTCGGGGGCAGCGTCGGCGGAACCGACGACACGATCCACGTCGGGCGACCCAGCCCGTTCGCCAGGCTCGGCAGGTGGGCCGCTACCCACTTCCGCAGGGTGCTCATCGCGTGGCTGCTGGTGCTCCTGGTGTTCGGGATCTTCGCCGTCCACGTCGAGAACGCTCTGGCCGGTGCCGGCTGGCAGGCATCGAACAGTCAGTCCGTTGCTGCTCGTGCCGTCATCGAAAAGAACTTCGCGGGCCTTGGCGCTACCGGCCTGCAGGTGGTGATCGTCGACCACAAGGGCCCAATCGCGTCGGACCCTCAGGCTCAGGCCGTCGTGGCTAAGGCGACCAACGTGCTCCGCAGCGATCCTCGGGTCTCCACGGTGGTGGCGCCACAGGCCGGGGTTTCGATCTCGAAGGATGGTCGGACGGCCATCATCACCGCCGGAGCCGCAGCGGACGCCAACAAGATGGTGCAGGCGGCTGACTCCGTGCAGCCGAAACTGGCTGCCCTTTCCTCGGGCGGCGTCAGCGTGACCCTCACCGGCGACAGTGCCCTGTGGGCTGATTTCAATACCGCGAACAGGTCCGCCATGCTGAAGTCGGAGTTGCTGTCCTGGCCGGTGACGATCATCATCCTGGTCATCGCCTTCGGCAGCCTGGTGGCGGCAGGGCTCCCCCTCCTGCTGACCATGGCCGGGCTGCTGGTGGCCGCCGGCGCACTGGTGATCACCACCAAGTTCACCCCGGTGTCGATCTGGGCGCTCAACTTCGCCCTGATGTTCGCCCTCGCTCTGGGGATCGACTACGCCCTCTTCCTGGTCATGCGCTTTAGATCTGCCCTGGATCGACGGGGCGCGGAACCAGGTGACCGGGAGGCGATCGTCGCGTCCGTGGCGGAGACGCTCGACACCGCCGGCAAGGCCGTGGCCTTCAGCGCGCTGACCGTGCTGGCTTCACTGGCGGCAATCCTCATCGTGCCCAGCCCGGCGTTCCGATCCATGGCCTTCGGGATCATGCTGTCGGTCATTGCGGTGCTCGCCGCCACCCTCACGCTGCTGCCGGCCGTCCTCGGCAAGCTCGGGACCAACATCAACAAGGGGACGATCCGCCTCGGGCGCGGCGGCCCGAAGGTGGGGGAGGGCCCGCTCGACCAGCAGCTCCACCGGTGGGGCAAATTCCTGTGGAAGCACCCCTTGCCGGCAGGGGCTGCCGCACTGGTCTTCCTGCTTCTGGCCGCCGCTCCTATTGTCGGCATGCGGACCAACATGCCGTCCATCACGATCGTGCCGCCCAGCGCCAACGCCCGGGTCGGCTACTACCAGGTGACCTCCGCTTTCGGTGCTGGTGCTCCGGGCACTCTGCAGGTGGTCGTGCCCGCGGGGGAGCAGGCCCAGGCCATGGCCGTCCTCGCCCACACGTTCGGCGTGGCCGGCGCCGTGCCGGGTCCGACCAACGCTGGGTGGACCCTCGACCAGGTGGTCCCGACCACCGGTCCGTCGACGACCACGACGGGTGCCACCATCGACCACCTGCGGCAGGCCCTTCCGACCGGGACGCTGATCGGCGGGGCTGCCGCCGAGAACCACGACCTCCAAGTGTCGTTGGCGTCCCACACGCCGATCGTCCTTGCCATCCTGGGTGTCCTCGGGTTCCTGCTGCTCCTGATCGCGCTCGGAGCCCCGCTGATCGCCGCCCTGGGCGTGCTGATCACTGCCCTGTCAGTGGCCGGTGCCTTCGGCATTGGGCGCCTTATCTTCCAGAACGGATTCCTGTCCGGCCCGCTCAACTTCCAGCCCCAGGGGTTCATCGACGCGTGGGCCCCGCTGTTCTTCGGGGCCATGGTCTTCGGCGTGGCCATGGACTACACACTGTTCATGCTGTCTGCGGCCAAGGAGCGCTACGAGACGCACCCCGATCCCGAGCACGCCATGATCGGATCCATGCGGACCTCGGGACGTGTGGTGCTGTCTGCCGCCGCAGTCATGATCGCGGTGTTCTTGACGTTCGCCCTTTCGGGACCTCTCGCCCCCAAGGAAATGGGCGTGATCTTGGCCATCGCCGTGGCCCTCGACGCTCTGGTCGTCCGGTTGGTGGTACTCCCGGTCATCTTGAGACTGGGCGGGCACAGCGCCTGGCACCAACCGAAATGGCTCGGCCGGATCCTGCCCAAGGTGACGTTTTCCCATTGACCCTGGGTCACTGAGTTTACGAGGTGGCCCACAACGATGAAGGAGGAGTGACGATGGAACTACCCGACGAGATTGTCGAGGACCTGCGCAAGCGGCTGCGCCGAGCCGGTGGCCAGGTCCAGGCCGTCGAGAAGATGCTGGCTGAGGGTCGCGAGTGCAGGGACATCGTGACTCAACTCAGCGCCGCAATCAACGCGCTCGAACAGGCCGGGTTCCGACTCATAGCCAGTGGGCTCACCTATTGCATCGAGCACCCCGATGAAGCAGCCGCCTCCGGCTATCCCCTCGACGAAGTGCAGCGGATGTTCACCAAGCTGGCGTGAGGAGCGAAGCGCAAGAGCGAACGAGCAATACCGAGAGAAGGAGTACGAACGATGGGTTTCTCCAAGTTCATGGCGTCACCTGCAGGCCGGGTCGTCCGGGTCATCGCCGGTGTGGCGCTGATCATGGTCGGCGCGTTGCTGGGTGGAGGATGGTGGGCAGTTGCCGTCATCGGTCTCGTCCCACTGGCTGCCGGCGCTCTCGATGTCTGCCTGTTCAACGTCCTGTTTGGACGGCCGCTCAGCGGCAAGGCTGTCCGGGCCAGCTGACAGACGACCGAGTGGAACCGACGGGACCGGATCGTCGGTCCCGTCGGCTCTCACTGATTCGAGAGGCGGCCACATGAATAATACGACGACGCCGGTGATCGAGGTCTTCGCCGACATCTGGTGTCCCTTCGCCCACGTAGGCCTGCGGGCGATCGAAGAGCAGCGTGCTCGGATCGGTCGCAACGATGTGGCGATCCGGGTGCGAGCGTGGCCGCTCGAACTGGTGAATGGCGTGCCTCTCGATCCGGCAATCACCTGGGAGCATGCCAATGACCTGCGGGAGCAGGTGGCCCCCGAGCTGTTTCAGCACGTCGACGTCGACCAGTTCCCAATTTCGACCCTCGGTGCCCTCGCCTTCGCCAACCGCGCCTACCGCACCAGTCTGCACCTTGGCGAGCGGGTGAGCTTTGCGCTGCGGGACGCACTGTTCGAGGAGGGTCGGGACATCTCCGACCGCGTTGTCCTCGAATACCTGGCGCACGATCTCGGTGTCGTCATGCCGGACGGGTCCGACCGTGCCGATGTCGTTGCGGACTGGCACGAAGGAGAGCAACGCGGCGTGCTCGGCTCGCCGCACTTCTGCTGTGGGAACGAAAGCGTCTTTTGTCCTTCGCTCAATGTCACCAAGGACGCTGTCGAGGGTGTGTCGATCGTGAGGGACGTCTCGCGTCTGACGGGGTTTCTGGAGAGGTGTTTGGCCCAGTCGGGGCCCGGATGAATCGTCGCCCGAGGCTTCTGACGGGTCCCGGTTGATACCCCTAGGGGTATAAGGTAGAATGGGGTCAGTAGGACAGATGGAGGTCTGACATGGCACGAGTCGTAGTCCTGGGTGGAGGGATCGCCGGCCACACGGCGGCACTCCATCTTTCCCGGATGCTGAAGCCGTCCGACGAGGTCGTGGTCGTCACCCCGAACTCCAACTGGAACTGGATCCCGTCGAACATCTGGGTCGGTGTGGGCAAGATGAAGACCGACCAGGTGACCTTCAAGCTCGGCCCGATCTACAAGCGCAAGCGCATCGGCTACGAGCAGGCACTCGCCGCCGCCATCCACCCCGAGGGCGACGCGACGCACGACTCGCCTTACGTCGAGGTGACATACACCGATCCGGCCCGCTCCGGCGAACGCGGCGAGCTGACCTACGACTACCTGATCAATGCCACCGGCCCGAAGCTCAACTTCGAGGCCACGCCGGGCCTGGGTCCCGACGGCCACTCGTACTCGGTGTGCACGTCGGACCACGCCGTGGAGGCATCCGCCGCGCTCCAGGTATCGATCGCCAAGATGAAGCTGGGCGAGCACCAGACCCTGGTGGTCGGCATGGGGCATGGGACGTGTACGTGCGAGGGTGCCGCCTTCGAGTACGCCTTCAACGTCGAGCACGAGGTGCGCCAGGCCGGAGTGCGCGAGCTGGCCGACATCGTCTACCTGACCAACGAGTACGAACTCGGTGACTTCGGGGTCGGTGGGCTGACCTTTACCCAGCAGGGGTTTCAGACCACCTCCAAGCTGTGGACCGAGTCGCTGTTCCGCGAACGGGGGATCCGGGCCATCACCGGGGCACATGTGACCGGCGTCGAGGAGGGTGCCGTCCACTACGAGCAGCTGGACGGCACGATCAATTCGCTTGCCTTCGACTTCGCCATGCTCCTCCCGCCCTTCCGCGGGGTGGACCTGAAGGCGTTCGACAGGAAGGGTGACGACATCAGTGCCGAACTCTTCGCCCCAAACGGGTTCATGAAGGTCGACGCCGACTACACGGCCAAGCCGTTCGAGGAGTGGCGGGCCGAGGACTGGCCCCGCACCTACCAGGTGCCCCAGTTCCCTCACATCTTCGCGGTGGGAATCGCCTTCGCCCCGCCCCACCAGATCTCGCAGCCACGGAAGTCATCGAATGGGACGGTGATCGCCCCGTCACCGCCGCGCACCGGCATGCCGTCGGGGATCATGGGCAAGTTGGCCGCCACCAACATCGCCGCCATGATCGAGCAGGGTGACGCGGTGCAGATCCGGTCGGGCTCGATGGCCGATATGGCCGCCGCCTGCGTGGCCTCGGCCGGGTCTGGCCTGCGCCGCGGGAGCGCGGCCTCGATGACGATGTACCCGGTCGTGCCCGACCTGGTGAAGTACCCGGGTACGGGGCGAAGCCTCAAGGACACCTTCGGCGAGATCGGCCTGGCCGGGCACTGGATCAAGCTGGCGCTCCACTACATGTTCATCTACAAGGCCAAGGCCCGCCCGGGCTGGCACCTGATCCCCGAGTAGGAGAGGAGAGGACGATGGACCACACCGCTGATGACATCGCAAGTGCACCGCTCCCGACGGCCAAGACCCTTCGGGCCCGGACGAGCCTGATCGTCCAGTTCGAACGATTCCTCGCCATCAATCTGAAGATGGCGAAGATCATCCGCAAGGAACACCACTGAGCGCTTCGGTGCTCCAATCGAAGAGAGGAACGACAGATGTGTGCAGCAGTGACGTGCAAGAAGTGCGGCCGCCCGTCCTGGAAGGGGTGCGGCATGCACGTGGAGCAGGTGCTGGGCCACGTCGCCCAGGCAGACCGGTGTCAGTGCCGCGCCCGCACGGCGACGAAGGGACGACGCTGGTTCGGCCGATGAACCAAGGCTCGGGAGCACGGTCGGAGCAACGGCTGGCAGCTGTCGGCAATGAGACCTCGGCCTCGCCGTGTGGGGCGCTTGGGTTCCCTCCCTCGGGCTCCAATCCATGGGAGACGTGACCATGGACAGCGGGCAGTGGGACGAGCGCTACAACGGCGACGAGCTGGTGTGGACGAGCACACCCAACGAATTCCTGGTCGCCGAAGCTGTCGGCCTGCAGGCTGGTCGGGCGGTCGATCTCGCCTGCGGCGAAGGTCGCAACTCGATCTGGCTCGCCGAGCAGGGCTGGAAGGTGACAGGCGTGGACTTCTCGCCGGTGGGCTTGGCGAAGGCCAAGCGGTTCGCCGACCTCTGGGGGGTGGAGGTGACCTGGGTCGAGTCCGACGTGGGGGCCTGGACGCCACCGCCGGAGGGGTTCGATCTGGTTGTCATGCTGTACTTGCAGCTCCCTCAACCTGCCCGCTCGGCGGCCCTTGCCGTCGCTGCATCAGCGGTGGCCCCGGGTGGCACCCTGCTTGTCGTCGCCCACGATGTCGACAACCTGATTCGCGGGTGCGGGGGGCCTCCGAACCCCGAGGTGCTCTGTCAGGTCAGTGAGGTGATGGCGGCGGCGGCCGGCCTGACCATCGAGCGAGCGGAGCAGGCAGTCCGGGTCGTGGACACAGACGACGGACCGAGAGATGCGATCGACACCGTCGTTCGCGCCAAATGTTTGAGTTGACTGCCGATAGCCGGTATGTGGTGAGGGGGTGAGGTGGCGTTGACTTCCCGCCTATAGGCCCTCCCATGATTGGTACTCCGCTTTGGCCCTGGTTCGACGCCCTTCGTCGCCCATTGGTCTGCTTCGGCACCGTCCCCTCCCTCACTAAGGGAATTCGGCCCTGTTCGACAATCCCTCATGGCTATTGGATGGGGGCGGGTGAAACGTGGGAGTTCCCATACTGTGGAGGCGCGTCATGCATCAGATCGTGATTCTGGGAGCGGGGACAGGAGGAACGCTGACCGCCAACCGGCTCCGCCGTGCCTATGGATCGGACGAGGCCCTGATCACGGTCGTCGACCAGGACGACGCACACGTCTATCAACCCGGGCTCCTCTTCGTGCCGTTCGGGCTCACCCAGCCCGAGGACATCGTCCGGCCCCGTGGGAGACAGCTGCACACCGGGATCGAGTACCGCACGACCGGGGTTGACCGTGTCGATGTGGCTGAACGGGCCGTTGTGCTCGCAGACGGCTCGACCCTGGGCTACGACGTACTCGTGGTGGCCACCGGCTCCGTGCTCGCCCCCGAGGAGACGGAGGGACTGACCGGTCCCGGGTGGATGGAGAACGTTTTCACCTTCTACACGCCCGAAGGTGCAGCCGGTCTGGAGGAGGCGCTCCGCTGGTTCGATCACGGGCGCCTGGTGGTCAATGTCGTCGAGATGCCGATCAAGTGCCCGGTGGCGCCCCTCGAGTTCTGCTTCCTGGCCGACTGGTTCCTTCGCGAGAACGGGGTGCGCGACGCGGTGGAGCTGACGTATGTGACGCCTCTGGACGCGGCCTTCACCAAGCCGGTGGCATCCCGGAAGCTGGGTGGGATGCTGGCGGAACGGGACATCGAACTGGTGACCGAGTTCAACACCGGGTCCGTCGACGGACCGGGCGGGCGACTCGTCTCCTACGACGATCGTGAGGTGCCCTTCGATCTGGCCGTGGTGATTCCCGCCCACAACGGGGCGCCGTGCATCGCCCGGTCACCAGGACTGGGTGACGAGCTCGGGTTCGTGCTCACTGACGAGCACACCTTGCAGTCGACCGTGGCACCGGAGATTTTCGCCATCGGGGACGCAGCCTCGCTCCCCATCTCGAAAGCCGGCTCGGTCACCCACTTCGAAGGTGAGGTCCTGGTCGAGAACGTGCAGCGCTTCCTGGCCGGGCGGCCGCTCGACGCCTCCTACGACGGCCACGCCAACTGCTTCATCGAGACCGGCTTCCACAAGGCGATGCTGATCGACTTCAACTATGAGGTGGAACCCCTCCCCGGCCATTTCCCGAGTGGCGTCGGCCTCCCGCTGATGAAGGAGTCCCACCTCAACCACCTGGGGAAGCTCATGTTCCAGTGGGTCTACTGGCACAGCCTGCTGCCGGGAAGAGACATCCCCGGCATCCACAGCGCCATGCCCACCGCAGGCAAGCGGCAACCGTCCCACACCTAGAGAGGAGCAACCACCATGACTGTTGACACCATCGCCGGGACACCAGTGGACGTGAACGAGGAGGGATTCCTGACCGACCCGTCCCAGTGGAATGAAGACATCGCCGTCGATCTCGCCCGTCGGGAGGGGATCGACCACCTGACCGACCGGCACTGGACCGTCATCCGCTTCATGCGGTCCGAGTACGAAGCCAAGGGCACCGGGCCGACCGTCCGGATCCTGGGCAAGACCTCGGGCGTCCCGGTGAAGGAGCTCTATCAGCTCTTTCCGAAGGGCCCGGCCAAGCTGGCGGCGAAAATCGCCGGCATCCCCAAGCCACGCGGCTGCATCTGAGCCGTCGGCGCACCTGCGACTGACCAAGGAGCGACAAGACAGAAGGAGCGTGCACCATGGGCGACACCATCGAGAAGGTGTCCATCATCATCTCGAAGGGATCCCTCGAGGGGATCTACCCGGGCCTGATCATGGCCAACGGGGCGAGGGCGGAGGGCATCGAGGCCAACCTCTTCTTCACCTTCTTCGGACTCGACGCCATCCACCGCCAGCGGCTCGAGCACATCAAAGTGGCCGCCGTCGGCAATCCGGGGATGCACATGGCCAGCTTGGTGGGTGTCCTGCCCGGGATGTCGGCTATCGCGACGCACTTGATGGAGAAGAAGATGGAGGCGTTCGACATCCCCGGTATCCCCGAATTCATGGAGCTCATCGGTGACACGGGCTGCGGAATGTACGCCTGCAAGGCCTCCGTCGACCTGTTCGGCTTCGCCAAAGACGACTTCATTGAGCAAGTCCAAGGCATCATTACTGTGGGCGAGTTCTATGAGATCGCTGCGGGTGGCGAGATCATCTTCACCTGACGCCACCGCTTCCAGACAGCTAAGTGAACGCCGGCAAGGCGCTTCAGCGTCCGGGCCGTGGCCGAATCGCCACACCGGCCCGCTTGAGAGCTCGCTGGACGGTTGACGCGTCGACGTTCAAAGCCTTCCCGACAGTGGCCAGCGAATCACCGGCTTGATACTTGATGACAGCTCGTTCGATGTCTGGTGGAGGCAGCTTGGGGAGGTTCACCCTCCGAGCGATACCGAGGCGTATGAGATGGTCGGCCACCGTGCGGCGGTGGACACCGAACTCCCGAGCGAGGTCCGCCAATGAACGGCCGTGCTGGTACTCGGCAGCTACGGCTGCAACTTCAGAACGGGTCAGTCGACGCTGGATTGGTTTCCTTGGGTCCCGCACGGCACCACCTGCGGTGGGGGAGTCGACGCCATCGACGCCTGCACGGAGCGCCCTGGAGCCGGGGTTTGAATGCTGTCCCCTATGGTCCGGACCGCCGGCTTCCGGGCGATTCGCGGACCGTTGGGGGGCCTTCTGCGGCCTCCGGCCAGCTGCCGGTCCAGCAAGGAGCCCCTGTTCAGAAGCCGTTTCTAGCGTGTCAGGTGGGTTTGAAAGCCGTCCCCAAAGGTCCACCAGGCCAGAGGTCATAAATGGCTCCGGGCCGAGGGGAATGCCCTACAGAAGCCCTAATCACGGTAGGTCGTAGGGCACAGCGATCACCGCAAGCAAGAACCGGCCGGGGTCCATGCGCGAGCGGTAACCCGGACACTGGGAACTGCGGGCATTCGCTGGCCGCGATCCGATCACTGGCAAACCCCGCGCACCCTCCACGGGCGCCCTCTGAAACCCCGGCCCGGTCCACCAGGTCGGAAACATCGCATGGACGCTGCCGACCTGATCCCGGCCGTTGACAGCCCTCCCATTGAGGATGAAGCTGACCGTGGCTCGTGAAGAGCACGCAACGGACATACGTAACCGCAGGCATCTCACCACCGGGTTTGAGGATTACTCGGCTGGCAACACTCGACCTGAGGTTGGCGCGCATTGGGTCGGCTCCAAGGCTATTCGAGACAACTGTCAACGATGGCCGGATTTGCAGCGGAACCGGTTTGAAAGTCCCCAATATGGCGTCGAGGCCACTGGACTGCGGTCCGCACAGAATGGAGATACGGGCATGACTACCCCAGAATCCAAGCCAACGACGTCTGATTCAGGCATTCCTGTCGCGAGCGACGAACACTCGCTCACAGTTGGTCCTGACGGGCCGATTCTGTTGCAGGACCACTACGTCATCGAGCAGATGGCTCAGTGGAACCGGGAGCGGGTGCCCGAGCGCCAGCCGCATGCCAAAGGCAGTGGCGCGTTCGGTCGGTTCGAGGTCACCAACGATGTCAGCGCTTACACCAAGGCTGCGCTGTTCCAGCCCGGCACGTCGACAGATCTGGTCGCCAGGTTCTCCACCGTGGCTGGCGAGCGGGGCAGTCCTGATACGTTGCGAGACCCTCGAGGCTTTGCCGTCAAGTTCTACACGACCGAGGGTAACTACGACATGGTCGGGAACAACACCCCCGTCTTCTTCATCCGCGACCCACTGAAGTTCCAACACTTCATCCGCTCACAGAAGCGCCGGGCGGACAACAACCTGCGTGACCATGACATGCAATGGGACTTTTGGACCCTTTCTCCGGAGTCGGCGCACCAGGTGACCTACCTGATGGGTGACCGCGGCATCCCGAGTACCTGGCGGCACATGAACGGCTACAGCTCGCACACCTACATGTGGATTAACGTCACGGGGGACAAGTTCTGGGTCAAGTACCACTTCATCAGCGGTCAGGGCGTTGAGTCCTTCACTCAGGCAGAGGCCGACGCGTTGGTCTCCTCCGACGGCGACTTCCACACCCGGGACCTGTTCGAGGCGATCCGACGGGGCGACCACCCCCATTGGACGCTCAAGATGCAGATCATGCCATTCGAGGAGGCCAAGAACTACCGCTTCAACCCGTTCGACCTGACCAAGGTGTGGCCCCACTCGGACTATCCGCTCATCGAGGTGGGCCGGATGACGCTTGACCGGAATCCGACTGACCACCACTCCGAGATCGAGCAGCTAGCCGTCGAGCCCAGCAACATGGTGCCGGGGATCGGGCCGAGTCCGGACAAGATGCTGCTGGGCCGGATGTTCTCCTACCCGGACGCTCACCGCTACCGCATCGGCGCGAACTACAACCAACTCCCGGTGAATGCCCCCATTTCGCCGGTCAACAGCTACAGCAAAGACGGTGCTATGCGGTACACCAAGGTGACCGATCCGGTTTACGCGCCGAACTCCAAAGGTGGCCCGCAGGCCGATGCCGGACGATTCGGCGAACCGGCGGGCTGGCATACGGACGGAGAAATGGTGCACGCCGCCTATACGTTGCACACCGAAGACGATGACTGGGGTCAGGCGGGCACGCTGGTTCGTCACGTGATGGACGATGCGGAACGGGATCGATTGGCCAGCAATATCGTGGGCCACCTCCTCCAGGGGGTCACCGAGCCAGTCCTCCAACGGGTCTTTGAGTACTGGCGAAACGTCGATGAGGAACTGGGACAGCAGGTCGAGAAGGGCGTGAGCGCTGGTTAGCTCCGATCGACGGCTTGTCTCGGCCGGATCCCTCGGCCTGCCACGTAGCCACAAGCCTTCGACATGATCGGGGCGGCCGGCAGGCCGCAAAATGCGCCTGGCTATCAACCACAGAAGGAGCGCTGATGTCCACGAGTGCAACGACCGCAGCTGGCATATCGGTCCCTGACTCCAAGCTGGCACGCAACGCCACCGAGCTGGTGCGGGACGGCACTACCGAACTTGTCTTCGACCATTCACGTCGGGTCTTCTGGTTCGGAAGCCTGCAGGGCCGGCGCCGAGAGGTCAGTTTCGACCCCGAACTGCTCTACATCGGGGCGATGTTCCACGATCTGGGACTCAACAAGCCATTCCGCGACAGCGGACGACGCTTCGAAGTCGACAGCGCTGACGAGGCCCGCCGATTCCTCCAGGGTCACGATGTGCCCGAGGACAGCATTCGTCGGGTATGGACCGCGATAGCTCTGCATACAACGCCGGGGATTCCCGAGTTCATGGAGCCCGAGGTCGCACTGGTCACTGCGGGCGTTGAGTACGACGTGCTCGGCATCGGTTACCACGACATCAGCGACGGCGACCGAGCCGCGATCACCGCTCTGCACCCTCGACCGGACTTCAAGCGACGGATTCTCGAGGCGTTCACAGAAGGCATTGCCTCCAAGCCGGAAACGACGTTCGGCAATGTGAAGGCGGACGTACTCGAGCGATTCGTACCGGGCTACCGACGGGCCAACTTCGTCGACATCATCGAAGCATCGGATTGGCCCGAGTAGAAACTCACCGTCGAAGATTGGCCCGACAGCAGGATTCATCGACTGTCGCTGTGGGTGGGCTTGCATCCGGTGCCCGGTGCGTGGGTCCCGGTGGATGCCGACCTCAGACCCTCCACGGCTGAGGTCGGAGGTTCAAGTCCCGCACGGCCCACCACCGCACGGCCCACCACTCCAGCGCCCGCTGATGTTGCGGAAATCACAACATTCCCGCAGGTTGGACTTGGGTTTGAAAGAGAACCCAAAGTTTTGGTTTCCTGTTCGCGAATGGCATTGAGCAGCCCTGTCGACTCTTAGGGGGGTGTTCGTGTCCACGGAGACGGTATGGGACGGCAAACCCGTCATCCTGTAATGTGCAACCAAGCGAGAGTAAGGATGACATGCCAATGGGACCCGTGGAGTACATCGTCGTAAGCTTTCCGGGAAATGAATTCAATGGTCGGATCGCTCCGGAGCTCATCGCACTCGTCGAGTCGGGGACCGTGAGGATCCTCGACCTCATCTTCATCGGCAAAGATGCCGAAGGAGACGTAGTCGCCTTCGAGATCGATGATCTCCCCGACATGGCGGGCTTCGACCGGCTGCCAGGAGAAGTCGGTGGCCTGATCGGCCCCGACGACATTGAGTTCATCGGTTCGCAGTTGGAGCCCAACTCGTCTGCGGCGTTGCTGATCTGGGAGGACGTTTGGGCGGCTCCGTTCGCGTCAGCCGTACTGGCGTCTGGCGGAGTTCTGTTGCAAGGCGCACGTATCCCCCATGCCGTGATCGAATCCGCACTAGACGCACTGCCGCCGGCAGTCTGAGACCCACAGAGCTAGGAGCACATCCATCATGATGAGACGTCGACCCATTGCACGAGCAGCGATCCGCACCACAGCAGTAGTGGGTACCGCTGCCGTCGTTGGAGGCCACATGGCCAACAAGCAGGCCCAGGCGCAGGCAGCCCAGGCCCAAGCGCCTGCTCCCGAGCCGCAGTATGCGCCCGCCCCGGCCGCGCCAGCGCCGGACCCGATCGAGCAGCTGACGAAGCTGGCTGCACTCAAGGATTCCGGAGCCCTGACCGAGGCCGAATTCGAGGCGGAGAAGGCGAAGCTGCTCGCCTGAGTGGTCGTCGGCGGCCTAGGAGCGTGGGTCGGTATCCGCCAGTGGGGAAACGCTGACCCTTGCTGGGGGCCCCGCCTGTGTCGAGCG
>Ga0097691_1000080_pt1 | contig 86375 bp, 90 predicted proteins | sample NGESurdeep072012_8_FD_72858 | JGI IMG/M metagenome (GOLD analysis project Ga0097691, IMG submission 72858) | Arctic peat soil microbial communities from Barrow, Alaska - NGEE Surface sample 210-1 deep-072012 | ecosystem: Environmental > Terrestrial > Soil > Wetlands > Peat ... | reverse complement strand
CGGGGCGTGTAGAACGGCGCCTCGCGCCAGACGGCCAAGAGGTGGAGCCGCTGCTCGTCCTCACCGATGGCCACGGCGTCCTTGGTGTGCATATCCAGGCATGTGCCTATCCGGTTGCCTCCGGTCAGCGCAACATGTAGTGTCGCCGGATGCCCGCCCGTCGCCCCGGCTTCCCCAGGACGCTGATCGAGTTCCAGCGCCGGTTCTCGACCGAGGAAGCCTGCGAGGCGTATCTCGCCGAGTGCCGCTGGCCGGACGGCTTCCGCTGCCCTCGGTGTGACCACGGGACCGCCTGGGTCCTTTCGGCTCGCCGCCTGCGCGAGTGCGCCGCCTGTGGCTACCAGGGGTCCACGACCGCCGGGACGATCCTCCACCGGACCAGGACCCCGCTGATCGTCTGGTTCTGGGCCGCTTACCTTCTGATCACCGACAAGCGCGGCTTCTCGGCCCTCGCCCTCCAGCGCCAGCTCGGCGTCGCCCGCTACGAGACGGCCTGGATGATCCTCCACAAGCTGCGGCGCGCGACGGTGAATGCCAACCGGACGAAGCTGCATGGCCGGGTCGAGATCGATGAAGCCTGGATCGGCGGGGTCCAGGCGGGCGCGACTGGACGGACGCGCCACGGGCGGAACGCGGCGCTCGTCGTGCTGGCGCTCGAAGTCGGTGATGGCTTCCCCGGACGCCTGCGGACGAGACTCGTGCCCGACGACACGGCGGACTCGCTCGTCGGGTTCGTCTCGGACGTTGTCGAGGTCGGCGCGACCGTGATCACCGACGGCTGGACGGGCTACCTCGCGCTGCCCGAGGCTGGCTTCATCCACGAGCGGATCATCGAGGGCAGGGGCGAAGGCTTCATCAACTCCGTGCCGCATCTCCACCATACCGTCGGCAACCTCAAAGCGTGGCTGGCCGGGACGCACAAGGGGGTCAGCCGCCATCACCTCGCCACCTACCTCGACGAGTTCGTCTTCCGGCACAACCGGCGGCAGAACCTCGCCGCCGCCTTCCAGACGCTCCTCGGCCTCGGGACGACCCGCGACGCGACGACGTACGAGACGATCACCGGCGCGAAGGACATCCCGGCGGTGCCCTACACGCTGTCGCAGCAGCACACGGGAACGCGGAAGCGACGCAAGAAGTTCGTGCCCGCGGCTCCGACTACGGCGTCGAACCCCTGACCACTACCTGTTGTGGCCACCGGAGACAACCGGATAGGCACATCAGTTGTATATGGTTGACTGAACGCACAGTCAGCGTTTAGGTTGCTTCCATGACGGCTCGGGCAGGGCAGGAAGGTCGCGCCGACGACGAGCACGATCCGGACGCGCATGAGACCGTCCCGGACCAACGTTCCGTCGACCTTGCTGATCTCGAGGCCGGGACTCGGTTCGTCTCGAGCGAGTCGGATGGCCCGGGGATCGTCGAGTTCCAGAAGCGCCTCGCCATGCGCCGCGCGGCGAGCTGAGCAGAGGCGCAGGGCAGGATCGCGGTCGGCCCCTCGGGGGCGAGCAGGCGCCAGGTCCGCTCGCCAACCGGGGTGCTACCGTTCGGTGATGGACCAGCCAGAGCTCGCCCGCCTCGAGCACGCGAACATGATCGAGCTGTTCGCGCTCGTGGGCGCAAACGTGCCCGGCGCCCTCGTTCGCCGGGCGGGCGGCGTGGCGCTGGTGACCACGGGGCTGCCGTTCCTTCTGTTCAACCAGGTTGTCGTCGAGGACGGGACGGCGACGGCAGCGGACGTTGCCGACGCCGTGGCCCGGGCGCGCGCGCGGGGCGGCCCATTCGTCGTGAACTCCGCGCGGGCACCGACGACCGGTTCCTCGAGGTCATCCGACGGCTGGGGCTCGTCCCGCTCTCGGAAGACCCCTGGATGCCGGGCATGGCGCTCCATCCGGTACCCGGGGAGGCAGCGATGGACGCGCCCGGACACGAGATCCGGCGGGTCTCGGATGACGCGAGCGTCGAGGACCACATCCGGACGGCCACCGCCGGGTTCGAGATGCCCGAGATGGTCGTGCGGAGCGTCGTCACGCCCGCGCTCCTTCGACACCCGGGGGTCGCGCTCTACGTCGGCTACACGAACGGCGAGCCCGTCGGCTCGGGCCTCGGCATCCGGACGGGGCGCACGATCGGCGTATACAACATCTCCACGCTCGCGTCATTCCGAAAGCGAGGCTATGGCGCGGCCATGACCGCGCGCGTTGCCGCCGACGGCGTCTCAGCCGGCTGCGACGTCGCGATCCTCCAGGCGAGCGACATGGGGCGCTCGGTCTACGATCGGATGGGCTACCGGACCGTGGTCGAGTACGTAGGGTACGTGGAGCCCGAAGAGGCGGTCCAGGACCGCTCCCCGTCGGGACCAGGTCAACCCAGCGGCTAGTTGCCGACGACGTCCCGGACCAGGACCACGCTCGTTCGACCGGGGCGGTCACCGTTCAGGAGGAGGACCTTGTTGATCGCCGTGTGGATCCGGTAGGCCTCCACCAGGCGCGCATCCTCGAGCGGGAGCACGTACTCCTCGATCCTGCGAAAGGCGGCGTCGAGGTCCCCCACGATCTTCTGGGTTCCAACGGCCAGGATGACCCTGCCGGCCCCGCTCGCGATGGGACCGATCTGGCTCCCCCCGAAGGAGGCGAACACGAGGCGCCCGTCCTCGGTGACGGCGTTGGCGCTGTTGAGCCAGAAGTCCGGCGACGCGCCAAGCTTTCGAATCTCCCGACCCTGCGTGGCCCGATCCATCGAGCGCAGCCTGGGCCGGAGCGCGTCATAGCGGCCGGAACCCTCGATCTCGGCCCTGACGCCCAGCTCGTCGAGCGTCACGGATGCCCCGCTGCCGACCTCGGCCCCTTCGGGAACCATCCCGATGATGAGGTCCCGGGCCTCGTCGCGACCGTCGACGACGTGGACGTCGAAGCCCCTGGCCCGCATGGCAGCGGCGGTGCGCTCGACCGTCTCGTCGCTCGCGAGAGATGTGAACGCGATCTCGGGCGCGTGCACGGGGGTCGGCTCGGCGATGGCTGTCATGTCCGTCGGTCTCCTCGGGCGGCAAAAGGCCCGGTCGGGTATGTGCTTGCGTGCGCAATCATTTAGCCACATCCGGGCGAGACCGTCAAACGACGGCGATCACGGAGTGTGGGCTCGTCCACGGACGCGCGGCCGGCCCAACGCCTGGTCGGCAGGCGGAGGCTGGTACGCTCGCTCGATGCACGACGGCCCCGCTTCCCCCCGCGGTGCACGATGGACGCGGGGCCTCCTGGCGCTCGGGGCGATCGGCCCCGTGGTGTTCTGGGCGCTCGGCGGCGTCGTGGCCGCGACGTGGCCGGGCTACGACCCGATCGCCGATTCGATCAGCTCGATGGTGCACGCCCCGCTCGGGGGCCTCCAGGTGCTTGCCTTCGTCATCGGGGGCCCCTTGACGCTCGCCTGGGCGGTGGGAGCCGGACGGGTGATCGGGGGCACGCCCCGGGACCGAACGGTCGTCCGCGCAGTGTTCGCCGTCCAGGCGGCGATCTCCGTCGCGTTCGCGCTGTTCCCGACCGATGCCGCTGGCGTTCCGACGACGCTCGTGGGCGAGCTGCACCTCGCCACGTTCTACGCGTACGCGATCGCCATGCCCGGATCGCTCATCCTGGTGGGCCGGGCCTTCGCCCGCGACCCGGCGTGGCGGCCCGCGTCGCGCCCCACTGCCGCGGCTGCCGCGCTGGTCGTGGTGGCAACGCTCCTTGTCCCGCTCACGATCGCCGGGCCGCTCGAACCGTGGCTCGGGCTGCTGGAGCGGATCTATGTGGCGATTCCCGGCGCGTGGCAGGTCGCGGTCGCGCTCCGCGCCCTCAGGCTGGATGCCCCGCGCGACGAGACCGGGACGCCGGCGGCCTGAGAAGGGGCTCTCGCCGGCGGGGCCGTACACTGCCCGCCTGGAGGTGACCGTGGATCTTCTCGCCATCACGCTGCTGGGCTTCAAGTTCAGCGGGACGCTCGCGCTCTGGGTCGCGATCGTCGTCGTCGTTGTCGTCGGCCTGGTGTGGTTCGCATCGACGCGGCGGCGTCGGCGCTGACTGAGGAACCGCGCCCCCGAAGGTGGGGCCGGCGCGTGCGGCGCGCGGTCGCGATCGGCCTGGGCGTCATCGTGGCGGGCGTCGCGCTGCTCTGGGTCGCGACGCCATCGGTCGACGACCTCGGCACGCGCGTCGCACAGCTGGCGTCTCTCCGCCAATCGTCGGTGTTGCAGCCCGGCGAGTTCCCGCCCCTGCTGGCCGAGGCGCTGGTCGCCACCGAGGACGAGCGCTTCTTCCAGCACCACGGGATCGACGTCGAGGGGCTGGCGCGCGCCACGCTGTACGACATCAGCAACATGTGCGCCTGCCAGGGCGGCTCGACGATCACCCAGCAGCTGGTCAAGGACGTCTACCTGGGCGGCTCGGACGGGGGCATCGACAAGCTCGCGGACATGGCCCTCGCGCTCAAGGTCGAGCTGCGCTTCACGAAGCAGCAGATCCTCGCGGACTACCTGAGCATCATCCCGACCGGCTACGGCCGCTACGGGATGGCCAATGCCGCGTGCGCGGACTTCCACCGCCCGCTGGCAGATCTCGACGTGGGGCAGCTCGCCCTCCTGGCCGGGTTGCCCCAGGCGCCGTCGGCCTATGATCCCCTGCTCCATCCGGGAGAGGCGATCGCCCGCCGACAGGCGGTCCTTGCCGCGATGGTGTCCGAGGGCTACATCACCCCGTCGCAGGCCGCGGCGGCAACGACCGAGGCGCCGACGCTGCCCATGGAGCCGGGTGGCTGCTAGGCCCGCTCGCCCCACGGTGGGATGCCACGCGAGGAAGGCCGTCGCGGGCGCTGGGGTGCCGTCACCGGCGCGCCTCTTCGTCGGACGGCCGGGCATCCGCGGGGTTGGAGATGACCTGCTCGAGGAGCTCCGCCAGCAGCACCTGCGCGCCAGGCTCGAGCGACAGCAGCTGCGCGGCGACCCGGCTGCGCCGGATGAGCTGCGTGTCCTCGACCGCCTCGCGTCCCGCCCGGGTCAGGGTCACGAGGGTGACCCGCCGGTCGGTCGCGGAGGGACGCCGGTCCACGAGGCCGGCACGCTCGAGGCGATCGACGAGGTTCGTGACGGTGGAACGCGGGACGCCGATCTCCGCGCCGAATCCGCTGATCGGGACTTCTCCCTGTCGCGCCAGGACGCGGACGGCGTGCAGGTCGCCGAGCGAGATGCCGTGCCGCGCCGCGAGCTCGCGCTGGAGGGGCTCCGCCAGCGCGACGGCACGCAGGTACGCGCGCAGGACGCGGCGCCCTCTCGGATCCAGGACCAAGTCGCTACACTCCCGTCATCCGGATACTCCGGTCATCGGGAGTATCCTAGCGCGGGGCGGCGGGCGCAGGGCAGCCGCCCGACGGGAGACTGAAGTGCCGGTCATCACGATCGCGCGCGAGTTCGGGGCAGGCGGCTCGCGAGTCGCGGCGATGCTCGCGCAGCGGCTCGGGGCCGAGGTGATCGACCGACAGCTCGTGGCCGAGGTGGCCCGCCGGCTGAGCCTCACCACGGACGAGGTGATCGCCGAAGAGGAGCGCCCGAGGAGCGTGGTCGATCGGCTCATCCGGACGTTTGCCTGGATCAGCGAGGCGTCCAGTCCCGGCTGGAGTCCCCCGTACGGCGATCCCATTCCCGACCCCCAGCGGGCGATCCGGCTGCTGACCGAGGAGGTGATCCAGGAGAGCGCCCGGCGGGGGAACGCGATCATCGTCGGCCGCGGCGGCGCGTTCCTTCTCGCCGATTGGCCGGGCGTGCTCCACGTCTTCCTGCGCTCGGCGGAGCCGGTCCGGACGCGCGAGGTCATGGCTCGACTCGCGGTGACCGAGGAGGAGGCACGTCGCCGCCTGCACCAGACCGACGCGGATCGGGCCGCGTACGCGCGCCAGGAGTACGCGACGGACTGGCGCGATCCGCGGCACTACGACCTCGTTCTCGACACGGGGCGCCTGGGGTACCAGCGTGCCGCCGAGACGATCCTCGCAGCGCTGGGCTCCTAGGCGGCCGCGGGTGGCAATCCCCGGTCGCGCGAGCACCGGCAGCCGGCCGGAGACTGGCGGCGGGGAGGCACGCCGCGCGGCCGTCGACGGCACGAGCCGACCTGCGCGCGGACCGGCCGGGTCCGGGCACGACGGCCCGCCCCGCCCTCGTTTCGCGTACAAGTGGGTCGCCCTGTCGGTGACCACGCTCGGCGCTGCCATGGCAGCGATCGACTCCTCGATCGTCGTGCTCGGGCTCCCCACGATCATGACCGATCTGCGCTCCGATCTCGTCACCATGGTCTGGGTGCTCATGAGCTACATCCTCATGAGCACGATCTTCCTGATGCTGTTCGGGCGCCTCGCGGACATGTTCGGGCGGGTCCGCATGTACAACCTTGGGTTCGGGGTGTTCACGGTCGGGTCGCTCCTCTGCGCGCTTGCCGGGAGCGGACCCCAGCTGGTGCTGTTCCGCCTGGTCCAGGGCGTCGGCGGGGCGATGCTGATGGCCAACGGCATGGCGATCATCACCGAGGCCTTCCCGCGCGGCGAGCGCGGTCGGGCCATGGGCATCAACTCGATCACGTGGGCGGTCGGGAGCATCGTGGGGCCGGTGGCGGGCGGCCTGATCCTGGCCGTCCTGTCGTGGCGCTGGATCTTCCTGGTCAACGTGCCCGTCGGCATCCTGGGAACGGCCTGGGGATACGTGGCGCTGCACGAGATCGGCCAGCCGAGGCGGGGCGAACGCTTCGACATCCGGGGCATGGCACTCTTCTCGGGCGGAATCTCGTGTCTTCTCGTCGCCCTCAGCCAGGGGATCTCGTGGGGCTGGCTTTCACCCGGGATCCTCGCTCTCGGCGCGGGGTTCGTGGTGCTCGAAGGCTTGTTCGTGCTGTCCGAGCGCGCCCCCGGGGCGCACTTCATCGAGCCGGCGCTGTTCCGCTCGCGCATCTTCGCCTTCAGCACCGCTGCCGCCACCCTGCAGAGCCTCAGCATGTTCGCCGTCAACTTCCTGCTTGTCTTCTACCTGCAGGGCGTGAAGGGTGTTTCGCCATTCCAGGCGGCGCTGATGATCCTGCCGCTGTCACTGGTGCAGTCCGTCGTGGGGCCCATCGGCGGGACGCTCTCGGACCGGGTCGGGGCGCGCGTCCCGGCGACCGCGGGCCTGCTGCTCCAGGCAATCGCCTGCGTGATCCTTGCCCAGCTTGCCGCGGACTCGCCGTACCCCGTGCTGCTCGGCGGGCTCCTGGTGCTGGGTCTGGGTGGCGGCCTCTTCTGGTCACCCAATACGAGCGCCGTGATGAGTGCAGCACCTCTCGAGCGCCTGGGCGTTGCGAGCGCCACGTTGGCGACGTTCCGCCAGACCGGGATGGTGACGAGCTTCGCACTCGCCCTCGCCGTGGCGGCCGCGGCCATCCCCGGCCGGCTGGTCGGCGAGATCTTCCTGGGGACGTCAGTCCAGCTTGGCGCACCGGTCATGAGCGCGTTCACGGTGGGCATGGCGCACGCGCTGGTCGTCTCGGCGCTCATCGTCGTGGTGGCCAGCTCGATGACGTTCATCGCGGGAGACACCGCGCGCACCCGGCAAGCGCACGCCCAGGCGGCCTGACACGTCGCAGCGTCCCAGAGCACGGCGCGGTTGGGCGCCGGCTACTCCCAGCGGAACGACCGTGCCGCGATCGCGAGGCAGACGACCAGCCAGCCGGTGAGGATCGCGAGGTCCACGCCGAGCGGCGCCACCTGGGTCCCGTTCACCATGACCTGCCGCAGGGCGTCGCCGAGGTAGGTGAGGGGCAGGAAGCGCGCGACGGTCTGGAGGAAGCCGGGCAGGAAGTCGAACGAGAAGAAGATCCCCGACAGGAACATCATCGGCAGCTGGACGATCTGCACGACCCCGGTCGCCTGCTCCTCGGTCTTGAGGAACGAGGCCAGCATGAAGCCGATCGCGAGGAAGGACGCCGCACCCAGGAGGACGATCCCCGCCGACGCCAGGAGGTTGCCGACGATCTGGACATTGAAGAAGACGAACCCGATCCCGAGGATCAGCACCGCGTCCACGATGGCAACCATCAGGCGCAGCAGGACGTTGCTGCCGATGAGCTTCCAGCGGGCGAGAGGCGTGGCACCAATCCGTTTGAGGATGCCTTTCTCGCGCTGTTGGACCAGGGGGATCGCGGCGAAGATGCCGAGCTGCATGAGGGCCATCGCGAGGATGCTCGGGACGAGATAGGCAACCGAGCTGATGTTCGTCGACTGCAACGTCAGCGGGCTCACGGTCAGGATGGCCGAGCCGCCCTGGGCTTCGAGGTTGAAGGCGTTTGCGACCTGGGCGACGGCGCCCTCCACGACCTGCGTTGTCTGGTTCTGCGACGGATCCCCGTAGACCTGCATCGCGCTCGAGGCCTTGGTGCCGGCCCTGGCCTGGACCAGCGCATCCTGGAGGCCCTTCGGAATGACGATGACGGCCGACACGTCGCCGTGCTGCATCGCCGCCTTCTCGGCATCGAGCGAACCGTCGTGGAGCGTGAGCAGCGAGACGCTCGCGAAGGCCTGGCGAAGACCCGCGGAGGCCGCCGTCCCGTCCTGGTCGACGAAGCCGACCGAGATCTTCGCGTCGCCGCTCCCCCCGAAGATCCAGCCGAAGAGGAAGACGAACATGATCGGGAAGAAGATGGTCCAGAAGAGGGCCGCCCGGTCGCGCATGAGACTCTTGACGTTGGCGACCGTGAGGCGGAGCAGGGTTGACATCGTCGGCCTAGTCCCGCAGCGCTCGGCCGGTCAGGTCGAGGAAGACGTCCTCCAGCGTCGCCTGGCGGATTCCCAGGTTGTGAGGCTCCACGCTCAGCCCGTCGGCCGTGGCCAGGAGCGCCGCGATCGTGCCGGGAACGTCATTCGAGTAGAGGACCGTCTGGCCGTCCTCCTGCGCCGTCCGCGTCACGCCGCCGAGCGTGGTGAGCTGACCTGTCGGCAGCTTCGGGTTCGAGTCGAAGAACACCGCCCGCTCCCTGAAGCGCCGTCCGATCAGCTCGGGCACGGCGCCCATCTCCAGGATGTGGCCGTGGTCCATGATCGCCACCCGGTTGCACAGCTCGGTGGCCTCTTCCATGTAATGCGTGGTCAGCATCACCGACTTGCCCCGCTCCTGGAGGCCCTTGATCAAGTCCCAGAGCGAGCGCCGAGCCTGCGGGTCCAGGCCCGTTGTCGGCTCGTCGAGGAAGACCAGCTCGGGATCGTTGACGAGCGCCAGGGCGATGGACAGGCGCTGCTGCTGCCCGCCAGACAGGTTCATCGACCAGGCCTTGGCCCGGTCCCCGAGATCCACCGCATCGATCAGCTGCTTCGTCGGCATGTGATGGCTGAAGAAGCTGCCGAAGAGGTCCAGGAGCTCGGTCACGGTGAGCCGTGGATAGAGCGACACGCTCTGCAGCTGGACGCCGATTCGCTGCTTGATCGACTGCGGGTGCCGGCGGACGTCCAGGCCGAGGACCTCGACAGTGCCGGAGTCCGGCGGACGCAGGCCCTCCAGGACCTCGATCGTGGTGGTCTTGCCCGCCCCGTTGGGGCCGAGCATCCCGAAGACCTCGCCCCGCGCGACCTCGAACGTGACCCCGTCGACGGCCTTGACGTCCCCGTAGTGCTTCTTCAGGTCGGCAACCCGGATGACGGGCTCGCCACTCTGCGTCATCTCACTCCCCGGTCATGACCAGCCGATCCTCACGGCGCCCTGCGGAGATCATCCACCATGCGCATGATCGCCGTTCGGCCGCCGGAACGACAAAGGGTTCGCGACCCGGCCGCGCCCGGCGCCGCGGGTCCGGTCAGCCCGCGATCGCGTGGTCCACGACGAAGGCGAGGACCGCCAGCGATCCGAGCACCGCGAAGACGCCGGCAACCAGAGCCGGGCGGCGCAGCAGCCTGCCCGAGACCGCAAAGAAGGTGCCCACGTCGGTCCGCAGCTCTCCGTCGTCAGCCAATCGCCGCCAAACGGCGACCAGACCAAGGACGAGCGCGAGGAGCGGGCCGAGCACGAGCACGGCCGGACCGGCGTTGATCGAGACGAACCAGTTGAAGATCGCGTCCGCCGCGCGCGCGGGCTGGTACTGCACGGGCTGCATCAGGCGGACCGCCGCGGATGCCAGCAGGACGAGCGCGGGGAGCACGAGCAGCGTCGCAGCGAATGCGGCGGCTGTCTCCATGCGGCGAGGCGCCATGGCACGTTCCTCCAGGGTGCGTTCCGGGTACGGGTCCAGGCGCGCGGTGAACGCGCCGGCGACGACGTCGAGGACCAGGCGAGCCGACACTGGCTCCTCTTCGAGGAGCGCTCGGAACTCGTCCTCGTACCGTCGCCTCCAGCGCGACGGGTAGAGCCGGACCAGGAGCGAGGGGCGCATGTCGAGATCAGGCGACGGCGAGGCGGCGCAACCCCGCCTCGGCGAGCTGTTGGATCGACGCCAGCCGCTCTCCGAGCACCTCGCGCCCGAGACCGGTCAGCTGGTACGGCCGCCGGCGATCGTCACCAGGCAACGCCTCGATGAGCGCGCGGGACTCGAGTCGCGCCAGGGCCCCGTACAGGGTCCCCGGCCCCAGGCGGGTGCCGGCCAGCCGGGCGATGTCCTCGATCATCGCGTACCCGTGCTTCGGTCCTCCGGCAAGGCTCGTCAGGATCAGCAATCCCGGATCGGGCGGCTGGCCCTGCGGGCTGGAATGACGCGGCATCTGGGGCCTCCGTGTGTCCGACGGCAGTATCGTAGTGCGTACTAGATCGTAGCACAGAGTACAACCCGCAGGAGCGCGTGGCCCAGGATCCCTCGGGTCAGTCCAGCTCGACGCTCGAGAGGGTCCGCAGGCCGTGCTCGGCGATGGCGCGATTCACCGACTCGGGGACGGGCTGGTAGCCGGGGGAGAACGCGGCAGGATCCCGGCTGAGGATCCGCATGGCATGCGCCTGGAGGGCGAAGCCGAGATCCATGATCTCGATCTGGTGGCCGGTCCCGGCGGTCAGGTTGAGCATCTCGCCGCGGGCGAGCAGGTGGACGCGGCGGCCGTTCGGCAGGTCGAACTCCTCCACGTGCGTGTTCACGGGGCGCGATCCGGTCGCCATCGCCCGAAGAGCACCGACGTCGATCTCGGTCGCGAAGTGGCCCATGTTTCCGAGCATCGCCCCGTCCTTCAGGCGCAGGAGCTGCTCGCGCTTCACGACCCCCGGGCAGCCGGTGACGGTGATGACGGTGTCGGCACGCTCGGCGGCACGGTCGATCGTCGTGACGTGCATGCCCTCGAACGCTGCCTCGAGGGCACGAACGGGGTCGATCTCGACGACGATGACGATCGCACCCAGGGCGCGCAGCGTCCGCGCGAGACTGCGGCCGCACCAGCCGAATCCCACCACGGCGAACGTCTTCCCCGCGATGAGCGAGTTCGTGGCACGCATGAAGCCGTCGACCGCAGCGGGCCCGATGCCGCGCTCGCTCTCGAAGCCGAGCTTGATCGGGCTGTCGTTGATGACGATGACCGGGTACCTCACGCGCCCGGCGAGCTCGCCGACCAGGCGATTGCGGCCGGACGTCGTCTCCTCGGTGGCGGCCACCACGCGCGAGGCGGGATTCTCGAGGCTTTCCGCGATCAGGTCGGCGCCGTTGTCCAGGAGCAGGTCGGGGTCGGAGCGGAGCACGCGCGCGATGTGCTCGTGATGTGCGGGCATGTCGTCGGCCTTGAGCGAGTAGATGCGCACCCCGCTTCGCGCCGCCATGGCCGCGGCGACGCCGTCGTCGGTCGTCGCGGGACTCCCCGTCCAGGCGACCTCTGCGCCGCCGGCGACAAGCGTCTCCACGAGCACCGCGGTCTTCGCCTCGACATGGAGGCACATGCCGATGCGCCGACCGGCAAGCGGGTGCTCACGCTCGAACTCGGCGCGCAGGCGTCCGAGCACCGGCATGTGCGAGCGCGCCCAGGCGATGCGCGCGTCGCCCTGGGCAGCGAGCGACGGATCGGCGACGACGCTCGCTTCGAGACGAGAGAGCGGGATCGGAGAGGGCGGTTCCGCGGCAGCCATTGCGCCGCGAGTATACGGACGCGGTACTGCCCCGAGAGGGCCCTTGACGTGTGGCCGGAGCGTGGCACTCTGGGCGGAGGCCGATCGTGCCCCTGCTGCGCCCGGCCCTGAGGAAGGGTGACCGATGCACCTGCCGAACCCCCGCCGTGCCGGCGCCCGGCTCGCCGCCGCAATCGTCGTCGCGAGCCTGCTCGCCGCGTGCGGGGCGAGCGCGACGCCCAGCCCGACGCCAACCCCGACGCCACCTCCTGATCCGTCCGCGCTGCTCACCGGGAGCCTGGCAGCGACCTCGAAGCTGTCCGGGCCGCTGGACATCACACTGACCCTGGACGGGCAGCTCGCCCAGTCGGGCAGCCCGACGATGGACATCTCCGGATCGAGCCTGGCCGCGACAATCGACCCCGAGGGCAAGCAGGGCGAGGTCACGCTCGACCTCAGGGGCGTGCAGGCCACGTCCGACATCAAGGCGGACGTCCGGGTGGTGGGCGGGACTGCCTACCTCCAGGCGAGCCCGCTCGGCGCCACCTGGTACTCGCTGCCTCTGTCAGCTGCAGAGGGCCTGGTTCCATCCACCGCGCCGGTGCCCTCGGCCGCGCCGTCGTTCGACCCATCGGCCATGCTGGCGCCGTTCCTCAAGGATCCCGGCGTGAGGATCACGTCGGCGGGTGTCCAGCAGCTGGACGGGCGCGACCAGGACGTGGTGACCGTGACCCTCGCGGGGTCGAGCGTCGCCGGGTGGCTCACCCAGGCCGAGTCGATGGCCGGCACCAGTGGCGTGCCCCTGCCCTCAGTGGCGCCCTCCATGCCTGACATCCCGGTGACGTTCTGGATCGACCGCGAGTCGAGCCAGCTCTCGAAGGTGAGCACGACCATCACGGACAGCGGCAGCACGCTGACCGTGGCGCTCACGATCAAGGCCCACAGCGGGACCGTCTCGATCCAGGCCCCTCCTGCCGGCGAGACGCAGGACGCCTCCCAGCTCCTCCAGATGCTCATGGGCTCGGGCGGCGCCAACCCGTTCGGCAACCTCTTCGCCTCACCGGCGCCCTGAGGGGACGGCGGAAGGCCCCTGGACCCGGGTTTCGAGCCCGCCCCGACTCAGCTCTCGAGATCCGAGCTGGTCGCGTCGATGACGTCCTCCATGAGGGCGTTGCTCAAGGGTGCGGCGAGGGCGTCGTCTCGACGAGGTCCCGTGTCAGTAGCCGTAGCCCCCGCTCGCAGAGGGGGCAGGAGTCGCCCCGGGCGCAGATGCGCCCGGGGAGGCCGCGCCGGCGCTTGCGGCGACCGGGGCCACGAACCAGACGCCCCCCACGCCCTGGCCCGTCGTGTCACCCGGCTTCGTGTCCGTCGCGTAGTAGTAGAGCGCATGGCCGTCGGACGAGACCTGGAGCGTCCCGTCGGACCGGGTGAACGTCGCGAGCGTGCCGGTCACCCCCGGCCCGGCGACCGGCTGCGCGCCGGCGGCGACGGTGAGCGGTGGCCACGCCGTTGCGCAGCCCCCAGTGCAGGATGAGCCACCGGCCGGGTCCGACGTCCGGATGTACAGGGTCATCCCGCCGGCGCCGGTCAGGTAGGCACCCAGAGTCGCGGAGCTGCCCGTCCCGATCGTGGCCGGCGCACCGGCTGAGGACGCGGCAGGCGAGCCGCTCGCGGCCGGAGCGGCCGCGGTGACGGGCGCCGGCGTTGCCGCCGGCGTCGCGGCCGACGCGCAGCCGCCCAGGAGGAAGCCTCCGGCAAGGACGAGACCGGGAACGGAGATACGGGGGAGGCGCATCGCACAACCTCTCGAATCGAACCCGAGGGAGCCGGGTCCACGAAGAGCCTACGCCAGGATCCGCAGACTGGATCTCTACAGCGCCCGCGGTCCGAGCGTGCTGCGCGAGCTGGGAGTTGGCGCGGGAGCTTTCGTCCACCCGAGAAGCTCGGGCAGGCCGACAAAGCGGAAGCCGAGGTCCTGGTAGAGCGAGATGACGATGGGGAGGATCAGCGGGGTGAGCGCCGGACCGCCGTGAGTCAGGAGCACGGAACCGTTCGTGCCCCGCATGGCAGCCTTGACGAGCTGCGCCGGCGTGGCCCGGATCGACGTGTCCGCGGCGCTCGTGTCCCACAGGAGAACCGTGGGGAAGCCGGCCGCCCGCGCCACCTCCAGGACTCCCGCGTCATAGGCCCCATAGGGCGGGCGGAAGACCGGCAGCATCGGCAGCCCCGTCATCCCCTCGAGGATCGAGCGGGCATCGCTGATCTCGGCGGCCTGCGCCTGGGGGCTGAGCGTGGTCATGAACGGGTGGGTCCGGGTGTGATTCGCGCATTGATAGCCGGCCGCCGTGATGGCGCGCCAGAGCCCGGGATCCGACCGGGTTGCGGCCGCGTACGGGAAGAAGGTGGCGGGCACGGAACCGCGTTGCAGCGTGTCGAAGATCGCGCCCACCCGGGCAGGGGACCAGTCGTCGTCGATGGTGAGCGCGATGACCCGCGCGTCTCGAGAGCCGTGGAAGACCGGGTCGAGGGTGGCGGCGAGGGCGGAAGGCGCCGTCGCCCCCACGAGGGCTGCCTGCCCCGCCAACGCGAGAAACGCCCGACGCGACATTCCACCCATCTGCCGATGACGTCCTCCGCTGGGAACCACGATTCGAGGATGCCATCGTATCCCCCGGAGCCGCCGGGCGGGTCCCTGCGATGACCCGGGATGGCTGCCTCTCGGGGGCTCAGGGCGCGGTTCCGTCAGCCGCGTGGTCCCGCGCTTCGCCGACCGTGTCGAGGATCGCCTCCGCCTCGATCTCCACCCTCCAGCGCGGGTCGAGCAGGCCGGCGACGACGATCATCGTGCTTGCCGGACGGATCTCGCCGAAGACCTCCCCGTGAACGCGCCCGATCGCCTCCCAGTCGGCTCGGTCGACGAGGTACGTGCGCGTCCTGACGACGTCGGTGGGACGCGCTCCCAGCTCTGACAGGGCAGCCAGGATGATCGCGAGGCATCGGCGCGCCTGGTTCTCCGGGTCCGGATCGCACGATCCATCCGGCCAGACGGGGGCGGTGCCACTGACGAGGATCCGGGGTCCCACCCGGACGGCTCGGCTGAACCCGACTCGCGGCTCGAACGGCGATCCAGATGACACCCGGCGGCGCTCCATTGCCGTGAGCGTAGCAGGGAGCCGAGGGCGCCGGACCCACCCGGCTCCACGAATCGGATGAGCACGAGCTACCGTCAGGCGATCACGCCGACCGCGATCCAGGGCCGCATGAATGCGACGATGCGCTTCCTCGTGTGGGGGACTATCCCGATGGGCGCGGTCCTTGGTGGCCTCGCGGCGACCTGGGTTGGCGTCCACGACGCGATCTGGATAGGCGCGTTCGGCTCGTGCCTGCCGTTCCTCTTCGTGCTCCTCTCACCGGTGCGGTCGCTGCGCACGATGCCGGAGCCGGCCGCGGGGGGTGACTCATCAGCCGGGGCTGCGGGCTGAAGCAGGCGGCCGGCCCGGCGGTGAATGGCCCTGGGAATGAGTCGCGCGGCTCCGGGGAGCGTGGCTGCTAGGCGGCCGCCAGGAACATCCCGCGATCTGGCAGCTCGATTGGGTGGCGGTCGTGGAAGCGGGCCGAAAGGCGCAGCCGAACCCCGCGAAGGGACCGGAGCGAGGCGCACTCGATCCACAGGCCGTTGCCGTGGGCCTCGATCGACATTGGCTGACCGCAGCCGCCACAGAGGTTGTACTCGCGCCAGGCCATCTCGATTCGCTCGCGGGCGAGGTCCTCGTCGGTCGGCATCGTGAGGGTGTTCATCGCTTCTCCTGTTCCCGGTCAACCCGTTGCGATGGTGGTTCTGGATCGATCAAGAACAGTGCCACTGTACACGACATCTCTGGATCGGTCAAGATGGTCGGAGATGAACCAGCAGTCGAAGGCTCCGCGCCGCTTCACGCTCCGCGACCTGGCCGAGTCCCTGGGCGTCTCGAAGACGACGGTGTCGAACGCGTTCAGCCGCCCGGACCAGCTCTCCCCCGAGCTGCGCGAGCGGGTGCTCGAGGCTGCCCGAGCCGAGGGATACGCGGGCCCGAACCCGGTGGCCCGGATGCTCCGGACCGGGCGGGCCGGGGCCCTCGGCCTGATCCTGCCGGAGTCGTTGCCCTTCGCGCTCGACGATCCGACGACCAGCGAGCTCATCCGTGGCATTGCTGATGCGTGCGAGGAGCGGCGGCTGGGCCTCCTGGTGGTTCCCGGGGCGATCCGGGTGCGCGACCCCCGCGCCATCACCGACGTCGCGGTCGACGGGTTCATCGCCTACTCGCTGCCGTGGCATACCCCGGTGCTGGAGCAGGTGCTCGTCCGGGGCGTTCCTGTCGTCGTCGTGGATGAGCCGCGCCTGCCCGGAGTGGCGACGGTCAGCGTCGACGATCCGGGCGGGGCCCGGCTGGCGGCCCGCCACCTGGTTGACCTGGGCCACCGGCGGCTCGGCATCGTGACCCTGCCGTTCAAGCCCGACGGATACACCGGTCGCGGGGACGAGGCCCGGATCGCCGGCGCGACCTTCGACGTGGCGAGGCGCCGGCTCGCGGGCTACCGCGCCGCCCTGTCAGAGGCAGGGGTGGAGAGCGGCGCGGTGTCGGTCTACGAGTGCGCACACAGCGACGAAGAGCTCGGGCGGCAGGCCGGGCGCGACCTTCTCGAGCAGGCGGCGCCGGTGACAGCGATCCTCGCCATGAGCGACCGCCTGGCGCTGGGTGTGCTCGCAGCGGCGCGGGAGTTGCATGTTGACGTGCCGGGCGAGCTGTCGGTCGTGGGCTTCGACGACATCGCCGGGGCCGCCAGGAGCCAGCCGTCCCTCACGACGATCCGGCAGCCGCTCCGCTTGAAAGGCTATGCGGCCGCGCGTTTCCTGCTGGACGCCCCGGGAGCGACGCCCCGGGACCTCGGCGCGGGGACCGTCCCGGTCGGGGGCTACGAGCTCGACTTCCCGGTGGAGCTGGTGACTCGGCGGTCCACTGCCGCGGCGTCCCGCACGTGAGAGAGGAGATCGTGGGGGCCCAGGGGATCTACGCGGCGCAGGCGACCGGCACGACCATCCTGAGCGCCGTCGGGAGCCCGCACTGCACGTCCGGCGTCTGCCCCCAGTATCGAATCGCGTTCCACCTGACCATCACCGTCGACTGACGCTCCGAGGTTCGCCCGACGGTTCCCCCCTCCGAGGTGTCGGGCCGGATCTCCTCGGCGCTGCGCCCGATGGCGGCCGGTGCGTCATCATCGCCTGTGTCCGACGACGAGCGACGGGAGACGAGCGTGCTGCAGCTGTATCCGGCAATCGAACCGTACCGGGTCGGTCGCCTCAGGGTCTCCGACCGACATGAGCTCCATTTCGAGGAGAGTGGGCGGCCCGATGGGACGCCGGTGGTGTTCGTGCACGGCGGCCCGGGCGCGGGGACGTCAGCGGTCCAGCGGCGCTTCTTCGACCCGGCGAGCTACCGGATCGTCCTTTTCGACCAGCGGGGGTGTGGCCGCAGCACGCCGCACGCGAGCATCGAGGAGAACACCACCTGGGACCTGGTCGAGGACATGGAGCGCCTTCGCCAGCACCTCGGGATCGACCGCTGGGTCGTCTTTGGCGGCTCCTGGGGGAGCACCCTGGCGCTCGCCTACGCGGAGCGACACCCGGGGCGTGTTCGGGCCATCGTCCTGCGCGGCATCTTCCTCTTGCGACCGCACGAGATCCGCTGGTTCTACCAGGAGGGCGCCAGCTTCGTCTACCCGGATGCCTGGGAAGCGTATCTCGCCCCGATCCCGCCGGATGAGCGGGGCAACCTGGTGGCAGCCTATCACCGCCGCCTGACAGGGGACGACCCGGGGGTCCGTGCAGCCGCCGCTCGCGCGTGGAGCACCTGGGAAGGCTCTACGAGCCACCTGCTCCCGGACCCGGCCACGGCCAGCGAGTTTGCCGAGGACCGATTCGCCGAGGCGCTCGCCAGGATCGAGTGCCACTACTTCGTGAACGGCGGCTTTTTCGACCGGCCGGACCAGCTGCTCGACGAGGTTGACCGGGTCCGGCACGTCCCCGCGTTCATCGTCCAGGGCCGGTACGACATGCCCTGCCCCATGACGACGGCGTGGGACCTCCACCGGCGCTGGCCCGAGGCCCGTTTCGAGGTCGTTCCCGATGCCGGCCACTCCGCCCTGGAACCAGGGATCACCGATCGCCTGGTCGCTGCGACGGACGCGGTTCGAGGGATCTGACCGGCCGCGACGGCCGATCCGAGGCCACGGCCCCGGTCGATGGCGCCGCTGCTACGATCGGCGGCGTTGGGGCGCACGCAGACCGGGAGCCGCATGGACGTCGCCAGACCGACCATCCCGCCCGAGGAATACCCGCGTCGATGGCGACGCGTCCAGTCGCTGATGCAGGCGGAAGGCATCGACCTCCTCGTCGCCTACGGCAACGACCGCGCCGTGTTTGGCCCCGCGCACGTTCGCTGGCTGGCCGACATCCCGGTCCACTTCGAGCCGATGGCCGTCCTCGTGCCGCTGGCCGGCGATCCGGTGGTGGTCTGTGGACCCGAGAGCGACCAGTACGCGCTGCGGGTGGGTCAGGTCCGGGACGTGCGCGTGCTCCGCGAGTTCACGCACCCCGACGAGGATTACCCGTTCAGCCACATCGAGACCCTGTCGGACATCGTCGCCGGTCTGACTGGCCCCTCGCGGCCGGTCCGCAGGCTCGGCATCGCCGGGAGGGGCCTTCTCGACGTCGCCACGTCGGCTGGCCTCGTGGCGGCGCTGCCGGGCGCGACGTGGGTCGATGTCGAGCGCGCGATGTGCGGCCTGCGAGCCCGCAAGTCCGCCGCCGAGATCGCCGTGATCCGCCGCGCATACCGGCTCGCGGCGGCCGGGATCGAGGCAGCCGTCGCGGCGATCCACCCTGGCGTGACCGAGAGCGCCGTCGCGGCCGAGGCGGAGGCGGCGATGCGCCGGGCCGGCGCCGAGGGGACGGGGATCGACACGATCGTTGCGTCGGGACCGAACGCCCGGCCGATCCTCGGGCGGGCCACGTTCCGCCAGGTCGAGCGCGATGACCTGGTGGTGCTGACGATGGCCCCGCGGTACCAGGGCTACCACGGCGCGATCGGGCGGCCCGTGTTCGTGGGAAAGCCAGGCCGCGAGGCGCGGGCGGCATTCGATGCTGCACGGCGGGCCCAGGACGCCTGCAGCGCCCTGATTCGGCCGGGAATCGAGGGCCGCGAGGTCGAGGCAGCCGGGCGTCGGGTCATGGAGGCAGCAGGTCTCGGGCCGAACTTCCTCTACTCGGGCATCCACAGCGTGGGCCTCATCGAGTTCGAGCCGCCGATCTTCGGCCCCAGCAGCACGGGCACGCTCGAGGAGGGCATGGTGCTCTCGGTGGACATCCCGGTCTTCAACGCACCCTGGGGCGGGCTGCGGGTGGAGGACGGCTTCCTCGTGACCGCGACCGGCGCCGAACGACTCGACGACACACCCTACCTGCTCACCGCGTAGCCGCCTGCGGGCGGTTCGCGACGGGCGCTGCCCGGCGAGGCGCTAGCTGAATGCGGCGCCCGCCTCGAGGAACGTGGTCGCCGCCAGGAGCGCGTAGATGGCGATCAGGCCGACCAGCGCCCAGCGAAGGATCCGGATCCCTTCGAAGCCCAGCTCGTCCCGGTGGTAGCTGCGCACCGCCCCCGCGTAGAGGGTGCCGAAGATCGCGAGCATCACGCCCGCGAAGGCGAACACGGCCAGCAGCGCTGCGAGGTTCACGTTCATCCGCTCCCCCTCTCCCTCGAGGACGTCAGTACACCGCAAGGTGGGCCATGATCAGGATGATCAGGACCTGCAGGAGCGCCTGGACTCCCGCGAGACGGATGTTCCGCATGTTGAGCCTGGCGATCAGCCCGGTGTCAGGCTGCCGTTTGGCGAGCTCGATGAAGATCCTGACGCCATTCGGCATGAAGATCCCGAACCCCTGGGCGGTCAGGATCAGCACGACGACACCGGCCGCGATGATCCAGGGCGAGCTCAGGTCGAACTTGGCCTCGGCCTGCGCCAGGTAGATGCCCGAGGTCACCGCCACGGCCGCCAGGGACGGCAGGATGAAGAACGTGGTGGGCGTGAGCCGCTTGGCCACCTCCACCCTGCCGGGGATGTCGAGCGAGCGCATGACCCTGGACATGACCAGGCCCATGAAGAGGTCGAACCCGGTCCAGGTCCCGCCGGTGATGACGTGGACGAAGGTGAGCAGGAGCAGGCTCCTGGTCGCGAGGCCGGCGATCAGGGCAAGCGGCGGAAGGACGCCGATCGCGAAGCTCCAGAGGAGCAGCCGGCCGGTGTACGGGGGGAGCGTCGAAGGTCCAGGTTGCATGCGGGCCTCCTGGTCGGGTCACGGGCGTGGCACGCGCACGGTGCCCGGGCCGGGCCACCGTCGCCTCCTCATCGGAGCGAAGCGTGCATGCCGTGCGGCCCAGCATAACCCTGCCGAATGGCACATCGTGGGGGCCGTTCGGCATGGATACAGGGGTACGCCATCCGTCCGTCCGGCCACCCGGCCCGGCGTCGGCTCGGAGCCGGGCTCGTGTGCCAGCACTGCCCGATCCGTATGGTTCATCCTGAGCGGGTCACACCGCCCGCCCAGCGTCTCCATGGTCACGGCCCGGGGCAGCATGTTCCTCGAGGCCGGAAGGAGAACCTCATGCCGCAGGCACAACGAGTCGTCGACATCCTCGCGGGCCGGACGGCGGTCGGCGCGCGTGCCACGGTCCACGGCTGGATCCGCACGCGCCGGGATTCGAAGGCCGGGCTCTCGTTCCTGCTCCTTCACGACGGGTCCTGCTTCGACGCCCTCCAGGTCGTGGCCCCGGCAACGCTCGGCAACTACGCCGATGAGGTCCTGCACCTGACGGCCGGCTGCGCCGTCACCGTCACCGGCACGGTCACCCTCTCGCAGGGCCAGGGGCAGGCCGTCGAGCTCCTCGCCGACTCGGTGGTCGTGGTGGGGTGGGTGGACGATCCGGAGAGCTACCCCATCTCGGCGAAGCGGCACACGTTCGAATATCTCCGCGAGGTCGCCCACCTGCGCGTGCGCACGAACACGTTCGGCGCGGTCGCGCGGGTCCGGCACTGTCTTGCCATGGCCATGCATCGCTACTTCGATGAGCACGGCTTCTACTGGGTGCACACGCCGATCCTGACCGCGAGCGATGCCGAGGGCGCCGGAGAGCTGTTCCGCGTCTCGACGCTCGACCTGGCCAACCTCCCGCGGACCCCGGACGGCGGGGTCGACTACTCGCAGGACTTCTTCGGCAAGCCCGCCTTCCTCACCGTCTCCGGCCAGCTCAACGTCGAGGCGTACTGCCTAGCGCTCACGAACGTCTACACGTTCGGGCCCACCTTCCGCGCGGAAAACTCGAACACCAGCCGCCATCTCTCCGAGTTCTGGATGGTCGAACCCGAGATCGCGTTCGCCGACATCACCGCCAACGCGGACCTGGCCGAGGACCTGCTTCGCTACAGCTTCCGCGCCGTCCTGGACCAGCGCGCCGACGACATGGCGTTCTTCGCCGACCGGATCGACAAGGAGGCCGTCAGCCGGCTCGAGGGCTTCGTGACGTCGAGCTTCGCGCGCATGGAGTACACGGAGGCGATCGAGGTCCTGCAGCGCTCCGGGCACTCGTTCGAGTTCCCCGTGGAGTGGGGCGTCGCCCTGCAGGCCGAGCACGAGCGATACCTCTGCGAGGAGTACGCGAAGCGGCCGGTTGTGGTCATCAACTACCCGAAGCAGATCAAGGCGTTCTACATGCGCCTGAACGATGACGAACGCACCGTGGCGGCGATGGACGTGCTGGCCCCCGGCATCGGCGAGATCGTCGGCGGCAGCCAGCGCGAGGAGCGCCTCGACGTTCTCGATGGACGACTTCGCGAGACTGGGCTCGATCCCGCGGCGTACTGGTGGTATCGCGATCTGCGTCGGTACGGCACCGTGCCGCACGCGGGGTTCGGGCTGGGGTTCGATCGGGCGGTGGCGTACGCCACGGGGATGGCGAACATCCGCGACGTCATTCCCTTCCCGCGCACCCCTGCCAGCGCGGACTTCTAGTCAGCCGGGTTGTCGCCTGGTCGGTCGCGCGCCACCCTCAGGGCAGGCCGAACTTCAGGCTCCCGATGATGGGCGCGGCGGCGGGCAGGAGGCCGTCCATGAGCGAGCCGTCGAACGCGTCGATGTCCACCACGACCGTTCCCGCACCGGGCACGTCGAGGACGCTGAGCTGGAGGCGTTCCGAACCGGCGACGACCCACCGGAAGCTGGTGTCGGTCGAGCCGACGAAGAGCGCCACCGTCGGAAGGCCGCTGGCGAACGGGCAGGAAGGCTTCCAGCCCGCGACAATCGCGATGTCGATCCGGAGGCCGGCGAGACCGCCGATCGTGACCGGGACCGGATCGCCCGCCACGAGCCCCGGGCGCGACCGGATCCAGTCCACGAGGTCCTTCGCCGTCGTCCCGACACCTGGTGCGGACGCGATCGGGCAGGTGGGGTCCTGCGATGCGGCCCTCGGCGACCGGAAGATCCGGATCCCGGTCGCGTCCGAGGTGACCGGTTCGAGAGCCAGGTAATCGGCGGCGTCGTCGGCGACCAGCCAGCCGGCAGGGAGCGTGTAGGTGATCGGCGGACGGAACGACGACGACGTGTAGGTGCCCGGGGCGACGGCCGCCCTCGGGATCGACGTCGGCGTCGGTGACGCGCCGCCGCCACACCCCGCCAGCATGGAGACGGCGACCAGCGCTCCCAGCCACGACCTGCGCGCCAACCCGGTAGCCTCATCCTCCAGCCCCGAACGGTCCGCACGCGCCACTCGCCGCCGACCGGCCGGGGTTCCAGTCTACCGGCCGCGCGGCTCGCCCCGGGCGGGGCTTCGCGCTCCCGGCGCCGTGTAGTCCCGGCCGAGGAACCGGGTTGACCTCGGATCGCACGAGCCGCCCGCGACCTCCGGCCTTGTCGTCGGGCGCGACGTGGTGGACGTCGTCACGGTGGCGAACGGGCGAGCCAGGTCCGGCTCGCCCCGCCGGGCTGCGCGATCCGGCTGAAGGCCACGAGCGGGCTGCCGTCAGCTCCGATCGCCAGCCCCGACAGGTCCCCGACCGCGGTGACGGCCGTCCACGCCAGCGAACCACCGGCTGGGCGGATCCCGAGGGTCACTGCCTCGCCGTACGACTCCTGGGCCGCGACGACGAGCCGCCCGGAGGGGTCGAACGCCGCGAACGGCACCGCGCTGCCGGCGACCCCGAAGAGTCGGCTCGTCATCCAGGCACCCGAGGCGTTCGTCGTCTCGTCGACCTCGGAGTAGCCGTTGCGGCGCTCGACCAGATGGATGGCTCCGCGGCCGTCGATCGCGATCGACGGATTGAGGAACGTCCGGTCCGTCGTCGGGACGATGGCCTGGCTCCAGCCACCCGCGGTCGAGCGCGCGAGCGCGATGCCTTCTCGCGGACCACCAAGGAGCGCGTAGGCGATGACCGGCCGCCCTTCGCGGTCGATCGCGATCGTCGCCGTCGACGCCGGGGCGCCGAGCACCGCGACGGTCGTCGGGGCAGACCAGGTTCCACCGCTCGAGCGGCGACGGTACAGCAGCTGCGTGCCCGAGGTCGTCGCCGACAGGTAGACGAGGTGCGCTCCTCCGCCCGGATCGAGGGCGATCGAGGGCCGGGATACGAACGCGGAGCTCGTGCTCGGCGCGACGGTCTCGGACTGCCACGATCCCGACGCGTCGTCGCCGTACACGATGCCGGCCGGCGTCTCGTATGCAAGGTGGAGATGGCCGGACGCGTCGATCGCCGGGCTGGCGTTCCAGCTCGGTCGTGGATCGTCCGTGGCGAGCTCGGTGACCGGCCACGCGTCGGGACCGGGCGGTGGCGCCCAGCCGGCGGTCGGAGAGGGCAGGCCGAACATCTGGGGGATCGTGACAAAGGAGAAGCCCCGGGCCCGGTAGCGGTCGATGATCGCCGGCAGGGCGAGCGGCGTGAGCGGCGACCCGCAATGCATCAGGACGATCGAGCCGTTCGTGCCCGCCGTCGCGTTCACGACCTCCGCCGAGACTCCCGGGACTCCCGATTGGTCCCTGGAGTCCACGTCCCAGCCGACCGCCAGCGGGTAGCCGGCACCGGCCGCGACCATGAGGACCCGGCTGTCGTAGCTGCCATAGGGCGGACGGAAGGCGTTGATCGACGGGACGCCGAGCGTCTCGTCGAGGATCCTCCGCTCGGAGTCGAGGTTGAGCGCGAGCTGTGGGGACGTGAGGGTCGTTGGATCGTGGTGGGTCGTCGTGTGGTTGCCGACCGGGAACCCGCTGGCCGCGACCCAGTGCCAGAAGCTCGGGTTCTCGCGGACGTACTGCCCGTTCGGGAAGAACGTCGCGGTCGCGTGCTCCGCGAGCAGCGTGTTGACGATCGAGATGCAGCCGGGGGTGTTGAAGCCGTCGTCGAACGTCAGCGCGACCGCCTCGACGGTGCGCGGCCCGTGCGTCACGAAGGTGGCGGGACGCTGGGTGCAGCCGGGTTGGCACGACGGCGTCGCGGCCGGGGTGGGCTCGGTGGTCGGCGACGGGGTGGGCGTGGGAAGGGCGGCAGGCGTTGAGACCGGGGTCGGCGACAGGGCCGGCGTGGCCGCGGGCGTCAGGGACGGCACCGCGGCTGGCGTTGGCGACGGCACGGGTGCGCCGCACGCGGCCAGCGTGACCACGAGAAGGCCGATCGCGAGGGCCGCTCTTCCATCCACCTGACCTGTTCCCCGCCGCTATGGACGCCCGGGTCGCGTCTGACGTCAGGGTATCCCCGCCGGCGCGGAACGCCCTCGGAGGCTCACGTGGGATGGGCCCGAGCGCTCGGGAACCGGCCGGAGTGTCGCGCACCTCCAGGTTCACGCCAGAGCGGTTCGAGTCGCCGTGATCGAGGGCCGCGCTTCGACGCCGGGCACGCACGCTTGAGGCACCGGCGTCGGAACGGTGCTGCCAGCGGGCGCCGGGGCGAGAGGACGGCCACCGATCACGGTGGGCGTGTCCAAGGCCGCGTCGGGGAGCGGCTTCGCGGGAGGCTCAGGCTCCCCGACCGGCGCCGCCCGGCTCAGCGGTGCTGATCACCTCGAGCGTGTTCCTGTCCTGCTGGTTCATCGGTCCTGTTCGTGGCGCTCCCGGTCCTGCCTGGCCTCGTTGGGGACAGGGAGCGCGCCCACCCTCATACTCGCCGCCTTCGCACCGGGGGACGTTCCGGCCATCAGGTTGGCGACACGTGCCCCGAAGGGGGGTGGCATGCCGAAGGTCGTCATCACGCACGCGGTCAAGGACGTCGAGACGTGGCTCGAGGGCAAGGCTGAGCGCGCAGGCAGTCATGACCTCGCCGACGCCTGAGCAGGCCGCCGCCGGGGAGCGGCACGGGGTCATCTCTCCGATCACGGTCCACATCGAGGAGTAGCCGGACCCCCGAAGGGCCGGGCGCCGCGAAGCCAGGGGGCCCTCGCGGCGCCGCCCAGTCTCCCGGCGAAGCCACTCTTCTCATGATTGAGGTGACGACGATGCTTTCCGAGTTCCTGGCGGTCACGACCCTGGTGGTGACGGACCTCGACCTGGCCAAGCGGTTCTACGAGGATCAGCTTGGCCTCACGCTCCTCGATGAGACCCCGGCAGGGTGCCGGTTCGGTGCCGGCAGGGGATCACAGCTCACGATCCGGCGCGGGCAGCCCGCTGCCGGCGGTCAGACGGTGGCGCACTTCGAAGTCGATGACATCGAGGCCGTCGTCCGCGATCTCACCTCGCGGGGGGTCACCTTCGAGGAGTACGAGACGCCGAAGACGGTCAACTTCATCGCCCAGTTCGGTCCGGCGCGAGGTGCCTGGTTCAAGGACCCGGCGGGCAACGTGCTCGGCCTGCGCGAAGGGCCGGTTCCAGCCGCCGGATAGCGCCGCGCACGGCTTCGCGGAACATGTCCCGCACCGGCTCGATCTGACTGTCGGCCATGGTCGGGGCGAGTGGACGTGAACCGCCACGTCCCGCACCGCGGATCGTGCTGCCCTGGACGTGTCGCCGGCGCGCTCCACGCCGTCGCGCACGCCGTCGAGCCGGAGAAGTAGCATCCGGAGGTGCGAGCCCTCAGCCTCGTCGAACCCGGCAGCCCTGATCTCGCCGGCCTTCGTGTCGGCGAGCAGCCCGTCCCGGACCCGGCCCCCGACGAGTTGCTCCTGAGGGTCGCCGCCTGCGGGGTCTGCCGGACGGACCTGCAGCTCGCGCAGGGGGACCTGGCGCCGCGCACGCTGCCCATCGTGCCGGGCCACCAGGCGGTGGGGCGGGTGGCGGCGGTCGGGCGGAGCGTGACCGACTGGAGCGTGGGCGAGCGGGCAGGGGTTGGCTGGCTGGCGGACGCCTGTGGACGCTGCGCGGCCTGCGCGTCCGGCCGCGAGAACATCTGCCCCGATGCCCGGTTCACGGGCTGGGACCGCGACGGCGGCTACGCCGAGTGGATGACAGTGAAGGCGGACTTCGCGCTGCGTCTGCCGGACGGTCAATCGGACCGTGCCGCGGCGCCCCTGCTGTGCGGCGGCGTGATCGGGTACCGGGCCCTCAAGATCGCCAACGTGCAGCCCGGCAGTCGCCTGGGTCTGTATGGCTTCGGGGCGTCGGCGCTGCTCACCCTCCAGGTCGCTCGATACTGGGGCTGCGACGTCTACGTCACGACCCGGAACCCGGTCGAGCGCGAACGGGCCATCCGCTTCGGTGCTGCCTGGGTCGGCGGCTACGACGACCCGCCGCCGGTCCCGCTTGACGCCGCCATCACCTTCGCGCCGGCCGGCAGCGTGGTCGTCGCCGCGCTCCGGGCCGTCGATCGCGGCGGGACCGTCGCGATCAACGCAATCCATCTCGACCGGATCCCGGACTTCCCGTACGAGCTCCTGTGGGGCGAGCGCGGGCTGCGAAGCGTGGCGAACTACACCCGCAAGGACGCCCGCGAGTTCCTCGATCTCGCGGCCCGCATCCCGATCGAGACCGAGGTCGATCCGTTCCCCCTGGCGGACGGTGTGGCGGCACTCCGCGCGCTCGCGGCCGGCGGCGTGGCCGGCGCGGCCGTCCTGCTCACGGAACGGTCCTGAGGAGCGCCCAGGGCGCTCACCGGATGGGCCCCGCGCAGGCGAGGCCATCACGCTCAAGCGGCCGTGCATGATCGCCTGGGACTGGACTTGCTTCGCCCGCTGGCGGACCACCGGACAGGAGGCGGCGTCCAGGGCCGCACCGGGTGGCGGTCAGGGCCGGACCGGCGAGTGTAGGGGCGCCTCCTTCGGCCTCCGACTCAACCTGGGCACGGGAGCAGGCCCGCCGATTGCTTCGCCTCCAGGATGCGCAGAGCCGCGTCGTCCATCCTGGCTGCCGCCTTCGGATCAGTCGCCGCGCGCGCCTGCAGGGCTGTGACCATCGCCACCGTCGCTGCGGTGGTCTTGGAGACGACCAGGTCGCCGCCCGCGAGGAGGAAGTCGAGCGCCCGCTGGCCCGGTGGCATCGCCGCGACCGCCGTTGTGGCACCCAGGTCGTCGGACATCACCACGCCCCGGAACCCGAGGCTGCCCCGCAGGAGACCGCCGATGACGAGGGGCGAGAAGGCAGCCAGGTGCCCGGGATCGATGCGCGTGTAGGTGGCGAGCGCGACCATGACGAACGGGACGCCGGCCGCGATCGCCGCCTGGAATGAGGCGAGGTATGGATCGTTCGGCGTGGTCGCGGCGTCGACCACGCCGGCCGCGACATCGGTGTTGCCGACGACGCGCCCGAGTCCCGGGAAGTGCTTGGCGGCCGTGGCCACGCCGGCCGCGGTCATACCCGCGACGAACGCGGCGGCGTGGCTCCCGGCGGTGAGCGGATCGTGGGCGTACTCACGCTCGAGGACACCGATCGGCGCGTTGGACGCGTCGGTGCCCGGCGGGACAACGTCGAAGACCGGGGCGAAGTCAAGATTCACGCCCGCGGCCCGGAGCTGCCGGCCCCAGGCGATGGCGTCGGCGGTCAGGGTGCCCAATGGCCGCGCGCCCTGGACCAGAGCGGAGGGGATCGTGGAGAACCCCGGGCCGGCGAGCGCCTGGATGAGCCCGCCCTCCTGGTTCGCCGCCACGAAGAAGCCCACATCGGCCGTCGAGGCTGGGCTCACCTGCGCCTGGACGGCGTCGGCGATGGTCCGGATCGCCGCCACGCCGATCGACGTCTGGGTCGTGAACCAGACGGAGCCGACGTGCTGGTCGCGGATGGCGCCGAGCTCGGCCGGGCCAAGCCGGTCGTCGGCCAGGCCAAGAAGGAAGAGCTGGCCGATCCGCTGGGCGACGCTCATCCGATCCAGGACCCCCCGCGCGCACGAGGTCTGGGCTGTCGGGCCTGGCGAGGGCGTCGAAAGGGACGGCGCGGCGGGCGGCGTGGCGGTCGCGGTCGCGGTCGTGGTCGCGGTCGTGGTCGCGGGTGACCCCACGCCCGCGGTCGGCGCGGAGGCGGACGCGGCGCTCGGGAACGCTGGGCCCGCGCAGGCAGCGATGAGGCCGATCACCGCGAAGAGGATCGCTGTCCGATCGCCGAGGCTCCGTCCCCCACGGACGCGCGTGCTCATGGAGCCATTCTGCGCGCGGGAGCAGACAAGACCTGCGAACAGCCGCGGCTTGACCAGGTCGGCCTCAGGCGAAGACCGCTGCCTATCCGCGCCCGGCAGCCTTCCTCGGGCTGGATCCGGACGCGTACCGCACCAGGCCTCACTCTGACGGTTCCTCGTCGGTCGGTTCGCGGTACAGCTTCAGCTCGTAGGTGGAGACGCGGCTTCCAGCGCAGCGGCATACGATGCGGGCGTGGCAATAGCAGTGGCGCCTCGCCCCCGACACCGGAGGTCGGGCGATGACTGATGCGCTCGGCCACATCGTGGCGCTCGGCCGGACAGCCTCGGACCGAGCGCTTCTGGACCGCGCCCTCGGGAAGCTGGACACCGATCATCAGCTCGCATCGAAGATCGCCGCGGAGCCGAACCTCGCCGCGATCATGACCGAGTTCGTGACCCGCCTGATGGACGCCTTCGGCTCGCTGACGGCGATCCGCGGCCAGGCCGTCCTCGACGTCGCCTGTGGGTCGAGCTCCAGCCGGTCACCCGTCACGGGCCGACCGACCCCGGAGTTCGAGCCGTGGATGTGTCGGTTGCTCCTGGAGCTCGGGGCGCACCCGGTCGGGCTCGACATCGGAGACCTTGCCGGCGAGGCGTTCGAGCATCATCGGGTCGACCTGGGAGTCCCGGGCGTCCTCGACTTCCTGCCAACCGGATCGTTCGATGCCATCCATGAGAGCCGACTCTTTGGTTCGCCCGAATTCCGGTCCGCGCACGGGCCCGCCACCGAACGCATTCGTCGCGAGATCCACCGCCAGGAACGCCGCCTCCTGCGGCCCGGCGGGACCCTCATCCACAGCGACGGTCGGCCTGGCTGAGGGCAGTGCGGTCGCCGGTGGGGGACGCGTGGCACCTCCGCGCGTCACGTGTTGGATGATGTGAGCCATGGAGGCTCTCGAGCTGGCCGTCGGCCTGTTGTTCCTGGCGCTCGTGTTCTGGGACGTGTTCCAGACGATCGTCGTCCCGCGACCGACGCCCGGTCGGTTTCGGCTCGGGCGCTATCTCATCCGAGGCGCGTGGCGTGCTGCCCGCGGGACGGTTGGAGCCGAGGTCGGTGCGACGCGTGACCGGCTGCTGGGACTGTTCGCGCCGGCGGCGACGGTCCTCCTGCTCGTGGCCTGGCTGAGCGGGCTCATCCTCGGGTATGGCCTCATCCTCTTCGCGCTGCGCGCCGAGCTGCAACCCGCTCCTCGCGACCTCGGGACGGCCCTCTACTTCGCGGCGAGCTCCATCCTCACGCTTGGGTTCGGGGACATCGTGGCCGTCGGCAGTCTCGCCCGCATCGTCGTCGTGGCCGCCGCCGCGAGCGGCCTCGGCATCGTGGCCCTCGTCGTCACCTTCCTCTTCTCACTGTTCGGCTCCTACCAGCGACGCGAGGTCTCGGTCGTCACGCTCGAAGCCAAGGCCGGCGTCCCGCCGTCCGCGGTCGTGCTGCTCGAGTCCATTGCCCGGATGGACCTCGTGGCGCGATTGCCAGAGCTCTTCGGCGAATGGGAGCGCTGGGCGGCCGAAGTCCTCGACTCCCACGTCGCCTACCCCCTTCTCGGGTTCTTCCGCTCGAGCCACGACAACCTGTCCTGGATCAGTGCCCTGGGGACCGTCCTTGACGCGGCCAGCCTCGTCCTGACCACGATCCGCGACGTCCCGAGAGGCCACGCCGAGCTCGTGAAGCGCGTCGGTTCGCACCTCGTCGAGGACATCAGCAACCTCGGCTTTCGCTCCGGGGGCTCCGTCGGCATCGACCGTCCTGCGTTCGACTCGGTGTATGCGCGACTCCTCGACGCCGGCTACACCCTCATGCCGCCGGAAGAGGCGTGGGAAGCGTTCTCTCTCGCCCGCGCGACCTACGCCCCCGGACTCGAGGCAATGGCCGCCTACTGGGCGGTGCCCTCGCCGTCATGGTTCGGCGGGAGCGACCCGCTTCGATCGCCCACGCACCAAGAACGGGACCCGGCGTAGAGAGCCGGACCTCGCTCGTCAGGGCGACCGTCTGCGTGCCCTGGCCATTGTCGAACGTGCGGGATCGGCATCGCCGCGGTAGTGTCCGACCGTCCGCCATCGCGCCCGACGGCAGAACGGAGCGAGCACGTCAAATGGCATACAGCTTCAGCGTCTCGGATCGCCTTCCCGCAACCCCGCAGGCCGTCTACGACGCCTGGATGACGAGCGACCAGCACGGCGCCATGACCGGGGGCAGCGCGGAGATCGACCCGCGGCCCGGCGGCGCGTTCCGGGCCTGGGACGGCTACATCACCGGCACCACCCTCGAGCTCGAGCTGGGCCGGCGGATCGTCCAGGCGTGGAGGACGTCGGACTTCGCCACGGACGACCCGGACTCGCGCATCGAGGTGCTCCTGGAACCGGTCGAGGAGGGCACCCTGCTCACGCTCCTCCACACGAACATTCCCGAGGGCCAGAGCGGCTACGAGGAGGGGTGGCGGGACAACTACTTCGACCCGATGCGGGCCTTCTTCACGCCGGCTTGATCCTCGGCGATCCCGCGCACGTGCTCGGCAACCTTCATGGATGGCCCGGGCTCCGCCGGAACGTCGCCTGCGGAACTAGCCGGTGAGGCGGTCCATGCCGGCCTGTTCCGCGAGCTGGCGCGTCAGGCTCGCCTGGCCGATGTGTTCCCGGCTGTGCGCCGCGACGAAGACCAGCCAGCCCGCCCCCGTCGCAGTCCGATTCGGCCGCTCGATGGTGGCCGCCAGGCGGTCGCTCGCGACGAGGGCCAGGTGGCCGTCCACGTCGCGCTCGGCAGCGTCGATCTGGGCGACCAGCTCGTCGCTCGTCAACCCTTCGACGCGGAACGCAGCTTCCCGGTCACGGGGCAATGCGCGCTCGGCGACGACTCCGGTGAGGTGGCGCTCCGCGTCGAGGGCGTGGACGACAAGCGCCGCGATCGAGTTCGTTTCGTGGCCCGGCTTCCAGTCGAGCACCGACACGGGCAGTCCCGCCACGAGATCACGCATGGCGGCATGGCCCAGGTGCAGGACCGATGAGACGTCGGCCGTCAGGTGGGAGTCGGGCATCTGGCACCTACCTCGTGTTGCGGGCGGTCGGGCTCGGTGTGCGCAGCAGCCGAGCTCGACTCCTCGGATCTTGGCTTCGAGCGCGTCAAGGGCGGCACTGACCTGGGGCTAGCCCTTCGGCTCCTCGTGACCGCCGAACCCGAGGCGCATCGCCGAGAGGACCCGGCCGGCGAAGTCCGCCTCGCCCCGCGACGTGAAGCGCTCGTAGAGCGCCGTGGTTAGGACCGGCGTGGGTGCGCCGACGTCGATCGCGGCGATGCTGGTCCAGCGGCCTTCGCCCGAGTCGGAGACGCGGCCCTCGAAGTCCGCGAGATCGCCGCTGCGCAGGAACGCCTGGGCGGCCAGGTCGAGCAGCCAGGAGGCGACCACGCTGCCGCGCCGCCAGACCTCGGTCACCGCCGCGATGTCGAGCTGGTACTGGTACAAGTCCGGGTCGCGCAGGGGCGTGACCTCTGCGCTCACCTCGCGCTCCTGCCGGCCCGCGCCGGCGTGCTTGAGGACGTTCAGGCCCTCCGCGTAGGCGGCCATCAGCCCGTATTCGATGCCGTTGTGGACCATCTTCACGAAGTGACCGGCTCCGCTCGGGCCGCAGTGCAGGTAGCCGTTCTCGGCGGAGTCCGGATCGCCGGTCCGGCCCGGCGTCCGGGGCGCGGCATCCACGCCGGGCGCCAGGGCGCGGAAGACCGGGTCGAGGCGGCGCACCGCGCCCGCCGGTCCGCCGATCATCAGGCAGTAGCCCCGCTCGAGGCCGGCCACGCCGCCGCTCGTCCCGCAGTCGAGGTAATGGATCCCGGCCTTGGTGAGCGCTCCGGAGCGGCGGATGTCGTCCACGTAGTAGGAGTTGCCGCCGTCGACGATCACGTCGTCGCGGGAGAGCAACGGCACGAGCTCGTCGAGCGTGGCATCCACTGCCGCGGCCGGCACCATCAGCCACAGCACCCTCGGTGAGGCGAGCTGTCCAACCAGGTCCTTGAGCGAGGTGGCCCCGGCTGAGAGCGCCTCATCGGCAAGCAGCCCGTCCACCGTCTCGGCGTGACGGGCATACCCGACCACCGTGTGGCCCGCTCGCAGCCAGCGGCGCGACATGTTGGCGCCCATCCGGCCAAGTCCGACCAATCCGATCTGCATCGTCTTCCCTTTCAAGCCACCGAGGTCGTGGACCCGGCCCACCGGCGACGCACCTGCCCGTGTCCAGAGTAGCGCCGGAAGCTATCCGAGCATGTCGAACCCGAGCGCGAGAGAGCGGTCGCTCCGGTCCTTGGTGCCACGGCGCCCGAGACGTGCCGCCCGCAGCGTGGCACCATTGCGGTGGGCGCTCGTGCCGGAGATGCGCGCTCGAGGTGGGAGGAAACCATGCCGCTGGATCGCCGTGCGCTCGCATTCTCGCTCTCGCTGACGATGCTCGCCGCCGCCTGCGGCGGAGCCGCCGCAACCGCGACGCCCGGGAGCGCCGCCGCGTCGGAGGCAGCGGCCTCGCAGTCCGCCGCGTCCGGGGCGCCGGCTTCGCAGGAGCCCGCTGCAAGCGGCGCCGGGTCGGGCGTGGGACTCCCCGGCCTGCCGGGCTCGGCCCCTGACCTCGAGGCAATGCTTCCGTCGACCGTGAACGGCGTCTCCTTCACGAAGACCAGCTTCGGTGGCGGCGCGCTGCCGGCGACGATCCCGGTCGGGTCCGACGCGCTCGGCGCGTTCCTGCAGGCCAACGGGAAGACGCTTGCCGACGTCTCCATGGCGATGGCGACCTCGACCGACCCCTCGAAGGCCGGGAGCTTCGTCATGGCCTTCCAGGTGAACGGCGTCGATGGGACGAAGCTCGCCCAGGTCCTGGCCGGCACCTCGACCAGTGACCTGCAGACGACCACGGTCGGCGGCAAGCAGGTCCAGGAGGCGGGCGCGGCGGGGATGGGGTTCGCGATCTACGTCAAGGGCGACGTCGTCTTCTACATCCTCTCGATCGGCGACGCCTCCCTGACCGAAGGGATCCTGGCCGCGCTGCCCTGACCGCGCCGGGCGCCCGAACCGGAGCGCGGGTGATCGCGCCGAGGCGGCACGAGCAGGTGGCACCGTCGGTGGCCGGGCGATGAGCGAGGATTTCGACGTCCTGCCGGCGCTCGCCGGCGTCGACATCCCGTACCGCGTCGTCCGGACCGGGCCGGCCGGGAGCGCGGAGGAGAGCGCCGCGCTGCAGGGGATCGAGCTCGCGTCGCTGCTGCGGACGATCGTCGTCCGGCGCGGCGAGGGCGACTACGTCTTCGTCCTCGTGCCGGCCGGCAGGCGCTTCGACTGGCCGAAGCTCCGCGCCCATCTGGGCGTGCGCCAGCTCTCGCTCCCGGACGCCGACGAGGCCCGGGCCGCCACCGGGTACGAGCGCTACACCATCACCCCGTTCGGCGCGACCCACGCCTGGCCGGTCATCGCGGACGCCACGATCGCCGAGCGCTCGGTCGTCGCAATCGGCGGCGGGGCGCGGGGCGTCAACGTGCACGTTGCCCCGGCCGACCTCATCCGCCACCTGGACGCCGCCCTCGTGGACGTGAGCGCGCCCGAAGAACGGCAGCCGCAGGGCTGACCGGCGGAGGACCGTTCAGGCCGTGCGTCCACGCCGCGACGTGCCGGCCACTGTCACCGGCGAGCGGCGCGGGCCGGCGATCCACAAGGCCACCGACCAGAGCCCCAGGGCGGCGAGGATGACCGGGATCAGGGGAAGGTACGAGCCGGTCGTGTCGAACGCGATCGCGCCCGCGTACACGGCCAGCGTCCCGCCGACCGGGTATGCCACTCCCAGCAGCCCGAAGATGGACCCGAAGCTGGTCCCGCCGAAGACGTCGCCGAACGCAGCCGAGCGGACCGCGATCGTCGCGCCGGTCCCGATGCCGTGGAAGATCACTCCGGCGATCGCCAGTCCCGGCGCGGAGGCGACCAGCCCGAGCGCCGCCACGACACCGCCGGCCACCGCGGCGGCGGCAAAGACGCCCACGATCCGGCGGCCGATGCGATCGGACAGTCCGCCCCCGACGATCTGGCCGCCGACATACGCTAGGGACTGGAGCCCCAGCGCCGCGGCGGCCCACTCCGCTCCGAGGCCGCTGTTGACAGCGCTCGGGATGAAGGCCTGGAGGAGGCCCTCGTCGAAGACGCCGATCGCCGCGGCGCCGGCGAACAGGACCCAGAACCGCCGCGTGTGCACGACCCGGCGCACGCTGTGCGCGTGCTCGCCGCTGCCGATCGGCGGAACCTCGTGGGCGGCGGAGACGGCGCCGGGGGCCGACGTCTCGTGGAGGCCCGACGCGCGGGCCGCGAGACCTGCCTCCGTTGCGCGCGTGCCGGGCAGGCCGGAGCCCGGCCGCTCGCCGGCTGGGCCCGGCCGGGAGCGGCGTCGTGCCGGCACGATGATCGCCGGTCCGCTGGTCATCAGCCAGACGAACGCGACGCCCACCAGGCAGGTCGCCAGGAAGAGGAGCGACGACGACCGCCAGCCGGCGGTCTGGATGAGGCCGCCGGCGATCGGCAGCGCGATCGCGACCCCGATCCCGGGGCCCGCGTAGGCGATCCCCAGCGCGAGGCCGGACATGCCGGCATACCGGCGGGCGATGGCGGTCGAGGTCCCGATGAACGAGAGCTGCAGCCCCAGCGCCATGAAGACCGCGTAGGCCAGGATCACGAGCGAGATGTCGCGCGCGAGGTAGACCGTCAGCCAGCCCGCGGCCAGGAGGACCATCGACGCGGTCAGGAGGTCGCGATCGGCCCACTCGTCGTACGCCCGTCCGAGCAGCGGGCTCGCCACCGCCGTGACGACGAGGAACATGGTCCAGGGCGTGACGGCAAGCGTCCGGCTGATCCCGAACTCGCTCGCGAGCGCGACCGAGATCGCCGGGAACGTGTACAGGCCACCGTACGCGATGGCACCGACGGCAAACGCGCCGATGAGGGGCAGCGAGAGGCGGGTCGCGCGTCGCGCGATCGGGAGGGCCACGCCCGGAATCCTACGGGACGTCGCGTCTCGCGGGACAGCCGCCCGGGTGCGGGGATTCCGGTGCGGCACGTTCGACGTAACGGCGGGCCGCCCGGGGCAGACAATCTTGTCGATGAGCAGCGACACGACGCCGATGCCGCCCCTCACGGGCGCGCCCGCCACGCCGGATCCCGACACGTGCGCGGGCGTCGTCGAGATGGTCACCGAGTACCTGGAGGGCGCACTCGACGACAGCAGCCGGGCCCGGTTCGAGGCGCACCTTGCCGGGTGCGACGAGTGCGCCACCTACCTGGACCAGATGCGGGCGACGATCGCGGCAGCCGGCCACGTGGATGTCGATCGCGTCGCACCCGCCGTGCTTCTGCGCCTGGTGGCCGCGTTCCGGTCCATCTACGCCGGCGGCTCGCTCCCGAACGATGTCGAGAGCGAGCAGGGCGAGCACGCGGAAGACTGGAAGCCCGGCACGTTTGCCGAAGGGAAGCGTCTCGGCTGATCATTGCCCGGGGGGAGCGGCCCGCGCTCGCAGGAGCGCGGGCCGCTTGATTCCGGGGCGGGGTACCGTTCGCGCCGGAGGCGGCGAATGGTCGGGTTCTTCGACAACGCATACCGCGACGGCGGGAGGCCGACCTGGGACATCGGGCGGCCGCAGGGCGCGCTGGTCCGGCTCGCCGGCAGCGGCCTGATCGTCGGATCCGTGCTGGACGCCGGGTGCGGGACGGGCGAGAACGCGCTCTACCTGGCGGCCCGGGGGCATCGCGTGCTCGGCGTGGACGTCGCGGCTGCGGCGATCGAACGGGCGGCAGGCAAGGCGGCGGACCGCGGCCTCCCGGCCGAGTTCCTGCTCGCCGACGCGCTGGACCTCGCGGCGCTCGACCGTACGTTCGACACGGTCCTCGACGTCGGGCTTTTCCACACCCTCGACGATGCCGAACGTTTGCGCTACGCGGCCAGCCTCGGCACGGTGCTCGGGCCCGGAGGCCGGGCGTTCGTCCTCTGCTGGAGCGACCGGAACCCGTTCGGGCGCGGGCCTCGACGGATCTCGCCCGGGGAGATTCGCGAGACGTTCCTCGACGGCTGGCGCGTGGAGGCCATCGACCCCGAATGGCTCGAGACGCGCCTTCCGGACGGACGGATCCACGCCTGGCTCGCGCGGATCGTCCGCACCGCGACCGGGACGTGACGCGGCGCGGCGCATGATCGGCCGGGCCGTCGGTCGGCGTCCGGGGCCCGCCGTGGCGCGCTCGCGGCAGGCCGGGTATGCTCGCGCCGTGAGCCACCGCGTGTCGCAGATCGGACTCCGCTGCTCCTGTCCCCGGCGGGTGCCGGTGCAGGGTGCGCGCGCGGTCGACTGCTGACCGCCGGACCCACCTCCACCGGGGCTCGCGACTCCTCCTCCCGACGAGCGGCGCCTGCCGTCGCTCTCACGCCCGCGTTCCCCCGAGGTCCCCATCCGTGTCCAGCGCCCGTACCCCATGAGCCAACCGCACGATCGCGTCCATGCCTTCGCCGCGCTCCTCGCCGAGGAGCGCCTGGCGGGTGACCGGGGATTCCCGCTCAAGCGCGACGTCGCCGTCTTCGTCGATGAGCTGCTGGGGATCCTCTTCGGACAGCTCTCCGAGGGAGCCGCCGGCACCGCCGACGAGCTGCAGGCCCGGCTCGCGCTGGCCGAGCGCGACCTTCGTCATCTCGTGGCGCCGCTCGCGGAGCCGGGCGACGCCGACCGGATCGTGGACGCGTTCGCCGCCGCGCTGCCCGCCATCCACGACCGCCTGGAGCAGGACGCCAGGGCGATCACGGAGGGCGACCCCGCCGCCGAAAGCCTCGACGAGGTGATCGCGGCGTACCCGGGCTTCCTCGCGATCGCCATCCACCGGATCGCCCACGAGCTGTGCGGCCTGGGGGTCCGCATCCTGCCCCGGCTCCTCGCGGAGGTGGCCCACACCCGGACCGGCATCGACATCCACCCCGGGGCCACGATCGGACGGTCGTTCTGCATCGATCACGGGACCGGGATCGTGATCGGGGAGACGGCCGTCATCGGCAACGACGTCAAGCTCTACCAGGGCGTCACGCTGGGTGCGCTGTCCGTCGCGAAGAGCGCCGCCGGCACGAAACGGCACCCGACCATCGAGGACCGGGTGGTCCTCTACGCGAATGCCACGGTCCTCGGCGGCGACACCGTCGTGGGCCACGACAGCGTCGTCGGCGGGAACGTCTTCCTGACCGGCAGCCTGCCGCCCGATTCCGTCGTCTACCAGACCAGCCAGGTCCGCGTCCGTCGCGTCCGCGACGGGTTCGAGGACTCCGACTTCGTGATCTAGAAGGAGACCCGTTCATGAAGGCAGATTCGATCCTCGCCACGATCGGTGAGACACCCCACCTGCGGATCAACCGCCTGTTCGACCCACGCGTGGAGGTATGGACGAAGCTCGAGAGGGCCAACCCGGGCGGCAGCATCAAGGACCGGATCGCGCTCTCCATGATCGAGGACGCCGAGGCCCGCGGGATCCTCGGTCCGGGCTCCGTGGTCGTGGAACCGACCTCGGGCAACACCGGGATCGGCCTGGCCCTCGTGTGCGCCGTGAAGGGTTATCGCCTGATCCTGTGCATGCCCGAGTCGTTCTCGATCGAGCGTCGCAAGCTGATGACGGGCTACGGGGCGGAGCTGGAGCTCACGCCGCGCGAGCTTGGCATGAAGGGCGCGATCGCCCGCGCCAATGAGCTGGCGGCCGAGATCCCGGGGTCCTGGATCCCGATGCAGTTCGAGAACCCGGCGAACGTCGAGGCGCACCGGCGAACGACCGCGGCCGAGATCCTGCGGGACTTTCCGGAGGGCCTGGACTACGTCGTGACCGGCGTCGGGACCGGCGGCCACATCACGGGCATTGCCGAGGTGCTCAAGCCGCTCTGGCCGAACCTCCGTGTCTATGCCGTCGAGCCGACGCTCTCGCCCGTGCTCTCGGGCGGCACCCACAGCCCGCACCCGATCCAGGGGATCGGCGCCGGGTTCATCCCGGGCGTGATGCGGCCCGAGCTGCTCGACGGGATCCTCCAGGTCGCGCCGGAGGACGCCATGGCGTACGCGCGCCGGGCGGCCCGCGAGGAGGGGCTGCTGGTCGGCGTCTCGTCGGGCGCCTCGCTGGCGGCCGTCGCACAGCTCCTCCCGCAGGTCGCCGACGGTGCGCGGATCCTCACCTTCTCGTACGACACCGGCGAGCGGTACCTCTCGGTCGACGCGCTCTGGGGCTGACGCCTGCCGCGTCGCGCCGGGCCGGCCGTCGTCCGGTCAGGGAGGGGCGGCCCCCGCCGGCTCGGGGGAGTCCTCCCAGTCGACCCAGGGGACGGGGTGCCCGGCCAGGTACGCCTTGACGGCCGTCCCGACGGTCGGGTGGAAGGCAGCGTCGCCAAGCCGCTCGTAGGTCCCGTAGGCCTTGAGCCGGTCCTTGACGTGCCCCTTCATCTCCGCGAAATGGAGCTCGATGCCGGCGCGTGCCAGGTCGGTGATCAGCTCCTCGAGCGCGTCGGCGGCCGTCGTGTCGATGTCCGTCACGGGCTCCGCGGAGATCACGAGCCAGCGCACGGGCGGATCGACGCCGCGGACGGCCGCCCGCGCACGATCACGAAAGAGTTCCGCGTTCGCGAAGAACAGGGGCGCGTCCCAGCGGTAGAGGAGCAGCCCCGGCACCTGCCGCGCGTCCGGGTGCCGCTCGACGTCGTGATAGCCCTTGTAGTTCGGGACGCGACCCAGGATCGCCTCGTGGGGCCGCCAGGCATGCCGGATGAAGTCCAGGAGCGAGAGGCCCACGGCGATCGCGATGCCGGGCAGGACGCCGACGACGACGACGCCGAGGAAGCTCGCGACCGACAGCCCGAACTCGGACCGGCGGAGGCGGAGCAGCCGACGAGCGCCGGCGAGGTCGAACAGGCTGAGGACGGCGGTGATGACGATCGCGGCGAGGGCCGTCGACGGCAGGTTGGTCAACAGGCCGGGTGCCGCGACGAGCAGGAGGACGATGATGCCCGCCCCCACCAGGGCGGTCACCTGCGTCCTGGCGCCGGCCGCCTCCGCGACCGGCGTCCTGGTGGCGCTGCTGCTGATCGGGAAGCCGCCGATCAGCCCCGAGGCGACGTTGGCGACGCCCAGCGCCGCGAGCTCGTGGTCCGGGTCCACTGACTCGCCCCGGCGGGCGGCGAACAGCCGGGAGATCACGCTCGTGTCGGTGAACGCGATGATTGCGATTCCGAGCGCGCCGGGGACGAGCGCCGGCAGGTCGGCGACGCTGACCGCCGGGATCCCGGCGGCGGCGAGGCCGCGCGGAACCGCGCCGACCACCGGAATCTGGCTCGCCAGCCCGAAGACCGTCACGAGGAGCGTGGCCAGGATCACCGCGATGAGGATGCCCGGGAGGCGGGGCGTGGCGTGGCGAAGTGCCAGGATCACGGTCAGCGAGCCGACGCCGATCAGCAACGCGGCCGGCACGACCCGGCCGTCGAGAACGCCCCGGACGATCCCGGTGGACTCGCCCAGGAAGTCGGGAGCGGAGACGGAGAAGCCCAGCAGCTTCGGGACCTGGCTCACGATCACGGTCAGGGCGATGCCGTTCATGTAGCCGACGCGGACCGGCCGCGACAGCAGGTCGGTCAGGAAGCCGAGGCGCGCCGCGGCCGCGGCGGCGCAGATGGCTCCGACAAGCAGGGCGAGCGCCGCGGCGAGCGCGACGGACCGCCCCGCATCGCCCCCTGCGAGCGGGACGATCGTCGCCGCGATGGGGGCAATCAGCGCCGAGTCGGGCCCCAACACGAGGATCCGTGACGGACCCACCAGGAAATAGGCAATCAGCGGTCCGACCGTGGCGTAGAGGCCGGCGATCGGCGGGAGGCCGGCGGCCTCCGCGTACCCCATGCCTGCCGGGACGAGGAGGGCCGACAGGACGACCCCGGCCACGAGGTCGGCGCGGAACGCCGCGGACCCGTACCCGCGGAGCGCGTCAACGATCGGGAGCCAGCGCCCGATGGCGCGACCGGCATCGCGCGGCGGGCTGGTCTCCGGCGGCGAATGGATCTCCGGCGGATCGACGGACACGCCTCCCCACCCTCGTGCAGCGCGGCGGTCGACCGGGCGGAGGATGCCGCGTCGCGGCCATTCTGCAACACGCAGGGGCCGGTCGGCCGGCCACGGTGGGGGCCCGGGCATCGCCGGCCACGGAGTCGCCGGATGCGCGAGCGCGACACTTGCGGGGCGCGCCCGCGGCGGTGAAGATGCCGGCGATGGCAACCCTCGACGCGCCGACCCGCACACCGGGCGCTCGCACCACGGAAGCGCCTCGCGGCGCCCGGCATCGTTCGGGTCGCGCGATGATCGCGATCGCTGCGCTCGTGCTGGGGATCGGGTCGTGCCAGCTCCCGCAGCCGCACCTGCCTTCGCTCCAGGTGGCCGCGATCGGGGCCAGCGCCTCGACGCTCGCCCACGTGGACCGGACCTGAGGGTGCGGCAGCCGGGATCTGCGAGAATCCCGGCGTGACCGATCGCGTCAGCGCGGGAATCCTGCTCTATCGCACTCGAGGCGAGATCCTCGAAGTGCTCCTGGCCCATCCCGGAGGGCCCTTCCACGCCACGAAGGACCTCGGCGCCTGGACGCTCCCGAAGGGCGAGGTGGAACCCGGCGAGGACCTCATCGACGTCGCCCGACGCGAGTTCGCCGAAGAGACGGGCCATGCCGCGCCGGACGACGGCGCCATCGCGCTGGGCACGATCCGGCAGCGGGGCGGCAAGCTGGTCCACGCGTGGGCGCTGCCCGGAGACCTGGACCCGGCCGCCGCGCGCAGCAACACGTTCTCCATGGAGTGGCCCCCCGGGTCCGGCCGCCTGGAGGCGTTCCCCGAGATCGATCGCGTGGCCTGGTTCGACCCGGTCGAGGCGCGCCTCCGCCTCAAGGACACCCAGGTCCCATTCCTGGATCGGCTGGCCGACTCGCTGCGCGGCTGAGGCGCCCACGCTGCTCGGCTCGGGTCGTGGCGCGGCTCGCGGCCGCCCGGGGCCCTCCCGGACCCGTGGATGGCAGCGCGGCTAAACTGGCACTCGAGCGTCCCTCCATCCGCTCGGAACCCTCTTTCGCCCTCGCCGGAGGCATTCGCATGTCCACGTTCACCGATTCGCTCATCGCCCAGGTCGCGAACGAGTTCACGGCATCGCAGCAGTACGTGGCGATCGCCGTGTGGTACGACGCCGAGACGCTGCCCCAGCTGGCAGGCCTCTTCTACCGCCAGTCGGTCGAGGAGCGTAACCACGCGATGATGCTGGTGCAGTACCTCCTGGACACCGGTGAGGCAGTCGTCATCCCGGGCGTGACCGCGCCGAGGACCGCATTCGCGGACGCCGTGGAACCGGTCGCCCTCGCGCTGGCCCAGGAGCACCGGGTCACGGACCAGATCAGCGCGCTCGCCGCCCTCGCGCGCGAGGAGCACGACCTGGTCGCGGAGCAGTTCATGCAGTGGTTCCTCAAGGAGCAGCTCGAGGAGATGTCGAGCATGGCCGCCCTCCTCAAGACGGTCGAGCGAGCCTCGACCTCGAACCTCCTGCTCGTCGAGGCGTACCTGGCGCGCACGACGGGCGGTGGGGCGGCCCCGGAGGCCGACGCGCCACGCGCAGCGGGTGGCGCGCTCTGACCCTATCGGGCCCGCTCGCGGGCCGCGCGAGAGGCGCCGGTCGCGCCGGACACAGCGGCGGGGTGCGACGGTCGGTCGCGATCCTCGGCCTGCTCGTCGGCTTCCTGGCGTCCGCGTGCGGCGGCCCCGCGGACACGGCCGGGACGCCGTCAGAGGAACCCTCGGCCGGGGCATCCGGCGCCGGTGCAGGGGCGACTCCGTCGGTCTCGCCGTCGGACGCCGGCTTCACGGGCGGAACCGCGACTGCGACCGTGACGCTCCCCTCGGGCACGTCGACGTATGCCGGTGGTTCCTGCGAGCACGGCGTCGGCGACGCGTGGGTGGCCGTCAACATCGGGGCACCGAACGGCGCCGAGTATTTCGGCCTGATCGCGGGGCGCAGCCCGTACAGCCCCACGGACGCCACGGCCGCGACCGGCGGCGGGACCCTGAAGGGCGACGCCGTCGTCGTGACGTACCGTCACGCCGGCGTGACGTTCGTGCTCGACCACGACACGGCGACGGTGGTCCTCGACGTGGACGTGTCGGGCGGCAGGTTCTCCGGCCACCTGGCAGACGGCACGACGGTGAGCGGCACGTTCGCCTGCTGATCGCTGCGGCTCGCGTCATCCGTCGGCGCGCACCTCGGCCAGCCGACGGGCAAGGAATGCGCGCTCAGTCTGGTTGCTGGCAAGGTCCAACGCCCGCCCGTAGGCTCGGGCCGCCTCGTCACGGCGTCCAACCCTGCGCAGGAGGTCGGCGCGGGCGGCGTGGAAGAGGTGGTACCCGTCGAGCGCGCCCTCGGCGCCAAGCGCTTCGACGAGGACGAGCCCGGCACGAGGCCCCTCGGCCATCGCCACGGCCACCGCGCGGTTGAGCTCGACGACCGGCGTCGGCACCTCGGCGACGAGCGCGTCGTACAGCCGGGCGATCGACTGCCAGTCGGTCTCGTCGGCCCGCCGGGCGCGGGCATGGCCGGCGGCGATCGCGGCCTGGAGCAGGTACGGCCCTGACCGGGTCCGGGCGGCGATGGCCGCCGCGAGGGCGCCGTCGACGAGCGCCAGCCCTTCCGCGATCTCGGCACGATCCCAGCGCCCGCGATCCTGGTCCTCGAGCAGGGCCAGGGCACCGTCCGTGCCGACGCGGGCGTCGCGGCGGGAGTCCTGGAGCAGGAGGAGCGCCAGGAGGCCGGCCGCCTCCGCCTGGCCGGGCATCAGCTCCCGGACCAGGCGCGCCAGCCGGATCGCCTCGGTGCAGAGCTCGCGGCGGACCAGCGCGTCGCCGGTCGTGGCGCTGTACCCCTCGTTGAAGATCAGGTACAGGACGGCGAGCACGCCGTCGAGCCGCTCGGGCAGGAGCTCGTCCGAGGGGACGCGGTAGGGGATCCCGGCATCCCGGATCTTCTTCTTCGCCCGGACCAGTCGCTGCGCGAGCGTGGCCTCGGGGACCAGGAAGGCCCGCGCGATCTCCGGCGTCGTGAGGCCGCCGAGCGTTCGCAGGGTGAGCGCGACGCGGGCATCCATCGCGAGAGCCGGATGGCAGCAGGTGAAGACCAGCCGAAGCCGATCGTCGGCGAGGCGGCTGTCGCTCCCCAGGCGCACGTCGTCCTCCTGTCCCCAGCTGCCGGCGAGCGCGTTCTCGATCTCGGCGAGCTTCACGGCCTGGCGGCGCGCCCGGCGGATCCGGTCGAGCGCCCGGTTCCGGGCCGTGGTCGTGATCCATGCTCCCGGGTTCCGCGGCACGCCGTCGCGCGGCCAGGTCTCGAGGGCGGCAACGAACGCGTCGGAGACAGCCTCCTCCGCAAGGTCGAAGTCCCCGACGATCCGGATGAGCGTGGCCAGGACGCGACCGGATTCCTCGCGGAAGACCCGCTCGACGTGCTCGCGAACGCCGTCAGGGATCAGCCGCCCGCTCCGGCGCCGGCGACATCCGGGATCTGCATGTCGAAGATCGGGCGCACCTCGACCGACCCGTAGGCGGCCCCGGGGCATCGGGCGGCGGCCTCCAGCGCGGTGTCGAGGTCGGGACAGTCCACGATGTAGTACCCGCCGAGGACCTCCTTCGTCTCGGCAAACGGCCCGTCGGTGGTCAGTCGCCGGCCGTCCTGGACGCGCACGGTGGTCGCCGCCGTGGACGGGGCCAGCGGGTCACCTGCCTTGTAGATCCCGGTGTCGATCATCCATTGCGTGTAGGCGTTCCACGGCTCCATGTCCGGCATCGGGGCGGCCTCTGCCGGCGCCATCTCGGGCCCGTAGATGAGGAGCATGTAGCGCATCAGGATCTCCCTTTCTCGGTCGGGCAGACGGCGAGTCTGCCGGGCTGCCACCCGCGGTGTCCGCGGGACCCTTTGCTGAGACGACGAACGGGGACGGCCCGGATCGACTGCGAACGCCATCTTCCGCGAATTCGCCGCGGCCGGGAAGAGGGCGGGCTGCGGGGCCGCGCGGACGCCGCAGGGAGGCCGCGACGAGACGGCGACGCGGGCCAACTGACGGCCACGCGGGCCGACGTGGCGTCACCTCGTATCCTGCGCAGCATGGCTCCACGCAGCGAGGTGATCCAGGTCGCCGGGCGCGACGTGACGGTGACCAACCCGGACAAGGTCTTCTTCCCGGCCCCGGGCGGCGAGGGCTCGCCCGCGGGTGGCGGCGTCCCGGCCCCGGGTACCGACACCCCGATCACGAAGCTCGAGCTGGTTCGCTACTACCTTGCCGTCGCGGACGGCGCGCTGCGCGGCGCCGGGGGCCGGCCGATGGCGCTGAAGCGCTACCCGAACGGCGCCGCGGGCCCGTTCTTCTTCCAGAAGCGCGCCCCGGAGTCGCGGCCGGCATGGATCCCAACCGTCACGCTCAGCTTCCCGAGCGGCCGGACCGCCGACGAGGTCGTGATCGAGGATGCGGCGCAGCTCGCCTGGGTGGTCAACTTGGGCTGCCTGGACCTCAACCCGCATCCCGTCCGGGCCGATGACCTGGATCACCCCGACGAGCTCCGGGTGGACCTCGACCCGGTGCCGGGCGTCGAGTGGGACGACATCCGCCGCGTGGCGCTCGTCGTGCGGGACGCGCTCGACGACGTCGGCCTGGTCGGGTGGCCCAAGACCTCGGGCAACCGGGGCATCCACGTGAACGTACGGATCGAGCGCCGCTGGAGCTTCCCGGAGGTTCGCCGGGCCGCGCTGGCGCTGGCTCGCGACGTGGAACGACGCGTTCCCGAGCTCGCGACCAGCCGCTGGTGGAAGGAGGAGCGCCACGGCGTCTTCATCGACTACAACCAGAACGCGAAGGACCGCACGGTCGCGAGCGCCTACTCCGTCCGGCCCCGGCCCGATGCCCGGGTCTCGACGCCGCTCACGTGGGACGAGGTCCCGGACGTCGATGCCTCGGCATTCACGGTCCGGACGGTTCCGGCACGTTTCGCCCGCCTGGGCGACCCGCACGCGGCGATCGACGAGCACGCCGGGAGCCTCGACGCCCTCCTCGAGCTGTCCGCGCGCCACGAGGCGCAGGGTCTGGGCGATGCGCCCTGGCCGCCGAACTACGCGCGGACGCTCGACGAGCCACCGCGCGTCGCGCCCTCGAAACGCCGGATGCCTTCGAAGCCGCTCATCGAGATCGGGCGCGCCGCGACGCAGGCAGAGGTGATGGCCGGCCTGTCACGCTGGAAGGAGCGCCACCCGGAGGCCTGGCCGCACCTGGCGCCGGCGGACGTGCTGATCGACGCCATGCGCGGCCGCTCCACCACGTGGACGCGGATCCGCCTGAACCTGGAGCACGTCCCGCCCGACCTGCGGCCGGACCAGGAAACCCTCGATCCCGACTACGATCCGTGGGCGGGCGTCGACTGGCCGGGCAGGCCGACGACGTGAGGTTCGGACCGCCGATGCCGACCGAGGGCCGGCGCGGCGGCGCCCGATAGCAGACTGGAGCGTCCCGTGGAGAAAGTCTACGAGCTCTACATCAAGACGACGCCCGAGCGCCTGTGGCAGGCGATCACGGACCCCGGGATCCGGTCCAGGTACAACTTCGGCGCCGGCCAGACCTCGGACTGGACGGCCGGTTCGCGCTACGAGATGGGCGCCCCGAAGGCCGCGGCTCCGCTCGGCGAGGGCGTGAACCTCGAGGTCGACCCGCCGCGCCGGCTGGTCCAGAGCATGGTCGCGCTCTGGAGCGAGGACGTGAAGCGCGAGGGCGCCTCGAGGGTGACCTGGGAGATCCAGGCCATCGCCGCCGACTCCTGCCGCCTGACCGTCACCCACGACCAGCTGCGAGACGGCGCGAACGAGGAGCTCTACGGCGGCTGGCCGATGATCCTCTCCGGCCTGAAGACGTGGCTCGAGACGGGCGAGGTTCTCACCACGCCCGGATCCCTCCGCTACGGCTGAGGAGTCAGCTGCGCTCCGTCAGCCGCGGCGGAAGTGGCCCCCCCCTCGGACGAGCGCGAAGACCGTGACGGCGTAGCCCAGGAACACGACGAGGACGACAAGGACGCCGGTTCCGGCCGAGCTTCCGTCGGTGCTGCCCAGCGAGCCGAGCGACGCGAGCAGCGCCAGCCCGGTGAAGATCGCCCCGATGATCCCGACGATGAAGCCGAGGGCCCGACCCCAGCCGCGCCGGAACAGCATGCCGAACGCCCCGAAGATCTCCAGCAGGGCCCAGACGATCACCACCACGGCAACGCCCGCGATGAACCCGCCGAGGGCCCCGAAGACACCAGTGCCGGTGTCCGTCGTCCCGAGCTGGCCGAGCACGGTGCCGCCGAGCATCAGGATCGCGCCACCGAGGGCTGTCAGCACCCCGACAAGGAGCAGGAAGAGCGCGGCGATGATCACGAGGCCGGACACCTTGCCCGGTCCCTGGGCGACGGCGGCCGGCATGACCCACCCGGTCTGGGCCGGTTGGGGCTGCACCCACCCAGACTGCGGTGCGGGCGGCGGCACCTGGTCGGGTCCTCCGGTCGACGGGTACTGCGGCTCGGTCACGTTCCCCTCCTTGCGATGCTCGCGGTCGCCCGGACTCTAGCAAGCCGGGCGGGCCGGGGGAAGGGGTCAGGGCAAAGAGGACGGCGCCGGAGACGGGCGCACCGACGTCCCCGGCGAGGGGCTCGGCTTGGCGGGCGGGTAGAGGGCCGCGACGAGATAGCGGATCACGTCATCGCCGGTGAACAAGTCGCGGTTGAAAGTCACCGCCACGCTGACCTGCTGCTTCGGAAGCCAGCGGATGGCGGCCCGCGTCCCTGCCAGCGCCCCCGTGTGCCCGACGGCGATGAACCGCCCGTCGATCTTGACGCGCGACACGCCCAGGCCGTACGCCAGGGCCGCGTACCGAACGATCTCCGGGTCGAAGGTGAGCATCTGGGCGAGCGAGGCGGGCGTGAGGACGTCGCCGTCGTAGAGCGCCCGCGCCCAGCGGGCAAGGTCGCTCGTGGTGGACGCGATCGAGCCTGCCGAGAATGCCGCGCTCGTCACCGCCGTGAACGGCGCGATGGTGCTGCCGTCGCTCAGGTCCTTGGGCAGGATCCGCCCGGCGAAGCCGACGAACATCTGGTTGGCATGGGCCGGGGCCAGCGAAGACGTCCCGACGCCCTGGACGTACGTCGAGGTGAGCCCCAGCGGCACGAAGAAGTCGCTTCGCACCTGCTCCGCCCACGGTGCGCCCCCGGCGCGCTCGGCCACCAGGCCCAGAAGCACGTAGTTCGTGTTCGAGTAACCCCAGCCCTTCCCCGGCGCGAACGCCGGCTTCCCGACGAACGGCAGGACTTCATCCGGCGTCCAGACCCGCAGCTTCGCGCGGTTCAAGGCGGCGTCGAACTTCGGGTTCTGGAAGAAGTCGGCGAGGCCGCTCGTGTGCTGGAGCAGCATTCGCAGCGTGATCCGGGCAGCGTTCGGGTAGTCGGGGAGCCAGCGCGACAGCGGGTCGTTGATGGAGAGCCTGCCTTCTTCGGCGAGCCGCAGGATCAGCGCGGCCGTGAACGTCTTGGTCACGCTCGCGATCGCGAACGGCGTCTCCGGCGTCACCTTTGTCTTCGTGGCTGTCTTCGTGGCCACGACGGCGTCGCCGGAGACCCCGGTCCACGTGCGCCCGTCCGCGAGGATCACGGTCGCCTCCACCCCCGGGATCACCATCGACTTCCGGGCTGCTTCCAGGGCGCGCTGGAGCGTCGCCGCCGTCGCGGCGTCAACTGGGAGCCCGGCGGGCAACACGATCGCGGGGGTCGGCGCTGCGGAGGACCCGGGCAACGGCGCGCCGGCGGGGACGGAGAGTGCCGGCGACGCGCCGGGTCCGCCGGCCGGCAGCGCCGGGGCAGCCGGGGGCGCCCCGCCCGCCTGCCCCGTGGATCCGCCCGGCATGGTCGCCATCACGGCGGCCACGCCTCCGACGGCGAGGATGAGCGCGAGCGCCGCCCCGGCGAAGAGTCGTCGGCGACGCGTCCGGCGCCCCTGGATGGACCACGCCTGCGTCATCGGCCGCCCGGCTCCGGCCCGAAGATCTGGGCCAGCTCGTACGGCGGCGTTGCCTCCAGCTGATCGTACCGGCAGCCGCCCGGGCTCCGGTCGGGCCGCCAGCGGACGAGACGGGTCGCGTGGCGGAACCGGTCGCCCTGCAGGTGGTCGTAGGCCACCTCCGCGACGCGCTCGGGCCGGAGCGGCTCCCACGAAAGGTCCTTGCCCCGGTTCCAGCGCGACGCCGCGCCCGGCATCCGCTGCCCGGGCACCGCCTCAGCCAGCTCCGGCGTCGCCCACTCGCGCCACGGGTGCCCTTCCGGCGCCCCCTCGCGGAGCTGGGCCAGGTCGCCCACCAGCTCGCGCCGCCGGGCCGCCGTGAACCCGCTGGCCACCCCCGCGTGATGAAGCGTGCCGGCGGCATCGTGGAGCCCGAGGATGAGCGAGCCGACGCCGACGTCCACCTCGTCCTTGTGCCAGCGGAACCCGGCTACGACCACGTCCGCGGTCCGGGCGTGCTTGACCTTGGCCCAGCCACGCTTGCCGGGCTGGTAGGCGCCGTCCAGGCGTTTTGCGATGACGCCGTCGAGACCGGCGCCTTCGAACCGGTCGAACCAGTCACGTGCACGCGCCACGTCCCGGGTGAGCGGCGTCACGTGCACGCTCGCCACGCCGGACCGGATACCGCCCGTCAGCGCCTCCCGGCGAACGGCGAACGCCCGGGTGCGCAGGTCCGCGTCGCCCATCGCGAGCAGGTCCCACGCCACGAAGCTCGCCGGGGTGCGCGCGGCAAGCAGGCGGACGCGCGACTCGGCGGGATGGATCCGGAGCAGGAGCGCGTCGAAGTCCAGCCCGTTCGGTCCGGCGATCACCACTTCGCCGTCGACCACGGCGCGGGCTGGAAGAGCGGCCAGGAGCGGCGCGAGCAGCTCGGGGAAATACCGCTCCAGCGGCCGCAGGTCTCGACTCTGAAGGACCAGCTCGTCACCGTCGCGGAAGACGATGCAGCGGAAGCCGTCCCACTTCGGCTCGTAGGCCCAGCCGTCGCCCTCGGGCAACCCCGTGAGCGGGGCGGCGAGCATGGGCTCGAGCGGCGGGTCGAACGGCAGGTGCATCGCCGGATTATGGGGCGGAGCGGCCCGGAGGGCAGCGACGGCGGGGACGCTCAGGCGGGCTCGTAGGGCGGGTACTCCGGCCACCAGATCGCGTCGTCCACCGCCGACTCGGCATCGGCGCGCCCCTCGTCTCCGGCACGAAGCGGCACGCCGTCCACCGTCCCGAACGACAGGACCGTCGCGACGGCGATCTCCCGGGAGATCGACCGGAGCTCGCCGATCGGCGGGTAGAGCGATCCCGCCGCGAGGCTGGCATCCGACACCAGGCTGGCCAGCGTGTGCGCGGCAACCAGGAACTGGGCGTCGTCGATGTGGCGCGCGCCCGCCACGATCGCAGCCAGCCCCACCCCCGGGAAGATGAACGCGTTGTTCGCCTGCCCGATGCGGCGCGCCTGTCCGTCCACGACGACCGGATCGAAGGGGCTGCCCGTCGCGACGAGGGCGCGACCGTCCGTCCAGGCCAGCACGTCGGCGGCGGTCGCCTCGCAGCGCGATGTCGGGTTCGAGAGCGGGAAGACGATCGGGTGCGGGCACGTCGCGGCCATCGCCCGAAGGATCGGCTCGGTGAACGTGCCCGGGGTCGCCGTGGTCCCGATCAGGACCGTGGGCCGAACCGCGCGCACGACGGTCAGCAGGTCCGCGCCGGCCTCGAGACCGTGCGAGGCGAGCTCGGCGGCGCTGTGCGCGAACTCGCGCTTGTCCGCGTCCAGGCCCGGGCGCTCCCGGCCCAGGAGGCCTTTCGAGTCCAGGTGGAACAGCGAGCGCCGGATCTCCGCCTCCTCGACGCCGGCCTTGACAAGCGCCACCCGGACCAGCCGTGCGATCCCGATGGCGGCCGCGCCGGCTCCGAAGAAGACGATGCGCTGGCCGCGGAGCGACTCACCGAAATGGCGCAGGCCGGCCAGGATCCCGGCGACCACGACGGCCGCCGTGCCCTGGATGTCGTCGTTGAAGGAGGGCAGCACATCCCGGTAGCGATCCAGGATTCCGATCGCGGTGTGCTGCTTGAAGTCCTCCCACTGGAGGATCGCCCGGGGGAAGACGGACTGGACGCCGGCGACGAACGAATCGACGAACGCGTCGTAGGCCGGCCCGCGAAGGCGCGGGTGTCGCCACCCCGCGTAGATCGGGTCGCCCAGGAGCGCCTGGTTGTCGGTCCCGACGTCCAGCGAGATGGGCAGCGTGAGGGCCGGGTAGATCCCGGCGCCGGCGGTGTAGATGGCGAGCTTGCCCACCGGGATCCCCATCCCGCCTGCCCCCTGGTCGCCCAGCCCGAGGATCCGCTCGTTGTCGGTCACGACCACCAGCCGGACCTCCTGCTGGGCCGCGTTGCGGAGAAGCTCCGGGACGCGCGCGACGTCTCCAGGCGTGATCCACACGCCGCGCGGACGTCGGAGGATGTGGCTGTATTCCTGGCACGCCCGCCCGACGGTGGGCGTATAGACGATGGGGAGGAATTCCTCCAGGTTCTCGGCCAGGAGGCGGTAGAAGAGCGTCTCGTTGCGGTCCTGGAGGGCGGCGAGCCCGATGAAGCGCTCGAGAGCGTCCTCCTTGCGACGGACGTGCTCCAGCTCCAGGCCGAGCTGCGCCTCCAGGCTGAGGACGTTCACGGGAAGCAGGCCGTGCAGCCCGAACCAGTGGCGCTCCTCGTCCGTGAACGCGCCGTCCTTGTTGTAGAGCGCCCGGCCGAGCAGCGAGCGACCCCGGAACGTGATGCGGAGCGGGCGGAGCGGGCGGCGCGGTTCGGGCAACGCCGGGACGGATGCGGACGAGGCAGTCATCGGCCGAGCGTACGCGACCCGGTCTGGCCCTGAGAGTGCCGTCTGCACCAAAGCCGTGCGGCGGGTGGCAGGGTGCGGGCGGCCGGAACAGGCGCCGGCGCCTGTTCCGGCCTCAGTGGGCCACGACCACCGTCACGACCGTGCTCGCAACCACGTGCGGGGAGACGTCGCCGTCGCGCCCGCCTTCGGCCTGGGAGTCACGGCCCGACCCGAGGACGATCGTGTCGAACCCACCTTCCGCGGCAATCTGCTCGATCCTTCCCGCAGGATCGCCCGCGGGCTCCAGGAACTCGACCTCGAGCCCCATCTCCTCGAGCAGTCGCTTCGCTTCCTGCAGCTCCCGGGCATGGGCGCTGGTGATCTCCCACGGATCGCCACCCTGGCGTACGACCCCCTCGGGCACCACGCTGACGACGCTCAGCGGTGCGTGGAACGCGCGGGCAAGCTCGCCCGCAGTCTGGAGCGCACGCCGGGCACGCTCTCCGCCGTCATAGGCAAGGAGAATCTTCTTCATCGGCTGGCTCCGTTGTCAAGCTGGCCTGGGAGCCGGTCGGCTCGACTGCCGGGAATCCTCGCCGGAAGCCCGGGGAGCAGGTAGACCGATTCGGCGCGATCCCGGGGGCCGCTCGGATCGGGCAACGGGCCATGGGGCAGGGTGATCAGGTTGGCGCGCCGCCCGCCCCGCCTGCCCCGGCCGGGCCGGCGGCGCGCGCGGTGTCGGCCAGGTCGCCCGTGAAGTAGCGCTGGAGCGTCGGGGCCAGGGCGCGCACAAGGACCTCGGGCGGCGCGGATGCCAGCGGCTCGACCGCCACCACGTAGCGCGCGAGCGCGAGCCCGATGAGCTGCGAGCCGGCCAGCGTCGCCCTGAGGGCGGAATCCGGCTGGTCGATGGCGCGAGCGAGCGCGAGGAACGGGCCTTCGGCCAGCAGCTGGCGGAGCATGGCCGCCGCGACCGGGTCGGTCGTCGCCGAGCGCACGACGCCCAGCAGCAACGGCCGGACGGCAGGCGTCTCCCAGAGCTCGAGCACGAGCCGGACGAACCGCTCGCCCAGCTCGTCGCGTGGTCCGTCGAGGAGCCGGGGCACCATGGTGGGCAGGTCGAGCGGGAACTCCATCGCCGCGAGGAACAGCTGCTGCTTGGAGCCGAAGTAATGGTGGACGAGGGCGGGGTCGACCCCCGCCCGGGCGGCGACGTCGCGGATCGTCGCGCCATCGAAGCCGCGGTCGCCGAAGCTCGTCCGCGCTGCCTGGAGCACCCGCGACCGCGTGTCGCCCGAGCCAGGTCGCCGCCCCGTCCGCCGCGGCGACGTCCTCGCCGCGCCGCTCATACCACGTCGCGGCGGATCGTGAGCGCCGCGATGGTCGCGAAGAAGACGGCGACGATCGCGAGCACAGCGAGATCGAGCTGGAGGGCCGCGACGCCCAGGTCCGCGCCGCGGATGAAGACCTGTCGCAGCCCGTCCACCGCGTAGTTGAGGGGCATGATCGCCACGAGGGGCCGGAGGATCGAGGGAAGGGTGCTGACCGGGAACAGGACCCCCGACAGGAGGAACTGCGGGGCCAGCACGATCGGGATGAACTGGATGATCTGCAGCTCGGTCCGGGCGAACGTCGAGAGGAAGATCCCGAGGCTCACGGCACCCACGGCCAGGAGCACGACGACCAGGAATGCCAGCACGGGGCTGCCGTTCACCGCCACGCCGAGGCCGATGGAGAACGGCGGCAGCGGGCCGAGGGCAGGAACGTGGAGCGAGCCCAGCGCCCACAGCATCAGCACCGCGACCTGGATCGTGGCGAACAGGCCGAACCCGAGCGTGTACCCGAGGACGACCTCCCCGCGGGTCACCGGCGTCGCCATCAGCCGCTCGAGGGTGCCGCCGGTCCGCTCGCGGAGGAAGCTCACGCCCGTGAGGATGTACACGAAGAAGTAGGCGAAGAAGCCGACGATCGCCGGCGCGAAGGTCGTGATTGGGTCGTCCGTCGGAGTGCCGTACACGGTCGCGTGCCGGACGACCGGGAGGGCCGCACCCGAAGCGCTGCTGGCGGCGGCCAGCACCGCTCGCTGGACCGCGGCGACCTGGCTCGCCTCGCCCGACGGATCAAGGCCGTTCGTGATCACGGTGATGGCCAGCGAGCTCCCGGACGCCGCGTCGATACCGATCACGATCCCGACCGACGCCGTCGCGTCCGCGATCGCCCCGCGGGCGGCGGCCTCGTCGGCGACGTCGCTGACGGTGGCGCCGCCCTGATCGAGCGCGCCGCCCAGGGCGCTGCCGACCAGCGCGCCGCGCGGGCCGGCCAGGTTGACGACGACCGCCGTGACCTGGGGCGCCTGGCTCTCGCGCAGGATGAAGGTCACCAGCCCGGTGATCACGATCGGCGCGATGAACAGGAGAGCGAGCGAGGGGCGGTCGCGCCGGATCTCCGAGACCACGCGCCGGAACAGGGCGAGGACGCGACGGCGGCTCATCGCGTTACTTCCACGTCCCCGCCAAGACGGAGGAACGCCTGCTCGAGGTCGGCCGTCGCGGCTTGAGCCCGGATCTCCCCGCCGGTGCCCCGGGCGATGACCTTGCCCGAGCGCACGAACAGGAGCTCGTCGCAGCGGTCCGCCTCGTCCATGACGTGGCTCGAGACGACGATGGTCGTCCCCGCGTCGGCCAGGGCCCGGAAGTGGGACCAGAACTGGATCCGCAAGAGCGGATCGACCCCGACGGTCGGCTCGTCGAGGAACAGGACCGGCGGCCGATGGATGAGGGCGCAGGCGAGCGAGAGCCGTCGGCGCTGGCCGCCGGACAGCGTCCCGACGATCGATCCCCCGCGGTCGGCGAGGTCCACCACGCGGAGCGCGTCGGCCGCGGGTTCGTCGCCGTCCACGCCGTAGACCGCGCCGAAGAACCGGACGTTCTCGCCGACGGTGAGCGCCGTGTACACCCCGTCGGCCTGGGTCATGTAGCCGATCCGGCTCAGGTTCGGGCGGGACGGCATTCGGGTCCCCAGCACTTCCGCCCATCCCGCGCTCGGATGGGTCAGCCCCGTCAGAAGCCGGATCAGGGTTGTCTTGCCCGAGCCATTGGGCCCGAGAAGACCGTAGATCCGGCCCGGGGCGAGATCGAAGGTGACGTCGTCCACGGCTCGCAGCGACCCGAACGACTTGGCGAGCCCGAGGGCGCGGATTGCGGCGGTAGCCTCGGCGCCTGCCACTCGTGGCGCTGCCTGCGACACGATCGGCCCTCCACTTCCCCACGGGTGCGGCCGAATCCCAGCCGTCCGGTTCACCGACTGATGAATTCTACGCCCGATGACTTCCGTGTCAACGGGCGTCCCGAGCCCGGCGGCCCACCCCGTGGCTGCCCGCGGTGTCATCCTGCGCCCATGAGCGAGATGGCGGCCCGGTACGATCTGCGGGCGCGCTGCTACGCGCGCTGCTGGGCACCGGTCCTCGCGCCGTCGGCGACCGCCCTGCTCGACGTGGTCGAGCCGGCGGCCGGGGCGGCGCCGATCGGGCGCCTCCTCGATGCCGGGACGGGTTCCGGGACGCTGGCGCTGGCCGCGATCCGGCGCTGGCCGCACGTGCAGGTGACCGGGCTCGACGTCTCGGCGGGGATGCTCGCGCGTGCGCGCGCCGCCGCGGCCGCCGAGCTCGGCCCGGGCAACCTGGCGCGGCTCTCGTTCGTGGAGGGAGGCATCGCCGACCCGGAGGGGGCGGGCCTGGCGCCGGCGTCGATCGACGCGGCCGTCTCCTCGTTCGTGCTCCACCTCGTCCCGGACCGCGCTGCTGCTCTGGCCGGGTTGCGGCGCGTCCTTCGACCCGGCGGCACCCTCGCCGTCCTGACCTGGGCGCCCGAACCCACCCCGTGGGCGCCGGAGACGGCGCTCGAGACCGCCCTCGCGGAGACGCTCGCGGGCACGGGCCGGGCGGAGCCGGTCGCCGGCGAGGATCCGCGGGCCGGGCCGATGGAATCCGCAGTCGCGGCCCGCGCCGAGCTGCGCGCGGCTGGCTTCACCGACGTCGACGCGTGGGAGCCGACGCTCCACCACCCCTTTGGACGAGCAGAGGCGAGGGCGATGCTCGTCGAGTACGACCGTGCAGCCGAGCTCGACGCACTGGCGCCGGCCGAGCGCGTGGCGGTCCTCGCCGCGTTCGACGCGGCGCTGGCCCGGCTGCCGGACGACGTGTTCCCGTGGGACGCACCGCTCGTGGCGGCTCGCGGGATCCGGCCGCCGGACGACTGACCCCGGCGCTACTCGGCGACGGCGCCCTCCGCGGGCGCGGCGACCGGAGCCACCTCGGCCTCGACCACGGTCGGCTCGACCTCGACGACGCGCGGCGCCAGGACCCGGAAGATCACCTCGTCCGGATCGTTGAGGATGGTCGCGCCGGCCGGGACGGGCAGGTCGCGGACGGCGATCACCGCGTCGAAGTCGACGAGCGTCGTGATGTCCACCTCGATGAACTTCGGGAGGTGGTCCGGGCGGGCGCGGACGCGGACGTGGTCCACGGCGTGGATCAGCGTGCCGCCTTCCTTGGTGACCGCCTCCGACTCGCCGAGGCCGTGGACCACGACGTCAACGGTCATGTCCTCGGTCATCTTCACCCGGAAGAGGTCCACGTGGAGCGGCGTCCGGTGGACCCGGTGGAGCTGCACGCCGTTGATGATGACCGGCGTCGTCCGGCCTCCCTCGACCTCGAGGTCGATGAGCGCGTTCGCGCCCGCGTGCCGACGGAGCAGCTCGAACTCGTGCGCGTCCACGGAGACGGACGTCGACTCGCCATGCCCGAACACGACGGCCGGGATCCGGCCCGCCTTGCGAAGGTGGGAGGTCGCCTTGCCCATCTCGGTGCGGGGCAATGCGGCGAGGGTGGGTCGGTCGGTGCTCACGATTGGCCTCTCGGTTCGGTCAGGTCGCTTCGATCGGACGGGCGGCGGCGCGGCCGGATGGGGCCGGGCGCCCTGTCGAGGGGTGAGGGTACCACGAGCGGGGCTGCAGGCTCCGTCGGTGTACGATCCGGCCGGCATGGCCAGCAGCATTCTCATCGTCGAAGACGAGCACGCAGTGGCGCGCGGCATCCAGTACGCCCTGCAGCAGGAGGGTTACGAGGTCACCGTCGCCCGGTCCGGCGAGGAGGGCCTGGAGTTCGCGACGCACCAGGCCCCGGACCTGGTGGTGCTGGACGTGCGCCTGCCGGGAATGGACGGGTTCGAGGTCCTCCGCCGGATCCGGGCGGCAGAGGGCAAGATGCCCATCCTGGTCCTGACCGCCCGCGACGACGAGGTGGACAAGGTCATAGGCCTGGAGCTGGGCGCGGACGACTACCTGACCAAGCCGTTCGGCCTGCGCGAGCTTATGAGCCGGATCAAGGCGCTCCTGCGGCGGGCGTACGGGGACTTCTCTGACGCCGGAAACGGGCGCGTCCTGCGGCACGACGACCTCCTGATCGACCTGGAGCGGCGGCGCGTCCAGCGCGCCGGCCGCAAGGTCAACCTGACGCCAACCGAGTTCGAGATCCTGCGCCACCTCGCCTCGCGCCCCGGCCGGGTCTACACCCGGAGCGAGCTGCTGGAGCTGCTGCGCGACTACGAGGCGCTCGACCAGGACGAGAAGACGATCAACGTCCACATCAGCCACCTGCGCGAGAAGATCGAGGACGATCCTTCTGCGCCGGTCTTCGTGCTGACCGTCCGGGGAGTCGGCTACGCCTTCGTCGAGCGCTGACGCGCCGGAGGCCGGCAGCTCCGCGAAGGCGCACCGGGGCGGGCTGCGTCCGCGCCTGCGGCGCCTGGTCCCGCGGTCGTTCCGGGCACGGATGACCCTGACGGTCGTCGCGCTGGTGGCCGCCGCCCTCCTCGCCGTCTCGGCAATCGTGGTCAACCGGCTCGATGCCTACTTCGCGGAGCAGGAGGAAGGCGCGCTCTCGGCGAGAGCGCTTGAGGTCGGCAGCATCGTCGCCGTCGTGGCGGTCCCGGCCGCGGGAACGGAGCCGGTCCTCGAGGTGGGCAACACGCTCAGCGCCGGTGTCGCGGAGCGGATCAGCGCCAGCTCGTTCCTGAGCTTCCTGGCGAACGCGGTCGCGAAGTCGGACGTCACGGTCGAGATCGGCGCCGCCACCCAGGACAGCGCCGGCGACGTGATCGTGACGGCGGCACCCGGCGGAAAGGTCTCGGTGCTGCTGACCGCGCCGCCCGAGGCGCGGGAGGCTCGCGAGAAGATCCACGCGACCGCGGCCTTCGGGCCGGTGACCGGCCCCGCGCTCGCAGTTCCGTGGGGCGTGCGGGTGACCCTCTCGAACCCCTACACCACGCGGGCGTACACGCTGGAGACCGTCGCCACGCTGCTCGCGGTCACCGCGCTGGGCGCCCTCCTCGCGGCGCTCGTCATGGGGATCCTGATCGCCGGCCGGTTCACGCGTCCCCTGCGGCGCCTGAGCGAGGCGACGCACCAGTTCGGCGGCGGCGACCTGGCGAACCGCATCCCGGCGGCGGAGATCGGCGCCGCGTACACGGAGGTGACCGACCTCGCCGGGCAGTTCAACCTGATGGCGAGCAGGCTGGAGGAATCCGTGGGCCTCGTGCGGCGCGACCGGGATCGGAGCCGCGAGTTCCTGGCCGACGTGAGCCACGAGCTGCGGACCCCGATCGCGGCCCTCCGGATGAACACCGAGCTCCTGCAGGGCCAGGCCGGCGAGGACGCGGCCACGCGCCTCGAGTTCCTCGAGTCGAGCCGGGTCCAGCTGGAGCGGCTCGACTGGCTGGCCCAGAACCTGCTGGACCTCTCGAAGCTCGAGTCGGGGCTGCTCGCCCTTGACCTGCGCCCCGACGACCTCCGGACCACCGTGGAGTCGGCCGTGGAGCAGGCCGATGCGACGGCGCGACGGCGCGGCGTCGAGCTGGCGCTGGAGCTCCCGGAATCCCCGCTCAGGGTCCGCCACGATCCGCAACGGATCGGGCAGGTGGTCGGGAACCTGGTTGGCAACGCCCTCAAGTTCACGCCGCGCGGCGGCCGTGTCCGGGTCTCCCTCCGGCCGCATCGCGACGGCGCCCAGCTCGACGTGGCGGACACCGGCGTCGGGATCGACGCGACGGAGCTGCCCCATGTCTTCGAGCGCTTCTACAGGGGCTCCAGCGCGAGCGAGGCGCGCGGGAGCGGGAGCGGGCTCGGGCTCGCCATCGTGAAGTCGATCGTGGACATGCACGCAGGGCGGATCAACGTGGAGAGCCGAGTGGGCCATGGATCGACGTTCAGCGTGATCCTGGTCCGCGACCCGCGCAGCGTCGGAGCCCCGCCGGCCGGCACATCGGTACCCCCAACCCCGTCGTCCGTCACGCCGGGGCCGACGGAGGTGGCGAATTCTTCATAGACGCCGCACCTGCGCCTGAACCCGCCGCTGCCACCATTGGCTGCGCCTGCCGGCAGCCCGCCTATGAAAGACCCTGGAGCCAGCCCACCAATGAGCGATCACTTCGACCAGGCACCCGACGCCGTCCCGACAACGCCGGTCCCGCCGGCATGGGGCCCCGTCGACGCGTCCGCGGAGCCGGCCACCTATGCGCCCGCAGCCGATCGCCGCCCCGCGTGGGCAGCGACCGAGGTGGACGCCGAGCAGGTGGCTCGGCCAACCCCCGAGCGCTGGTTCGAGCCGGCGCGCCCGGAGGGTGCTGCCGCCGATGGGATCTCGCCTGCGCCGGCGGGTCGCGAGGGGCGTGGCCGCGGCCTGGTCGGGGTGGTGATTGCCGCGTCGCTCATCTCGGCGACGCTCGCCTCGGTCGGGACGTACGGCGCGCTCCGGGCCTCCGGGTCGCTCGACCAGCCCGCGGCGACGCCGGCCGCCGTCGCCGCGCAGACCGTGACCGCCACGCAGCCCATCACGACCAGCGATCAGTCGGCGATCACGGTGGCGGCGGCCAAAGTCTCGCCCGCGATCGTGACGATCACCTCGTCCGGCGCCGCGGGGAACCCGAACGACCCGTTCGGCCAGGTCCCGTCCACCGGCATCGGCTCCGGCGTGATCTTCGACTCGAACGGCTGGATCATCACCAACAAGCACGTCGTGGCCGGGAGCAGCACGCTCGAGGTCGCGCTCCAGGACGGCCGGACGTTCAGCGGCACGATCTACGGGATCGACACGCTGACGGACCTCGCGATCGTCAAGGTGAACGCCACGGGCCTGCCGGTGGCGCCGATCGGGGATTCCTCGGCCGCCAAGGTCGGCGAGCTGGCCATCGCAATCGGGAGCCCGCTGGGCACCTACACGAACTCGGTGACCGCGGGCATCGTCTCCGCGTTCGGGCGGACGATCCAGGTGCAGGACGGCACGACGATCCGCAACCTCATCCAGACCGACGCCGCCATCAACCCCGGCAACTCCGGCGGCGCCCTCCTCGACGAGGCCGGCACGGTGGTGGGCATCAACACGGCCGTCGCGCAGACCGCCGAGGGCATCGGGTTCGCGATCCCGATCAACATCGCCAAGCCGATCATGCAGCAGGCGCTGGCCGGCCAGAAGCTGGCGCGCCCCTGGATCGGGATCCGCTACCAGGCGCTGACACAGCAGATCGCCGACCAGGCGAAGCTCCCCGTGAGCCAGGGAGCCTGGCTCCAGGCCACCACCACCGGCGGCGCCACCGACCCCGCGATCGTCCCGGGCAGCCCGGCTGAGAAGGCAGGCCTCAAGGACGGCGACATCATCACGGCGGTCGACGGGGTGAAGATCACGGCCATCGCTCCCCTCGACGACATCCTCACGGAGCACACGCCGGGAACGACCGTGGCGCTGGACGTGCTGCGCGACGGGAAGACGATCACGCTCACCCTGACGCTCGGGACGCGCCCCGCCAACCTCTGAGCGCGGTGGACGCCGAGCGCGGGTGGGCCGGGCTCAGTCCCGCCCGCGCTCGCGCCGGATCTCGACGCCGGCCCAGCCGAAAGTCCCGGGGAGCGGCGCTCGCGGCTTGCGCACGCGGACCGTGACCGCATCGACGGCCGGGTGGGCCGCCAGCAGGTCGGCCGCGATCCGTTCGGCAAGGGCCTCGATGAGCGCCACGTGCGGTCCCTGCTCGACCACCGCCCGCGCCCGGCGGAACACGTCGCCGTAGTCGACGGTCCGGGACAGCTCGTCGGTCCGCCCGGCGGCGGCGAGGCCGAGCTCGAGGACGACGTCGACATCGAACGGCTGGGCGGTGGCCGCCTCGTCCGGAAGCACTCCGTGACGGCCCTCGAAGTGCATGCCGCGCAGCTCGATCCGGTCGGTCACGTGCTTCCGTCCGGGTCCCAGCCGCGCACGACTGCGTCGGCCATCCGTGCGGCGCGCACGTTCGGCCGCACGTCGTGCACGCGCAGCATGTCCACGCCGGCCGCGATGCCCAGGGCGGTCGTCGCCAGCGTGGCTTCGGCGCGCTCCTCGGGCGGCAGGTCCAGGACCTTGCCCAGCGTCGACTTGCGGGAGGTGCCGAGCAGGATCGGCCGGCCCAGGAGCCGCAGTGAGCCGAGGTCTCGCAGCAGGGCGAGGTTGTGAAGCGGCGCCTTGCCGAAGCCGAACCCGGGATCGACGATCAGTCGTTCCCAGGCGACGCCCACCGCGATTGCGCGCTCCAGGGCGCGCTGGAGGTCGGCCAGGATCTCGGGGACCAGGTTCACGTAGCGCGCCTCGGCCCGATTGTGCATCACGATCAGCGGGACACCGTGCGCGGCGGCAACGCGGGCGATGCCGACGTCCGCGGCAACTCCCCACACGTCGTTGAGCAGGTGGGCGCCGGCGGCCAGCGCCGCGTCAGCGACCGCGGGCTTCGTCGTGTCCACCGAGAGCGGCGTGTCCGGGAGCGCGGCTCGCAGGGCACGGATCACGGGCAGCACGCGGGCGAGCTCGTCCGCGACGCTGACCGGGGCATGGCCCGGCCGCGATGACTCGCCACCGACGTCCAGCAGGTCGGCGCCGTCGGCCACCATCGACCGCGCCAGCGCGACCGCCGCGCGAACCGGGTCGCCGTCCGCCGCGACCAGGCCGTCACCGGAGAACGAATCGGGCGTGACGTTGAGGATGCCCATCACGAAGGTCCGGCTCCCCCAGGTGAACGTCCGCGGCCCGATCGCAAGCGGCGCGGGCCTGCCCGGAAGGCCCGGGGGGCCCGGAATGTCGGGGAACTGGTCGGGCCGCCGGGCCGCGAAGGACGGCGTGGCCGCTCCGCCGCCGCGAACGGGGTCGGGCTGGACGACGCCGGCCTCGCCGGGCAGGTCGCGTCCGGGTGCCGCGACGTCCGCTGGCGGGTCGCCGACGTCCGGGCGGTGGGGCCGAGAGGCGGCGGGGTCGGACTGTCCGGGCATCGTGCCGCGATCCTACGCCGAGCCGGCGTCGGCTGGATCCCGGAGCTCGGGATCGTCCACGAGCCGCGCGCGCGCCGCTCCCACGAGGTAGAGCGACCCCGCGACGACCACCGGTCCCTCGGCGGTGGCGATCGCGCGGTCGATGGCCGCCGCCGGATCGAGCGCGACCAGGACCGTGTCTGCCGGGTTGGCCGCCTGCCAGCGCGCGGCGAGCATTTCCGGCCTGAGCGCCCGGGCACCCGAAACCGCGGTCGCGATGACACGCGCGCCGGCGAGCGCCCGCGACGCGCCGAGCGCGGCGATCAGCCCGTCGAGGTCCTTGTCGGCCATCGTCCCGATCACGAGCGTCACGGGCGCCGGGGCCGAGGCGGCCGTCCCGCGGCCGGCGCCGCGCAGCTCCGGCCGCAGCTCATCGAGCGCGGCGGCCAGCGACCTGGCGCCCGCGGGATTGTGCGCCCCGTCGAGGAGGACCTCCGCGTCGGCGCCGCTCGGCCCGGCACCCGGCAGGTCGAGCAGCTCGAGCCGGCCGGGCCAGCGCGCCGCCGCGTAGCCGGTCCGCCGCGCGCCGGCGCCGACCTGCGCGATCCCTGCCGTGGCCAGCGCATCGAGCACGGCGTCCGCGACCGCCACGTTCGCCGCCTGGTGCCGCCCCAGCAGGCCGACCCGGACCGCGCCCAGGGCGGGCAAATCCACGACGAGGCCGTGCCGATCCGAGGCCAGCACCGGCGCCGCGCTCACCTCGACGAGCGGGACCCCCACGCGTCTCGCCCGCCGCCGGATCGGCCCGAGAGCAGGGCCCACGGTTCCGGTGATCGCGAGGTCGCCCGGCATGATGATCGCGGCCTTCTCGCGCGCGATCGCCTCGACGGTCGGCCCGAGGTGCTCGGTGTGGTCCAGGTCGACATTCGTGATGACCGCGACGCCGCCGTCCCAGGCGTGGGTGGCGTCGAGCCTGCCGCCCAGGCCCACCTCGACGACGGCGAGATCCACGCGAGCGTCCGCGAAGTGGCGGAACGCGAGCGCGGTCAGCAGCTCGAACTCGGTGGGAGGGCCGTGACGCCGCGCGACGCGGTCCGCGACCGGCAGCCCGTCCGTGACGAGACGCGTGAACTCGGTCGCCGATATCGGCGTTCCGGCAATCCGGATTCGCTCGCGGTAGCTGACCAGGTGCGGCTTCGGCGTCTCGCCGGCGCGGTACCCCGCGGCGGCAAGGCATGCGCCAACCAGCGCCACGACGCTCCCCTTGCCGTTCGTCCCGGCAATGAGCGCGCCGCGAATTCCCTGCTCGGGGTGCCCCAGGGCCGCCAGCAGGGCCCGTGTCCGGCCCAGGCCCAGCCGGATCCCGAACCGACCGCGCGCCTGGAGCGCCGCGACCGCCTCGGCAAAGGAGGACGGGAGGTCGCCGCCCTCCAACCCGCTCACTAGCCCAGGTCGTCCTCGTAGAAGACGCACTGGTTGAAGCGTGAACCCAGGCAGACGTCGTTCACGTACCCCTGCTCCATGTGGACGCCGCCGCGCAGCTGGCATCGCGAGATGGTCTGCTCCTGGCGGACCAGGGCCTTGAGCAGGTGCGGAGCCTGGACGGGGACCGAGCCGCGGATGCCGGTCATGTAGAAGTGCGGGCAGACGTTGCGCCGAATGCTGGGGAGGCCGAAGCCGGTGCGCGGCACGCGGTGGCCGGGGCGCACGCCCGCCTGGGGCAGCGGCGCCCACGCCGTCCTGCCCTGACCGCGCATGTCGGTCGGCATCGCGGCCGGCCCGACCGGTACCGGGCGCCGCGCATTCGCATACCCAGGGGCAATTGAGAGGGTTGGACGCCGCCCGGCGAGACCATCCCGCGGCGACGTGGCGGGACGCGTAACGGGACCCAGCCCCATCGACGGCCTGGCAGCTGCTTCCCGCGGGACGCGCCGCGCGTCGCCTTCGTCCATGCCCTCCCTCACCGGACCGCACGCACCCGAACGTGCACATTCCGCTCCAGCGTACACCGGACGGTCACGCACCGGAACATCGCGGCGGCGTGCGACAATGCCACGCGATGATGTCCCGCCGCGGACGGCCGAGCCAGGTCCGACCCAGACCGCCCTCCTCCGGCAGGCCCCGGCCGGCCCCGATCCCCCGGCGTTCGCCGACCCTCCCGCGCATGCCGCGGCCGGGCGTCGCGGAGGAACCGCACGGCCTGCCCACGGCTGCGAAGGCCGCGCTCGCCCTCTCCATCGTCGCCCTCGGCGCGGTCGTCCTGCTCACCGTGGCCGGTGCCCTGCCCCGGATCGTGTCGACCGTGGGCGGGGCGGTCTCCGGGATCGCCGGCGCCGTGATCCCCTCGCCCTCGCCGATCCCGACGGTCGTCGTGGTCCCTGCCGCGCCCGTCCTCGACACGCCGGCGCAGACCGCCACGAACCATGCCTTGGTAACGGTGACCGGCAGCGTCCCGGCGAGCATCATCGGACAGGGTCCCAGCTTCACGATCCGCCTGTACGTGACGCTCCCGAAGAAGGCCGCGGTCAGGATCGCAGAGATCCCGGTGGGCGCGACGCCGAACTTCTCGATCCCGGACGTGGCGCTCCAGCCGGGCCGCAACGACTTCTCGGCGACCGTCGCAGGCCCGGGGGGCGAGAGTGAAGCGTCGCCGCTCGTGACGTACGTCCTGGACACCTCGAAACCCAAGATCACGTTCTCGTCTCCGGCCGACCAGGCCGTGATCAACGCCACGACCGTCACGATCGCGGGCACGACGCAGGGCCACTCCACGGTCTCCGCCCGCAACGCGGCGAACGGGCGCACGGTCGTCGGCGCGGCGGATCCCACCGGGATCTTCCAGCTCGTCCTCGAGCTCGCCGACGGGACGAACGCGATCACGGTGACGGCCACGGACCCGGCCGGCAATGTCACCACGGCCACCCTCTCGGTCCTGCGGGGGACGGGCCAGCTCAAGGTCACGCTCAATGCGTCGAGCTACCGGATCAGCGCGGCGAACCTCCCGCGCAATCTGCAGCTGCGGGCCGTCGCGACTGACCCCGACGGCAAGGGCCTCGCGGGGCGCGATATCACGTTCACCCTGGCGATCCCCGGCGTTCCGCCGATCACCGGCCAGGCGACGACCGACGCATCCGGGGTCGCCCTGTTCCAGACCTCGATCCCCGCCGGCGCCACGCCCGGCAGCGGGCCGGGCACTGCATTCCTGACCACGCCGGAGTACGGCGACGCGTCCGGGCGCGTCGTCATCACGATCATCCCCTAGGTCGCGATCACCCCTAGCGCCGCCGCCCGGGCGCAGCTACCATCCGTGCATGGCGAACTGGCGCTGCCCGCACTGCCGAACGCCGCAGCCCGAGGCGGCACGGTGCTGGGTCTGCCGGCGCTCCAGCACCAGCTGCGGGACCTGCGCCCACTACCGCCGGGCCATCGCGGGTCCCTTTGGCGGCACCTGCGGCCTCGATTCGCGGCGGACGGCGCTGCGGGGCGACGAGCTTCGCGGCTGCTGGCGCCCGATCGCGATCGCTCCCGGACGGTCGGAGACCGGGGTGCAGGTCCCGGTGATCGACCCGGCAGGCCCACCGTTCCCGGCACCGGGAACGCTCTGGAGCAAGCCCGAGGCCTGAACGTCCGTTCGAAACCGCGACCGGCCGAGGAGGTCCGGGTCGCCGTCAGGGCGACGGGCTGGGGGTCGGCGGCGTGGTGTTGAGCAGGATCGCGGACCCGGGTGCAACGATCGCGCCCGGCGGAGGGTTCGACGCGACGACGACGTCCGACTCCGCGGGCGTGCCGCCCCCCTGCCACACGATCACGAGGCCCTCGCTGGTGGCCTGGGCCTTGGCCTGCGCGACGGTCAGGCCCACGTACATTCCCACGGTCACGACGGCCTGGGAGGGCTCCGGCGATGGCGCGAACGAAGGCCCGACGCTCGGCGCGGGCGACGGTGATGGCGTCGGGGTGGGCAACGGAGAGGGGGACGGAGAGGGACTGGGGGTCGGCTGAGGACCCTCCGAGACCACGTAGTCCACCGGCGTATCGGTAGGCACCGAGAGGCCGGCGGGCAACCCCTGGCCGATGATCGAGCCGGCGGGGATCGTCGGGTCGAAATCCACGGTCCGGGTCCCCAGCCGGAGCTTCGCATCGGTCAGAGCCCGGATCGCATCCCCCTCGGCCAGCCCCACGATGGACGGGACCGCAACCAGGTCCTTGCCGCTCACGATGTCCACCTTGACGGTGGACCCCTCGGCGACGCTGGTCCCGGCGGGCGGATCCTGCCCGACGACGGTGCCGTCCGCGGCGTCGTTGCGCTTCACGAACGTGGGCGCGAGCGTGACGCCGAGCTGGGTCGCGGCCGTGTTCGCATCCAGGTACGCCCGGCCGAGGAACGATGGGAGGGTCACGTTGCCGGGCCCGGCCGTGGCCGCGGGGCCGGAGCCGGCCGCGGCGAGCCGAAAGAGGACGAACCCCGCGAGGGCGAGGATTGCGAGCCCGAGCACGCCGGCGACCCAGACCCACGGGCTCGTGCCGCCATCCGGTCCGCCACCGGCTGGCGACGCGGCGCCGCCTCCAGGCGGCTCGCTGCCGCCGGCCCAGGCGCTCCCGTACGCCGCCGAGTCGTCCGGTGGCGGCATGCGAGTTGCGGGCATCGAGGCGGTGCCGGTGGCCGGCATGCCCCCGCGAGCGATCGGGCCGGCCGCCGCGGGGCGCGACGCCGGTGCCGGGACCGCCGGACCTGCGCCGCGGGCGGCACCGCCCGCGGCGAGCGCCGCACCCGCGGCCAGCGCGGCACCCGCGGCGGCGACCGAGCCCGCTGCCGCGGGACGTGCTCCCGCGATCCGGCCCTCCTCGAGAAACGCCTCCAGGGCGGCCGCCATCGCGCCGGCGCTCGCGAAGCGACCAGCCGCGTCGGGAGCCAGCGCCTTTCGGTCGATCACCTCGAGGGCCGGCGGAACCGTGGGCCGGACCTCCGAGACGCGCGGTGGCGGCGCGGAGATCCTCGCCATCGCGACCGCGGCGGCGGAGTCGCCTTCCCACGGGCGGCGGCCGGTCAGCAGCTCGTAGAGGACGATCCCTAGGCTGTAGACGTCGGAGGCGGCCGTCGCGGGCTCGCCAAGCGCCTGCTCGGGGCTGAAGTAGTGGACGGAACCCAGCGTGGTCCCGGGCAGCGTCAGGCCGGCGTCCGCCCAGGCGCGCGCGATCCCGAAGTCGGCGACCTTCACGCGCCCGCCGACCGTCAACATGATGTTCCCGGGCTTCACGTCGCGATGGACGATCCCGCGATCGTGTGCCGCGTCAAGCGCGCGCGCCACCTCGGCCACCAGGCGCGCGGCCTGGCGCGGTGGGAGCGGCCCGTTGCGACGCAGGAGCGAGGCCAGGTCCTCGCCGTCGACCAGCTCCATGACCAGGTACGGGCCCGCATCGTCCGCGCCGAAGTCGTAGACCCCGACGATGCCGGGGTGGCTCAGCGAGGCCGCGGCCTGGGCCTCCTGGCGGAACCGGGCCACGAAGTCCGGGTCGCGGCCGTACTCGCGGTGGAGCACCTTGACCGCGACGTCCCGGCCAAGCTGGCTGTCGGTGGCGCGGTAGATGGTGGCCATGCCGCCCTGGCCCAACAGCTCGACGAGGCGATACCGCCCGCCGAGCACGTCGCCAAGAGCCGCCACGATCCGTCTCCCTTCGTCCGCCGCGGAGCTCGTCCGCTCGCGGGTCCGAGGCCTAGAAGTCCAGGCCCCGCAGGTAGGCGCCGAACTCCGTGCCCAGGTCCGGCCGGGCAAGCGCGAGCTCGACGGAGGCCTTCAGCCAGCCCATGGTCGTCCCGGCATCGTAGCGAGTCCCATCGAACTCGTAGCCGTAGACCGCCTGCTCTTCCATGAGCGCCTGGATCGCGTCCGTGAGCTGGATCTCGCCTCCGGCGCCGTGCGTCGTCTGCTCCAGCTTGTCGAAGATCTTCGGCGTCAGCACGTAGCGGCCGACGATGGCGAGGTTCGATGGCGCCGTGCCGGGCGCGGGCTTCTCCACCACCCGGTCGATCCTCCACAGGCGACCGTCACCGTCGTCGACGCGTTGCCCGCCGATCACCCCGTAGCGGGACGTCTCGTCAGGGGGGACCTCCATCACGGCCACCACGGACGAATGCGTCTGCGCGTAAGCATGGACCAGCTGCCCGATGCACGGCCGCTCTCCGACGACGACGTCGTCGGAGAGGATCACCGCAAACGGCTCGTGGCCGACCAGCTCCTTGGCCATGAGGACGGCGTGGCCCAACCCCAGCTGCTCCTTCTGTCGCACGTACGCGATCTGGGCGAGGTCGCTGATGTGGCGGATCTGGCGGAGGTGCTCGATGTCGCCGCGCTCCTCCAGCAGCCTCTCCAGCTCGAAGCTGGTGTCGAAGTGATCCTCGATCGCCCGCTTCTGGCTGGAGGTGACGATGATCACCTGCTCGATGCCCGCCGCCACCGCCTCTTCGACCGCGTACTGGATGACGGGCTTGTCGACGAGCGGGAGCATCTCCTTCGGCTGGGCCTTGGTGGCAGGCAGGAAGCGGGTACCCCAGCCGGCGGCTGGGAAGACGGCCTTACGGACGCGCATGGGACCTCGGACAGATCGAGATGGAGCGGTTGCTTTCCCGGGCGAGATCGCCTCGTGGAGCCGGGCACGACCAGTATACGAGGGCCCGGCGGGCGGCCCGTCGAGGTCACCCGTGGCGCCGAGCCGCCCGCGAGGAAGGGTCGCTCGGCGAAGGGTGGCGGGCGTCGCCGCCGTCAGGTGCCCTGGTGCGGTTCCCCGGCCTGGGCCGGCTCGGTGTGCCGCCGCAGCAGGACGACCCGGGTGAACGGGACCCGGACCTCGCTGAACGCCTCGACGCTCACGAGGAAGCCCACGAACAGGAAGATGACCGCCAGGAGCTTGCCCAGGTAGAAGAACCAGGTGACTCCGAAACGCTCCAGCACGTCCCCAGACGAGGCCATGAACGCCCCTATCGCGATGAGGATGGTCGCCGGTACGCGGCTGTGCAAGCGTCCCGCGAGGAGCGCCCGGACCGCGCCGGGCAGCGACGCGATGAAGTTGACGATGATCGCGACCGGCGAGATGGCCAGGTTGAACAGGAACTGGTCGCCGGGCTGGGTCGGGTCCAGCGAGTAGTCCAGGATGCGCCGCTTCGGCATGAAGACGTAGGCCGAGAAGACCGCGCCGAACGCGAGGGACATGCCGCCCGTGATGTTGAGGAACGGCGTGAGGAGCCTGAGCGTGCCGGGGAAGAGGTCGGCGACCGGCGAGTTGGTGACGGGATCCACTTTCCAGCCCGGCGCCGCCAGGGTCGTCGTCAGCATCAGGCCGATGGAGAGGAGGCTCGCGCCGACCACCGCGAGCGCGGCGATCCGGGGCCAGCGGTTGTCGGAGAAGTACGTCGCCACGGCCACCGCGAGCGCCAGCGCGCCGGCGGCGATGAAGTAGAGGATCGGCGAGCTCCCGGCGCCCTCGTAGTTGTAGCGCTGCTGGGTCAGGAACGTGAACAGCCCGGCCAGGAAGAGGCAGAACGCGAAGGCGTAGCCGAAGCGCGTCCGTCCCAGCAGGAAAGCCGTCCCGAGCCCCAGCCAGCCGGCCGTCCAGACCGCGCCCGTGAGGTACCACGTCCGGTAGAGCAGCTCGTTCCAGCTGCTCGCGGCGGCCACCGCCTCGCAGCCGCTGGCGATCCCGAAGAAGAGCATCCCGACCGCCCAGCAGAGCTGGAAGGCCTGCCGCCGGACCCGCCACTGGTCCACCAGCCCGATCGCGAAGACGAGGGCAATCAGCGAGGTGACGCCGGTGATGAGGACGCTCATGCGGTGGAGGCCTCCCAGGTGGCCCGGGCGGGCCGATCAGGCGGGGACGAGCTCGTGGTCGTCAGTATGCAGCCCGTCGCAGAGGCCCCAGCGCGGCAGCTCGCCGGGGACCGCGATGGGTCGCATCAGCTCGCGGATCGCGGACTTGCGGCAGAACAGGTTGCCGCGTTCGCGCATCCAGCGACGCGTGCAGGCCGGGTCCGCGTGGAACTGGAAGGGACCGGGGTTGATCGAGGTCCGGCCGGACCAGGCCGGAGGGATCTCCACGGCCGTGATGTCCATGACGTTGACACGGAACGGCGCGCCGTCGATCACGCCACCGCACCCGCGGCAGCGGGTCGCCTCGTTCTCGCGAAGGATGGTCGGGATGCGGATCCCGTTGATGTCGAACGGCACGCCGGGATGGTAGCAGAGGGGCGATCCGCGACGGAGTCGCCTTCGGGCGCGGTACCCCCAAGGGGCTTTGGAAACCCGCCCGCTGTTCGTTGACGAGAGCCTGGCGTGGTACGTGGCATGAGCGCCATACGGCCCCGACGCTCGGGCGCACCACCTTCCGCTCCAGCCGTCTGCTCTACTTCTGCTCGCGCACGGAGCTGATCGCCCAGACCAGCCACCGCGAGGATCAGCGGCCGCTTGTCGCGCTCAAGGAGCTCGTCGACAACGCCCTCGACGCGTGTGAGGACGCAGCCGTCGCGCCGGTCGTCAACGTCACGGTCGACGCGGACGGGCTCGAAGTTGCGGACAACGGCCCAGGGATCCCGGTCGAGACGCTCGACGGCGTCCTCGACTTCACGGTGCGCGCCTCCAACCGCGAGGTGTGCATGAACACACCGGCTCCCCCGCCACGCTCGGAGGGAGCCTCGACCGAGGGGGGTCACTGGGATGTCCACGAGCCTCCGACCGCGTCCGGGCACCGGCCGAACGCGAGGGCCAGGAAGGGCGGTCAGGCGTCAGGCCCGCTCGAGCGCAGGATCGGTCCGGCGCTCAGAAGGCGAACCCGGGCTCAGCGACGTGGACCGCGCGGAACCCGAAGAGCCGCGTGCCCGCTCGGCGCCACGCGTCGCCGGGGAGCCCGGCCTTTCGGCAGACCGCCTCGAGCGTGGTGGCCTCGTCCCAGCCCAACTCTTCGGCGACCTGCGGCAGAAGCAGCGCCCGCCGGCCCGATCGCTCCACGATGATCCCCTGAGACCGCTCGACCGGCGGCGCCAGCACGGAGACCTCGATCCGAATCGCCGAGAGCCCCGACTCGACAACCGGCATGAACCGCGGTCCTCGAGCGGCACGATCGTGCCAGCAATCAACACGTTCCTCCAGAGTCGCCGTTCGAACTCCAGGTTGCCTATGCATCCACGCAGTTCGCCGCGTTCGTGGAGCGTGGCGGAGGCGGCCGCCGGCGATAGAGCCCGGCGGGAATGACCTGGCGGAATGCTGGATGGTCACGTCGGGCGTCGCTCATCCCCGACCGCGGGGATCAGAACTCCTGGAGGTAGGCGGCCACGATCCGGGGGTCGCTCCGCAGCTCGGCCGCGGCGCCCTCGAGCCCGACTCTGCCTGTGTCGAGCACGTATGCCCGGCTGGCGGCCTCGAGCGAGATGCGGACGTTCTGCTCGGCGAGAAGCACGGCGCGGCCGCGGCGGTTCATCTCCACCATGACGTCGAAGATGCGATCGACGATGACCGGAGCGAGCCCGAGGGAGACCTCGTCGGCGACGAGCAGGAGCGGATCGAGCACGAGTGCACGCCCCAGGGCGAGCATTTGCTGCTCGCCGCCCGAAAGCGTGCGCGCCGCCTGCCGCCGCCGCTCGCGCAGGCGCGGGAACAGCTCGTACACCTCGGCGAGCGCGGTCCCGGCCGGGCGCGCCGCGGCATAGAGGCCCACGAGGAGGTTCTCCTCGACGCTGAGGCCCGGGAACACGCGGCGACCCTCGGGCACGTAGGCGATCCGCCGGGTCGCTCGGCGATGGGGCGGCTGGGAGAGGAGGTCCTCGCCCTGGAAGCGGATCGCGCCCCGGGCCGGCACGAGGCCCATGAGGCTGCGCAGCAACGTCGACTTCCCGGCGCCGTTCGCTCCGATCACCGCGACGAACTCCCCGGGCAGCACATGCAGCGAGACGCCGTGCAGGACCTCAAGCTCGCCATAACCGGCGGTCAGGTCAGCGATCTCGAGCAGCGGCCCGGGAGCGCTCACGTCGCCACCGACCCCGGGGCTGCCGCCGCTCGAGCGACCTGCGCCTGAGCAGACGCGGCTCGGCCGAGGTATGCATTCACGACCAGCGGATCGGTCCGCACGGCGTCGGGAGGCCCGTCCGCGATGACTCGTCCCGCGTCGAGCACGACGGCCCGGTCGCAGAGACTGAGCGCGAACCCGACGTGGTGCTCGACCAGCAGCACGGTGAGGCCGTGCTCGCGGCTCCCGGCGATCAGACGCGCGAGGGGTCGCATCCCGTCTGCCCCGATGCCCGCCGCCGGCTCGTCGAGCAGCAGGAGTCGCGGCTCGGCCGCGAGCGCGCGGGCCAGCTCGAGCCGCCGGAGCTCGCCGATGTTCAATTCGGCCGCCTTGTGATCGGCCTTTCGCTCGAGGTCCGTGAGGGCCAGCAGTTCGTCGACCCTGCGCGTCATGTCGGTGGCGCGTCGACGGGGCGCGAGCGTGCGTGCGGATGCGAGTGTCTGCCGTCCGGCCGCGCCGAGGCGGACGTTCTCGCGAACGGAGAGCGACCGGAACGGCCTCGCCACCTGGAACGTGCGCGAGACCCCAAGGTAGCTCATGCGCGTCGTGCCGAACCCGCGGATCGACCGTCCGTCGAACCGGACCTGGCCGCGGCTCGGCGGCTGGGCGCCGGCGATGACGTTGAACAGCGTCGTCTTGCCGGCGCCGTTGGGGCCGATGATCGAGACGAACTCGCCCGCCTCGACGGTGAGGTCGATCCCGTCGAGGGCCGTCAGCCCGCCAAAGCGGACGACGAGCGCATCGATCTCAAGCAGGGCCATCGGACGCCGGCCCCCTCCCTGGCCCGCTTCCCGCGTCGCGCCGGCCCAACCTGCGCGGGACGACGCGCCCGATCGTCGCCAGCACGGCACTGTGCTCCCCGAACAGTCCCTGCGGCTGGAAGCGGAGCATGAACACGAGAATCGAGCCGAAGGCGAGAAGGCGGTAATCGGAGATGAAGCGGAACACCTCGGGCAGGGCACCGAGCACGACCGCTCCGGCGATGGCCCCTCCGATGACCCCCAGCCCCCCGAACATGAGCATCGCGAGGATCACGACCGACTCGCTGAACCCGAAGCTCGTGGGGGTGACGGCCGAGATGAACGGCGCGTAGAGTGCGCCGGCAAGACCCGCCAGCGCGGAACTCAGCACGAACGCGCCGATCTTGTACGGCGCGACAGGGATGCCGGTCGCCGCGGCCGCGGTCTCGTCGTCTTTGATCGCGAGGAGCGCCGCGCCGAACCACGTGCGCTCCAGGTACCACGAGATGCCCACCACGACCGCGAGCATCCCAAGCCCGACCGCCAGGAAGTCCGCGTTCCCGAACTGGTGATCGCCGATCGAGGGCAGCGGAATTGCGTACACACCCACCGCGCCGCCGAAGAACGGCACGTACTGAAAGATCGCGACCACGACGAAGTTGAGGCCGATCGTCGTGACCGCCAGGAAGTCCTCGCGCAGCCGCAAGCTGATCGCGCCCAGGACGAAGCCGGCGACCCCGGCGGCTCCGACAGCGGCGGGAATCGTCCACCAGAACGACCACCCGTAGCGAACGGAGAGCACGGCCGCAAAGTACGCTCCAATCCCAAGGAAGGCGCCCTGCGCCAGGTTTGGCTGCCCGGCGTACCCGACCACGATGTTCAGGCTCACGACCAGGATGGCGTAGATCGAGATCGTGACGAGGACGACGATGAGGTAGTCGAGGCTCACTGGACGACCTCGTCACCCGGCAGGAGGCCCCGAGGCCGTACGAGCAGGATGAGGATCAGGGCGATGAATGCGATCGCGTCACGCGGGAGCACGAACCCGAAGTAAGCCACGACGAACGTCTCGACGAGGCCGATGAGCATCGCGGCGAGGATCGTGCCGAGCGGGTTGCCGAGGCCACCCAGTACGATGATCGCCAGCATCTTGTAGGCCGGGATGTCGCCCATCGTCGGGTACACGGTGTTGTAGGTCACGCCGACCAGCACACCACCGACCGCTGCCAGCGCGTATCCGATAACGAAGATCGACGCGATGACCCGGCCGATGTTGATGCCCATCGCCTGAGCGGTCTCCCGATCCTGGGAGGTGGCGCGCCAGGCGAGGCCGAGCGACGTTCTCCGCAGCAGCCACCAGGTCGCGGGGAAGACCGTTACCCCGATCAGGAGGATGAGCGTCTCGACACCGGTCACCTGAGTTCCAGCGACCTGGAGGGCGGGGAGCGGAAGGGTCGCGGCAAAGGTGCGGTTGTACGGTCCGAACACCAGCCGGAACGCCTCCTCGGCAGCGATGAAGACGCCGATCCCGGCAATGAGGGGCACGATCGGTCCGCGCCCGAGGATCGGCCGGTACAGCAGGCGCTGGATCAGCCAGCCGAGCACGGCTCCTGCCATCGCACCGGCAATGAGCGCGAGCCACCACTGCCCCGTCGCGCTATACGCTTCCAGGCCGACATAGGCGCCGAGCGTCAGGCCGGCGGCGTTCGCGACGTCGAGGATGCGCAGGAGCCCGTACGTGAGCGAGGGACCGAGCGCGATGAGCGCATACAGGGAACCCTGCACGATCCCCTGGACGGCGCTCGACGCGAAGACCTCCATCCCTCGCTCACTCCGACCGCTATGTGTGTCGGGTCGCTACGGCGTGATGATGGAGGGGTCGGTGACGTCACCGTAGTGGTGCACCGCGCCGTCCTTGATGATCTCGAGGTCCACGGCCTTCACGACTTCGCCGGTGCTGTTGTAGCTCTGGATCGTCCCGGTCACCCCCACGAAGTTCGTCGTGCCGGCGATTCCCGACTGGATCTGCGCCGGCGATGTCCCCTTCGCCATCGCCTGCTTCAACACCATGAACGAGTCGTACGTCGTCGCAGCCACCATGTCCGGCGCGTGGCTGTAAGCCGCTGTGAACGACTTGACAAACGATAGGACGGCGGAGTCCGTGCTGTCGCGGTTGAACGGCGTCGTGAACACCATGCCGTTCGCCGCCGCGCCCACGGGCTCGAAGAACTGCGTGGTGGAGTCCACCCCTTCAGTTCCGACCAGCGGCAGATGCAGCCCGAGCGCATTCCAATTGGTGATGTACTGCTGCGCTTCGCTGTAGTACTGGGCCATGAAGAACCCGTTCGCGCCCTTGCTCACGTCCCGCTGCAAGATGGGCGTGAAGTCCTTCTCTCCGAACTGGTTGTTGTCAGTCGCGACGATCGTCGCGCCGAGTGCCTGGGCCTCCTTCGTGAAGCCGGTCGTGAGTGAGCTGCCGAAGTCGTTCTGGATCGCGACGATGGCGACCTTGGTCGCGCCAAGGTCCTTCACGAGCGCGACCGCGGCGGCGGCGCCCTCCACCTCGCCGGTGAAATCCTGCTGGAAGATGAAGTTGCCCGTCGCCGGAATGCCCGGGTTCACCGCATACGCGGCCAGCATCGGAATGCTGTTTCGCTGGAAGATCGGTGCTGCGGCGAGCGTCTGGTCGCTGTACGAGCCGCTCACGACGGCCGTGACCTTGTCCTGCGTCGCGAGCTTCGTGGCGATCGTCACGGCCTGTTTTGCGTCGCTCGCGTCGTCATAGTTGACAAGCGAGATCTGGCTGCCGTTGACCCCACCCGCGGTGTTGATGTCCTTGACTGCGAGCTGAGCTGCGTCATACGCGCTCGCTCCGTCTGCGGCCGCGAACCCGGACTCCGGCGCGAAGAAGCCGATCGTGATCGGCCCGGCGGGCGCGGACGACGAGCAGGCTCCGGCGACCGTACCGATCAGCAAGGCAGCGGCCGCGAACCCGACCGCCCGCCCTCGTAACGTGCTCCGCATGTTCGTTGCTCCTCCTCCCCCCGATTGCCCATCTCCAACGAGGGCTGCCCCTCGGCACGCCATGTCAGTCGCTCACCTCGCCTTCCCGATCACCCCGTCGAGCCCGCGAGACCGGAGCCTGCGGGCATGCGCCATGAGCCCGACCAGAACTCGTCCGGGGCAGCGAGCACCTCCTGCCAGCGCCCCGGAGGGAACGCACGGGGACGGGCGCTCGACGGCGGCGGACAGCGTAGGCTCTGGGACGGTCATGATGTCCTCTCCGGTCCTGAATGGGGCGTTCCTCGGCGTCGGCGTCCGTTCGACCTCCTTGGTGACTCGCGGGACGGTTCGGACGCTGTGGGCAGGCCGACCGATGCGTGTGTCCGCGGTTCGTGGGCGGGGTCGGCACGGCCACCCTCGGTTGCCATGGCGTGCGCGATGGCGCTTGCGGTCCGCGCAACCTCCGCTTCGGCGCGCGCGAGGAGCGAGCCCAGGAGGCGGGCCATGGGAGCGGTGATGCTGATCGCGGCCTGGATTGCCCCGATGCCAGGGACCCCGCACGCGACGGCCACGACTCCTGCCTCGACTGCGTCCGAGACGACGTGCACGCCGGGCTCCGTCAGGGCTGCACCGCTTGCGCTCCCGGCGAGGGGGATCCGCCGTCCGATCCACCCCGACACCCTGAGGGCCCTCGGGCTCTCGACCTGGTCAAGATAGAGCGCGCTCACGCCATCGCGAACGAGCAGGTTCGCTGTCTCTCCGGTGCGATCCCGCAGCTGCTCGAGGTACGGGCGCGCGACGCGCAGCAGGTGCTCCACGGGCTCCGCGCGTGCGGCCAGCCCAACGATGCGGAGCCCGAGCCCGAGACGTCCCCTCTCGTCCGCGGACAGCAGCCCCTCGGCGAGCAGCAGGTCCGCCAGCTGGCTGACCCTCGACACCTCGAGGCCGGTGCGGCGGGCGAGCTCGGTGACCGAGAGGCGCAGAGTCCTCGCGTCGAACGTCTCCAGGACGAGCAGTACCTGCGCCACCGTTGGCGACGTCGCACCCACCTGGAAGAGCCTCGGGCCCAACGACCAACTCCGGTCCCTGCGCTCGTACCCGAGGTAGCCGCGAGAGCGCAGGACGTTGAGCAACCGGTAGATCGTCGACCTGGGGACGCCACACTCATGAGCGATCGCCATCGAGGTCATGGAGTAGCCGCGGTCCGCCAGAAGGTCGAGGACTGCCAAGACGCGATCGGCGGAACCGGTGACTCGCCTGTCTCGAATGAGAGACGATTGCATGGGCGACGACAGGATATGCGGATCGGATCGCGAGTTCAATGGCACTGAAACATGGATTCTCAGATATGAGACAGAATCTCCGGCGTTGCACTTGTGAGCTCCCGGTAGACCTCGTAGCGTCTTCCGTATGCAGACCACGCTGAGATCCGCGAAGGCGGAACCGTCTCCCACGCTCACCGGCCCGAATGGCGCCCCGATCGTCACGCCAGATCACGGACCTCGCACCGTCCGCGCTCCCCGCGGCCCCGAGCGCTCCTGCCGGGGATGGGGCCAGGAAGCCGCCCTCCGCATGCTCATGAACAACCTCGACCCGGACGTGGCCGAGAGGCCCGACCAGCTCGTCATCTACGGCGGCACGGGTCGCGCCGCTCGGAGCTGGGAGGCGTTCGACGCCATCGTCGCCGCGCTTCGTGAGCTGGAGAACGACGAGACACTGCTTGTGCAGAGTGGCAAGCCCGTCGGTGTCTTCCGGACGACACCCGATGCGCCGCGCGTTCTCATCGCCAACGCGAACCTGGTTCCCCACTGGGGCACCTGGAAGGTCTTCCGCGAGCTCGAGCGGATGGGCCTCACCATGTACGGCCAGATGACCGCGGGCTCCTGGATCTACATCGCGACGCAGGGGATCATCCAGGGTACGTACGAGACGTTCGCGGAGATGGCACGTCAGCACTTCGGTGGCACGCTGCGCGGCCGGGTCGTGCTGACGGCCGGCCTCGGCGGCATGGGTGGGGCCCAGCCACTCGCGATCACGATGAACGAGGGCGTGGGTCTCGTGGTCGAGGTCGACCCCGCTGCAGCCAAGCGGCGCCTGGATGCCGGATACGTCGACGAACTCACGTCGGACTTGGACGATGCGCTTCGCCGCGTGGAGGCCGCACGCTCAGAGGCGCGTCCGCTCTCGGTCGCGCTCGTGGCGAACGCCGCCGACATCGAGCCCGAGCTCGTCCGACGCCGCTGGCGACCTGACGCCGTCACCGACCAGACGAGCGCGCACGACCTCCTCGGCGGCTATGTGCCTGGCGGCATGCGCCTCGAGGAGGCGCTCGATCTGCGGGGTCGCGATCCGGAAACGTACGTCGCGGCGAGCCGGCAGAGCGTCGTCCGCCACGTGCAGGCCATGCTCGACTTCCAGGCGGCGGGTGCCGTCGCATTCGACTACGGCAACAACATCCGCCAGCAGGCACTTGAGGCCGGCCTGGCATCGGCCTTCGATTTCGAGGGCTTCGTCCCCCTGTTCATCCGGCCGCTCTTCTGCGAGGGCAAGGGCCCCTTCCGTTGGGTGGCCCTCTCGGGAGATCCCGCCGACATCCTCGCCACGGATCGGGCGATCCTCGAGCTGTTCCCGCAAGATTCGAGCCTCGCCCGGTGGATCCGGCTGGCGGAGCAGAAGGTTCCATTCCAGGGCCTGCCTGCACGCATCTGCTGGCTGGGCTACGGGGAGCGAGCCCACGCCGGCCTCCGCTTCAACGAGATGGTCGCCTCGGGAGAGCTGAAGGCGCCCATCGTCATTGGCCGCGACCACCTCGACTCGGGCAGCGTCGCGAGCCCCAACCGCGAGACCGAGGGGATGCGCGACGGCTCGGACGCGATCGCGGATTGGCCACTCCTCAACGCTCTCATCAACACGGCCGCCGGCGCAACGTGGGTGAGCATCCACCATGGCGGCGGCGTCGGAATCGGCTATTCAATTCACGCCGGCATGGTCGTCGTCGCCGACGGCACTCCCGAGGCGGCGCGGCGCCTCGAACGCGTCCTGACGACCGACCCGGGGACCGGCGTCATGCGCCACGCGGACGCTGGCTACCGCCGGGCGATCGAGGTGGCGCGAGTGCGACGAGTGCGGATTCCGATGCTCGATGCCGCCGAACGCACAGCGACGGAGCCCGACGTCCGGCGTCCGGAGCCGTAGACTCGGCGCCGGGTGGTGGTCGCGGAGGGGAAGGGGGCGGGCATCTGGCGTGCCGGGGATATGCACCCGGTATCCGGCTCGGCCAGCCGTACCCGCGGCGAGACGCCGACGCGCCGTCGTGGTTGCGTGGCGAGGTGCGGGCACAGGTGCAACCCGAGATCCGCCCGCAGGTCGTGTAGGGCGAGGCCAGGCGCCACGGGCTCACGGCTTCCTCACCAGTTCGGCCACGTCACGAACCTACGGCCGTCGGCGAATGAGCATTCGGCACGACGCTCCGCGTTGGAGTCGGGCGGGGGAGCTTCGTTGCGCCTGCTCCTCGGACCGGGCGAGTCTGCCCGGCCATCCAATGTGGGCGTACCGTGGACGCCATCTCGCAGCACCGGCAGAGGGAGACGACCGAGGAGTCGACTGGTCCGGCGCGACTGGATAGGCGGCCGCCGCGTAGGCTACTTGCCCATAGATCCCGATAGGAGCCACATGTGTCGCCCGACGCATCCCCGGGGGCCGGCCAGCCGACCGGTACCGTCACGCTGGTATTCACGGACATCGAGGGCTCGACGACTCTGCTCCAGGATCTTGGCGACCGGTATCCGGAGGTGCTGGCCGACCATCATCGGCTGATCCGCGAGGCGTTCGCCCGCCACGGTGCGGTCGAGCGCGGATCGGCCGGTGACGGACTCTACTTCGTCTTCCCGGGAGCGCGCGGTGCGGTCCAGGCGGCCGTCGATGGGCAGCTCGCGATCGCCCACCATGCGTGGCCCGACGCGATCGCGGTCCGCGATCGGATGGGCCTCCACACCGGGGAGCCCCGGACCGGCTCCGAGGGCTACGTCGGGCTTGACGTCCATCGCGCGGCCCGGATCTGCGCGGCGGGTCATGGCGGGCAGATCCTCATCTCGCAGACGACCCACGACCTGATCGCGGACGAGCTGCGCCCGCCGATGGGTGTCGTCGACCTCGGCGTCCAGCGCCTCCGTTCGCTGGACACGCCAGTGCGGCTCTACCAGGTCACCGGCCCCGGCCTTGCCGGTCACTTCCTGCCACTGCGAACGACCGAGGCACCGAGGAACAACCTCACGCTCGAGGTCACGAGCTTCATCGGTCGCGAGCGTGAGATCGAGCAGGCCACCCGGATCCTGGAGCAGTCATCGCTGCTGACCCTGACCGGACCCGGCGGCGTGGGCAAGACGCGGGTCGGCCGCCGGCTGGCCAGACTGCTCCTCGACCGGTTCGAGGACGGGGCCTGGATCGTCGAATGCGGCACCCTCACCGACCCTGCCCTCGTGCTTCCGTCGGTCGTCAGCACGATCGGCCTGACGGAACCGGCTGGGCGGTCGCTCCTGACGGCCATCGTCGACCACCTGAAGGGCAAGCGGCTCCTCCTGGTCCTCGACGACTGCGACCCGGTCCTTGCCGAGTGCGCCGAACTGGTGGAGGCGCTCGTCCAGTCGTGTTCGGGGATTCGGGTCGTCGTGACCAGCCGCGAGGCGCTCGGAGTGCCCGGCGAGGCGATCCTGCCGATCGCCTCCCTGGCGACTCCCGAGGTCAGCTCGACTGTCGTCGTGCGCGACCTCGAGGCCGTCGACGCCTGCCGGCTGTTCGTCGAGCGGGCCAGGGCAGTCCAGCCCACGTTCGTCCTGACCGAGCAGAACGGGCGATCGGTCGCCCAGCTCTGCCGTCGCCTGGACGGGATCCCGCTCGCCATCGAGCTCGCCGCCGCGCGCGTCCGGGCGCTTCCCGTCGAACAGATCGCTGCCCGCCTGGACGACCGATTCCGTCTGCTGACCGGCGGGAGCCGGGCAACGGTCGCCCGGCACCAGACGCTGCGGGCGACGATCGACTGGAGCTACGACATCCTGGCCGAACCGGAGCGAGCGGTCCTCCGCCGCCTGTCCGTGTTTGCCGGGGGAGCGAGCCTCGAGGCCGCAGAGTCTGTATGTACGGGCGACCCCGTCGACCCGGCCGAGATCCTCGACGTGTTAAGCCGCCTTGTCGAGAAGTCACTGGTCTTCACCGATCCTGCGTCGACCGAGGCCCGCTTCAGGCTGCTCGAGACCGTCCGTGAGTACGCCCGGGGTCGGCTCGTCGAGGCGGGCGAGGGCGACGTGACGCTGCGCCGGCACCGGGACTGGTATCTCGCCCTCGTCGACGAGGCATCGCCCGCGTTCTTTCACGGGCCCGAGCCGGCCGAATGGCTGCGCCGACTCGACCGCGAGCACGAGGACCTGCGAGCCGCCCTCGAGTGGTGCCTCGACCAGCCCAACGAGGGCCGGTCCGGCCTCCGCATCGCGGCCGGACTGTGGCGCTACTGGGAGATCCGGGGTCACCTGACCGAAGGCCGGGGATGGTTGGCGCGGATGGTGGAGGCGGCCGGGAACGACGTGTCAGCACTTCGGGCGGACGCCCTCACCGGCGCCGGCAACCTCGCGTTCATGCAGGGCGACTATCGAGCCGCCTCGACGTTCCACGAGGCGAGCCTCGCCCTCCATCGCGAGATCGGCGACCGGCAGAGCATCGCCTACGCGGCCAACAACCTCGCCAATACCGCGGTGCAGCTCGGCGAACACGCGCGGGCACGGTCGCTGTACGAGGAGACGGTCGCCCTGGTTCGCGAGCTGGGCGATGTGCGTGGGGTGGCGTTCGGGTCGATCAACCTGGCCGACGTGGTCGCGCGCGAAGGCGACATCGTCGCCGCCCTCGACTTGCAGGAAGGGGTCCTGGCCTCCATCAGGGAGCTCGGCGATCGCTGGATGGAAGCGTTCGCGATCGATGCTTTCGCCCGTGCGAAGAGCCGTGCGGGCGACCGCGACGCGGCTCGTTCGCTCCACGTCGAAGCGCTGGCGATCCTCGAGGAGATCGGCGACCGGCGCGGCGTGGCGCGGATCCTGACGCACCTTGCGGACCTGGCCCGGTCCGATGGGGACACCGCGCGAGCTCGCGGGCTGTTCCGTCAGAGCCTTGCGATCCGCCAGGACGTCGGCGATATGCCGGGACTCGCGAGCGCCATGGAGAATCTTGCGGGCGGAGTCGCCATCGATGACGCGGAGGCGGCTGCCCACCTCTATGGCGCGGCCGAATCGCTCCGGGAGGCGATCCGCGCGATGGTCCCGCCCCAGGCGGCCGCAGCCCATGACCGGAACCTCGCCGACCTCGAGTCACGACTCGGGACCGATCGATTCGAGGCGGCGCGGCGCGAAGGACGCTTGATGACCCCCAACGAGGCCCTCGCTACGCTCCCTCTTTGACCTCGACGAGCTCGTCGGCGAGGAGGCCGTGAGCTTCGCGGTGGACGGCGGTCGCCGCCTCGGCGCTGGGCGCCTCGACAAGGCAGAAGACCTTGCCGGTCGCCTCGTCGTACCAATAGCGCACGTACTTCACGCCGTGCTTCGCCTGGACGGCAAGGTCGGCGGCATGCGCCTGGGCGACGGCCTCCCCGGTCAGGCCGGGGATCTTCTTGTGGGTGTCGAGATAGAGGGGCATGAGCGCGAACCTCGTGAGAATGGGGACTTGCTGGGTCGGCGAAGCATCAGCGCTCCGCCACGGTTGTCAACCGCGAATGAGACAGTGGGCGAGTCTGCCCAAAGACAGTGTCACGACCACGGTGTGGGGCCTGGCGCTCGTCGTTTGTGTACTGGGTCGTCGAGGCCGAAACGCAGCAGGGGCTTGCCCATCACGGGTCCACTCCCGGGTGCTCACCTGACGCCCCGAACATGTCGAGTCCTCTATCCCGGTCAGGGCGGGCGCCAGCCCCTTGCGGAGCCGCGCCCGCCCTTGTGACCGAGCAGTCGACGACCTGCCTACGCCTTGTGGGCGTGCGTGCTGATCGACCAGAAGGTGTTTCCGGCCGACGCGCCCGGGGCGCTCACCACGTGCCCCAGCCAGATGCCATACCAGCTGCCGAAGATCGTGTTGCCGGAGATAGTGACCGTGATCGGCGTGACTGCCGACCAGACCAGGATGCCGGTCGATGACAGGTCTGCCGTCGGACTGACGTCGTGGTCACCGGTCAGGTTGTTGGGGCCGATGATGTTGTTGAGGATCTTGTTGCCGCCGATGTACGCGCCCGGTGCGTGGCCGTGGAGGGACACGCCGGCTTCGCCGTTGCCACTGATGGCGTTGCCCTCGACGACGTTGTTGTAGGAGGCGGCCCCGGGGAACGGGGCGAAGATGCCGACGCCGGCGCCTCCGTTGCCGGAGCTGATGTTGTTGCGCACGACGTTGTCGTACACGCCGCCGAAGGACGGCATGAGCTTGCCCGTCGCCGGATCCCGGCCGAGGCTGTGCGAGGGCAGCGTGATGCCGCAGTCGTAGACGTTGTCCGTGATGACGTTGCCCGCGATGAGGTTGCCGTGGGTGGGCCCGAACTCGTCAGTCAGCAGGATGCCGCCCACGTTGTCGGTCACGGTGTTGAACGTGACACTCGAGTTCGCCACGCTCCACAGGTGGATCCCCTCACCGCAGTCACCGGGGACGTTGCCGGATGCCTGGCATTCGGGGTAGGTCGTCGTCGTCACGTTGGCCGGCAGCCCGCCCTGGTCGTTGTTCTTGATCACGTTGCGCGAGATCGTCACGTGCGAGATCGGCACGCCGGTGAAGAGCTGCTGGCCGCCCACCATCGGGCCCTTCACCGGGTTCGGCTGCTGGGCGAGGATGCCCTCGCCGGTGGCGTTCTCAACAGTGAAGCCCGTCACGGTGACGTTCGAGGCCGAGATCTTCACGCCGTTGTCGAGCCCCGTCGCGTCGATGGTGGCTCCCTGGCCGCTGAGCGTGAGGGCCTTCGCGACGGCCACGTCTTCCTTGTAGGTGCCGGCGCAGACGACGACGGTGTCGCCGGCCGCAGCAGCGGCGACCGCGGCATTGATGGTGCTGAACGCGGCCGTGGCGCACGACGTGCCCGCGCCTCCGGCCGCCCCGCTCGGCGATACGTACAGCGTCATGCCGCCCGCCGCCACCCCCGAGGCGACGACGAGCGATCCCGCAAGCAAGAGCACCGACCCGCCCATCGAGCCGGCCAACCGAAACATACGACCGCGCTTCATGCGCTTCCCCCCATTGGCGGCTCTCACACCGCATCCGGAAGGGTCGGACTCGCCATTGGCTCAGCGCGACGGTCTGGCGACCGTATGGGACGCCGCGCTGGTGGAACTCCCCGAGTCCCTGTGCCCCCCTGCCGTCGCGGGAGTATGCGCGTCCGGGCGGGGAATAGATACGTTGAGGATTCGATCCCGGGTGCGGTGAGCACCGGTTAGGACTCGGTCGCTCGCACCTCTGACACCTCGCCAGCACGGGTGGCTCGGTTCAGAGTGTGCTCTGTCCCTACTGAACCCCACGAGTCGCCCAAACCGCCTCGCCAGGGCCGCCGGCGCCCATGTCCGTCCCGGGGCCGGAGCACCAACACGACGAACGGGTCGTGTGCGATGTGCCGCCTCCGATCGTCCATTGACAAACGCGACCCTCGCGCCAGAATGGGCCATTCCACCCACGATCAGATGACCATCGCCGCGGTGCGAGCGGCAACGATGGCCATTGATGCGTCAGCTCGTGTCCTGATCCGCGCCACGTCGAGGAGATCCCCATGGTCGCCGCGCCTTGCCTGCGACGCTCCCGGTTGCGCGTCCCGCTGGCTGCCGCCGGCGTGCTGTGCTTGAGCCTGGTCGCCTGCTCAGGCTCGGGCAGTGCGTCTCCCATCTCGACCAACGGCACGTTGCCCTCGGCCGCGGACGCCTCGCAGGCCCCCTCCCCCGCTGCCCCCAGCCAGGCCACCGAGGGATCGAGCGCCCCCGGCTCGGACGTTCCCGCCTCGGCCGTCGCCGGATCGTCGAGCGCCTGCCGCCTGATGACCGCCGCCGACGTATCAACGGCGGTCGGCCAGCCGATGACGCAGGTCGACGCCGGGGCCCCGAACGCCTGCCTGTACGGGAGCGCGGATCGAAGCGAGCAGGTCCTGATCTATGTCTTTCTCGACGTCGCCGCCATGACCGCGGACGTCGATCTCAACGGAGCGACCGAGCAGATCGATGGGCTGGGTGACCAGGCATTCTGGAGCGGGTTCTCGGGGACCATCTTCGTTCGCAAGGGCGACCGCGCGTTCAAGATCAACGACCCCGATCTCGCAATTGCCAACCCCTCCGATCCCAACGTTCCGAAGACCGCCATGACCCAGCTCGCGACGATCGCCCTCAAGAACTTCTGATCAGCGTCGACCGCCTCGAGGCGATCCTGGCGCTTGCCAACGCCACGGTGGTTCGCAACGTAGGCTCGGGCCGTGCGTGCCCCGCATGTAGGCCCGAGCGGGTTGCCGGCGGGCGGGTGAGGCAGCGCGCTCGTGACGCAGACCGCCCCTGATCGTGCCTGAGCCCGGCCTAGGGTCGCCTGGTCGCAGCGCCGTCGCACGATCGCCCACATCGCCTGTTGCATTCCCCGCTGCGAGTGACAGGCTTGAGGTGCCGGCCGCCTCCGGCCGGCAGCGGGGAGGCATCCATCCATGATCGACAGGCCGACCGGGCCCGTCGTGGTCCGACCCAACATCCTGCGCGACCAGACGGCCCCGAACACGCTCCGCAGCCAGTCCGGCCCCGGACCCGTCGACACGCAAGATCTGAACAGCCGCGGCGGGAAAGCGGCCCCACGCAGGCCCCTTGCCCGGCCGCAACTCCGCGTCTGGGTGTACGTCGCCCTGGCGGTGCTGGCGGTCCTGGTCACCCTGTACCTGCTCACCCGCACGCCGTAGTCGCGCGACAGAGGCCGTGCGCTCGGGCGGCCCGTGCCCGGGTCATACTGGAGTGGCTTCGAAACGGGAAGGGCAGCGGTGGCGATCGGGCGTTGCTTCCCGTACACGTCGCGGTGGTCATCGCGCTGCGGCCGGCCTTCGTCTCGATCCGGCGCCTTGGGCGCGGGTACCGCAGGGGTGCAATGGTGGCAGGCGACGCGCTGAGGCGGGTCGAGACCGTCATCGCATGGTCGGGAGGGCGTCGCCTCCACTTGCTCACTTGGGGTCCGATGAGCGCCGGGCGGCGGGCGAGCGTGGCGCACGCCGCGTCCCGCATCGCCGACGTGGATGACCTCGAACACGCCCTCGTGCTTGTCTTCCGGCACCGCGTCCAGCGGAGGATCCGGGACCACGCGACGCACGACGTCTGGTTCGAGGTCGGGTAGGCCGCGAGCGGAGCGGACCACGATGAGGGACAAGCCTTACCGGCCGCTGCGGCCCTGCTGGCGGCTTACTCCAAGAAGTCGCGCAGCTTGCGGGAGCGGGACGGGTGGCGGAGCTTGCGGAGCGCCTTCGCCTCGATCTGGCGGATCCGCTCGCGGGTGACGTTGAACTCCTTGCCGACCTCCTCGAGCGTGCGGGCACGGCCGTCTTCCAGCCCGAAGCGGAGCTGCAGGACGCGTCGCTCG
>Ga0097691_1000079_pt1 | contig 86537 bp, 74 predicted proteins | sample NGESurdeep072012_8_FD_72858 | JGI IMG/M metagenome (GOLD analysis project Ga0097691, IMG submission 72858) | Arctic peat soil microbial communities from Barrow, Alaska - NGEE Surface sample 210-1 deep-072012 | ecosystem: Environmental > Terrestrial > Soil > Wetlands > Peat ... | reverse complement strand
GTTCGCGGCACGCTGGATGACCTGCGGGTACAAGATCCAGATGCCGTTATTGAGCAGCACCGAAACCGCGCCGAAGAGCAGCCCGCGGCGGTACTTCTTCAGGTACGGAAACAGCGGTCTCAGGCGCTTGAACATGCGAAGTGAATTAGATGTGATTTTAGCAGTGCCGGACTTGCGAATCTGCGATTGACCGCCGTGGCTCCGACCCGTTAGATTCACCACCATCCGGGGGGAGGGCAGCCATGCTGGCCAAGTGCGACATCATCGCGTTCGTCACTACATCCGACGGAAAACTCGCGCGTAAGTTCTACGAGGGAACCCTCGGGCTGCGCGTCGTGGAAGACACTCCGTTTGCGCTCGAGATCGACGCCAACGGAACCATGCTGCGCGTCGCCAAGGCGCAGAAAGTCACGGTCGCGCCCTATACCGTGCTCGGCTGGAAGGTAGCCGACATCAAGAAAAGTGTGAGCGCACTGGCCGCGAAAGGCGTGAAGTTTGAACGCTACGACGGCATGGGCCAGGACAAGCTCGGCATCTGGAAATCGCCCAGCGGAGCTTCGGTAGCGTGGTTCAAGGAGCCGGACGGCAACACGCTGTCGCTGACCCAGTTTCCGTGAGTCTAGGTAGGCACCTTCAGAATCAAGTACCCCCCCGCCAGCGCGAACAGCACATCGGGTGACCAGGCGGCCAGCACAGGGGGCAACTGGTTGGCGTTGCCCATCGCTTCGAACAGTCCCGCCGCGATGAAGTACACGACTGCAATTCCGATGGCCGTCGCCACGCCCGCCACCGTCCCGCGCTTGCCCGTCGAGAGCGCAAACGGCACCGCCAGCACCGCCATCACAAACGTGATGATCGGGAAGGCGAATTTCTTCTGCAATTGCACCCGCAGGCGGACCACGTCGAAGCCGCTCTGTTGCAGGTCGTGGATGTAATTCTTCAGCTCGTTGTAATTCATCTCCGACGACTGCTTTACTTCCTTCTTGAAATAGTTCGGCGGCTCGCGCAATTCGGCGAAAGTACGGACGTCGAAAGTGTCGTAATTGTCGATCGCGGTGCCCTGGAATTTCCGCGCCCAGCCCTGTTCGAAGACCCACTTCTCCAGGTTCTCGTTCCAGTGCGCGCGCGAGGCATAAATGCGCCGCGTCAGCGCGAACGTCTTCGGATCGAACTCGAAGATGGAGAGGCTGCCGAAGCGGTTCTGGTCGGGCTCGTAAAACTCGTAGTACCAGATCGACGATCCCTGCCCGAAAATCCACTTGCGGTCCGGACGCAGGTAGGTCTGCGCCGGCTTGCCCTTGATCTCATTGCGCAGCGCGTCCTGCCGCTTGTTCGCCTTCGGCAGGTAGAACTGGTCGAAGAAGAAGAGGCCGGTGGCGATGATGGCGGCGAGTACCAGTACCGGCAGGATCACGCGATAGATGCTGATTCCGGTGGCCTTCATCGCCGTGACTTCGTTCGTCCGCTGCATGATCCCGAACGTCACCAGCACCGCCAGCAGCACGCTCATGTGCGCCGTGTTGTAAAGGAAGTACGGCGTCACATTGAGCAGGTACTCGCCCACCAGCACCAGCGGCACGCGGTTGCGCACGATGTCGCCGAGCAGCTCGAAGAAGGTAAAAACCAGCATGAGCGTTAGAAACGAAGCCAGGATCATGCCCAGGTAGAGCATGAAATCGCGCAGGATGAAATCATCCAGCAGGAGCGGGAAGCGCGCGCTGAACCAGCGTTTTCGGCTGGCGGCGCGTTCGAACGCTCCGCCTTCGCCGATGGCTTCGGGCATGCCGGTCTTGAGCCGCAGCTTCAGCTTCGCGAACAACGCGCGCGGCGACCAGAGGTTGATGGGGGCACGTTCGGAACGCCATAGCAGGAAGATTCCGCCAATGAAAAAGACGACGTTGCCGAACCACATGCCCGGCGCCACCGGAATTTTCCCTTGCCGCGCCAGCGACATCCCGCCCAGCGCGCAGAAGTAATAAAGAAACACCAGCCCGATGGTCAGGACAAAGCCGGTACTCTTGCCGCCCTTTTTCGCCGACAGTCCCAGCGGAATTCCCACCAGCGCCAGCACGATGCAGGCGGTGGGCAGCGCGAGCCGCCGGTGAAACTCGATGGCAAACGTGCGCTGGGTGCCCCGATTGGAAATCTGGGTGCCCCGGTCTGCCCCGGTGTTGGGCAGAGCCTGCCCTGAGCCTGCCGAAGGGCCGGGGGTGTTCGTCTCGTTCATGCCTCGCCACAGTTCGCGCATCGGCATCTGCGCCGCGGGCGTCACTTCCTGCGTCTGCGTCTGCGCACCCGGAAGCTGGATCGGAATATCGGTTTCGCTGAACGTCGAAATCGCGTACTGGTCGGAGCGCTTGGGGTCCACTTCGTGCGACGAGCCTTCTTCCAGGTGCAGCCGCAGCTTTTCGGGTCCCTCGGCGACCACCACTCCCGATTTCGCCAGCGTGATCTTGGGCGCCGACGGATTGCCGATGTCGGCCAGGAACACGCCCTTCCACGCCGCCGCACCCTGTCCCGTGCTCGCGTCCTGCACATAGAGCACGACGTTCTTAAAGTCCTCGTAGAAGACGCGCGGCTGAATCTCGAACGAAACCTGGCTGCTTTTCAGCCGGTTCTGCAATTGCGCCAGCGCTCCCGCCGACCGCGGCGCAATCAGGACGTTGTTCACCATTGCCAGCAGCCATGCCGCAATCACGAAGAGCGACAGGATGCGGACGAACGTTCCCGGCCCGATGCCGCTGGCGCGCATGGCGGTGATTTCGCTGTCGGCCGCCAGCCGGCTCAATCCGATCAGGATCCCCACCAGCACGCCCATCGGAATCGTGACGGTCAGGGCAGTCGGCAAAGTAAGAAAGAAGATTTCCGCCACGCTGGGCAGGGGCGCGCTGTTGCGGACCACCAGCTCGAGAATGCGTCCCAGGTCCCGCATGAATACGACGAAGGTGAACACGCTCGCGCCGATCAACGCATGCGAGAGCACTTCGCCGAGGATGTAGCGGGTCAGGATGCGCATTCAGTCGCCAGTCGCCAGTCGTCAGTAACCCGAAGTTTAGCAGCCGCAATGGTATTTGGGCTCTCGGCGTGTCGGGCTCCGGGAGTTTACTGTCAGGTAAACGTGATCACGCAGGAGAGGAATGTTCGTTGATAGGCGGTGAATCGTGATTTAAATCACCGCCATATCCAACGTCGCGGTGTCCAATCCATGTATGGGCGGATTCAAGACAACGTTCCCATGGACATGGGCAATTCTCGCAAGCCGGAACGCGCGGAGCTTCTGGAAGACTCTCTTTCTTGTCATAGTCATCGCGCTGTTTGCGACCGAGGCCCGCGCCTGGATTTTCCGCTGGCAGGCGCGCCAGATGTTGAACGACTTGCGCGCACTCGAGATGGATAAGACCCCGGCAGCGCAAGCGCTGAAGCTGCGCGACAAGTGGCCGCCGTGGAGACTGGGACCGTTCTCGCAATCCGGAAGAGAAGCCTGTACGGTGGACAGATGCAAGTTTGATGTTGCCGTAATGGAATGGGATTGGCTGGTCAGACACTCATGGAGCGACCGCTGGTGGGGATCTCCGCTGCGCGGTGTAACTCGCGCCTTCGAGCATTTTGGTCTCCGCAGGAGCGATGCTGTCGGCGAAATAACGATTCGCCACGGCTTGGTCACGGGATTAAGCGCTGTCGTGACCACCTGGACGCGAGACGAGCATTGGCAGTTCATGCTGATTGCCTACGCGACGGTGCGCCCGAATCTATTCCTGAACTCGCCGCCCGACGATCACCCGAACTTACATGTCCGTTTCCAAGGCCCTCCGAATCATGGCGGGTGTCATCCATGCAAGATGACGCGGGCAGAGTACACATCCCAGATCAGCCGCGACCTATTCTTGAAAGTTACGAACTTCGACCTTTCTTGCCTTACGAGTTTCCGGCTTTGTAATCAGTATGGCGACATGATGCCGAATGTAAAACGGATGGTCGAACAAGAGGGAGCACACGAGGTAGTGGAACGCCTCAAGAGAGACTATCCGTGCACGACGCGAACAATCGAGACGCTCGGCAGAGATGTCATGGCGATCGCAGTGATGCGCGTGCGACAGGTGGGAATCGGGCGGTTCGCTTCGGTGATCGAGTATGACGGAGTAGAGATGCCGCAGAATGGCACCCAGGAGGTCGAGTACGACCTCGTCGAGAAACTGAAGTGGCGCAGAGAGGAGCCGGTACCCTCGCGCGTCGAACACGAATTTGAGTTTTCCGGCCCGATGGTCGACTCGCAAACGCATTTGCTGTCAAGAGAATGGTTCCGTCCTGGCGAACGTTTGATTGTGTTCTTAGACCCGCCACGTATCGAATGCGGGGCCGTTCCGGCGAATGCCGCTAACTTGCAGGCAGTGAGAGCGGGTATCGCTGAGGATCGGTCGGACGATTTTCAATAATCCGCAGAAAATCTACGGCTGGGCCTTCGTCCCACCCTTCCAACGCCGGTCAGGGTGGGGTGCGCGACATCTGAGCATGAGGTCGCCGAAGCGATTTGCGGCTCTCCCCTCAATGTGCTTTACTCGTTCTTCCGCCGCACTCGCAGTTAAGCCAATCGTCCGCACCCGCGCGAGGCGGCTGACGACTGACGACCGGCGGCCAACGACTATTCATGGCCTCCATCCGCGTCGCCATCCTCTGGCACATGCACCAGCCCTTTTATAAGGACCTGGTCAGCGGCGAATACCGGCTTCCCTGGGTGCGCCTGCACGCGCTCAAGGACTACTACGGCATGGTCAAGCTGCTGGACGAATTTCCCGGCGTCCACCAGACTTTCAACCTGGTGCCGTCGCTGATAGCGCAAATCCAGGATTACGTTTCCGGCGCTGCGCGCGACCCGTTTTTCGACGTAGCTGCCAAGCCGGCCTCCGAACTCAGCGAGACCGAGCGGCGTTTCGCGCTGGACTATCTGTTCCAGGCGAACCTCACCCATCTGGTCGGACGCTACCCGCGCTATCGCGAACTGTGGGAGATGTTCCGCGGCGCTGCCAGCGACTCCGCCCGCGCCGTCCGCGTTTTCAGCGACCCGGATTTCACCGATCTGCAAGTACTGTCGCAGCTCGCCTGGTTCGACGAGTACTTTCTTGTCGAACCGGAGATTGCCGCTTTGGTCAAGAAGGGACGTGGCTTCTCACTCGACGAGCAACGTTTCTTGATCGCCAAGGAGCGCGACATCATGGCCGCGGTCCTGCCGGCTTACGCAGGCGCGGCCCAGCGCGGACAAATCGAAATCTCGGCAACGCCCTTTTACCACCCGATCCTGCCGTTGGTCTGCGATACCGACCAGGGGGGCGCATCGCATCCGGGCATCCGGCTGCCGCAGAGTCCTTATCGCCATCCGGAAGACACCCGGGAACAAATCCGGCGCGCGCTCGATTTCCATCAGAAAACGTTTGGCGTTCGTCCCAAGGGCGTTTGGCCGTCGGAGGGAAGCCTCTCCGAGCAGGTTCTGGAGATCGCGGCCAGTCTCGGGGTGGAGTGGATGGCCACCGACGAGGGTGTCCTCGGCCACTCGCTCGGATTTAATTTCGCGCGCGACGGCAGCGGACGCCTGCATCCCGGCGGGCCCGAGCGGCTGTACACACCGTGGAACTACGACAAGAACGGAACCCGGATGAAGCTGCTCTTCCGCGACCATACCTTGTCCGACCTGATCGGATTCGTGTATTCGGCCATGCCCGCCGCCGAGGCCGCCGCACACTTCATCCGATCCATTAAGGAATCCGCGGAACCTATGCTCCGCCAAGGCCGGGACGCCGTTATACCGATCATCCTCGACGGCGAGAATGCCTGGGAATATTACCCGAAATCGGGGCGCGAATTTCTCCGCCGCGTGTGCGAAGCGCTGCAAAACGATCCCGCCATCGAGCCGGTAACCGTGAGCGAAGCAATCGCGCGGCATGGCGACATTCCTCACCTCGGATCGCTGGTTCCGGGATCGTGGATCAATGCCAACTTCGACGTCTGGATCGGCGCGCCGGAGGACAACAAGGCATGGGAATACCTGGCCGCTGCGCGCAGTTTCTATGCGCAGGCCGCCCCGCTCGCTTTGCCCGAGAAGCGTCAACTCGCCTTTGAGGAAATTCTGATCGCCGAAGGCAGCGACTGGAACTGGTGGTACGGCCCCGAGCACCACTCCGCCAACGACCGCGATTTCGACGAGCTTTATCGCAAGCACCTTTCCAATGTGTACCAGGCCCTCGGCGCGGAGCCGCCGGTGTACCTGGCGCAGCCGATCGGCGGAGGTGTGGTGCGGCCGACCTACGCGCCGCAGTCGGCGTTTATCCATCCGCGCATCCGCGCCGACTTTACCCGTTACTTCGATTGGATCGGCGCCGCCATGTACACCGCCGACCGCCACGCCGGCGCCATGCACGGCAAGGTCTTCCTGCTCGACGCCATTTACGCCGGTATTGATGAGGACAATCTCTATGGACGCCTCGATTTCAGCGGAGCCGTGCCCAAAGACCCGTTCGAGCTGGTAGTGACCGTGGAATCGTGTGCACCGGTAAAAGGCCCGGCCGCCGACTCGGCGCCCGCCGACGCCCGGCGGATCGGCGCCGGCCCACCTTCCTCTTTGCGCTTGGAATTATCGGTGGCCGACGGCGCGGTAACGAACTGGCGATTGCGTCTGGTGGACAGTGATGTCCCCATCGGGGGCAGCGACGTGCCGGATAACAACACGGTCCGCACAACGCTCCTCAAGAACTTTGAATTCCAGTTGCCGCTGGCGCTGATTGGCGGTGAACTCGGATGTGTCATCCGCCTGCGCTTCACCATCTGGCGCGATCATCTTCCGCTCGACGCGCTGCCCGTCGAAGGCACGCTCGATATTCCCGTCCTCTCCGAAGAAGAATTGGAAGCCGGGACGTACAACTACAGCGCGCATAGCTAGTCGTCAGTCGTCTGTCTTCATTCTTCATTCTTCATTCGCAGCGGCACTGTTCGCATTCCCATTTCGTCTGCAAGTTCAATGCCCGGTACGTAAGTGCCGGGAATAGCAATGCACATGTCACGTGAGTCCCGACAGGGACGACACGATTTGCTCTCCATCGCACGCGTCTTGCGCTTCCGGCCTCACCCGATTACGCTGCTTCCTTCGTGAGGAGACACATGAAACGTCTCATCGTTGTCCTGCTTTTCGCGAGCTTCGCCCTGGCGCAAACCGCCATCCAGACTCCCGGCACTCTGCCGCCGCCCGCACCGCCGGCCCAGCAAACACCCGCTCCGGCACCGGAGATCCCGCCCGCCAATCCCGCCGACGTCAAGTCGCTCGACGCCATCATTCACGCCGTGTACGACGTCATTTCCGGCCCAGTCGGACAGAAGCGCGACTGGAATCGCTTCCGCTCGTTATTTATTCCGGGCGCACGTCTGATCCCGACCGGCCCCAAGCGCGAAGGCGCCGGCTACGCAGCCCGCGTGCTCAGCGCTGAGGAATACGTTGCTCGCGTGCAAAACCCTTTTAACCAGCAGGGCTTCTACGAAACCGAAGCGGCGCGAACGGTCGAGCAGTGGGGCAACATCGCGCAGGTTTTCAGCACGTATGAATCCAGGCACGCCCCTGGCGACCAGCCCTTCCAGCGCGGTATCAATAGCTTTCAACTCTTGAACGACGGCCAGCGCTGGTGGATTGTAACCATCTACTGGCAGGGAGAGACAAAGGATGTGCCGATTCCCCCGGAGTTCCTGAAATCACCGAAATAGTACCCAGTGACGAGCAACGATTACCGCGACAACTCCATCTCTGAACAAGCAGTTCGTCGAGCACGGCTTTGAAGACTTGATTGGGCGCTTCGCCAAAGCGGAGAAGAAGCTCGGCATCAACGACTTAGCCCAATTCTGGAAGGAACCTCCGGCAGGTTGGCGCCGGTAATAATAGAGCTGGATTTGCGCCGGAGGGGTTGGAGGGATAGAATCCGGGCGCTTCTGGAATGGGCCCCGTCCTGATCTGGGCCGATGTGGTCTCGGGCATGAATCTTTTGCGACCCGAGCCTCATCGAAAGTTGAGTACCATGCACTCAAGGGAGTCATATGGCTAATGAATCTCGTAACTTACAGCGCCATGATCCTCCCGCGCCGAAGCAGGAATCCAAGGAAACGACCAAGGCCGACCTGCCCGTTCTGCCGGTGCGGGACACCGTGCTTTTCCCCCATGCCGTACTGCCGTTGACGGTGGGCCGCGAGAGTTCGGTCAACCTGATCAACTCTTTGGGCGAGGACAAGACGATCATCGTGGTGGCGCAGCGCGAAGCGCGGGTGGACGCGCCGCAGCCGGTCGACCTGTATTCGATCGGCACCATCGCCGTGGTTCATAAAGTCGTCAAGATGCCGAACCAGAGCCTCTTCGTTTTCGCGGAGGGCCTGGACCGCGTGCACCTGAAGGAGTACACGCAGCTCACGCCGTACATGCGCACCACGGTCGAGACGATCCCGGAACTGGTCCCGAAGAATAATCCGGAAGAAGAAGCGCTGCAGCGCAACGTACTCAATCTTTTTCAGCAGATCGTAGCCGGGTCGCCGACGTTGTCGGACGAACTCGCCACGGTCGCGATGAACATCGACGAATCCGGCCGCCTGGTCGACTTCATCGCCAGCTCACTGCCCACGCTCTCCACGCGCGATAAGCAGGAGATCCTCGAGACCGCCGATATCCGTTCGCGCCTGGAAAAGATCAACCAGCACCTGGCCAAGGAACTCGAAGTCATGCAGCTTCGCAACAAGATCCAGAGCGAAGTGCAGGACCGCGTCCAGCAGACGCAGCGCGAGTTCTACCTGCGCGAGCAGATGAAGGCGATCCAGAAGGAACTCGGCGAGAGCGACGAGACCACGCGCGACAGCGAAGAGCTGAAGCAGAAGATCGAACAGGCCGGCATGCCCGACGAAGTGAAGAAAGAGGCGCTCAAGGAATTGGGCCGCCTCGCGCGCATGTCGCCCATGGCCGCCGACTATTCGGTCACGCGCAATTACATCGAGTGGCTTGCAGTGCTGCCATGGAGCCGTTCCGGCGGTGCGGAAGTGGATATCCTGGCGGCCAAGGAAATCCTGGATACCGATCACTACGACCTGAAGAAGGTGAAGGACCGCATCCTGGATTACCTGTCGGTGCGCCGGCTGAAGCCCAGCATGAAGGGGCCGATCCTGTGCTTCGTCGGACCTCCGGGCGTGGGCAAGACCTCGCTCGGCAAATCCATCGCCCGCGCGATGGGACGCAAGTTCGTCCGCCTGTCGCTGGGTGGCGTGCACGACGAAGCGGAAATCCGCGGACACCGGCGCACCTACATTGGCGCACTGCCCGGGCAGATCATCCAGGGGATTCGCCGCGCCGACACCAACGACCCGGTATTCATGCTCGACGAAGTGGACAAGCTGGGGCGCGATTTCCGCGGCGATCCGTCATCGGCGCTGCTGGAGACGCTTGACCCCGAGCAGAACAACACCTTCCGCGACAACTACCTGGACGTTCCGTTCGATTTGTCGAAGGTGCTGTTCATCACCACGGCGAACATGCTCGACCCGGTTCCGGAGCCTTTGCGCGACCGCATGGAGATCATCGAACTCCAGGGTTACACCGAGGACGATAAGGTCCCCATCGCCGAGCGTTACCTCATTCCGCGCCAAACGGACGAGAACGGCATCACCATGGAGCAGATCGAGTTTCCGGAGGAGACGCTCCGCTACGTGATCCGTCATTACACACGCGAGGCCGGCGTGCGCAACCTGGAGCGGCAGATTGGCACTCTGTGCCGCAAGCAGGCGCGCCGCATGGCCGAAGGCAAGACCGGAAAACTCGTGGTCACGCCGGAAGTGGTGCGCGAGTTCCTCGGTGGCGAAAAGATTCGCGTCGATACCGAGATTGCCGAGCGCACCAAGCGCGCCGGCGTCGCGGTAGGACTGGCGTGGACTCCGGCCGGTGGCGACGTGCTCTTCATCGAGGCAACCAAGATGAAGGGCAAGGGCGAATTCAAGATTACCGGCCAGATTCAGGACGTGATGCGCGAATCCATGGAGGCCGCGCGCAGTTGGGTACGCTCCAACGCCGAGACGCTCGGCGTGGATGAGGACTTCTTCACCAAGTGGGACCTCCATATCCACGTGCCCGCGGGCGCTATTCCGAAGGACGGTCCTTCGGCGGGCATCACCATCGTGACCGCGCTCATCTCGCTGCTGACCGGCCGCCCGGTGCGTCCGTTCACCGCGATGACCGGCGAAATCACGCTTAGCGGAAACGTGCTGCCGATCGGCGGCATCAAGGAGAAATTCCTCGCCGCCAAGCGCGCCGGAGTTAAGGACTGCATCTTCCCGGCGGAGAACAAGACCAACATCGAGGAGGACCTGACGCCGGAACAACTCTCGGGCGTGAACATTCACTACGTCAGTTTGCTGGAAGAGGTTCTCGCCATTGCCCTGCCGTCCAGCAAGGCACAGGAGCGTCAGGACGCGGCCAACCGGGAAGCGGTACTGGCCGGCACTGCGGTGCAAACTCAGCAACCCGCGCCCGTCGCGTAAGTGTAGCCTCGGCTGCGCTCAGCCGGGGCGATCAATAACCGAAGCGCCTGGAGCCCGGTCGCCCTCGACCGGGCTTTTTCGTTCCGGTCATTCGATGATGGCCACGGGGACCTCGCCGCTTGGATGGACATGGAAACGGACCCCGCGCCGTTGCAGATACTGGAAGACCCGCGCGTCGGGTAACAACGAGGCGATGACGGCCCCGCGTGGAAATCTGCTGTGCAAATCGCCGGCGCTGTGCAGGACGTCCATGGTCAACAACTCCGCCGGATGGCCGTACGTACCGAATCGCACCGCGCACTGAAGGTACGTGTCCCCCGGAACGATGACGTAACGTTGGACCGACGGCGGTTGCGCATTCAATGCCCGGGCGACGGCAGCGTCCCGGCGGACGAAGGCTTCGGTTGCGCCAACCAAAGGGGCGTACTCCAGGAAATAGCGCGACAATTCCCCCGCTCCGGCAGCCAGCGCAACCACGATAACGGCGTGGGCGGCCAGGGCCCGCGGCGAACACGCGTTCATCAGGGCATCGGCGCCGAGCGCGCAGAGCAGCAACGCCGCGGGCATGGCGACGCTGGCCCGTATCGCGTGCGGAATCTCGAACGTGATGGCGCACGGGATCAGCCCGATGACCATCCACGCCCAGGGCAGCCACTGCCATGGCTGGCGGCGCGCGCGCAAGCGCCAGAACGTGACGGCGGCGCCCGCTAGAAAGAACGACGCGAGCGGCCAGGCAAACTCCGGCGCGCCGCTCAGGTTGTGGCGCCAGTTGAGGTCGCTGCTCAACACGAACATGCGCACGGCAACGCCGATGCCGTAGAACACTTGCACCGCGGGGTGACTCGAATCAAATACGAGGGCACTCGATCGGGACAGGACGGCGCCGCGATGTTGCGCGAAATAGATGAAAATCGGCATCGCCACCGCGGTCGCGGTGGCCGCCAGCACCAGCCAGCGGCGCACGACCGGCGCTCTTGACGAAGAAGCTTGCAGGTCGGCGGCAAATACGCAGATCAGCAAAAGCACGGCCACCCGATAAGTGGGATAAGTGTAAAAGCCGAGGCCGCAGGCGGTCCCGGCGGCCAGCGTCCACGGCAACCAGTGGCGGCGGCGCGCCGCCGCCACTGCGAAGTACAGGGCGGCGGTGAGGCAGAGCGGGGCGAGAACGGCGCGGAAGGCGATTCGCGAGATGAGGACGGGCCAAAAAGCGGTCGCCGAGAACCACGCCGCGAACAGGGCCGTGCGGCGCGAATACAGCTCGTCGGCGAGAAGGAAAATAAAAACTACGGTGGCTATACCGGCGAGTGCGGCCGGCAGGCGCAGGGCGAACGGGGTTACGCCGAAGGCGCGCTCCGACCAGCCCACCAGGTTGAGGAACAGCCCCTCCCGCCCGTAATTCGCGGGATAAAACACCGGGAAATGCCCGGTGAGCGCGGAACTCAAACCTTCCAACCCGTTCACCGCCTCGTCGTGCCAGACGCCGTCAGGGATCCGTCCGAGCGCGAACAGACGCGCGGTCCCGGCGACCATGAGAATCGCCAACAGGGGCCAGAGTCGCCCTATCCTGGACCCGATCCCGGGCCCGCCCAATGAACGGTTTACCAACAGTGGTAGCTCCGGGCCGCTTTATATCACGTCGAGAGGTTTCTTTTCGCCGTGTGCTAACTTGACCTTCGGCATGACCACCGAAAAGTTGGAGTCTTGGGAAGCACAGGTCACCGCTGCAGGATTTCGCCCCGAGCGACTCATCCTCCTGGCGATTTGTGTGGCGGCCCTGTGGCGCGTCTGGGACTTCTTTCAACTCATTCCCGCTTACCTCCGCGCGCCTTACCAGTTTGACTACGAGGAAGGGAACATCCTGAACGCGCTGCTGCGCATCACCCAAGGCGCGACCCCCTATCCCGACCCGCACGCGCTGCCCAACATCATCAATCCCTACGGCCCGGTTGCGTACTACCTGCTGGTCCTGCCGGTGAAGATCTTTGGGCTGGCGTTCCTCTATCCGCGCGCCATGATTCTCGGCTGCGCAATCGTTATCGCTCTCTTCCTGGCAATCGAACTCCGGCGCGCGACCCACTCTTTCGCCCTGGCCGTGACCTTCGGCCTGATCTACCTGAGCATTCCGAATATCCAGGAGTGGGCTTGGCTGCTGCGGGCAGACCTGCTTGGAATTGCGTTCACGGCTGCCGGACTAGTTGCATTCTCCCGGCAATCCGACCGCGAACGCGTGCGGACCATGCTCCCGGCACTGCTCTTTGCCGCAGGGCTGCTGGTCAAACCCACGCTCATCGCCGCTCCGGCAGCCTGCTTCTTTGCCCTGGTCGCGCGCCGCAGGTATCGCGACGCCGTCAGTCTTGCCGGCGTGACCGTCGCCGTTTTCGGATTGGTATTGGCGCTCTTTGCTGCCGTCACGCGCGGCGCGGTCCTCCTCGACATCTTTCTTTCCCATCCCGACCCATTCTCGTTAGGCGTGTACGCCTACGGCCTCACCCATATGCTGACGGCGTCCTGGCCCCTGATGCTGCTGGCCGCGATCGCCATCGCGCACGACCTCACTCAGCGACGTTTCTCTCCCGCAATCCTATGGCTGGTGTTTGCGACCGCAACCGCGATTACCGCCGGGAAGCTTGGCTCCAATCAGAATCATTTTCTGGAGTGGAACACCGCTCTCTGCCTGGCTGCCGGACTGGGACTGGATCGGTTGATCAGTCTCCACCCGCGGACGCTTGCCCTTGCCACTACCGCCATCGCGATCGGCGCCACGACATTCGTCATCTCGACTTCGCGCCCGCCGCGCAATCCCGAAAACACCGATCCCGAACGCGGCTGCCCGCAGGCGTATGCGTGGGTGCGAACCCAGGCGGGAGACAATCTGCTGACGGAGAATGTGGGCGCGCTCGTTCTCGGAAACAAGAAAGTCTGGGTTTCGAATCCCTTCGTGCTGGCGCAACTGGTCGAGCACTCTGGTTGGTCCGACGCCGAGTTGGTACGCATGGTCCGCGAACGCCGCTTTGACGCGGTCCTGACGAAGATGGATTATGCCGCGGTCCCCGCGTACCTTGTCGAGGGCACCGAGCGTTTTTCCCCACAACTGCTGCGCGCACTGGCCGAGAACTACGCGCCCGAGCCCATGTTCCAGTGCAAGGACATGAACATCGTCTACCGGCCGAAGGCCGGCGTCGCGCTACAATCTCCTCAGGTCCCTAGCCACTAGCTGCTAGCTGCCAGCCACTGCATGCAGATTCGCGTTCTCTTTTTCGGAATGCTCAAGGACATCATCGGCCGCGACGCGGACGCGCTCGCGCTGCCCGATGGCGCCACCGTCCGCGATTTGCTGGCGCACTATGAAGCCCAGCTTCCGAAAGTGAAGCCCTACCTGTCATCGCTCGCGGTCTCAATCAACCAGGAGTTCGCCGCGCCTTTCGCCTCTCTGCACGACGGTGATGAAGTCGGTCTGCTGCCGCCGGTCAGCGGCGGCTCCGACAAGCCCGAGTCGCTGGTGCGCATCACCCACGAGCGCATCATCCCGCAAGACATCATCGCGCCGCTGGAGCGTCCGGAAGATGGTGCGATCGTGATCTTCGACGGCGTCGTCCGCAACCACAGTCGCGGCCGCCGCACGCTTTACCTGGTCTATGAAGCGTACGAAGAGATGGCGCTGAAGAAGATGCGAGCGCTCGCCGCCGATGCCCTCGAACGCTTTCCCGTCCGCAATATCGCCATGGTCCACCGCCTCGGGCGCATCGAACTCGGCCAGAGCAGCGTGCTGATCGCCGTATACTCCGCTCACCGCGCCGCTGCCTTTGACGCCTGCCGCTACCTCATCGACACGCTCAAGAAAACCATCCCCATCTGGAAGAAGGAATACTTCGAGGATGGCGCGGTGTGGGCCGATGGCGAGCCATTCCCGCCTGAAATCGCAACTTCCGGCCCGGCGCGGCATCTAAGTGAGTAGCCGGCCTATGCGGGTAATCTTCGTTTTCACGCTTCTTCTGTTGCTGCTTGTGCCGGCGTACCCCGCTGCCGCGCAGACGCCCGATTCCGTCCAGACCCTGCGCGTGGACGTGAAGCTGGTCAACGTCTTCGTAACCGTCACCGACAAGACCGGAGCGCCCGTCGGCAGCCTGACCAAAGACAATTTCAAGCTGCTCGAGGACGATGTTCCACAGAACATTTCCGTCTTCGCCCGCGAATCCGAACTGCCGCTGTCCATCATCCTCGCCATCGATACCAGCCTGAGCACCAAGAAGGACCTCAAGCTGGAGATCCTGTCGGCGCGCAAGTTTTCCCACGAGATCCTGCGCAAGCAGGACGCCATCTCGCTCTACCAGTTCAGCGAGATTGTTGAAGAGCTGGTCCCTTTCACCAGTGACGTCACGCGCATCGACCGCGGCATCGACCGCGTCCACGTGGGTTCCGCCACCGCGCTCTATGACGCTGTCTATCTCAGTTCCGACGCGCTCGTGAAGCGCCAGGGCCGCAAAGTCATGGTCCTGATCACCGACGGCGGCGACACCGTCAGCCAGGTGAAGTACGCGGAGGCCCTGCGCGAGGCGCAAATTGCCGAGGCCATCGTGTACTCGATCATCGTCGTTCCCATCGAGGCCAGCGCCGGACGCGACACCGGTGGCGAACACGCCCTCATCCAGATCGCCCACGACACCGGCGGCAAATACTTTTACGCCAGCGGACTCAGCCAGCTCGACGAGGCCTTCCGCCGCATCAGCGAAGAACTCCGCACCCAGTACATGCTCGCCTACTACCCCTCCAAGCGCCTTGCCTATAGCGACTTCCGCAAGATCGAAGTCCAGATCAACGGCCCCGCTGCCGAAGAACTGAATGGCCGCCATCGCACCGGGTATTACACGTCCAAAGCGCATTGATCAAGGACGTCAGCCCGAAGCCCGAAGCCCGGTGCCCGCCCCCAAGCGCCATAAGCCATTCGCCATGTAAAATGCAGACATGGCTCTCCGTATTCCTGGAACCTCCAACCCCATTAAGAAGGCCAAAACGCCACCGCCGGAAGAGACGTACGAGGAAGCGGCGTACCTGAAAGCACTGGGCGAACAGCAGAAGCCGGTCAGCGTGAAGCTGATGGACGGCGAAGTGATGCGCGGCTGGGTCGAGTACTACGACCGCAACATGATCCGCCTCACCCGCGAGGGCGCGCCCAATCTGTTCATCTTCAAGCACGAGATCATGTGGATCGCCGAAGACGGAACCAAGAAGCGTTAGGCTTTCGGCGTTGGGCTGAAGTGGATTCTGTGAATCGACCAAGCTTTCCCTGATGCCCGAAGCCCGCTGCCCGGAGCCCTTTTTGACCAATTCCTCCAAACTCGACTTCGTTCCCGCCATGACCGACATCGCCCGCGAGGCCGGCGCGTTGCTGCTGGACGCCTTTCAGCGCCGCATCGGATTCGAATACAAGGGCGACGTCGATCTGGTGACCGAAGCCGATCGCGCCTCCGAAAAGCTCATCACCGAACGCATCGGCGCGCGCTGGCCTGCGCACGACCTGGTCGGCGAAGAGGGCGCCAGCCGCGAAACCGGAAGCGACTATCGCTGGTACATCGATCCGCTCGACGGCACCACCAACTTCGCCCACGGATTCCCCGTGTTCTGCGTTTCGCTGGCGCTGGAGCACAAGGGAACGCGCATCGCGGGCGTGCTTTACGACCCGACGCGCGACGAGTTGTTTGCGGCCGAGAAGGGAAGCGGCGCCTGGCTGAACCAGAAGCCGATTCATGTGTCGAAGGTCGCCAACCTGGCCGAATGTCTTGCTGGGACCGGCTTTCCCAGCCACAAGCGCCACCAGAACCCGAACATCCACTTCTACCACGAGATCACGCTCCAGACGCACGGTGTCCGCCGCGCCGGATCGGCCGCGCTCGACCTGGCGTCGGTTGCCTGCGGACGCCTCGATGCCTTCTGGGAGTTCAACCTGAATCCGTGGGACACCGCCGCCGGCGTGCTGCTGGTGGAAGAGGCGGGCGGCCGCGTTACCGACATGAGCGGCGGTCCATGGCAGCTCAACAGCCGCGAAACGCTGGCCACCAACGGCATCGTGCATTCCGACTTCGTGCGCGTGATCGGCGACATCTTCGCCGGACGCGTCGGCGAACTACCGAATCCCATGGAGTTCGCCAAGGGCAGGGGCTAGGCTACGGGCTTCGGGCTTCGGGATCTGGATCTCGGGTTTGTAGCCCGGAGCCCGACGCCCGGAGCCGCTTTGGTAGTCTAATGACGTATGCCCACTCTCATCTCCCAACCAACTCGCATCACTTCCGCCGGCAACAAGCCCAAACTCATCGACGAGTACATCGGCCGCGTCAACACGCAAACCTCCGACGCCAGCGTCGCCCACATGCGCAGCCCCGGCGGATGGGTCGAGCCCGGCCAGACGCCCGAGTTCGACGAGTTCACCGTCGTCCTGAACGGCATGTTGCGGGTGAAGCACGAGGGCGGCGACATCGACGTCCACGCCGGACAAGCCATCGTCGTGCACAAGGGCGAGTGGGTGCAGTACTCCACGCCCGAACCCGACGGCGCCGAGTACATCGCCGTCTGCCTCCCCGCGTTCTCCATGGACACCGTTCATCGGGACGAGTAACGCTGCGTATTCCGTATCTCGTATTCCGTATTCCGGAGCCCACTCGCGTCCCGTAGGCCGGTCGCCCTCGACCGGCGAGTCGCGCAGCGACGACAGAACCTAGTCCGGCACGTGAGTTGTAGGCCGGTCGCCCTCGACCGGCACAAGTCGCGCAGCGACGACAGTACATAGCCCGGCTTAGCCTGCCCTGAGCGAAGTCGAAGGGTCAGTCCCGCGGTTGGCACAACTACCTGTTCCTTGAGTCCCGCAGGGACGGCAGAAAGTGTTATCGATGTCGGTAATATCGCTGTGATTATTGCCTTCCAGTTTTTTTGACGACCTAATGGAATCAATAAAATAAGCCCAAGTAACTTGGGGAAAAACGGTTGAAAGTTAGAGGTCATAATTTGCAAGTAGGTTACCCTGGGAACTTGCCTCAGCGGCTGAAGCACGCATTGGAAGAAGCGAGGACATGCGAAAAATACAAAAGGGCCGCTGGCGCGCGCGGCGGGCGGCGCCAGTGGCCCCTCCTCAAGGACTAACTATCAGGTTAGATCGGTAAAATACGGTGTCAAGGAAAAACGACATATTTGGCGAAGAGAATGGAGGTTAGATTTCCCGAATTGGCAATTCCCACGCTTCGCGAAATCCGGCGAGTGGGTGGGCCAGCCACCAACCGCTCGGACTATTCGTTAGAATCGTATTCAGGAGCTCAGTCTTGTCGGAATTCACTCCTCATTTTCTTGAGTTGATTGCGGACGCTGCTCACAAGACATTCTGGCGAAAACGAGCACTGCGAGCATTTCTTCGCCGGTGTGGCATTTCTGAATCAGCTTTGGCAACGTGGGCGGTCGACGAATCAAAGCGCGATTTTCTCGATCGTATATTTCCGGTCGTCGAGAAGCACGCCCAGGGATCGAAGGTCTTGACAAAGATGGCCCGCTCCTTGGCCGAACAATCCTCTTTTCCCGATCTGGAGGGCTGGGAAGATGCAGAGTTAAAGAAGCAGCAGGCACGTGAGGCAATTACGGCGCTCAAAGAGTTCCTGAAGGCCAAAGAAGAAGAGGCGGTGACCGAGAAAGAAAAACAGGAAACCAAGAGCCGCGTTCGGGAACTGCAGCAGCGATCAGCGGAGCGCCGCCAGACACTCGCGAAACTGGCTGCACGCTTGGACCAACTGGCAGCCGAGATCGGCACACAAGATGCTGGATACCGCTTCCAAGACTGGTACTACGATATGCTCGACTATTTCGAAGTGCCCTGCCGCAGGCCCTATGTTGTCGCAGGCCGTCAGATCGATGGCTCGGTCACCGTGGATGGGACTACATATCTGAATGAGCTGAAATTTACTCGTGAACAAGCGACTGGGCCTGACGTTGACATCCTGCACAAGAAGGTTCACGACAAATCCGACAACACGATGGGGATTATGGTCTCGATGTCTGGGTATTCGAAGCCAGCAGCGGACGGCGCATCTGGGCCGCGAGGCCTCATTCTCCTGCTGGACTACTCTCATTTATACCTTTTACTGACCGGCGCGATGAGTTTCACTGAATTAATCACGCGCGTACAACGGCACTCTTCGCAGACGGGTGAAGCGTATCTGCCGGTGTCGCAATTTGGGGGCTAGGGCGGGGCACCCGGTGCCAGGCCAACTGTGAAGAGTGAACAATCTCTGATGTGATTGAATATCGTGACGCCCAATACAGTGGACTCCAAACGCTTTGAGGTTGCGCTATGAACGAAGCCTTCGTGGAAGGGCAATGCTATACGCGAAAGAAGATCTCCGAAGTGCTCGGCGGCGGCACTCGCGATTTCTTTCCACACAAGAAAGGATACGTGGTCTGTGGCTGCTTCAAGAAGGAGTTGAATCCGGACGCTCCGGTCGAGGTACTGCCGGGCAACACGGATAACATCAGGCGCAGGGGCGAGGTTTTCGCGACGCAACGGGAAGCCGTTCCCATTTTTCTTAAGAGGAAGCCCAATCAATGGGAGTATGTGGGCCTCTGGCACTGTGTTCTCAAGACCGAAGACACTGATGAAATCAGAGCGCGGGAAACTCGCGCGGGAAGGGATGAAGTATCAATGGTTTTGAGACTGGAGAAGATGCAGTAAACGTCCCCACCCTTCGCCACGAGCGGGCGAAAGCGCGGGGCCTCCCGCCCCGGGTCCGACATGTCAATGGCGCATGTAATAAAGCAACGCGTAATTGTTTGTTCTTAGCATTTCACGCTTTTCTCTAGCAACCTTGAATGCCTTAGCGCCGATATTTGAAAGGGCCGCGATTGCGGCACCCGCACTTATAACGGCGCCTCCATTTGTAAGTGCGTAAGCCGTTGCTGCTATTGCTATCCAGGCCTTCTCATCCGAAAAGACGGATACCAACATCTTGTCAAGTGCAACCCGATCCAGTTTCAAAACTGCTTGTAGGTCATCCCGCACATTGAGGCGAATGTAATCCGCGATGGTTTGCTGCATTCGGTTGAGGTCTTTCTCGTCGGCGAGATTCCGTGCAATTCTCATACACTGATCTTTTAGCCGCTGGATCTCCGATTTTCTCTGGGCAATTATTGAGAATCACATAATATACTGACATATTGGAAATTCTATGCTACGGTGTGGGCATGGGATTCCCAGCGGGAGTACGCAGAGACTTCGACGCACTGGAGCGGCGGCGGATGCGGGCGGCGCGTCTGCTGGAGAAGGGGTACAGCCAGTCGGAAGTGGCGCGGCGGGTGGGCGCGCACCGGCAGTCGGTGGGGCAGTGGGCCGCCGAACTGAAAGAGAAAGGGCGCGCCGGGCTGAAGAAGGCCGGCCGCGCCGGGCGCAAGCCGCAGCTGAGCGAGCGCGACCGCCAGCGCATCGTCGAAGGTCTGAAGCGCGGCCCGGAGGCGCTGGGCTACGGGACCAGCCTATGGACCTCGGCGCGCGTGGCCCATCTCATCGAGAAGACATGCGGCGTTCAGTACCATCCCGGACATGCGTGGCGCATCCTGCGGCAGCTGGGATGGAGCTGTCAGCGTCCCACCGGGCGCGCCCTGGAGCGGGACGAGGAGAAGATCCGGCGCTGGAAGCGGCAGCGCTGGCCGGAGATTAAAAAAAAGCCCAAAAAGAGCGGCGGACCATCGTCTTCCTCGACGAAAGCGGACTGAGCGAGCGCCCGCACCGCTGCCGCACCTGGGCGCCGCGGGGACAGACGCCGGTGCTGCAATATCACTTCAACTGGAAGATGCTGTCGGCGATGGCGGGGGTGACGTGGTGGAACTTCTACTTCCGGCTGTTTCCCGGCACCATCCGCAGCCCGCAGATCATCGCGTTTCTCTCTCACCTGCTGCGCCACATTCCCGGCAAGCTGCTGATCGTCTGGGACGGACTACCCGGCCATCGCAGCCGCGCGGTGTGGGACTTCGTGCAGCAGCAGAGAGGACGCTTGTGGCTGGAGTACCTCCCCGCCTACGCGCCGGAGCTGAACCCGGTGGAGTATCTGTGGTCGCACTGGAAACAGCACGAGCTGCCCAACTTCTGCCCGCAGACCTTCGGACAACTGAGCGCTCATGCCCGCCGGGCATTACAACGCATGCGCCGCCGCCCGGTCTTGGTCTGCGCCTTCTGGGAGCAGGCGGAACTCTTTCCGTTGTAAGTATATTATGTGAGACTCAATAGGTCCACGAGGCCCGAAACTCGCGCTCTGCTTAGCGGGTCGCAATGTTCAGACACCAACTGTCGGAAGATTTCCCATGAGACACAGTCCAAGGCAGCCTCTCCTTGCTCCGGTGTTACATCGCGCTGTACTTGCAGCGAGGAAAGTAATGGGACGAGGCCGGGGTTGCTGAGAAGCGCGAACCGGGAGTAACGGAATAATGGCAGCCGAAACAAGTATGCTGTTGTAAGTAGAGTGTGCAAATCCTGAGAGTGGAAGAGAGTCTCGCAGTAGTTGTAAAGCATCCCCCAATCGACATTGACGCGGGGTAATGCTCCACCTGCTTTTCCTGCTCTTTGTCCCATTGCGACGAGTTCCGCGTCGGAAGCTCCCGCGAAATACAATTCCAAATACTTCTCAAAAAATATGTGCGCAAATAATTCATCTGCTGCAGAAAACGGATCGATCAAAGATTCAATTTGCTTTAGGGGAAGCGGAACAGCCGAAAGCAGGTCTCTTGCTTCTTGCCACGCGTTTGAACCGCGATCATAAGAAAGCATCACCATCTTGAAGCTGATACGGAGAGGTTCAATCAGTTCCGTAGTTCGACGGAGATTCGATTCAAACGCTCGCCAGTAATCGAAAAACTGCGCGAACTTCTGGCACCAAACTGGTTTTTTCGTTTCGACATATCTTGCGAAATCAAATGGGTCTATTCCAGTCATAAATGTGGAAACTGATGGGTGCAATGTGAACCCCAAATTTTCATTGAAGTAGAGGAAAACTGCGCCCGAGATTAATTCGGTGTTCCAGCATGTGTCGGGTAAAAGAAGTCGCATGTTGTTCATATGTGTGCCTTCCATGTTCGCGTATGTCGTCTGCTTCCGGGATCTTTTGGGCCGGATAACGTTCACGATACGCGCGAGGCTCTCCTGGTCAAGGCCGTTGTGTTCAGCCGGGAGGTTGACCCGGATGAGCGGCGGGTGGTCCACCCGTTCGCCCGGTTTTGGCGAAGGGTGGGGATTCCAGTGTGCGTCCCTAACGGGACTCAGAGGCTACTGGCACGACATTCCCCGGCACTTACGTGCCGGGCTATGTACTGTCGTCGCTGCGCGACTCTGTTGATCCGCGTCCGTCCTCGCAAGTCCGCGGTAAAACCTCGCGTTCCCACCCTTCCAAAAGCAGTCAGGGTGGGGCACCCGACGCCTCCCGTCCTGTAAAATGAAGGGTACTGACCGAGGATGGCTCTGTGACTGATTCCCTGGAAGACCGGCGCATCGAGAAGCGCCCCGACCGCGTGCGCCTCGAAGGCCGCATCCTGTTTCTGACCGAAGATCCAGAATTGATCAAGAAGCAGCTCGAGGGCTGGGACATGCCCTGGGACACGCAGCATCCCGACAAGAACCCCAAGCTGCGCGACGACATCTCCACCGACGAGATCACCCCCGCGCACTACTGCTTCTACTTCGACGAGACGCTGGGCGAGATTCCCTACCTCGGCCTGAAGTGCGGCAACGTGACCCCGATCGGGCGCGGCGCGGTGAAGAAGGGCGGGTTCGTCTGCGCGGTGAGCGGCAAGCGGCGCGGCAAGGGCTCCAGCCGCGAGCAGTCGCCCTACGCCGAGATGTGCGCCGGGATCAAGGTCGTGATCGCCGAAAACATCGAGCGCATCTACAAGCAGAACTGCCAGAACCTGGGCGTGCTGACTTCGACCGACTTCTCGCTGATCGATTCGATCCGTCGCGGCGAGGAGATTCCGCTCTCCACCTTCACTGCGGGCGAAGACGAAATTACGAAGCAGGTCATCGAGTACGGCGGACTGTTTCCGTTCAACGTGGCCAGGCTTCAGGGCAAGGTTTCGTTGCCCCCGATTACGACTGGGCCGCGTCCGATGACGGTGGCGGAGAAGATATTTGCGAGTCACATGGGGGAGGAGTCTTCAGTCGTCAGTCTTCAGTCGTCAGGAAACCCAAAGCCAGGAGGCCTGAAGACTGAAGACCGAAGACCGAAGACTTCTGTGAAGCCCGGCGACACCGGTTTCGTCCGCACCGACCTCCGCTTCTCGCACGAGTACGTCACGCCCATGGCTGCGATCTTCTACGAACAGATGGTCGGCAAAGACGTGCCGGTGAACGATCGCGACTCGATCAAGTTTTTCCGCGACCATCTCACCTTCCTCGACGAAGTGATGTCGGAGGAAAAGCGCAAGATGGGCCTGCTCGACCTGGCTACGCAGCTCAAGTTCAAGCAGCAGGACTTTGCCAAGGCGCAGGGCATCCAGCTCCACGGCGAACTCAAGGACCGCAAGGGCTCGGAGGGCATCTGCCACTCGGTAATGCTGGAAAGCTACGCGCTGCCCGGGCAGGTGAACGTCGGCAGCGATTCGCACACGCCGCACTCGGGAGCGATCGGCTGCGTGGCTTTCGGCATCGGTACCACCGACGTGTTCAATTCGTGGATTACCAAGGACGTTCGCGTGAAGGTGCCCGAGAGTGTCCGCGTGGTGATTCGCGGGCGCCGCAAACCGAACGTTGCCGCCAAGGATTTCATCCTCGCGGTGTTGGCGCTCGATTACGTCCGTAGCGGGCAGGCGCTGGCGAAGGTGATCGAGTACGCGGGCGAGGCGGTCGAAGAGCTTTCCATCGACGAGCGCGCCACCCTGACCAATATGGCGGCCGAAATCGGCGGCTTCACCGGCATCGTCGCGCCGGACAAGAAGGCCGTGGACTTCCTGGTCGAGCGTCGCGGCATGGATCGCGCCGCAGCGCAGAAATTGATTCAGGGGCTGTATTCCGATCCGGACGCGCAGTATGCGCACTTGATCGAACTCAACGCCGACGAGATTTATCCGATGGTCGCCACCCCCGGCGATCCCGGCAACGGCAAGTTCGTGCGCGACCTGAACACGCCCGTGCCGGTCGAGATCGCCTACGGCGGCACCTGCACGGCGGGCAAGAATGACGACATGGATATGTACGCCGTCGTGCTCGCCGACGCGCTCAAGCAGGGGAAGAAGGTCGCCGAGAGCACCAAGTTCTACATCCAGTTCGGCTCGCAGCAGACGCGCGAATACTGCATCCGCAAGGGCTACCTGGACGTCTTCCAAAAGGCGGGCGCGATCGTGATCGAGCCCAGTTGCGGCGCCTGCATCAATGCGGGTCCGGGCGTTTCGACGCGTCCCGACCAGGTGGTGATCAGCGCGCAGAACCGGAATTTTCCCGGGCGCAGCGGTCCCGGCCAGATGTACCTGGCCAGCCCCCTGACGGTCGCCGCCAGCGCGGTGGCGGGGTATATTTGCGAGTACGAGCCGGCGCAAGAGCGGGTCGCAGCTCACCAGTAATCCGTCGCCATTGGCTGTTCCAGATGGCAACTGGCAACTAACTACTGGCGTAGAATAAGGGAATTGGGTAGATTATTCGGCACATAGAACCAATCGGGGAACAAGGGAGAGAGCCATGGCATACGTAATTGCGGAACCCTGCATCGGTACCAAGGACACGGCCTGCGTCGATGCCTGCCCGGTGGATTGTATCCACCCCAAGAAGGACGAAGCCGCGTTCGCCGGCGAGGAAATGATTTATATCGATCCGGTTGAATGCATCGATTGCGGCGCCTGCGTGCCTGTGTGCCCGGTGTCGGCCATCTTCGCGCTCGACGACCTGCCGGAGAAATGGAAAGCCTTCACCGAGCGCAACGCCGCCTACTACGGCCGTACGCCGGCGTAATTCCAACACAAGCTTTTTCGCAACGCGCATCTTCGGGTGCGCGTTTGCTTTTACTCCGATAAAATGAATGTTTGCGCCCGGTACATCGGGGCTTTCCGTAAGCCGCAGCTATGGCCCTCAAGGAGTCCGAGGCGATCGTGCTGCGCAGCTATCCGCTGCGCGAATCGGACCTGCTGGTTACGTTCTTCACCCGTGCCGAAGGCAAGGTGAAGGGCGTGGCCAAGGCGGCAAAGAAGTCGCGCAAACGATTCGGCGGCGCGCTGGAGCTGGTGACCTGCGTGCGCGTGTTCTGGGAAGACCGCGAGCATCAGGAACTTGCGCGCATCGATTCGTGCGAGGTGCTGGATTCGCCGCTGGCCGAGCCTTTGGATTACCGGCGATTGGCGGCGCTGGGACACGTGGCGGAGTTGCTCGACGAGCTTCTGCCCGACCGCGAGGCGAATGACACGATCTTTCGGCTCGCGCTCTCGGTGCTGCGGAACCTGCGCGGCGACGCGATCTGGATGCCGGTGACGTACTTCGAGCTCTGGATGGCGCGCCTGGTCGGATTCCTGCCCGGACTGGGCGAGTGCGTCGTTTGCGGCAAGGCGCTGAATGGGCATCGCGCCTGGTTTCACGCGCTGGTGGACGGCCTGATGTGCCAGAACGACAAGCGCCTGGCGTCGTCGGAGCTGTCGGTGGAATCGCGGGCGCTGGCGGCGGAAATGTTCCGGACGCCGGTGGATGCGCTCGCCGGAGAAGCGTGGCCGCGAAAGCGGGGCGCGGATTTGCGGAAGTTCATCGTGCAGTTGCTGGAACGTCACATCGACAAGAAGCTGGTGACGGCGAGAATGCTGGAGAAGATTGAGTAATTGGTAGTCGGTAATTGGTAATTGGAAACCAAGTCACATTTCTCATAAATGCCAGGTACCTCTAACAATGCGCCAAGTTTTCAGGAATTAATACTCCGCTTGCAGAATTTCTGGGCGGCGCGCGGATGCGTGCTCCAGCAGCCGCACGATCTGGAAGTCGGCGCGGGCACCATGACGCCCGAAACGTTCCTGCGCGTGCTCGGGCCGCAGCCGTACAAGGTCGCGTACGTGCAACCTTCGCGTCGTCCCGCCGATGGACGCTACGGCGAGAATCCCAACCGTCTCTACAAGCACACGCAGTTGCAGGTCATCCTGAAGCCGCCGCCGGAAGACGTGCAAGAGCTGTACCTGGAGTCGATCGCGGCGCTGGGCATTGACCTGCGCCAGCACGACATCAAGTTCGAGGAAGACAACTGGGAGTCGCCGACGCTGGGCGCGTGGGGCATCGGCTGGCAGGTAATGCTCGACGGCCTGGAGATCACGCAGTTCACATACTTCCAGCAGTGCGGCGGCGTGGACCTGGACCCGATCTCGGCGGAGCTGACTTACGGCCTGGAGCGCATCGCGGCGTTTTTGCAGGACGTCGATTCGATTTACGACATCGTCTGGGCGCGCGATCCCGACAGCGGCCGCGCCGTGACGTATGGCGATGTCCGCATGGCCGACGAGTTGCAGTTTTCGGTTTACAACTTTGAATTGGCCGACGTGCAGAAGGCGTGGCTGCACCTGGATGCGTACGAGTCGGAGTGCAAGGCGCTGCTCGACGAATTTCACCAGCTCACGGCGGAGAAGAAAGACGCAGGCAAGAAAGAACGCACGGTGGACGAGCAGTTCGGGACGCATTTGCGCGATCAGATCCGGCGCTTTCCGCTGCTGTCTGCGTTCGACCTCTGCCTGAAGTGCTCGCACCTGTTCAACATCCTGGACGCGCGTGGGGCGATCAGCGTGACGGAACGCGTAGGCGTGATTGCGCGCATCCGCCAGCTCGCGGTGGGCGTGGCGAAGGCGTGGGTGAGACAGCAGTCAGTTGCCAGTAATCAGTTGTCAGTTGCCAGTGGCGGAAAGAGCAAGAAAGCCGACGAAGTTGACGCCAGTTCATAGCCCGGGACGTAAGTCCCGGGACAAGGAACGCACAGCATCCGCGAGTCCGGTAGGGACGGCACGGTGGCAGTGCAAGAACGGTAAGAATACCGTCGGTTCGGTGACCTGGCTCACAACGGGCTTGTCACGTAGTTTGCGAGAATAGAAGGTTCGGAACTCCACCCTTCCAACACCAGTCAGGGTGGGGCACCCGAAGAAATGCGTTAATGTCCGATTTTCTATTAGAGATTGGCCTCGAAGAAATCCCGGCGCGGATGATCGACGGCGCGGAGCAGGAACTCCAGCGCCGCCTGGCCGACCTGTTGACCCGCGAGTCGCTCGCCGAATCGCCCCAGATCGAGCTCTACTCCACCCCTCGACGACTGGCCGTGCTGGCGCGCGAAGTTCGCGACGCGCAGGCCGACGCCGAAGAGCAGATGAAGGGGCCATCGGTCCAGGTCGCTTACAAGGACGGCCAGCCCACTGTGGCGGCCATCAAGTTCGCCGAGCGGGCCGGCGTGGACGTCGCGAAACTGGAGCGCCTCAAGGACGCCAAGGGCGAATACATCTCCGCACGCGTGACGAAGAAAGGGCGCACCGCGGAACAGATTCTCTCCGAGGCGCTGCCAAAGGAAATCAACGCGCTTTACTGGGCCAAGAACATGTACTGGCGCGCCGGGAAGCCGGAGCGATTTGTGCGTCCGGTGCGCTGGATGGTGGCGATGCTCGGCGGGAAAGTCGTTCCGCTTGAGTTCGCGGGAATCAAGGCGGGGAAGATATCAAGGGGACATCGACTGCAGTTGCCAGTTGCCAGTCGCCAGTTGTCAGTTGAAATACAGGAACCCAAAGCCTATGCGGCGGTATTAAAAGACGCTGGCGTGTTCGTGCGCCGGGAAGAGCGATTTGCTCTGATTCGCTCCGCACTCGACCGCGCCACGCGCCAGATTCCAGGCGCGCGCTGGCGGGAAGATGCCTCGCTGTTGCAGACGGTGGTTGACCTCACCGAGTTCCCCGGCGTAATTCTCGGCAACTTCGATCCCGAATTTCTCGCGCTGCCGGAAGAAGTCCTGGTCACGGTCATGCGCGACCACCAGAAGTATTTTGCGCTCGAAGATGCATCGGGCAAGCTGGCCCCGCACTTTCTCGCCGTGCTGAACACTGGCAGTGACCCGCAGGGCATCATCCGTCACGGGCACGAGCGCGTGTTGCGCGCCCGTTTCAACGATGCGCGCTTTTTCTGGGATACCGACCAGAAGCACCCGCTGCGCGAGCGCGTCGAGTGGCTGAAGAATGTCACGTTCCAAAAGGATTTGGGCAGCTACTACGACAAGACCATGCGCGTGCAGCGTTTGGCGAGCCAGATTTGCGCGGCGCTGAATGATGAAGACAACACCCCCGGCCTAGCCAACACCGGGCTAGACCGGGGCACCCAGAAACTGGTGCGCGACGGCGTCGTGCACAAAGCCGCCCTGCTGGCGAAGACCGATCTCACGACTGAGCTAGTTAAGGAGTTCACCGAGCTGCAGGGGATCGTCGGCGGCTTGTACGCGAAGGCGCAGGGACTCGACGCGGCCATCGGCGATGCCATCTACGACCAGTACAAGCCGGTGTCAATGGAAGACGCCGTCCCGCGCACGATTGAGGGCGCGGTGCTGTCAATTGCGGACAAGGCAGATTCCATCGCGGGTATGTTTGCGCTGGGACTGATTCCCAGCGGGTCGAAAGATCCGTTTGCGCTGCGGCGGCAGGCGAATGGGATCGTCAAGACGATTGCGGAGCACGGGCTGACGCTCGCCATCGACATGATCTTCATCGATGCGCGTGCAGGCTATCGAGGAAGTGAAGCAGAGAAGAAGTTTGTCGAAGACAAGTCAACCGACACTTCAGATTTCTACTGCCGGTTAAGTGACTTCTTCCGCGAGCGCCAGGAATTCTATATGCGCGAGGCTCTCGGATTCGCATACGACGTGACTAATGCCGTACTGGCCGCCGGTTTTGGCGACATTGTCGACGCTGTTTCGCGCGCACAGTCACTTGCGGGCGTACGTGGCTCCGAAGATTTCGAATCCATCGGCATCGCCTTCAAGCGGATCAAGAACATCCTGCGGCAGGCGCGTGAGAGTGGGAAGAGCATCGCCGCCGCGTTCGATCCAGCAAAGGTTACCGACGAGGCGGAACGCGGACTTGCCGAAGCAATGAACAAGACTGCGCCACGCGTGCGCGAACTGGCCGCAAAGCGCGATTACTCTGCTGCACTTGCCGAGATTGCGACGATTCGTCCGGCGGTGGACACGTTCTTCGACAAGGTGATGGTGATGGTCGAAGATGAAGGTGTTCGCGCGAACCGACTGGCGTTGCTACAGAGTTTGTTAAACGAGTTTTCCACGATCGCGGATTTCTCCGAGATCGTGACGGAGAAGAAGTAATTGGAAATTTTCAATTTGCAAATTTGAAATTTCAAATCGGATTTTCAGCACTTATAGAGATGACAGAGAGGAAGGGTCAAATGAGCAGCACAGTAGTTGAACCCGAGGTTCACGAGGCGAAGTCGCAAGGAGCCAAGTACGTTTACTTTTTCGGCGCCGGTAAAGCCGACGGCAACGGGAAAATGAAAGATGTGCTGGGCGGCAAGGGCTCGGGGCTGGCCGAGATGACCAACGCCGGCCTGCCGGTCCCGCCGGGATTCACCATCCAGACCGAAGCCTGCCGCGAATGGATGCGGGGCAAGCTCTCCGTCGACGTTGACCGCCAGATGGACGAGGCGCTGGCGCACCTGGAGAAGCTGCAAGGGCAGAAGCTGGGCGCGGGCGAAAACCCGCTGCTGGTGTCGGTCCGCTCGGGCGCGAAGTTCTCCATGCCCGGCATGATGGACACCATCCTCAACCTCGGGCTGAACGACCAGTCCGTCGAAGCGGTTGCCAAGCGCTCGAACAACCCGCGCTTCGCGTACGACAGCTATCGCCGCCTGATCCAGATGTTCGGCAGCGTCGTGATGGAAATCCCGAAGAGCGAGTTCGAAGAAGTTTTCGAGAACATCAAGAAGAAGAAGAAGGCGAAGCTCGACACCGGCCTCGACGCCGCCGCGCTGAAGGACGTCATTAAGGAATACAAGCAGGTGGTCAAGAAGAACACCAAGCGCGACTTCCCACAGAGCCCGCACGACCAGTTGGTGGAAGCGCGCAACGCCGTATTCCGCTCCTGGAGCAACGAGCGCGCCGGACACTATCGCCGCATTAACAACATCGACGACATGCTCGGCACCGCCGTCAACGTGCAGGCGATGGTCTTCGGCAACCTGGGCGAGACCAGCGGAACCGGCGTCGGCTTCACGCGCAATCCCGCGACCGGCGACAAGGAGTTCTACGGCGAGTTCCTGATGAACGCGCAGGGCGAAGACGTGGTCTCCGGCATCCGCACGCCGGTGCACATCTCCGAGTTGCAGAAGATCAACCCGCACGCCTACGCAGAGCTGCGCGAGATCACCACGCGGCTGGAAAAGCACTACCGCGACATGCAGGACTTCGAGTTCACCATCCAGGAAGGCAAGCTCTACATGCTGCAGACGCGCAACGGCAAACGCACCGGCCGAGCCGCCACCCGCGTCGCCATCCAGATGGTGGAAGAGGGCCTGATCACGAAGGAAGAAGCGTTCATGCGCGTGGAGCCGAACCAGCTCTATGACTTCCTGGTGCCGCGGCTCGACGAAAAGGGGCAGAAGATCGAAGTGCTGACCACCGGTCTGCCGGCATCGCCGGGCGCCGCGGTGGGCCGCATCGTCTTCACCGCCGACGACGCGGTGGAAGCGCGCAAGGAAAAGAAGTCGGACCAGGTCATCTTAGTCCGCGCCGAAACCACGCCGGAAGATATTCACGGCATGGAAGTGGCGGCGGGCATTTTGACCTCGCGCGGCGGCATGACCTCGCACGCCGCGGTGGTCACGCGCGGCATGGGCAAGTGCTGCGTGGCGGGCGCCGGCGAACTGGAAGTGCACGAAAAGGCCCGCGAGCTGCGCGTTCACGGCCAGGTGTTCAAGGCCGGCGACTGGATCTCGCTCGACGGCATCACCGGACGCGTCATCAAGGGCCGCCTGAACACGGTCCCGGCCTCGGCCGACGATCCCGAGCTGAACAAGCTGATGAGCTGGTCGGAGCCGTACCGCAAGATGGGTGTCCGCGCCAACGCCGACATCCCGCGCGATGCCATCCAGGCGCGCGCGTTCGGAGCGGAAGGCATCGGACTGTGCCGCACCGAGCACATGTTCTTCGCCGAGGACCGTCTCTCGCACATGCGCACCATGATTCTCGCCACTGATGAGAAGTCGCGCCGCGCCGCGCTGAAGAAGTTGTTGCCCATGCAGCGCAACGACTTCATCGGCGTCTTCCGCGCCATGGACGGCTTCCCGGTCACCATCCGCACCCTCGATCCGCCGCTGCACGAGTTCCTGCCTTCGCGCGAGGAACTGATGGTGCAGATCGGCGTGCTGGAAGCAACCAAGCCGAAGTCGCCCAAGCTCAAGGAACTGCGCAAGCTGTTCAACCGCGTGAACCAGCTCCACGAGCTGAACCCGATGCTCGGCCATCGCGGCTGCCGTCTCGGCATCACCTATCCGGAGATCACCGAGATGCAGGCGCGCGCCATTTTCGAGGCTGCGGTCACGGTCGCGAAACAGGGCGTGAAGGTCCACCCGGAAGTCATGATCCCGCTCACCGGCACGGTGAAGGAGATGGCGAACCAGGGAGCGATCGTGCGCCGTGTTGCCGACGAGGTCTTCGCCGAGAAGGAGACCAAGGTCGATTACATGGTGGGAACGATGATCGAGTTGCCGCGCGCCGCGCTGGTCGCCGATGAGATCGCCAAGGAAGCCGAATTCTTCAGCTTCGGCACCAACGATCTTACGCAGACCACCTTCGGTTTCTCGCGCGACGACATCAACAAGTTCCTGCCCATTTACATCAGCGAGGGAATCCTGAAGCAGGACCCGTTCGCCGTGCTCGATCGCGAGGGCGTTGGACAGTTGGTGGAGATGGCGGTGAAAAAAGGCCGTTCGACGCGTCCGAACCTGAAGGTTGGCATCTGCGGCGAACACGGCGGAGAGCCGAGTTCGGTGGAGTTCTGCTACCTGGTCGGCATGAACTACGTTTCGTGCTCGCCCTTCCGCGTGCTCACCGCGCGCCTGGCTGCCGCCCAGGCCGCATACACCAAGGAGCACTCGGGAGCCGAGGCGGGAAGAACGAAATAGGCGTAAGGCGTAAGGCGTACGGAAAAACAGAAGGCCCGTGGCAACGCGGGCCTTTTTCTTGTGGCGTGTTTCGCTGACCACTGACCACTGACAACTGGCGATTGTTATTGCGTCTTCTGCAGTCTCGCCACCAGCTTTTGCGCCAGGTTCGATTCCGACTCCGACCAGAGCACGCGCCCGCGGATGCCGCTGTTCTTTTCCACCGCCAGCGTGAACGCAATCAGTTTGGCGACGTTCTCGCGGATGCGCTGCTCCGACTCGGCGGTAAAGCGCACATCTTCGAAGAGGAAGTCCGTATCCAATCCGAAGTCCACTTGCACGTGGCCGTCCTGTTCGCAGGTGCCTTCCTCGAAATCCAGTCCATGCGCGATGAAGCGCACCATCTGCGGCTGGGGCGACCACTCGCCGTCGGCGCCGACGATCCACAGGTCCCAATGCGTCTCGAATGCGTAGGCGTAATCGCTGTGCAGGAGGTCGGAGACGACTTCCAACGCCTCGATGGGCTGGATGCCGGGATTAAACTGCCGCTCCAGGATGGTCGGCTCGGCCCACGACACCGGATGGACAGCCACGGCGCTGATGCCGGACCGCGCTGCGGAACCAGGAAACTCCATCAGTACCGAAAGCGCGTGCGGCATCATCGTGCTCTCGTCGAAATCGGGGAACCACAAGCTGAGATAGAGCGGGTCGGCCATAAGAACAGGCTTAAGGCGCAAGGCACGAGGCGGAAGACCTCCGTCCCTGTACGCGCTGCCAATTCGATTGTAAATGCCTTGCTTCTCCCTGAGGCGACGCCACCTCTGCCGTAAGCCTCGCGCCTCGCGCCGGTTTTTGTTACGATAGAAGTTCGTTTTGTCCCGCCTCGAACGACAAGCGTCCCCGTCGTCTAGCCCGGCCTAGGACATCGCCCTTTCACGGCGGTAACGCGGGTTCGAATCCCGCCGGGGACGCCAAACTTTGCGAGAGGTCCCTCGCTGCGCTCGGGATTTCGGCACGCGGCTCCCGCTGCGCTCACGCCGCGTAGCGCCTCAAGTTCGAATCCCGCCGGGGACGCCAAATCCTTTCAGTCGTTTACAGCAATGTCAGGTTTTATCAGGTTCGGCGCGGTGACGCGTGGGTGACGCGGAAGGCCCGAAAACGGCGTGAAATCCCCGTTCTGGGGTAACTTTCGATAGTGCTGTTCACACCAATGAGTGAACTGTGCGACCTCGTTCGGCGTTTGCCCAAACAGAACAGACAAATTGAACAGGGCCTGGCAGCTTCCGATTCGCAGTAGCGGCAAGCGCGCTTGCGGGGCCTCTCAGTGTTTCGCAGAATAGAACTCGCCTTTTCTGGGCGCACCAACTGCTAGTTCTCAGAGGCAACCGGTCGTGTGCCCTTGGCATACGAAGTTCGAAAAAGCGGCGTCTAGGGAATTGTCATTACTTACCTGCCGAGGCCACCTTAAGGTGCGGTTTCAGCGCGTGTGCTGGATGACAGGTAACACAGGTTTTGTTTTTCATGAATGGATCGGACTTCAGTTGTGCCGCCAGTTCGGCGTGGCATCCCTCGCATACGCTCATTTTCGGCTTGGCCGTGAAGCTCTCTGTGATGTTGCCATGGCACACGCTGCAATCGACCTGGTTGACACCATGCGGCCCGGCCTTCCATAGGGCAGACAGCGCCTTATGGCAATCGGAACAGTCTTTTCCGGCTGGAATCTTCTGGTGCGGTGGCCGGACGATTCTTGTCTGGGCGATCGCGGGCTGGACGGCGCCGAGCGAAGCGAGCAGAACGAGCAGGACAGAGATGAACAAATGCGCGCGGAAAGTGTTCATGGGCAATCTCCTGAGTGGAACCATGCAGTATCCGACCGGCGGTGGCCGCCCTACCGTGATGCCGATCACATCTCACCGTACTGCGATCTACCGCACGCGATTGGCGTGAAATCCACTTTTCGTAAGCGTGCGCTTTTTCTTCGCGGCTACAATCAATCCATGGGCGCACCGAAGTTCTCCTACGCCGCCTGGCTGCGCGACTCCCAGCGCACCTACGGCCTCGTCGGCACACTCTCGGGTCTCGCCCGTGGCACATACGAACTGCTCCGCGACTCTCTTCCGTCGCGCCGCCGGCTTCGCTACGGCGACCTTGACTATGACTGCGACACCGCGTGGACACCACCTGGTCCAACGTCAGCTTCGCCACTCGCGTGCGGGAAGTGTTCGTCGGACGCGGCTACCAGCCCACCGATCCGTTCATCTTTCGAGAGATGATGGAACACGTCCCGGCGGACCTGCGCGGCTACACGTTCATTGATTTGGGATCGGGGAAAGGCCGCGCGCTTCTGCTCGCCCGCGAATATCCCTTTTCCCGAATTGTTGGGATGGAGCTACTTCCAGAGCTGCACTCCGTCGCGCGGCAGAACATCCAGTGCCTGCCACCGGAGGAGCAAGCAGGCTTCGAACTTGTTTGCGGGGATGCGCGTCAGTTCGTCTTTCCGCCCGCACCGCTCTTCCTTTACCTGTTCGATCCGTTTACCGCGCCAATTCTCGCCAAAGTGATCGCCAACCTGGAGCGCTCGCTCAGCGACAATCCCCGTCCGGTGCTCATCGGCTACCAGAATCCGATCTCGGAGCGCGTCATCACTGCGTCGCCGCGATTCGGAAAGATTTCCGGCACGATGCAATGGGCCTTGTTTGGACTGAAACCTGAGGCCTGACGCTCCCAGCCCCTGGCTGCCCGATTTCAGAAATGCATGCGAAACGTGGCGTCCACGCGGCGGCTGGGCAGCAGGTAATACTGCGCGTCACCCAGTTCGCTTTCCGAGATCGGGTCACGCCGGTCGGCCAGGTTGCGCGCGTCCACGCGCAATTCCCAGCGCGGCGTACGATAGCCGGCACTGATGCCGACCGTGGCGAACCCGTCCGCCAACGCCGTGTTGCGCATGTTCAGAAAACGGTCGCCGGTATAGCCGACTTCCACCCCGCCGGTGATTCCGCGCGCTGGGAAATACGACAGGCCAAACGCAGCCATGTGTCGCGCCGACATCTCCAGACGGTTGCCGCCCAGTTGCGTGGGCACGCCACCGAAGTCCTGGACGAAATTTGTAAAGCGCGCGTCGTGGAAGCTGTAGTTGGCGCGCGCGATGATGTCGCTGCGCAGGAACAGCGCCGTACCCGCCTCGAATCCCTGGAAGCGCTGCATGCCTGCGTTAATCAGGGCGGGCAGGCCGCCCAGTGTGACCGACGTAACCAGGTTGGAGAAGTCCATCAGGAAACCCGACGCTTCCACGTCCATGCGCCGATCGAAGAATCTGCCCTTGATGCCGCCTTCGATGCTGCGCGACGTCTCCGGCTTGAGGATGAGCTCGCCGCCCAAACTTTCGCCGATACCAAAGTCAATGGCCGCGGGCTTGAAGGTGTCGCGGTAGTTCGCGAACAGCCGCACCGAGTCCTGCTGCCGCTGCCATGCCGTCACCACCAGCCCCACGCTCGCGCCCGGCCGCACCTCAGTCCGGACCTGCTGGTCGTTGGTGCCGGCGCCCGCATCGGCATCGCGGCGGCTCTCGCGCGTGAAGTTGAGGCGCACGCCCGCGTCCAGGCGTACGCGCTCCACTGGGCTCCATTCCATCTCCGCATAGGGGCCGAAGAAATCGCGCAGATCGTGGATGGTAACGTCGAGAGTGGCCGGTAGCGGAATCGCGGCCGCCGCAGATCCGCTGAGCGGGACCGTGTAATCAAAATCCGCGCCCTGGGCGTTCCCGGTCCCATGCATATAGTCGGCGCCGGCCAGCAGTTGCACTGAGCGCGAGGGCTTCCAGGCAAAGTGCGAGTCCACATAAACGTCGGTGAGCTGGATCTTTTCGCGGAAGCCGTGCGCGTTATCGGGCGAATTGGAAAGGTCCTGGAGAAAGCCGCGCAGGACATCCTGCCGGCTGTGCGACACCGACCCCGTCGTATACCAGTGCGCACTGCCGACGCCGCGATCGAAACCGGCAGCCAGCGTAAACCGATGATCGTTCAGGAACCCACCCGCCGGGTTGTAATTGGCGTCCACCGGACTGAGCGGCGACAGGACCGCTCCATCGCGCACGCGCGGACTGGCGGGATCCTGGTCGAGCCAGTTGAGGTCCGCGTTAAACCAGACGCGGGCTGCGTCTTTGCGCGTCCGCGCCACGCGCCACAGTCCGTGCCCGCGGCGAAAGTCGGTACGGTCATCGCGGAAACCCTCCCGGTCGCCCTCGAGCGTGAGCCGCGACGCCCAGTCGCGCGATAACCACAGGGGCAGGGAAATCGAGCCTCCGCCGCTGCCGAAGCTTCCCCCGCGCAGCGTCAGCGTGCGCGACGTGGACTCCGGGCTCTCATGGACCACGTGGACCACGCCCACGAACGACGTGGCGCCGAAGGTCACCGGCGCCGGCCCGCGCAGCACTTCAATCCGGTCCACGTCGGTGAGATTGAGCGAAGTCAGTGCGGGATTGAAGGCCCCGCCCGAGGGCACCCCGTCGACGACCAGGAGGAAGGCATCGAATTCTTTCAGCCCCCAGAATTCGGGCACCGCGCTCGCCGGTCCCGCGTCTCCTCCCGGTGCAACCTGGACTCCGATCGCCAGCGAGAGAGCGCTGCTCAGGTCGCGCATCCCCCGCGATTGCAGTTCATCACCGGTGAAGACTTCGACGGCAGCCGGAACCTGTTCGGGGTCCTCCGGCAACTTGGTAGCCGTGACTTCTACCCGCTCCTTTACGGGCGGGATCTTCTGCGCCGGGGCGGGAGCGGGGACCTGGGCAAGGGCGACGACAGAGATCACCAAGCCGAGGGGCAATAGGAAACGAACCAGCAAGGCCCGGCAGCAAAACGGGCTGGCGATTATCATCGTCACTCCGCGAGCTAGAGCCCCGATTCTAATGCATCGCCTTACATTCCTTTTGTAAAGAAGCGCAAACTCTTCGCGCCTTCGCCAAGAATCCGTACATGAAGGTGCTGGTCGCCGAAGGCTGGTACGACGAAGCGACTCCGTTGCTGGCCATCGAGTACACGCTTGCGCACATGGGACTGGCGCCCGAGCACCGCAAGAACATCTCGAGCGCACAGTATCCCGCAGGACACATGGTGTACATCCAGCTTCAATCGCTGAACAAGCTGAAGCAGGACGTCGTGACCTTCATGCAGCAGGCGCTGAGCGAAAAGACGGGGAAGGATTTGGGCCGCTGACCCGAGTCAGAATAGACCCATTCCAGCAGAACGCATCACACGCTCGTGCAAAGGACGTCGCTAATTTGCTCGCATGAAACGATCAGTTTCAAATCCGCGTGGCGGCGGAACGGCGAACCGAAACTCTAAGTGTGGACACGCAACGCCGTCTTTCATTAGACAGCATTTCTTGTATTTCTTCTTTGATCCGCAGGGACACGGATCATTGCGTCCCTCAGAAAACTTTGAATGGGGCTGAACCCGTATTGTTTTGGTAACGCCCCAAGCGTCGAATGCATCCTGAAGAGCCCCGATCGCGTACCTGACACCGTCGTAACGGTAATGGTCAACACGCTTTCCCGTTGCTGGATCTGTCAAGAACGCCACAGAATACTTTTGCACCGGACATTCGACCATTCCGACACCGAGAAACTGAGCGTCTTCTATGATGTGCGAGCACATCTCACCGCGGTAGATTTGACCTTTTATGTGTCCGCAGCGATTTCGAGGCACAACGATTTTCCCGCAGATAGAACACACCTTCTTCTTTTCGAGGAATTCAGGACTAAAAAACACCCTGTAAGGATAAATGGATTGCCAATTGCGCACGTGATCAGCAATGAAATGCAACCCAAACCTATCAAAAAGGTGTTTCCCATGTCGCTCGAGAAAATGCAGATTGTTTTCTGCAATCTCGAATTTGCACCAAGCCTCATAAAACTCGCCTTGCTTCAGCAAGCCGAATGCATCGATGTAACCATTCTGGATGACCAATGTCGTCCTAAGACACCAAAGGTGTTTGGCCTGTTCATCGTTATTGCTTGCGATTGCGACGCTCTTGTTCTGCAGGAGGGACGAGTTAACGTCATCGCGTGTCAGTGTTTGGGGTCGGCGTGCAATGGCGCAAAGGAAGGCTTCGATTTCGGGAATGTTCAAGTCTACTTGGGCTCCTTCGGCGTTGGCGGAAGCACTTCCGGTTCGGCGGCAATCGAGGTTGGAGGAAGCGAGGGGTCATCAATTTGTTTGGCCGCGCCCAGTTGGGCAATCGCATTCTTGACAGTTGACTCAAAGGCTGGTGCCGGGCCTTCGTATTCGATTCGATATTTCTTGCGCTTCATGTCGACGACAATCGAAGTTCTTACGTTGGTTTCGGCGAAACGGCTGCCAAGCCACGCCCAAAGGTAACTTGCGACTAACGTCGCTGTTACCGGCGCAACGATGAACTCAGTTACGACTTGTGCGATTCGTACTAAGTCCGCGTGCAGCGCCAGCTCTCTATATTGTTGATCGTCAGCGGCGATTTCGACATGCAGGTCGGCGGGGCTATGCTCCTGCAGGAACTGATAGAACTCTGTTGTACCAGTCGGAAAAACTAAGTCATCGAGGTCTCGAAATGACTCGGGAGCAAGGATAACATTCGCATTGTTGAGCAACCCACGAAGCTCATCCGACACTCGTTCGTGATGTCGCCAATAATCGAGATCCTGGGTTACTTCTGTGGTTGTGCAAGTCTCGGTCACGCTGCGGAATTCCTCCAAGCGTCAATATACTAAACCTTGATAGTCCGAACCTCAGTTGCGCGTTAATCGTTGCCGAACTGCTTTTCCATCACGGTCACCTATCGTGCGCATCAGCCACCAGTTCACTGGATTGGCTCCCACCCCGCGTCCGCCTAATCCTTCCACCAACTCCACACGCGACCTACGTCACAGACACGCCATAACACATCCGCTATTCTCCGACTACGCACTGAGTGTGGAAGTGGTGGTGTCTCAAAGCCACCTATTTATTTCTTTGACAACAAAAGTGACTCGATTCGCGCCGCTGCTCCCGTCGCGATACCATCGGGACGGCCTCGGGACTCGCTCGGGATTCATGCGGGATCCCCAAGCACCAATTTCGCTCCCAACTCACTCATCTACAGCGGCTAACGAAGTAAATACGGCTGGATAGAGGGGGAGGGGGTGGGTCTCCCGTAAAGGGGTTACTAAATGGTAATTTCTAGCGGGTCACGCCAGACGCTCCGGCGTCCAGACCAGCACTTCCAGATAACGGGCGAAGTACGGCAAAGGTGGCTCGGGAAAAAAGCAGGTTTTTCCACTCGGACGCGCGTCCTCGGTCGGAATGACACTTCAGAGAGAGCGCGTTTTCGGGCGGAATGAGTGACCCGACCTGGTCACTTTGACCGGTGACGTAGGTCACGGCGTCCGGCTCACCCTTGCCATTAAAAGAGACTTGTAGGTAAAGAGGTCAACAATGCTTTCCACTACTTCCGAGTACGCTCTGCGCGCTCTCGCCGAGCTCGCCCGCATCTCCCGCGGCAAGGTCATGCTGGGCCGCGACCTGGCCAAGCAGACCGGCATCCCGCCCAAGTACCTGGCCAAGGTCATGCTTTCGCTGCGCAATGCGGGCCTGGTCACGGCCACGCGCGGCACCCACGGCGGCTACACGCTGCAGCGCCCCGCCGACGCCATTCACCTCGCCGACATCGTGCAGGTCTTCGACGGCCCCACCACCGCGCCACGCTGCCTGCTTCGCGGCGGCCACAAGTGCGCCGACAACGACTGCTGCACCGCGCACGAGTACTGGGGCAAGGTGCGAAGCACTTACATGGACTTCCTGGAGCACACCACGCTCATCGATATTTCCGTCACCGCGCACGAGTCGCAGTTGACCCGCACCGCGCGCAAACCGGCGGTGCATTGAAAAGCGGGCTCCGGGCTTCGGGCATCCGGCAAAGAAAAAGGCTTTAGGCTTTAGCGATTAGGCGTCAGGAACTTCAGCGACAATTCCTAACCCTCAATCCCTAACGCCTAAAGCATAATGCTTTAAAGCTTAAGCCTGCTTACCGCCCCTGTCTGCTTGGAACGTCGGCAGTAGTGACTTCGACCGTGCCGTACTTCTCCAGCCAGGTCTTGATCTTCGACGCGTCGCCCACCGCGACTACCTGGATGGCGCCGGCGTTCACGTATTTCTTCGCCACTCTCTGGATATCGGCCGGCGTGACTTTCATCACCTGTGCCGCGTAGTTGTCCCAGTAGTCGGCGGGGAATCCGTACACCTCGGAGGTCACCGCGTAATCCAGCGTCTGCTGCGGCCGCTCCAGCGAAAGCGCGAACCGCGCCACGATGGCCCGCTTCGCGCGCTGCAACTCATCGGCAGGCACCGGTTGCTCGACGATGCGATGGATCTCGTTGAAGAACTCGGTCATCGCGCCGTTGGTAACGTCGGTACGAACTTCGCTGTTCGCCACCCATGTGCCCACGTACTGCTCCGACGACAACCGGCTGTACGCGCCATAGGTGTAGCCGTGGTCCTCGCGCAGGTTCATGAACAGGCGCGCGCCCGCTCCGCCGCCGACGATGGTGTTCATCACGGTGGCGGCGATGAAGTCCGGACTGCGCCGGTCGAGCGCCAGGTTGCCGAGCAGCAGGTTGGTCTGCACCGACCCCGGACGATCCACCAGGAAGATCTTCGACACGGTCGCTGCCGTCGGGTTGGCCGGCAAGTTGGGCTTGAACGACGTCTGCTTCCAGTCGCCCAGCCACTGCTTCAACTTCACCATCAATTCGGCCGGCTTCACGTCGCCCGAGATGGCGAGGATGGCATTCTGCGGGACGTAGCGCTCGTCGTGCCACGCCGCCAGCATCTCCGGCGTCTGCGACTGGATCTGCTCGGCAGTTGGCGACACCGTTGCCGCCGGATGATCGCCATACACCGCCTTCAGGAAGCGCTCGTTGGCGAGAAACGTCGGCTGCGACCGCTGCTGGCGTAATTGGAACGTCTGCCGCTGCTTTGCCTGACTCAATTCGGTTGCTGGAAATGTCGGGTGCAGAAGCACATCCACGGCAATGTCAAACCATTGCTCGAAGTTCTCGCTCAACCCGGAAGCGCGCAGCGTTGTCGCTACGTCACCCGAACGCGTTCCCGCCTGGATCTGCGCCCCGAGTTTCTCGATCTCTTCCGCAAGTTGCTTGGCGTTGCGTGTCTTCGTACCCTGGCGGAGCATCCCCGCCGTCATTTCGGCGGTGCCTTGCTTGCCCGCCGGGTCGTAAAGCGCGCCCGCCCCGTTCAACATCAACTGCGTGGTGACGGTCGGGAAGCGGTGGTCTTCCAGGATCAGCACCCGCACGCCGTTGGGCAGCATCGCCTTGAACGGCCGGGGCAGCGTGACGTGCAGGATCTCGTTGGAGATCGGCGCCTTGTTCATGCGCTCGACCTTGCTCCGCTGCACCGACTCCATGTTCTGTTCCGGCGCCTGCGCCAACGCGGCCACCGACAGTGCCACTAGCAGGAGCAGCGCCATCACCGAGCGTCCGGCAATTCTCATGATTGTTTTCATTGCAATGCTCCTTTATTGACCGGCCGTCGCTGCGGCCTTCTTGGGCACAGTGGTCACCACCGTGCGGTTCGTCTCGACCAGGTACTGCGCGGCCACCCGCTGCACGTCCGCCGGGGTTACCGCCGCGTACTTCTGCACCATCGTGTTGACCAGGTCGGGATCGTTGAAATAAACCGTGTCCTGCCCCATGGTCGTGGCGCGGCTGAGCGTAGTCTGTAGCTGGTTGGCGCGGCGCGTCTTCACGCCGGCCACCACCTTGGCCAGCTCCCACATCGCGGGCGGCTCGGTCTTGATGCGATCCACTTCGGCGTAGATGACCTTTTCGATTTCGGCCATGTCCTTACCCGGACGCGGCTGCACGCCGAAGGTGACCAGACCCGTTCCGCGGCTTGCTTGCGCGAAACCCTGAATTGCGATCGCGAGTTGCTGCTCCCGCACCAGCTTCTGGTACAGCCGCGACGACTGCCCTCCCGCCAGGATGTCCATCAGCACGCTCAACGCGTACTGGTCGGGCGTGTTGCCGCGCGCTCCCTTGAACACGATCTGCAGCCGCGGGAAGGGCGCGAACGCGTCTTCCACGGTCGCGCGGCGCTCCGCCGCCTGCTTGGGCTCGGCCATGTCCGGCTCCGCCGGCTGCGGTTGCGAGGGGATGTCCTCGAAGTACTTCTTCACCTTCGCCAGCGCCACCTTGCTGTCGAAGTCGCCGACCAGCGTGAGCACCACGTTGTTGGGTGCGTAATAGGTCTTGAAGAACTGCTGCACATCGCTGATCGTCGCCGCGTTCAGGTCGTCCATGGAGCCGATGGTGGAGTGCTTGTAGGCGAAGTTGTCGTACACGGTGGCCAGCACCACTTCCTGGGTTTTGCCGTAGGGCTGGTTATCGACCCGCAGCCGCCGCTCTTCCTGCACCGCGTTACGCTGGTTGTCCAGGTTCGCCTGGTTCACGGCAAGCGAGCGCATCCGGTCCGACTCGACGAACAATCCGAGGTCGAGCTGGTTCGCGGGCAGCGACTCGAAGTAGTTGGTGCGGTCGGCGTTGGTGCTGCCGTTCATGGTGCCGCCGTTCTCTTCGATCAGCAGCATGTGCTCGCCCTTGCCGACGTTCTGCGAGCCCTGGAACATCATGTGTTCAAAAAGGTGGGCGAAGCCGGTGCGGCCCTTTACTTCGTTCCGCGATCCGACGTTGAAGGTGAGCGCGATCGCGTAGGTGGGCGCGCTGTGGTCTTCCGACAGGATGACCCGCAAACCGTTCTTCAGTTTTATGTCCTGGAATGCGATCTTGCGGCCGCCCTGGTCTGCGCCGATGGCGAGCGGCGTCAGGCACGCCAGGCAGAGCACGACGGCGCCGAGTTTCTTCAGCATGGAAATCTCCTTAAATTGCATTGGGGCGCTGATATTTCTAAGACCTGCGCGGGAAATCTCTCCCGGGCTGCCGAGTGTACCCCGCGCCGCCATGCGGGCGGTCTTTAATTTTGTAAAGAAATCCCGTCCACGCTCGACGGTTGACCACGACGATTGACGGAGAACGTCTTACTGGCGACCGGCTAATGGCGACTAAGGATTTGGCTGCCCCCCAGGGATTCGAACCCCGATATTCTGCTCCAGAGGCAGATGTCCTAACCGTTGAACGAGGGGGCAGCAATTGAGACAGGCCGCGAAGGGCTGCTGCGGGCCCGCTTCGATTGTAAGGTCACCCCGCTAAACCGGTCAACCTTCCGACCACCGGTCCCAGCGAATCCAGTGGCGCGGGACTAGAATTGCGTGGCGCGGGATTAGAATTGCGGGTTCAGCACCGCGCGCCCATCGCTCCAGGAGGCCCTCATGTCGCAAGTCGGATCCGTTCATACGGCGCCCGATCCCGCCGAGGTTGCGCGCCGCCCGCTCGAAGCCGACAAGTCCGCCCTCATCGTCGTCGATATCCAGGAAAAGCTCCTGCCGCCCATCTTTGAAAAGGAGCGGCTGGTGCGCAATGCGCAGTTGTTGCTTCGCCTTGCCCGCATCCTGGACCTCCCGGTACTGGCCACCACGCAGTATGCCAAGGGACTGGGCGCCATCGTGCCCGAAGTCGCCTCGCTCCTCCCGCCCGCCGAGGTGATGGACAAGACCGCCTTCTCCTGCTTCGGCAGCGACCGCTTTTGTTCCGCTGTCCGCGCGCTCCCCGGCAATCGCAACACGCTGATCGTCTGCGGCATGGAGACGCACATCTGCGTCCTGCAGACGGTGCTGGGAGCGCTCAACCAGGGATTTCTCGTTCACGTTGCCTCCGACGCCGTCAGTTCGCGCGCCGAATGGAACTGGCAGATCGGCCTGCGCCGCATGGAAGTCGCCGGGGCGCTCATCTCTTCGACCGAAACCATCATCTACGAACTCCTTCGCGGCTCCAGCACCCCGGCGTTCAAGGAAATGCTGCAATACCTCAAATGAGGATGATGATGTGAGACTGGCTGTCCTAGTAAGACTGGTATAGGACCGGCTCAGGGCAGCCGGTACCAGATGGAAAAGAACAGAGGCGCGGATTAGGATCCGCGCCTCTGTTCTTCCTGAAGCCTGTTGCCTGCTCTTAGAGCATCTCGCTGGTCGGCTCTTCGTCTCGCTTCTTCACCCGCACCACGATGATCTTCGAGAACCCTTCCTCGAATGTCGGCGGGCGCAGCTTCTCCGCGAAGCGCTCCATGATTTCGTCAGGAACTATGCGCGCGCGCCGCAGGTTGCGGTCCTTGCACACCTGCAGCGGCACGTCGAAGAACACGGCGTGCGCTTCGTAGCCGAATTCCTTGGCCATCTTGATCCATCCGGCGCGCTCTTTCGGCGAGAGGTTGGTCGCGTCCACGTAGTTCCACGGCATGCGCGCGATCAGGCGCGCCCGCAGGAGCGAGCGGAGCGTGCCGAAGACCAGGTCCTGGTACTTCTGTTCGGTGATGTTGTCGAATAACAATGCCCGCAGCAGGTCGCTGGACAACGCCGTCACACCACGTCGTTTGAACCAACTGCTCTTGCCCGAGCCGGGAAGTCCAATCGCCAGCACGACTATGCCGCGGGGCGGCCGCTGTGGTTGCGTCGGCGGCTGCAGTGGCGTCGGCGGCTGCGGTGGCGTCGGGCGCTGCTGACGCGCAGGACGCTGCTGACGCCTGGAAGCGGACGGCAACGCGGTGGTTGCCGCCGGCAATTCGGGCGCGACCTCCGACACCATAGACGGCGGGGCCGCTGCATCCGCCGCAGCCTGTTGCTGTGACGTTCGTCCTCGTCCCCCGCGTCCCCGGCGCCGCCGTTTCCTCTGCGGCCCCTCGCGCGGCTGGACGGGTTCGGACGCACCCGGCGGTTCCGCCGGTTCAATACGGTTCCCGATGTTTTCTCCCTCGCCCTCATCTCGTCCGAGTTGTTCGGCGACGGACTCGTCGGGTTTCAGGTCGGGATAGATAGGTTGAAGAGGCTCGTGCTGGGGCTGGGCATCGGTGGAGCCCTCTGCCGGTTTCTTGCGCCGCCGGTTGCGGTCGCGTTGCCAATTACGCATAGGAGGATTGGAACACAAGCCGCTTACTATCGGCAATTGACCTTCTGGCAACCGGCACTCCGCAAATCCTATTCGGGACTGGCGGCCTCCGCCGGCTCTTTCGGCATGACCTCGTCGGGGCGGTATTGGTACAGCGCTCCGCGGATAATCTTGCTTTCGGGACGCTTGCGCAGCACGTACACCCATCTGCGAGGAGGCTGGGCCTGCTCTTCGCGCACTAGCTCGTACAGCTTCTCTTCGTATGAAATGGTTGTCATGTTGTTCCACGGCTTGGGACGGCAACTTGCGATGACGAGGGCGAAATCTCCACTTCCCGGTTGGACCAAATCCACTACCGGCGGCCCAAGGTCACGCTCATGCTTGGCCGCTGCAGCCTTGAAGTGCGCTAGCGCGAGCAACTGCAGGGGAAGGGTCGGCACCACTTCGCCAGACACAACGCCCGCCGCAATCCGCACCAAGCCCTCAATCGCAAAGTAGGTAAGCAGGAGAGTGAGAGGCTGAATGAGGTACTCGGCCAAGACAAAGAGGCCCATGCCCATGACGGCCGTCTGGCCGCCCTTCTCGGCTGCTCCCAGCACAACGTGGCTGGGCATTGCCATCACGCGTCGATCGGCGAACAGGATGTAGCGGTAGAGAAGTATTCCCAGACACGCGACCAACTGCAACGCGCCGGAAGTCACGGCCGATGCGGCAGAAACGAAGCCCCATCCGAAGCGCGAGCGGTAGCGCTCCGGCAATAGCGAAAGCAAGATGCCGAGCAGCAGGCGAATGAAGTCCATTGATTCCTAGAATGCGGGCGAATTCTCCTCCCGATTTCCCCTAAAAGCAACCTCGCCGGTCCGTTTCTGAAACTAACTTCCTTTTCCGCTCGTCTCGGTGTTACGATTTTTTGCTTCGATATAGTTCGCGGAAGTCTCCTGTACTCCGCTCTTAATATTTCGTGGAGGCACGATGGCCATCAAAGTAGGTATCAACGGTTTCGGCCGCATCGGCCGCAACATTCTCCGCACCGCGCTCGGCGACAACAACCTGGAGTTCGTCGCCGTCAACGACCTCACCGACGCCAAGACCCTCGCCCACCTGCTGAAGTACGACTCCGTCCTCGGCAACTTGACGCACAACGTCTCCGCTGCCGGCGACTTCATCCACGTGGACAACCGCAAGGTCCGTGTCTTCGCCGAAAAGGACCCCGCCAAGATCGACTGGGAATCCGTCGGCGCCCAGGTCGTCGTGGAATCCACCGGCCGCTTTACCAACGCCGAGGACGCGCGCAAGCACATGCGCGGCCCGGTCAAGAAGGTCATCATCTCCGCGCCCGCCAAGAACGAAGACATCACCATCGTCATGGGCGTGAACGAAGACAAGTACGACCCGGCCAAGCACAACATCCTCTCCAACGCCTCCTGCACAACGAACTGCCTGGCTCCGATTGCCAAAGTGGTGAACGATAATTTCAAGATTGTCGCCGGCACCATGACCACGATTCACTCCTACACCAACGACCAGGTCATCCTCGACTTCCCGCACAAAGACCTGCGGCGGGCGCGCGCGGCGGCCATCAACATGATTCCCACCACCACCGGCGCCGCCAAGGCCGTTTACCTGGTAATTCCGGAGCTCAAGGGCAAGCTCGACGGCTTCGCCATGCGCGTGCCCACGCCCAACGTTTCGGTCGTCGACCTGGTCGTGTTCGTGGAAAAGAAAACCACCGCCGAGGAAGTGAATGCGACGATGAAAAAGGCTTCCGAGTCCGGTCCGCTGAAGGGCTATCTCGGTTACGAGGAGCAGGAACTGGTTTCGATGGACTTCCGTGGCGACAGCCGCTCGTCGATCCTCGACGCGCCGCTCACCCGGGTCGTCGCCGGCAACTGCGTGAAGGTCATCGCGTGGTACGACAACGAGTGGGGCTACTCCTGCCGCGTCCGCGACCTGATCAATTTTCTCGGCAAGAAAGGCCTCTGATAACAAATGCTGGGTGCGACCGCAAACCGCGGCGCGCACCCAGCAATTTGAAATTTGAGATTTTAAGGCTTGAAATTTCAAATCCTATGACCCGAACCGTGCCCAAGCAAAACGAAGTTTCGACGGCAGTGGCCAAGCTCTCCATCCGTGATCTTCCGCTGAGCAATCATCGAGTCTTCATGCGCGTGGACTTCAACGTGCCGCTCGATGATGCGGGCCGCGTCACCGACGACACCCGCATCCGCGAAACGCTGCCGACCATCGAGTACGCCCTGCGCCACGGCGCCCGCCTCATCCTCGCCTCGCACCTCGGACGTCCCAAGGGCAACCCGAATCCGAAGATGAGCCTCCGGCCCGTTGCCGAGCGTCTGCGCATGCTGCTCGACCAGGTCCTCAATCGCGGCGAGAACGTCGGCTTTTGTACCGACTGCATCGGCCTGCAAGCGGAGGAGATGGCGGAGAAGCTCGAGAAAGGCCAGACGCTTCTCCTCGAAAATCTCCGCTTCCACGCCGAAGAGGAAACCAACGACGAGGGTTTCTCCAAGGCCCTCGCCCGCCTTGCCGACTATTACGTCAACGACGCGTTCGGCAGCGCCCATCGCGCCCACGCCTCGACCGTTGGCATAACGAAATTCGTCGAGAAATCCGCTGCCGGCCTGCTGATGGAAAAAGAACTCGAACATCTCGGCAAGGCGCTGCACAATCCGGCCAAGCCGTTCGTCGCCATCCTCGGCGGCGCCAAGGTCGGCGACAAGATCGGAGTCATCCAGAACCTGCTCACCAAGGTGGACGCGCTCATTATCGGCGGCGGAATGGCGTATACGTTTTTGAAAGCGCAGGGTCACGAGGTCGGCAAATCGCTCGTCGAAGCAGACAAGGTCGACCTCGCCCGCCAGATGATGGCGCAGGCGAAGGAGCGCCAGGTCAAGTTCCTGTTGCCCGTCGATCACGTCGTCGCCATGAAGATTGCCGACGATGCCGTCACTCGCACCATCGACGAAGGCCAGCCGATTCCGGCCGAAATGATGGCGCTCGACATCGGGCCGAAAACGATCGACCTGTTCAGTGAAGAAATTTCGCGGGCCAAAACCATCGTCTGGAACGGTCCCATGGGCGTGTTCGAAAAACCGCCCTTCGCCCGCGGCACGCGCAAGATTGCTCACGCCGTGGTGGATAACTCCGGCGCGACTTCCATCGTCGGTGGCGGCGACACCGTTTCCGCGGTCCACGATGCCGGCGTCGCCGACCGCATCACCCACATCTCCACCGGCGGCGGCGCATCATTGGAGTTTCTGGAAGGGAAGAAGCTTCCCGGCGTCGAAGCCTTAACCGATAAGAAATGAGCGCCGCAAGCGCGACAATTCATAGCCCGGTTAGCCTGTCCTGAGAGAAGCGAAGGGTAAGCCCCGGGAACAAGGCCGTCACGAATCCCGAGTCCCGCAGGGACGGCACAATGCCTGATCATTTCCGCATCTCCGTCGGCGACCGTACGCTCTCGCTCCTCACCGGCGACATCACCCGCCAGGACGCCGAAGCCATCGTCAACGCCGCCAATTCGTCCCTGATGGGGGGCGGCGGCGTGGACGGCGCTATTCATCGCGCCGGAGGCCCGGCCATCCTCGACGAGTGCCTCCAATATCGCGAGACCCATCCACCGCTTCCGGCCGGCCGCGCCATCGCCACCAGCGGCGGCAATCTCACTGCGCGCTACGTCATTCACACCGTCGGCCCCGTCTGGCAGGGCGGCGGAAATGGCGAACCGCAAACTCTCGCCAGTTGCTACCGCGAATCTCTTCGCCTGGCCGACGAAATGAAAGTTCCGACCATCGCCTTTCCGTCCATCTCCACCGGCGCATTCGGATATCCCGTTCAGCAGGCCGCCGAAGTCGCCATGAAAGCGGTAACTGAAACTCTCACTGGAACTCAACACGTCCGCGAAGTCCGCTTCGTCCTCTTCGACCAGCGCACCTTCGAGGCCTACAAATCCGCCGCCGAGAAAGTCGTCACTGCACGGGCCCATTCATGAATTTCTCTAATCGTCATTTCGAGTCGAGGAACCTGCATTTTTATGAGGCTATCTAATGCGTAAGAAAGTCATCGCCGCCAATTGGAAGATGTACAAAACTCCCGAGCAGTGCCGCATCTTCTTCGACGCCTTCCTCCCCGGCATCCTCTCCCACAACCGCGACGAGATCGTGGTCTGCCCACCCTATCCATGCATCGCCACCGCGGTCGCCTCGACCAAGGACACCAACGTCCGCATCGGCGGCCAGAATGTTCATTGGGCGAAAGAGGGCGCATATACCGGGGAAGTCTCGGCCTCCATGCTGCTCGCCATCGGCTGCACCCACGCCATCATCGGACACTCCGAGCGCCGCCAGTACTTCGCCGAAACCGACGATAGCGTCAACGCCCGGCTCAAAGCCGCACTCGAAGCCGGCTTGGTTCCAATTGTGTGTGTAGGGGAAGTGATGCAGGAGCGCGAAGCCGGCCTGACCGAGGAAGTCCTCCGCCGCCAGGTTTCGCGCGCCTTTCGCTCGATCGGCGGCGACCAGGCCGGACCTGTCCTCGTCGCCTACGAACCCATTTGGGCGATCGGCACCGGCAAGACCGCCACGCCGCAGATGGCCGCCGACGCTCACGCCATCATCCGCGACGAGGTCGCCCAAGCCGTCGGCCAGCCGGCCGCCGACGCCATGCGCATTCTCTACGGCGGCTCCGTCAAGCCCGACAACGCCCACAATCTCATGTCGCAGCCCGAGATCGATGGCGCCCTCGTCGGCGGCGCCAGCCTCGACCCCAAATCCTTCACCGCCATCGTGAAATGGTGAAGGATCTAAAATCGTAGCACCGGCGTCTCGCCGGTCACGCTAATCTCAACACGCTGTCATCCTGAGCGAGAACGCGCCAATCAACCAGCCGCCCCGCTTTTGGGCGGCGGGTTGGCGCGTCCGAGTCGAAGGACCCCTACTCTCGCGCAGAATATCTCACTGACTGCCGGCGACCAGCTACTGCCCCAATATCAGTGGAAGCCCGCTCTTCTGGCCTCCGATTACGACGATCTTCGTATTCGGGCTCTTGGCCAGCGTCTCGGTCGCTTCGATTCCTTTCCACTCCAGCAACTGTGCGCTGATCCCCTGCGCCACCGTCTGCTGGAAGTCGCGGATGCCCTGCGCTTCGATCCGCTTCCGGTCCGCTTCCTGCTTTTCTTTTTGCAGGCGGAAGCTCATCGCCAGCGACTCCTGCTCCGCCTGCTGCTTGGATTCGATCGACGTCTTCAGCGCCTGCGGCAATTGGATGTCGCGCAGCAGAATGCTCTCGATGATCACGCCCCGGTCTTTCAGTTTGTCCTGCAGGTTCATCACGATCTCCTTCGCCACCGCCTCGCGCTCTCCCGAGTACAGCGTATTCGCCGTGTGCGACGCGGTCGCCTCGCGGATCGCCGACCTCAGGTTCGGGTCCACCACCACGTCCATGTACAGCGGTCCGACGGTGCGATACATATCGGGCGCTTTCTTCGGGTCCAGCCGGAATAGCAGCGACGTGTCCAGCGTGATGATCAGTCCCTCGTTCGACGGAACGCTCGCCGTCTCTTTTAGTTCTTGTGTCCGTACCGACATCGTCGTGTTCACCGTAAACGGGTTCACCAGGTGTGTTCCTTCCGACAGCACCTGGCCCGTCACGCGCCCAAATATCGTAAGCACGCCCACGTGCCCAGCCGGCACGTATGCCACCGACATCCATAGCAGGATGACAACCAACACCAAGCCTACGAGGACTCCTATTCCTTTCAGGAACCCGCCGCCGCTTGCATCAATGATTCTGCCGCCGCTCTTTCCGAATCCGTAATCCGACATGACTGCTCCATTTCCGGCCGCGGACACACTTCGCCCGCAGCTCTCAAGATTGATTTGATTGAGCAGGGAACTCTACCACCAGCGGGTTACGGAATCGTGACGGAAAAAGATCCGCTGGAGAAACGACGTAATCCGTAATCGGTAATCAGTAATCCAGACCCGATTCAAGGTTTACGAGTCACCGATTGCGGATTACTCTGCCGAAGTTTTGCGATCTGCTTCATGTGGTGCTTCGTATGCGTCAGGTGAAACTTCCTCCACTGCTCGATGGTCAGCGGCCCGATCACCGGATGCGGCACCCGCGCGCTTCGCCCTTTCTTTCGCTCCACCTCGCTCAGCACCGCATCCATTTCCTTCAGGTTGCTTACGATCGTCTCCACCGCCCGCGATGCGTCCGTCCCCTGGGGAACCACCATCTCCGGCGCCTTGCGTCCGGAAGGGAAGTACCCGATCTCCACCACGATCAGCGCGGACAGCCGGTCCTTCAGCGTCCGTTTCTGCACGCCCGCTCCAGCGCTGGCCAGCACCCGCTGCATTCCTTTCACCGTGCCGGAAAACGTCAGCGTCAGGTGCTCCAGGATGTCGCCCGCGCTCCATTTTCCAGGGGGATGCCACGCCAACTGCTCCGCCGCCATGCCCTCGGTCGCTCTTTGAATCTCGTCCAGCGTCTTTTGCAGGCACGAATCCATTCCTTGCTCCCTCACGTCCATTATGATGTTGGGTCCAGAAAGGTCACTTCATGAGATCGATCCGCTTCGCGCTCGCACTTATTTTTCTCGCCGTACTCTTCGCCTGCAGCAGTGACAAGGCGCCACAAGCGGCGAAGTCCGCCGAGCCCGCCAAGGCCGAAAAGAAAGAGCCGCTTCTTTACACCGGCCGCGAAGCGTTCCAGCAGATGTACCTCTCGGCGCACCTCTGGGCCGTCGACGCCAAGCCTTACAAGCTCGAGTCTGTCTTCAACCAGGAGAGCAACGGTCACGAAGGCAAGGCCACGATTTGGCGGAGCGGGTCTGCCTCGCTCTCCCGCCGCGGACTCAAGTCGTTCCTCTGGTCGGGCAGCCGTCTTCCCGACGCGCCTTCTTCCGGCGTCTCCTCCGGCGTGGAGGACACCTACAACCCCAGCAACAGCTCCACGCTGGCATTCGATTTTGGATTTCTCAAGGTAGATTCGGATAAAGCGTATGAGACGGCGCTTAAGCACGGCGGCGATAAGCTGATCAAGACGAATCCGGAGCAGCCCGTCTTCTACGTCCTGGACTGGAACCCGCGCGAGAACGTACTCACCTGGCACGTCATCTTCGGCGCCGACCAGGAAGCCGCCAAGCTCCGCGTCGCCGTCAACGCCTCCACCGGCGAATACATCCGGGTGGAGAAATAGCCTGTGGCCTTACGCCGTAAGCCTTGCGCCTATTTCTTCAATCTCTCGATCGAACTCTTCGCCTCCGCCGCAAACTCGCCCGCGGGCAGAATCTTCAGGTACCCCTGGTAGTTCTTCACCGCGTCGTCCTTCTTGCCCAGGTTCTCCTGCGATTGCGCCAGCCGGAACGTTGCAATCGCATCGTTTGGCTTCCACTCCAGGGCCTCGGCATAGCGTGATTCCGCCGCGCGGTAGTTCTTGCGGCTGAAATAGAAATCGCCGACCTCGACATTCTTTGCCGCCTTATGCGGATCGTAGGCGTGGAACTCCGTGACGTCGCTCGGCATGTCGGCGCCTTCGTGCGTCATGTCGTCCGGCGGCGGCGTCAGGTCGATCTGCGTGTCCCGGCTTGAGCTTTGGCCCGCGGGAGCTTCCGAGCGCGGCGGAGCCTGGTTCTTCGGCATCCGAGATTGCGCCTCTTCCGCGTCCCGCTTTTGCTGCTCTTCCGCCTCTTTCTCCTGCGGATTCTTGTCCCAGCAGCTTTCCTTGCCGCCGATATTGGCGCAGTTCGGCTTCGCCCGGTTGAGCACCCGCTTCAGTTTCGACGGCGGCTTCTTGTCCGTTTTCTGCTCGTCCGTCTTGGGCTCGTCCGGGCTTTGCTGCTGCTGTTCTTCGGCTGTTTGCTTGGAGGAAGAAGTATTGGAAGAAGAGGAAGAAGTTGCCGGTTGCCCCGCCGACGGCTGGGGCTGCGGCGCCGATGGCAACTGCTCCTGCGCCCACGCACATGCCGCTCCCATCAGGAGCGCCGCGCCCACCGATCCCAACCCACGCAACGACATCGTATCTATTCTAAACACTCTCCCCGCTCCTCAGTTGCGCCCAATTTTGTTCGCAGTCTCGCCGGTCACGCTGAATTGAAGCAATGTCATTCTGAGCGATGACGTGGCGACAAGCGCGCGGCCTTTTGTTGGTGGTTGCCCGACCCAGCCAGGTTTCGCCTTCAGCGCTTGCGCATGACGATCTCGGTGCCGCCGCGGCGGATGTCCACTTCGTCCATCAGTTCGTTGATGAGGTAGATGCCGCGGCCGTGCTCGGAATAGACGTTCTCACCCACCACCGGGCTGGGAATGGCCGCCGGATCGAAACCCTTGCCCGGGTCGCGCACGATGATGATCATACCGCGGGTTTTGTCGCAGGCCACGCAGCACTGCACCTGCTTGGTGGGATCGTTCTTGCAGCCGTGCAGGATGGCATTGGCCAGGGCCTCGCGCAGCGCGGTCTCAACCTCGAACTCCTTGTCAGGGGCGCACTGCATCTCCCGGGCCGTGGCCATCACGCCGTCCACCAGGGGAGAGATAGCCTTGGGGTCGCACTGCAAGGTGATGTTGAGGCGCAGGATGAGCTGGCTGGACTCGAATTCACACTGCGGCATTTCGCTGGGCATGCGTGCGGTTCCTCCACCGGGGAATAACGGCGCATCTCTATTGTACGGGAAGCGCAAATACAGGTCCGTGGATTCCGCGCGCGAGATTTACGCTCCTATCGATGCAGCATTGGCCGGGCGACGGAACCTTTCCCGCCCCGTCAATACGCAGCTCCGGCGTCCCGCCGGTCACGCGGGAATCAAAAGCGTGTCCCGTTGAGTTCCAGGCGGTAGGCTCCAGATGCTAAGCTTTGGGGCTCAGAAGTGAGTCAGGAATGACGCGTACGGAGTGCCTGCTGCTGTGAGCCTGGCGGGAACACCGTGGGCTTTGCCCAGATGAGAAATGGAAAATGAAAAGCGTCGAGAAACGAAAGCTGCAGGACCTGATCTCGGTGGGGCCGGCAACCCGGCGTGACCTGGCGCAACTGGGAATACACAGCGTCGCCGAGTTGGCGCGGCGCGATCCCGAGAGCCTCTATCGCGAGCTTTGCCGTAAGACGCGGAAGCGGCAGGACCCCTGCGTCCTGGACGTGTTCAGCGCGGCGGTGGCGCAGGCCCATAATCCCAACTTGCCCATCGAGCAATGCGTGTGGTGGTACTGGAGTCGCCGGCGCAAGGAACAAGCTTCCGAACCTGCGCGGTAGGCTCCCAATCCAAGTAAATCAAGGCGCTTGAAGCTCTCGCTGCCCTTGGTGTCTTCCGCGGAATATTTACTCCTAAGATACTTGACGAGCCGTTGTTCCGGCGCTAAAGTTGGTACTTACTTAGTCATTCAACTAATGAGTGTCGTAGCCGCTCAACCCGCCACCCGGGAACGTCTCCTCCAAGCCGCCATGGAGTTGTTCACCACCCAGGGCTACGAGGCGACCTCGCTGGCGGAAGTTCTCCAGCGCGCCGGCGCCAACAGCGGCAGCCTCTACTACTTTTTCAAGAGCAAGGAAGACCTTCTTCTCGCGGGCCTGGATTTCTTCAAGGCTTTGCTCTACCCAATCGTGATGGAGCCGCCCTTCACGCGCGAGTCGGACCCGATCGAGCGTATCTTCGCCGTGCTCGCCGACTACCGTCAGCGGCTACTCGTCACCGACACCGAATACGAATGCCCGATCGGCAAGCTCGCCCTCGAGGTCGGCCGCCATTCCGGCCCGGCCCGCGTCAAGATCGCCGAGAACTTCGCCGCCTGGCGCGCGCATATTCGCCGGTGCCTCGACGATGCCGCCGACCGGCTCCCGCTCAACGTGGACCTTGACGGCCTGGCGACGTTTGTTCTTACCACCATGGAAGGCGCGGTCATGCAGGCCCGCACTCATCGTGACATGTCGTACTACGATGCATCGATTTCGCACTTGCGCAGTTATTTTCAGTACTTGCTGTCGGAAAAGAGCGAAAGTCGTAATTCGTAATTCGCGAATCGGAATGAACTACGAATTTCGACTTACGAATTGCGAACCATACCTGAGAGGATCTATGCGAACGCTTGCGCTGTTACTGCTGCTCATCTGCCCCATCGTCTTCGCCCAGGAAGCCAAAGTCGCTCAGGGCAAGGCCGACGTCTCCAAGATGCACGACGCGCTCCCCGACAAGGAGTTCACCGCCAAGACCACCGACGTTTCCTTTACGGCCCCCAACGGCGAGCGCGTGCAGCGCCTGGAAATCGTGATCGCCGGAGTCTCGGCCAAACAGGTTTGGGACATGGTCAGCACCTCGCAAGGCCTGCGCGCGTTCGTCGCTCCCGTGACCGACGTCGAGATGAAATACAACGGCAAGTACTACACCAACTACCAGCCCGGTTCGAAGATCGGCGATCCCGGCACCATTTACAACACCGTGCTGGCCTACATCCCGATGGAGATGGTCGCCATTCACGTCAAGCTGGGGAAGGTGGTCTTTCCCGCCTCCGTCGCTGACGCCGACCGCCTGAACGCCATCCTCGAGATCAAGGACTTGGGCGATAACCGCGTCCGTGTTTCGGAGACGATGGTGGGCTGGCAGACCGGCGAGGACTGGGACAAGGTGTACACCTTCTTCCAGACCGGCAACGCCTACACCCTCGGCCAGCTCTACAAGGCGCTGACGATCGGGCCCAGGCAGTGGAAATCGCAGTAGCTGCGGCGGCTGATTTATACTAATGGGTTATGGCGGTCATCAAGGATATCGCGGCTATCGCCAAGGGGATGAGCGTCACCCTGCGGGAACTGTTCCAGCCCACCGTGGTCGAGAACTATCCTGACGGCCCCGGCCCCCTCCGCGGCGCCAAGTTCCAGGAACGCTATCGCGGCGTCCATGTACTCCAGCGCGACGAAAACGGCCTGGAAAAGTGCGTCGCCTGTTTTCTCTGTGCCGCCGCCTGCCCGTCGAACTGCATTTACATCGAAGCTGCCGAAAACACCGCCGAGCACCGTGTCTCCGGCGCCGAGCGCTTCGCGAAGGTCTACAACATCGATTACAACCGTTGTATCTTCTGCGGATACTGCGTGGAGGCGTGCCCGACGGATGCGATAACGCATGGGCACGGATTCGAAATCGCTACGTTGAATGCGAGTAGCCTGGTGTACCGGAAGGAGCAGTTGCTGTCGCCGGTGCCGGCGCACCTGGGGGCGAATGCCATTTTCAATAAAGCAGAAATCGAGAAGAATCCGAGACTGAGCGAGGAGATGCCGGCCGGTTGATGAGGCCGGTTCGCGCTTGGAGAAATCAAGCAACCGGCCAGAAATGGCCGATTTTTCATTTAGACTGAAAGTACTTTTACTATCCAGGAAAAGTCTTATTCATGGCTGATTTTCTCAGTACGGTACGAGAGCGCGTTGTCATCTATGACGGCGCGATGGGCACGTCAATCCAGGCGCGGAACCTGACGGTGGATGATTACTGGAACAAAGAGGGCTGCAACGAGCTGCTGGTGCTGAGCCGGCCGGACGTGATCCGCGAGATCCATGCCGCGTACTTTGAGGCGGGCTGCGACATCGTGGAAACGGACACGTTCGGGGCTACCCGCGTGGTGCTCGCCGAATATGAGCTGCAGGACAAGACGCACGAGATCAACCGGGCGGCGGCGCAGCTGGCGAAGGAAGTCGCGCAACAGTTCTCGAATGGGAAACCCAGGTTCGTAGCCGGGTCGATGGGGCCGACCACGAAGCTGCCATCGCTGGGGCACATCGGCTTCGACGCGATGGCGGAGAGCTACACGGAGCAGGCGCTGGGGCTGATTGAGGGCGGAGTGGACGTGCTCCTGATCGAGACCTGCCAGGACATTTTGCAGGCGAAGGCGGCAATCGTCGGCGTCAGCGAGGCGATGAAGAAGGCGGGCAAGCGCTTGCCGGTGCAAGTTCAAGTGACGCTGGAAGCCACGGGCACGATGCTGCTGGGGACGGAGATCGGCGCGGCGCTGACCACGCTGGAGCTGTTCGACATCGACATCGTCGGATTGAACTGTGCCACCGGTCCCAAGGAGATGAATGACGCGGTGCGCTACCTGGGACTGAATGCGCCGCAGCACGTGTCGGTGCTGCCAAACGCGGGCCTGCCGCAGAACGAGGGCGGGCGGGCAGTGTACAAGCTGCAACCGCGGGAACTGGCCGAATTTCACAAGCACTTCATCACGGATTACGGGGTGCGGCTGGTCGGCGGGTGCTGCGGGACAACGCCGGAGCACATCAAGATCGTGGCCGCGACGTGCGCGAACCTGGAGCCGGCGAAGCGCGACGTGAAACCGACGGGCGCGGCGGCGAGCGCGTACTCGATGGTGCCGCTGGACCTGGAGCCGAAGCCGCTGATCGTCGCGGAAGAGATGAACACGACGACACGCAAGGTCGAGTTCCGCGACCTGGTACAGAAAGGGAATTACGACGCGATCCTGGCGATGGCCAAAAAGCTGGTCAACGAAGGCTCGCACATGCTCGACCTGTGCTGCGCGATCGTGGGTGAGGACGAAAAGGTCTACATCAGCAACGTGCTGGAAAGGGTCGCGACGCGCGTGCCGGCGCCGGTGCTGCTGGATTCGACGGAAGCGGACGTCATCGAAGAGGGCCTGAAGCGGGTCCCGGGCAAGCCGATCATCAACTCCATCAACCTGGAAGACGGGGAGAAGCGCACGTCGAAAGTGCTGCCGATGGCGAAGAAGTACGGCGCGGCGGTGATCGCGCTGACCATCGACGAAGACGGCATGGCCCTGACTGCGGACAAGAAGGTCGCGATCGCCAAGCGCATCTACGACCTGGCGGTGAACAAATACGGGATGCGGCCGGTGGACCTGATTTTCGACGCCCTCACGTTGCCGATCACGACCGGTCAGGACGACTACCGGACGGCGGGCATCGAGACGCTGAACGCGGTCAAGCGGATCAAGGAAGAGCTGCCCGAGGTAAAGACGATCCTGGGCGTGAGCAATATTTCCTTCGGTCTGAACGCATATCCGCGGCGAGTGCTGAATTCGGTCTTCATGCACGAAGCGGTGAACAACGGCCTCGACATGGCGATCGTGAATTACTCGAAGATTTATCCGCTGTACAAGATCGCCGACGAGGAAGTGGCCCTGGCGCGGAAGCTGATCTTCCATGACCAGTCGGACGGCGACCCGCTGCAGAAGTTCATGAATTTCTTCAGTGGGCGGAGCGCGAAGGCGGAAGAGCCGATCCACGCCGAGAACCTGAGCGTCGAAGACAAGCTGAAGTTTTGCATCGTGCAGGGCGAGAAAGCAGTGGGCGAAGGCGCGCACAAGCAGTCGCTCGAGCAGATTCTCGAAGATGCGCTGAAGACCTACACGCCGCTGGACCTTATCAACAACGTGCTGCTGGGCGGGATGAGGACGGTGGGCGAGCTATTCGGCGCGCGCAAGATGCAGTTGCCGAGCGTGCTCGATTCGGCAGGCGTGATGAAGGCGGCGGTCGCGTACCTGGAGCCGAAGATGGAGAAGGTCGAAGGCTCGCAGAAGGGCACGATGGTGCTGGCGACGGTGAAGGGAGACGTCCACGACATCGGCAAGAACCTGGTGGACATCATCCTGAGCAACAACGGCTACAAGGTGATTAACCTGGGGATCAAGCAGCCGGCGGAGACGATCATCAAAGCCGCTATCGAGCACAAGGCGGACGTGATCGGGCTGAGCGGGCTGCTGGTGAAGTCCACGCTGGAAATGAAATACGTGATCCAGGACCTGCAGATGCAAGGGCTCAAGGTCCCGGTGGTGTGTGGCGGTGCGGCGCTGACGCGGAAGTACGTGGAGGACGACCTGCGCAAGGAGTATCAAAGCGCGGTGTTCTACGCCAACGACGCGTTCGACGGGCTGCACACCATGGACGACCTGACGCAGTCGCCGGAGCAGCGTGAGGCGGCGCTGGCGGCGGGACGCGTGGTGAAAAAGTTCGCGAAGGCAGCAGTTGCGACCGCGGAGGCCGAGGTTTCGACGGAGCGGAGCGCGGCGGTGGGTCCGGCGCCGAATATCCCGAAGCCAAGGTTCTGGGGCGCAACGGTGAAGAAAGATTGGGACCTGCGCGAGGTGTTCCAGTACATCAACGAAACGGCGCTGTTCAAGAACCAGTGGCAATTGAAAACGGCGTCGCAGGAAGACTACGTGCGGCTGGTAGAGGAGAAGTACAGGTCGCTGCTGGGCGTGCTGGAAGAAGAAGTTATCCGCGAAGGATGGTTCGAGCCGAAGGTGGTGTATGGGTACTGGCCGGCGCAGAGTGAGGGGAATGACGTAGTCGTGTACGAGCCGGCCGAGGGCGGCCGGGCTACAAAGGAATTAGTCAGGTTCACATTCCCGCGGCAGAGGGAAGGGCGGAAGCTGTGCATCAGCGATTACTTTGCGCCGAAGTCGAGCGGGCAGATGGATGTCATTGGGCTGTCGTTGGTAACGATTGGGCACAAAGCGAGCGAGCTGACGCACAAGCTTTTCCAGACGGGCGAGTACACGCGCTATCTGTACCTGCACGGGCTGAGCGTGGAGACGGCGGAGGCATTGGCCGAGCTGTTGCATAAGAAGATGCGTGAGGACCTGGGGATTGCGGGTGAGGATGCAGCGCGCATTGGGGACTTGTTCCACCAGAAGTATCGCGGGTCGAGGTATTCGTTTGGGTATCCGGCGTGTCCGAACATGGAAGACCAGACCAAACTGTTCGCGCTGCTCAAGCCAGAGGAAACGATCGAAGTGAAGCTGACGACGGGATTCATGTTGGAGCCGGAGCAGAGTACTTCGGCGATTGTGGTGCATCATCCGGGAGCGAAGTATTTCATGGTGTAAACAGACGTAATTCGAAATTCGTAATTCGGGACGCGAGAGCGTCCCTTTTGCTTTGGCGGTTACAGAGAAAAGATCAGCGCAGAGGTCGCAGCGGAACAGAGGAAAACACAAGGTCCTTCGACTCGGATGCGGCGTGCGACGCGAAAGGCGCGCGTCGCGTGCTGCCGCATCCTCACTCAGGATGACAAACATCGAGGTGCAGTGTGACCGGCGAGACGCCGGTGCTACGGTCGGCCATTATTTTGGCGAGACGAGGTGCCAGTTGGAGGGCGTAATAGTGGGAGATGCGGGGCAGGGGGCGCGGAAGCGTTCGGCGGTGAAGCTGGGCATTTCGTGCCCGGGATGGGGAAGATAGTAGATGACGACGGATTCGACGTAGGGGATGAGGCCCTTGGCGATGAGGTCTTTCCTCTTTGCTTCGTCGGCGCCGGTAAACAGGGAGCATGTGTCGTGATAAACGATGCCGAAGTTCTCGAGCGGGCGGAGCGAGTTTTTCTCGAAGGTCTCGAGCGACGCTTCGCGGGAGAGTTCGCCGTTGTGGGTGGCCTCGCCGGTGAGGAGGAGTTCGTTCTTGTCGTCGCGGTTGAGGTCGAAGGTGCGAGCGATGGAGGAGTAAGCGGTGTCGGAGGAGGCTTGGAGTTTGCTGGAGGAGAAAACGATGAGCTTATTCGACCATCCGCAGGGTAAACCGGACACCAGGTAGGCGGATTCCTGCTCCGCGGCGTAGGTGAAAGATCCTGTGGCGAGGGAGTTGATTTGCAGCGAGGGGTGCGGCTGGTTCGGCGCGACCGGACAAGAGGGCGGCGGTATGGCGGCGAGGACTCTCTTTTCGGCCTCGGAATCGATCGACGGGCGGGCGGAGGCGGCGGCGCTGCGAAAGTCGTAGAGAACTGCCTTGTCGAGAGCGGAAACGCCGGAGTTGGAACGCTTGTATTTGTCGACGAGATCCTTGCAGGAGAGCAGGGAGAAACACAGGGCGGCGACGAGGATGCGGAGGACCATTGTGCGTCCATTGTAGAAGCAAAGGCATTTCCGATTCGCAAACAAGAAAAATCACCACAGAGGAAACAAAGGATCACAGAGGAAAAGAAGAGCCCGGCCGAGGGTGGCCGGGCTACAAGATTGTTCAGCTTAGCGAGCTAAAGTTCGCTACCACACAAGCTCCGAGATTACTGGCCGGCGCTGCTGGAGGAGAGGAGCATGGGACGGCTGAGTTCCATGACGATCTCGGTTCCGGCGGGCAGGCTGGCGTCGCGAGTTTTGCTCAGCCAACGGACGACGCTGGCGGTAGCGCCGATGCCGGCGCCAATCAACATTCCCTTACCACTGTGGGTGACCAGCGCTCCGACACCCGCGCCCGCGCCGGTGGCAATGCCGGTTTCTTTCCAGTCGCGCCCATCATGACCGCGACCGTGGATGCGGCCCTCGTCGTCCACGTTGACAGCCTTGTTGTTGCTGGTATCCACGATGGTGGCAACGATGGAGTAGCGGGTACCGTCGGGCATGGTGACGAGTTCGGGACGGAGGTCGATGACGGGTGTGCCATGGATACGGCGCATATCTTCGACGCGGATGATCTTGCCTTCGAGCGCGGCGCCGACGGGAATGATGGTCTTCGAGTTGAGCATCACGGGCTGGGTGACGCGTCCGGCGAAGCGGTCGCCCGCTTTGTTGGTGCGGGTGGAGATCGGAGTCTCGAGCTTCATGTAAACCGGCGTGCCCGGGGGCAGCGCCAGATCGGTGGTCTCCGGTTGGGCGACGGGCGCGGGCGCTGCTTGAGCGATCGCGCCCGCTTGCTGAGCCATATCGGCCGAGGTCGTGGCGGAGAGTGGGCGCGTAACCGCGGCGCTGGGTTTCGAGGTTTGCGCTGCCGCGGCGATGGCGAGCGCCAGGGGGAGTAGCAGGAGCAGTTTCTTCATATCACCTCCGAAAACTAATTTCAGTTTCAAGTTTCAGTTTCGAGCAAGCTTGAAACTGAAAAATTAAAATCACTGTTCCGCGGAATACTTGCCCGACTCGGGGCGCGTGAGTCCGCGGAGGATGTGCAAGACGGCTTCGAGCGGCGCACGGTCGCGATGGTCGATGCCGACATATGCGAAACGGGCCATGGCGTGGACGTCGATGACGAAAGTCGCCGGCCGCGCGATGTTGAAGGCGCCGATACCGATGCGGTGGTACACGCCGTAAGACTTGGTGACGGCGCGGTCCTCGTCGAGCAGGAACGGGAACGAGACCTGGTGATCGGCAAAGAAGTTTCCCGGATGAAACATGCCGGTGCGCTTCTCGGCGGCGACGTACACCAGCGCGCTGAACTTCTCGATCTCGTCTTTAATGGGCTCAAACTGAGCCATGCGCTTCACGCAATTGGGTCACCAGGTGCCGCGAAGAAATTCGACGATTACGGGGCCGTGCTTGAGCATTTCGCTCAAGACGAAAACTTCGGGACGGTTCGCCGCCGGGAGTGTGAAATCGGGTACGCGCGCGCCCACACGCACGGCGGAATCAGTCACCATAGTGCGAGAGTAGAACGGGTGCCGGGAGCAGGGAATAACTAGGTTGAGTCCGATAAGAGTAACGAGTACCGAGTAACCAGAGAAGGCGATCCACCGCTGAGGGTGCGAAGGTGCGCGGGCGGAAACCCTTCAACGCAAACAACGCAAAGGGATTCGTGGAATATAATCGCGGGTTTGCGGCTATGACGAAGACGTACAAGGGAGCGGGATATCTCACTGGGCGACCAATGAAGGTGTTCAGCGCCGACAGAGAAGCGGGAATTCCCACCCGTATCGATTCGGATGTGGAGATTACGGAGCCATCAAAAATGAATATCGCAGAGATTCACGGGCGGCAAGTGCTGGATTCGCGCGGCAATCCTACGGTAGAAGCGGAAGTACTATTGGCGACCGGAACGACGGGTCGGGCGATTGTACCGAGCGGGGCGTCCACCGGCGAACACGAAGCGGTCGAACTCAGGGACGGCGACAATAATTTCTATCTCGGCATGGGCGTGCTGAAGGCGGTGGAAGCCGTGAATGGCGAAATCGCCGACACGCTGGCGAATTTGGACGCGAGCTCACAGCGTGAACTCGACCAGAAGATGATCGAGCTGGACGGTACCGAAAACAAGGGCCGGCTGGGAGCGAATGCGATCCTGGCGGTCTCGATGGCATGTGCGCGGGCGGCGGCGAATGAGTTCAAGATGCCGCTCTACCGTTACCTGGGCGGGCTGAGCGCGAACCTGCTGCCCTGTCCGATGATGAACATCCTGAACGGCGGCGCGCACGCGGACAATAACGTGGATTTCCAGGAATTCATGGTCATGCCAGTCGGTGCGGAGAGTTTTGCCGAGGCGCTGCGCTGGGGCGTCGAGGTGTTCCACACGCTCAAGGGAGTGCTCAAGAAGCGCGGGTACAACACGTCGGTGGGCGACGAGGGCGGATTCGCGCCGAGCGTGAAGTCGAACGTGGAGGCAATCGAAGTCGTGCTGGAGGCGATCGGGCAGGCCGGGTACAAGCCGGGCGACGACATTGCCATTGCGGTGGACCCGGCGGCGAGCGAGTTCTTCAAAGACGGAAAGTACGTGTTCAAAAAGTCGGACAAGAGCGAGCACTCGTCGGATGACATGGTGCGCTTCTGGGCGAAGTGGGTGCGGGATTATCCGATCGTGTCTCTCGAAGACGGGCTGGCGGAGGACGATTGGGAAGGTTGGGCGAGTCTGACGAAAGAGCTGGGCGGGCGCGTGCAATTAGTGGGCGACGATATCTTTGTCACCAATCCAGAGAGATTACAGCGCGGGATTGACGAGGGAGTCGCGAATTCGATTCTGATCAAGGTGAACCAGATCGGGACGGTGACGGAGACGCTGGACGCGATCGACCTGGCGCGGCGGAACGGATACACGTACGTGATTTCGCACCGCAGCGGCGAAACCGAGGACACATTTATCGCCGACCTGGCGGTGGCAACCGGAGCGGGACAGATCAAGACGGGGTCGGCGTCGAGGACGGACCGGATCTCGAAATACAACCAGCTTCTGCGGATTGAAGAGGAGTTGGGGGACACGGCGAAGTTCCTGGGGCTGGCGGCAATTAATTATCACGGGGAAGCAGTTGGAAGTTAGAGGCTGTAAGTTGCAAGTTGCGGCGGGCGAGGGCGCCGTAGCCCACATACGTGGCGTAATTTACTGCGAAAACATAGGGGTCCTTCGACTCGGATGCGGCATGCTCGGCGAAACCCGCGCCGAGCTTGCGGCCGCATCCTCGCTCAGGATGACAATCGAATGAAACGTCCGAAGCCGCTGGTGCTGACAATACTGGATGGGTGGGGGTTCGCGCCGCCGTCGAAGGCGAATGCGATTTCGCTGGCGCGCAAGCCGAACTACGACCGTTATCTCGCGGAGTTTCCCAACACGCTGATCCATACGAGTGGAAAGTACGTCGGGCTGCCGGCGGGGCAGATGGGAAACAGCGAGGTCGGGCACCTGAACATCGGGGCGGGACGAGTGGTGTACATGGACATCACGCGCATTGACCTGATGATCGAGAAGGGCGACTTCTTTTCCAACCCGGTGCTGATGGCGGCGATGCAGCACGCCAAGACCGGCGGGCGCAGGCTGCACCTGTTCGGGCTGCTGTCGGACGGCGGCGTGCACTCGCAGCAGAACCATCTTTATGCGTTGCTGAAGATGGCGCGGACGAATGGTGTGGACCGCGTGTTCGTGCACTGCTTCATGGACGGGCGCGACACGCTGCCTACCAATGGCGCGATGTACATCGAGCAACTGCAGCAGAAAATGCGCGAGATTGGAGCGGGGAAGATCGCAAGCGTCTCGGGGCGCTATTACGCGATGGACCGCGACAAGAAGTGGGACCGCGAGAAGAAAGCCTTCGACGCGATGGTCAAGGGAAACGCCGAGGGCGGGCGCTGCGTGGACCCGGTGCAGGGCGCGAAGCAGTCGTACAACAACGGCGTGACCGACGAGTTCATCGTTCCATTCGTGGTAACCGACAACAAAGGCGAGCCGCTGGCGACGGTCCGCGATGAGGATGCATGCATCAATTTCAACTTCCGGGCGGACCGGGCGCGGCAGATTACGCGAGTGCTGGCGCGGGAGAGCGGGCTGACTGCGGATGGCGGTCGCGAGTTGCCGGATGCGGCGGGACTGGATGCAGCGATCCCGCGCAGCGATCTCCCGAAGAACCTCCATTACACCTGCATGACGCAGTACGACAAGGCGTACACGCTGCCGTACGTGGTGCCGCCGGAGAAGCTGGAGAACATCCTGGCGAACATCATGGCGCAAAACAATATGCGCAACCTGCGTGTGGCGGAGACGGAGAAGTACGCGCACGTGACGTACTTCTTCAATGGCGGAGTCGAACAGCCGTTTCCGGGCGAAGAACGGGCCATGGTGCAGTCGCCGAAGGTGGCGACGTACGATTTGAAGCCGGAGATGAGCGCCCAGGGTGTGGCGGAGACGGTGACGAACGCGGTGCGGAAGGGCGCGTTCGACGTGGTGATCGTGAACTTCGCCAACGCCGACATGGTGGGACACTCGGGAAAGATCGAGCCGACGGTGAAGGCGGTGGAGACCGTGGATACTTGCCTCGGTGAAGTTTACAAAGCGGTGCGCGAGCGAGAAGGGGTGATGATCATTACCGCCGATCACGGGAATGCGGAGATGATGATCGATCCGGCGACGGGCGGGCCGCATACGGCGCACACGACGAACCCGGTGCCGTTCATCGTGATTTCGGGCGAAGAGAAACGATTCTCGTTGCGTCCGGACGGGGCTCTGCAAGACATTTCTCCTACCATCCTGGGGCTCTTGGGTGTCGGGCAGCCGAAGGAGATGACGGGGAAAGACCTGAGAATCATCGGGTCATCGGGTCACCGGGCCATCGGGCCATCAGCGTAAGAGGAGGATGCATGAGCAGTCCTCAAGAGGAATTGAGGAACCGAAGCAAGCAATTCGCTTATCGGATCATTATGTTATTTCGCAAGCTCCCACATACCACTGAAGCGCAGATCATTGGCAAACAGTTATTACGATCGGGAACGTCCGTTGCGGCCAACTATCGGGCGGCAGCGAGAGCGCGCTCTCAAGCAGAATTCATATCGAAAATCGGCATCGTCGTGGAAGAGGCAGATGAAACGGTGTTTTGGCTCGAATGTCTCGGCGACAACGGCATCGTAAAGCCGACGCTGCTTGGCGGATTATTGAAGGAGGCCAACGAACTTCTTGCCATCTTCGCTGCGTCCCAGCGGACTGCGAAGGAACATGCTGCGCAAAACTGACTTTGATCACCCGATGACCGGATGACCCGATGACCCGATGACCCGATCTTCCGCGTTTCTCAAGCTTTTGATCGTGATTTACCACCGCTTCGAGTTGTGGCGGGCGCCGGAGTGGTTTCCGGAGCGGATTCAGCGGGAGTTTCCGAATGTCGAAGTGGTGCGGCGGGACGATTACACGGCGATCGGGCGCGATTTGCCGGACACCGATGTGCTGATGAGCTGGTCGATCACGGCGGAGCAGTTGGCGGCGGCGAAGAAGCTGCGCTGGATCCACTCGCCGGCGGCTGCGGTGCACCGGCTGATGATTCCGGAGCTGATAGAGAGCGACGTCGTCGTGACCAGTGCGCGCGGAGTACATGGACCAGTCGTGGCGGAGCACGTGATCGCGCTGGTGCTGGCGTTGGCGAAGAGGCTGCCGTCGGCGGTTCGGTACCAGTTGCAGAAAAAGTGGGGGCAGGAACTGCTGTGGAATGAGAGGCCGCGTCCGCGGGAGATTGCGGGAGCGACGCTGGGGCTGGTGGGGCTGGGCAGTATCGGGGTGGAGGTGGCGCGGCTGGCGTCGGCACTGGGGATGAGGGTGATCGCGGTGCGGGGAAACAAGGTCACCGCAAAGGACGCTGAGGGACACAGAGGAAAACAGCGAGCCCACCACAAAGGACGCGAACTATCGCAAAGGAAAAACGCCGAGAGCAGCGTGACCGGCGAGACGCCGGTGCTGCGGCAATACGGTCCGGACGAGATAGATGTGATGCTGGCGCAGGCGGATTACGTGGTGCTGGCGGCGCCGGTGACGCCGCGGACGCGCGGGCTGATCAATACGCAGCGGCTGGCGGCGATGAAGCGCGATGCCTACCTGATTAACGTCGGACGCGGGGCGCTGATCGACGAGCCCGCGCTGGTGTCGGCGTTGCGCGAACGTCGGATTGCCGGGGCGGCGCTGGACGTTTTCGAGCAGGAGCCGCTGGCCGAGGACTCGCCGTTCTGGGAGATGGACAACGTGCTGATCACGCCACACAGCGCAGCGCTGACGGAAAGGCTCTGGGCGCGTCATTTCGAGTTGCTGAGCGATAACTTGCGACGGTTCATGGCGGGCGCGCCGCTGCTGGGAATGGTCGATAAGGCGCGCGGGTACTAAGAGGAGCACACAGAGAAGGGTGGTCGGGAACCTGCTTCTCGATTTTCCTGCCGGCAGCGGAGGAGCAGAACGCGGGAGCGACGAGCGCGGCGTGACAGAAAACCAGCTACTTGGAATGTAAGTCGGTGGCGCTGGGAAGAAAGGTGACCTAGTGGCCGGGAGAACTTTTCTCCACCGCGTTTGCAGAAGAGTTACTCCATTCCAGGAATGAGCCGTCGTACATCGAAGCCTCAAATCCGAGAAAACGGGCGACGAAATACAGATAAGAGGATTGCATCCCGGAGCGGCAATAGACGATCACGCGCCGGCCGGAAACGCCCGCGCCACGGAAGATTTTACGCAAATCGGGTATCGGAAGCAGCTGGGGGTCCGACTTGCTTTCCAGGGTGTTGACCCAATAAAGGTTCACCGCGCCAGGAATGTGCCCGGGGCGAGAGATGTCCTCACCGGGCTGTGCGCCCGAATATTGCTCGGGAGGGCGTGCGTCAATGAGCGTCAAGGAATTGGGGTCAACGTTCTTTGTGATCCAGGAGGCGTCGGCGACCACGGGCATGGTGACCAGGACTTCGGGATGGAGGCGCGGCGTGAACGTCGCGCGCGCCAGAGCGGGAGATTCCTTCGTCGTCGGGCGCTTCTCCTCCTGCCACTTCTCGAGGCTGCCGTCGAGCAGAGCGGCACTGGCGGCGTGACCGAGGTAGTCGAAGGTCCACCAGGCGCGGGCGGCGTAGAGGTTGGCGTTCTCGCTGTAGAGGACCACACGGGTGTTATCACCGATGCCAACGGATTCGAAGGCGCGCTTGAGTTGGTCCACGGGCGGCAGTTCGCTAACCAGCTTGTCACGGGTGACGACGATGTCGGTGAGCGCGAGGAAACGGGCGCCAGGGATGTGGGCGGCGTCGTACTGCTTGCGGTCGGAGCCGACCTGGACGATGACGATGTCGGGCTGGCCGAGGCGGGCGGCGAGCCACTGGGTGGTGACGACCATGGAAGACGGAGTCTGCGCGAGGGCGGGGAGGCCGAGAAGGAGCAGGGCAGCAAAGCGCTTCATGGCGAGAACATTGTCGATTGTGGATTGACGATTGTCGATTGAATACGGCATCCGGATTAAGGGTTGTGTCCCAATTTTAGATCCATACCCAAATTGGGCGCACGATGGAACAAATTAGGACACTACCGGATTAAGGCCAAGGACCGGGCTGGCTTGCGGGAATGCACCGTGGCTCTGTAAATTGGAGACTCGAATTCAAGGAGAATACATTTCATGACAGCACCGAGCCGTAATGCCGAAATCCGCCGCCAACGCGCGCGGAAGGACAAGATCAGCAAGCTGCGTCTGCGCTACCGCAAGGCGGCATCGTCGAAGGAGAAGGATGACATCTTCGATAAGGTGAAAGCGATGTCGCCGACGATCACGCGCGAGCAGTTCGAGGCGCCGCTGAACAAGGAGAAGGCGTAAGGCTCAAGGCAGGTGCCTCGCTCAGGATGACAGTCTCAAAGATTGAGTGATCAAACGAATGAGCCCGGCTGAAGGCAGCCGGGCTCACATAATGCCGATTGAACTAGCGGAGCGTTTCCTCGACTTCGGTGATCCAGTCGGGGCGCTTGAGGATCTCGCGCGGTTTGGGGCCATCGGCGGCGCCGACGATGCCGTCATGCTCCATCAAGTCAATCAGGTGCGCGGCGCGGCCGTAGCCGATGCGGAGACGTCGCTGTAGCAGCGACGTGGAAGCCTTGCCGAATTCGAGGACGAGGCGAATTGCGTCTTCGAAGAGTTCGTCGTGCTCTTCCTCGCCACCGGCGTCGCCGTTTGCGGCGAAGCCTTCCGCCTTCTCATTCTTGGGCGCTTCCAGGAAGCCCTGCTGATATTGAGCGGTACCTTGCGCGCGCCAGAATTCCACGGTGGCGGCGATCTCCTTTTCCGTAACGTAGGGCGCGTGCAGGCGATTGACCCGTGCGGAGCCGGACGGCAGGTAGAGCATGTCACCGCGCCCGAGCAGGGCTTCGGCGCCGTTGGCGTCGAGAATAGTGCGCGAGTCCACTTTGGTCGCGACGCGGAACGAGATGCGCGACGGGAAGTTGGCCTTGATCAGTCCGGTAATCACGTCCACCGAAGGCCGCTGCGTGGCCAGCACGAGGTGAATGCCGATGGCGCGCGCCATCTGTGCCAGGCGGGTCACGGACTCTTCCACGTTCTTGCCGTCCAGCATCATCAGGTCGGCCAACTCGTCGATGATGATGATGATGTAGGGAAGAGGGCCTTCCTTCTCTGTATCGTTGCTCTCGAACAGGTTGGGCGTCTCGTCGAAGAGGCGGTTGTACTGGTCGATGTTGCGGACGCCCTTTTCGGCGAGCAACTTGAGGCGGCGCTCCATCTCGCGGACGGCGTTACGCAGCGCGTTGGCGGCCAGCTTGGGCTCGGTGATGATGGGCGTGTAAAGGTGCGGCACGCCTTCGTACACGCCGAGCTCGAGGCGCTTGGGGTCAACCAGGATAAGGCGCACCTGGTCGGGATTCGCCTTGTAGAGGATGGACATGATCATCGCGTTGATGGCGACGGATTTGCCCGATCCGGTGGAGCCGGCGATCAAAAGATGCGGCATGGTGGCCAGGTCGGCGACCACCAGGCGGCCGTTGATGTCCTTGCCGAGCGAAATCGTCAGCTTCGACTTGCTGCCGATGAACTCGTGCGATTCGACGCACTCACGCAGCCAGATGGTTTCGCGCTCGCGGTTCGGCACCTGGATACCGACCGTGGATTTGCCGGCCATGCGCTCGATGAGAATGCTCTCGGCGCGCAGGCCGAGGCACAAGTCTTCCGAGAGGCTGGTGAAGCGCGAGTACTTCACGCCCGCCTCGGGCTTCATTTCGAAGGTGGTGACAACGGGGCCGGGATTGATCTGCGTGACCTGGCCGTGGACGTCGAATTCGGCGCACTTCTCGACCAAAACCTTGGCAAGGACCTTGAGTTCCTCCTCGTTGACGGCGTGCTGCTCGTCGGGACGGTGGAGGAGAGTGCTCGACGGCATCTTGTAGCCGCCCGCGATCCTGGGAAGGGTGGTCTTGGCCTTGGCGCCGGTGTCGGCGCGCGAGGTGATCTCGACGTCGTGCTCGTCGGACTGGGGAAGCTGCGCAGGCAAGGAGTTTTGCGTGGCCGGCTGGAAGCCAGCGCTGCGGTCGTCTTCGGCGGCGCGCTCGCTGCCGGACTTCAATGGAACAGGCGGCGCAACCGGTGCGGGCCTTTTCGCCTGGATCAGTTGGGTCGTGACCACCGGACGTTGTGCGCGGCGCTTCTCCAGTTCGCGGGCGGCCCGCTTCTTGCCGCGCGCAGCCTGCCAGTCCTGATAGCGGTCGCGCAGAGCGTAGAGGAAAGTGAAGCGCGTTTCGGCCCAGAGATGCAGGGCGCCGAAGCTGAAGGCGGTCGAGAGATAGAGGGCGATGGCGATGCAACTAGCGGCGATCAGGTAGGCGCCGACCAGGTTGAAGTAATGGATCATCGCGTCGCCGGTGATGCGACCGAGCAGTCCTTCGATGGGCAGCGCGCGCAGCCAGCGCCAGTGCCAGGGCAGAAGCGCGAGCAGGGCGCTGATGAACACCACCAGGGCGGCGCCACCGATCATGCGTACGCCGGGAGCTTCCACCTTGCGGGAACGGAACCAGCGCATGCCGAGCATCCCCACGAACATCGGAAGCAGGAAAGCGGCAATACCGAGCACCTGGAGGAGGAGGTCGCTGCCGAAAGCGCCGACCACGCCGATCCAGTTGGCCGCTGGGCGCGAGGGCAGCGGCGCGGCGGCGGTGTTCAGGGACGGGTCGAGCGGTGAGTAACTGGCGAGCGCGAGGAACAGGAGGAGCGCGGAAACGAGCAGGAGAAAACCAACCAGCTCGTTCAGCCGGCGATTGCCCGTAGGCGTAAAGGGTACCGAGACAAATGTCATGGGCGGGCGCGTTGCCGCGAGACCCACCAGAGCATAGGAATTATGCTCAGAAAGAGAGCGGATGCGCAATAGTAAGCTTGGGGAGGGAACCGGAGTACGGTTTAAGGCGTATGGCATTCCGAACCCTAGGTCCCGGTGTTTATAAAGGCTTGGCGTCATAGATGGGATCGCAAACGGTAAATGCGGTAGGGATTGAGGCGCGTGTACAGGGGCGCGGGGCGTGGGTGTTTGGCGTCGCCATATTCCTGAGCGCGTTCCTGCTCTTTGAAGTCCAGCCGATGATCGCGAAGATGATCCTGCCCTGGTTCGGCGGCGCGGCGTCGGTGTGGACCGTGTGCCTGCTGTTCTTCCAAGTGACTTTGCTGGGCGGGTATGCGTACGCGCATTTCGTTTCGACGCGGCTGAGCCAGCGGATGCAGGCGGCGGTGCACGTAGCGCTCGTGGCAGTGAGCCTGGCCGCGCTGCCGATTATCCCGAGCAGTGCGTGGAAGCCGCAGGGAGCGGGAGATCCGGCGGCGCGGATTCTGCTGCTGCTGACGCTGACCGTGGGGCTGCCGTATTTTGTGCTGGCGACAACCAGTCCGCTGTTGCAGGCGTGGTGGTCGAGAGAAAACTTCCCACCCTTCCAAAACCAGTCAGGGTCGGGCACTCGAAAGAGCCCATACCGGTTTTATGCGCTGTCGAATGCGGGTTCGATGCTGGCGCTGCTGAGCTATCCGGTAGTCGTGGAGCCGCGGGTCAGGACACACACGCAGGCAGTCGGATGGTCCGTCGCTTATGTGCTGGCGGCGATATTGTGCGCGTGGGTCGCCGTCTCAGTGCGGGGAAGTGCGGCGGCGCAGCCTGAGAAAAATACCCTGGCGGAGCGTCCGCGGTGGAGTGTACGAGCGCTCTGGATGACGCTGGCGGCGATTGCGTCGGCGCTGCTGCTGGCGATCACCAACCACATCTCGCAGAACATCGCCGCCGTACCATTCCTGTGGGTTGCACCGCTGAGTTTGTACCTGCTCAGCTTCATCCTGTGCTTCGATAGTCCGCGCTGGTACCGGCGCAGCATTTTTTTGCGGCTGCTGGGCGTCGCCCTCGGAGGGCTGGCGTATGCGCTGAGCGACCAGTTCGGGCATGCGCCGCTTTCGGTGCTGCCGCCGATGTTCTGTGCGTTCCTGTTCGTCTGCTGCATGTTCTGCCACGGTGAGTTGGCGCGGCTGAAGCCGGACCCGAAATACCTGACCGGGTTTTACCTGATGGTGTCGCTGGGCGGTGCGCTGGGTGCGGTGTTCGTGGCGCTGATTGCGCCCCGCGTGTTCTCCAGCCTGACCGAATTACCGATCGCAGTGGGAGCCTGCGCGGTGGTTGCCGTCGTGGTGGTGGCGCGCGATCCGGAAGGTGTGTTCCGTCCGACTCAGCGGCGCGTTCACCCGATAGTCGTGGCCATCGCGGTGATCGCGACGGTAATCGTGGTAAGCCTGGTCCTCTCGTCGCGCGATACCTACGATTACACGCGGCTGAAGGCGCGGAATTTTTATGGGCTGCTGCGCGTCTACGACAAGCTGGCGAGCCTGTCGATCGACAAGATTCCCGACCCGGTGAACCTGTTCGATCCGCCGGACCCGCGCTTTCGCGAATTGGTGAACGGGACGATCAATCACGGACTGCAGTTCATGACGCCGTCGATGCGACGTTTCGCGACCACCTATTACTCGACATCCTCGGGCGTCGGCGTGGTGCTAATGCAGGAAGGGAAACGCGGACCGTTGCGGGTGGGAGTGATCGGCCTCGGCGCCGGCACGCTGGCGGCGTACGGACGCTGGGGGGACTACTACCGCTTCTACGACATCAACCCGTTGGTGATCGACGTGGCGAATCACCAGTTCACATTCCTCCGGGACTCGCTGGCGAAAATCGATATCGTGCCGGGCGATGCGCGTCTGTCGCTGGAGCGGGAGAGCGGGGACAATTTCGACATCCTGGCGGTGGATGCGTTCTCGGGGGATGCCGTTCCTGTGCATCTGCTTACACGGGAAGCCTTCGAGCTTTACTTTAAGCAACTGAAGCCGGGTGGAGTGCTGGCGGTGCACGTGTCGAACCGGTATCTGGACCTGGTTCCGGTGGTGCGCGGTGCGGCCGAACGATTAGGCAAGAAGGCGCTGGTTATCAGCAGTGGGCCGGACGATGACAAGGAGATTTTCAGTGCGACCTGGGTGCTGGTCAGCGCGCAGGAATTGCCGTACCAGATGGAATTGATGAAGGCGGGCGAGGTGACGGTGTCGGAGGGGCCGCGGGTGGTGTGGACGGATGATTACAGCAGCGTGTGGAAGCTGTTGAAGTAGGTCACCTCAATGACCGCGTAGTGCCCAGGCGAGGACCATGGCGCCGGCCAGGATGCGGTAGATGGCGAAGGGGACGAAGCCGCGGGCACGCACCCAGTTCATGAACCAGGCCACCACGCCGTAAGCCACGATAAACGAGACCACGAAACCAATGGCCAACAGCGCCCATCCTTGAGCGCCGGTGGGAGCGGAGCCGATCGCGCTGCCCGCTTCACCTTGGCGGAATGACTTCAGAAGGTCGTAACCGGTGGCGGCGACCATGGTCGGGATCGACAGGAAAAAAGAAAACTCGAGCGCAGCGGAACGCGACATGCCAGTGAGCTGTCCGGCGGCGATGGTGGCCATCGAACGCGAGGTGCCGGGGAATACCGCGGAGAGAATCTGGCAGGCGCCGATCCAGATGGATTGCCCGAGCGACATCTGCTCCATTGAGTCGGTCGGGTGTCCGAGGCTGGTGAGCACGGCGCGGTTGTGTTCGTAAACGTAATCGATAATCCACATCACGACGCCGCCGATGATCAGCGCAGCGCCCATGATGGAGAGGCTCTCCAGGTGCTTGCCGATGATCTTCGTCATCAGGTAAGCGGGAATGGCGGTGACGAAGAAGGCGATGAAGGTCAGCGAGACCGGGTGGTCGAAGGCGGTGCGGTCGCCTTCGCGGCCGGAGGGGAACGTCTCAAGAAAGTCGAGAATGCGGCGCCAGAAATAAAGAGGCAGCGAGAGAATGGCGCCGAGCTGGATCACGATGGTGAACATCTTCCAGTAGCCGTTGGCGAGGTCGATGCCGAGCGCGGCTTCGGCAATGCGCAGGTGGGCGGTCGAGCTGACGGGCAAAAACTCGGTGAGGCCTTCGATGATGCCAAGGAGTACGGCGAGAGAGTAAGGATTCAATTGCGCTCCAAAGAACTACTGTAACTGATTTCCGAACGTCGGAATGTCCTGCTGCACCATGTAAAGCAAGGCTTGGGTGCGGGCGGCCCAGTCAGTTTGCGCGTAGGACGTAATAACGCGCTGGCAGAGCGCTTCGGCCCGCGCTTTCGCCTCCGCCACTCTCCCGCTCTTGCCTTCGTTTGGATAGATGGATACCAGAGCGGCACGGCGCCAGGCAGCGTTGTACAAAGCTTCGGGTACGGCGGGCGATTGCGGATGCTCCTCAACGTACTTCTCGTAAATCTCCGCTTCCTTTTCGGGACACTTGGATTCGGCCTGCCAATCGCCGCAGACCTTGTTGTCGATCATGTGGAAGTCGGCGAGGTCGGACCATTTGGTGTGCGGAAATTTCTTCCTCACCTCTTTCATCAGCTCTTCGTCAATGCCGTCGCCGCGCCAACTGGCATCGCGCTGGCGAGCCGAGGGGCGGGAGAAAACGTCGATCTTGTCGAGCTGCCAGCGAATATCGGCCGCGCGATAGAGCGCCTCGCCGGCGAGCGGCGACTGCGGGAAATATTCGAAGCAGCGATAGTAGAGGCGGAGAGCGTCGGTATCGGCGCCTTTGCGTCCGCCGCGTCGGCTGGCCTCAGCTTCGGACGAAACCGCCTCGCCGAAAACGATTTTGTCTCCGCTGGGCGTGTTCGTGCGCACGATGCCCTTGTCGATCAACCAGCCGCTGACGTCTTTCTCCTCGCCGGTGTAGCGGTTCTGGCTGAGCATGGCCAGCACGTGGATCCAACCCTTGCCGGGATTTTCGAGAATGGCGACCTCGCGTCCGCGCTGCAGCTCACCAACCTTGGTGGAGTCGGATGCGGGGAGGAGGTAGATCTGCGCGGAACGGACCATGATGCCGCGCACCGTCTCGGCGGCGAAGCAGGGAAGGGCGAGGATAACGATGCTTGCGAGAACGAAGCGTTTCATAACCGTGATGAAGGATAACAATTGTCGGTCGCAGGTGGTAGCCCGCAGGTCGGGCTGGATGGTCGAAACACCCCGGCCTGCGGCTTACTCCGCGAGAATTTTCGCCAGCAGCGCCGGCTCCACGTTCCCGCCGGTGATGACGGCGACCACCTTTTTCGCCGCTGGAAGCTGGGCGGCGTGCTTGATGTAGGCGGCAAAGGTGACGGCGCCGCTGGGTTCGGCGACGAGCTTGGCGTTCATGACCATCAGGCGCATGGCGTCGGTGATATCGGACTCGCTGACGGTGACGACGTCGTCCACGTAGGCGCGGATGTGCTCGAAGTTAATCTCGCCCACCGATTGAGTGCGCAGGCCGTCGGCGAGAGTGCGGGTCACCTCTTCGGCGGAGAGCTGGACAATGCGGCCGGCACGAAAACTTAGTTGCGCGTCATTGGCCAATTCGGGTTCCACGCCGACCACCTTCGCCTTCGAGCCGCTGAGCTTGATCGCGCTGGCGATGCCGCTGATGCTGCCACCGCCGCCGATGGGGACGAGAACGAGTTCGACATCCGGCAGGTCCTCCAGGATTTCCAGCCCAATCGTGCCGGCGCCGGCAATGATCTTTTCGTCGTTATAGGGAGGAACCACCACGTAGCCGTGCTCGCGGGCGAGCTCCTCGGCGCGCGCCTTGCGTTCGGAACTGGCGGGTCCGACGAAGACGATTTCGGCGCCCATCGCGCGGGTGCTGTCGATCTTTACCTTGGGCGCGTTGTTGGGCATCACGATGACCGCCTTCACGCCGAGGGCGCGGGCCGCGTAGGCGACGCCTTGCGCGTGATTGCCGCTGGAGTAAGTGATGACGCCGCGACGGCGTTCGTCGTCGGGGAGCGAGCTGATCTTGTTGTAGGCGCCGCGCAGCTTGAAGGAGCCGATCGGTTGCAGGCTTTCCGGCTTGAGAAAGAGCTCGCGCGAAGGATCGTGATACGGGCAGGGAATCAAAGGAGTGCGGGCGGCAACTCCGCGCAGTCGCTGCTGGGCCGCCTTGATGTCAGAAAGAGTAACGATGGCGCACCTCGTGACAGTAACGAGTACCGAGTAACGAGAATGAAAGATTATAGTTCCTGCCGCATGCTTCCGAACGGAACCGCCGGGCGTCCAAGCGCGTATCACTGGCTGGAGGTGGTGTGTGCGCACAAAACCGGGAATTCTTTTCATTGTCCTGCTGGCGTTCACGGCCGCGGCGAGCGCGGACGACTGGAACCGCGCGTACAAGGTGCAGGGGCGTTCGCAGTTGGTGGTGGACGCCGACGACGGCAACGTGACCGTCAGCAGCGGCACCGACGGCAGCGTGCACATGAGCGTGCACACACAGGGCTGGCGGATTGCGCCGGACGAGATCGAAGTGAATGCGCGGCAGGAAGGCAATCGGGTCGAACTGACGCTGCGCAAGCACAGGTCGGGCCTGCTCGTGCACTTTCATGCCTCGCTGGAAATCCGCGTGACCCTGCCCGCGGGAAGCGACCTCGACATCCACACGCGCGACGGAAATCTCGAAGTGAGCGGGATCAAGGGAACGCAGAAGCTGCGCACCGGCGACGGCAACGCCGAACTCCGCGGAGTGGAGGGATCGGTCGAGCTCGATACCGGCGATGGCAATCTCGACGTCGACGGTCGGTTTGAGGCGCTGTCGCTGCACACGGGCGACGGCAACATCGACGCGGTGGTGAGAAGCGGCTCGGCGATGAAGTCCGGTTGGACGCTGCGGACTGGCGACGGGAACATCCAACTGCGCCTGCCGGAGAATTTTGCCGCCGACGTGGACGCACACACCGGCGACGGGCATGTGCGGTCCGATATTCCGATTACGGCAAACGTGACGACCGACCGCGAGAATGACCTGCGCGGGAAGATCAACGGCGGCGGGCAGACGCTGTCGATTCGGACGGGAGATGGAGGGATTGAGATTCGGCGGTAGCGCATTCCTTTGGACATGAAGAATGAAGAAGTCAGAATGAAGAATGGAAATCGGGCACCACTCCTGCTCCCGATTCCATTCTCGGTTACTTCTTACTGCAACAGGGAACGCACGCGAATGGTGTGCGGAATCTGGTGCAGTTTTTTTATGAGGTCTTCACCGAGTGCGGCGTTGACGTCGTAGATGGCGTAGCCCAGTTCGCCGCGCGTGTCGAGCACCTGGCGCTCGATGTTGATGTTGCGCTCGGCCAGGACTTCGTTGATGTGCAGCAGCATGCCGGGCATGTTGCGGTGCAGGTGCGTCAGGCGATGGGTTCCCGCCGCCAGGTCAAGATGGCATTGCGGCAGGTTGACGCTCATCAGGGTATTGCCGGTCTGCGCGTATTCCACGAGGCGCGAACTGACGAAGCGTCCGATGTGTTCCTGCGCCTGCTCGGTGCTGCCACCGACGTGCGGCGTCAGGATCACATTCGGCAATCCTTGCAGCGGAGTGGCGAAGGAGCCGTTCCCTTCGGGCTCCTCGGGATACACATCAACCGCTGCGCCGCCGAGCCTGCCGCTGCGCAGGGCGGAGGCGAGAGCGTCGTAATCCACCACCGATCCGCGCGCCAGGTTCAGGAACAACGCCCCGGGCTTCATGCACTGGAATTGCTGCTCAGCAAACATGCGCGCGTTCTGCGGGCGGCCGTCCACGTGCACGGTGACGATGTCGGCCGCTTCAAGCAGGTCGGGAAGTGAAGTGCGCTTGGCGTTGCCGCGGGCGAGGACTTCGGCGACGTCGTGAAAGATGACGCGCAGGCCGAGGGCTTCGGCCAAATCGGAAAGCTGCGAACCAATCTTGCCGTAGCCGACGATGCCGAGGGTAAGGCCGCGGACTTCGTGACAGCCGCTGGCGGACTTTGTCCAGTCGCCGCGGTGCAACTCGGTGCTGGAGGCGAAGACGCGGCGCGCCAGCATGATGATCTCGCCGAGCGCGAGTTCGGCGACGGAGCGGCTGTTGCTGTGCGGGTCGTTGAAGACGGCAACACCGCGGTCGCTGCAGGCCGCGCGGTCGATGCGGTCCACGCCGATGCAGAAGGCGCCGATCGCGAGCAACTCCGGAGCGCGTTCGATCAAGCCGCGAGTGATGGGCGTCTTGGAGCGGACACCGAGGATAGAGACGCCGCCGATGCGCTCCAGCAGGGCCGCTTCGTCGAGCGCGCTGGGGACGGTCTCGACGGTGAAGCCGCGGCGCGCGAACAACTGGGCTGCGATTCCGCTGATATTTTCCAGCAGCAGGACCTTCACGATGCCTCCGGGAAAGGAGAGTTTACTGTGAATCGGCGGATGGCGGGCAATTCAGCCGGTAACACGGTGGAAAACCTGTGAATTCCTGCCAGAATAATTCACAGGCGCAACCATGGTGGTCGTGCGAGAGTACCTTGATTGCACCGGATTCCAATGGCAGAGATACGTCCATTTCGCGCGCTGCGTTACGACACCAGCAAGGTACGGCTGGAGGACGTGGTCACACAGCCGTACGACAAGATCACGCCGGCGATGCAGAATGGATATTACGGGCGGCATCCGGCGAACTTCGTGAGATTTGAACTCCCGCTTTCGCACACCCAGGACGTTTATGAAGGAGCGCGGGAGTTTCTGGCGCAGATGCGGCGCGAGGAAGTGATCCGGTTGGAGGAAAGGCCTGCGCTGTACGTGTACGAACAGGAGTTCGCGCATCCGGTGGAGGCGGACAGAAAATTGAGCCGCCGGGCACTGATCGCGCTCGGACGGTTGCACGATTACGATGACGGAGTCGTTTTTCGCCACGAGCAAACGCTGACCGGCCCGAAGCAAGACCGGGAGCAGTTGCTGAAGACGACGCGCGTGCAGTCGGGCCTGCTGTTCCTGATGTACGACGATCCGGCGCATACGGTAGAGCAGTTGCCGGCCGAGGATGCGGTCGAGTTCGTGGACGACCTGGGCGTGAAGCAGCGGCTGTGGGCGGTCACCGATCGTGACACGATTCGCCAAATCCAAAACACTTTTGGCGGGCAGGCGCTGTTTATCGCGGACGGACATCATCGCTACGAGACGGCGCTGGCGTTGCGGCGCAGCCGCGAGGGGAAGTATGCCGAGGATTTTGCGATGATGGCGCTGGTGAACGTAAACTCCGAGGGGTTGGTGGTGCTGCCGACGCATCGCGCGGTGTTCGGGGTTGCGTCCGACAGATTGCGCGCCTGTATGGAGCGGCTGACCTCGGAATTCGGGATGACGCGGCTGGAGTCCCGCGCTCCGGCCGCGCTCACGGAGGCGTTGCGAAGTACCAGGCAGGAGCGATTTGCCGCGGTGGTGGTGTCGGCGGACGCGGCCTGCTTGCTGGATATCGAGCGCGCAGCATTGGAGCGGCGCTTCCCGGGGCACTCGTTCGAACTGGATGTCGAGGCGCTGCACGCCTTGTTCGCGGAGTTGCTGGGGATAACGGCAGCCGACGTCGCGGAGCAAAAGCATGTGCGCTATCACCGGTATGCGGAAGAAGCGCTCAAGGACCTCAAGGAGGGTGCGCAGGCGGCGTTCCTGATCCGGCCGGTACCGATTGACGTGATTCGCGACCGTAGCCTGCGCGGGGCGCTGATGCCGCAGAAGTCCACCGATTTCTATCCCAAGATGAACAGCGGGCTGACCATGTATTCGTGGGACGAGTCGTTTCCCGCGCCGAGAGGAGCCTCGATCTAATGTTGCGCAAGACGCGCCTGTTCACGCCGGGCCCGACGCCGCTGCTGCCCGCGGCGCAGTTGGCCATGGCGGCCGCCGATCTGCACCATCGCACGCCCGAGTTTCGCGCCATGTTCACGCGCGTGAGCGAGGGACTGAAGGAGTTCATCGGAACAAAAGAGGATGTGATCGTGCTGGCGTCGTCGGGGACAGGCGCGATGGAGGCGTCGGTCGCAAACCTGGTGAACGCGGGCGATGCGGTGGCGGTGATTACGGCGGGGAAATTCGGCGAACGCTGGGTCGGAATCTGCCGCGCGTTCGGGTGCAATGTGCGGGCAATCGCGGCCGAGTACGGGAAAACCATCTCACGCGAAGCGCTGCGAGACGCGATCACGCCGGAGTTGCGCGCCGTTTTCATGCAGGCGACGGAGAGTTCAACGGGCGTGCGCCACGATGTTGCAGCGGTCGCCGAGATGATCGCCGGTTCCGACACGCTGCTGGTGGTGGATGCAATTACGGGGTTGGGGACGACGGCGCTCGACGTGGACGGAAAGATCGACCTGTTGATCGGCGGGTCGCAGAAGGCGCTCATGTGTCCGCCGGGATTGTCGTTCTGTTCGGTGAGCGAGCGCGCGTGGGCGCGGATGGCCGAGTGCAGGCAGCCGCGGTACTACTTCGACCTGCGTCGCGAGCGCAAAGTGCAGGCCAAGGGCGAATCGGCATTCACGCCGGCGGTGGCGCTGGTGGCAGCCATGGATGCGGCGCTGACATACGTTGGAAAGATGGGAGAGGGAAGCGTTGCGCGCGGACGCGAGGCGCTCGTTGAAAACGCCGAACGGCTGGCGGAGATCACCCGCGCCGCCGTCGTTGCAGGTGGATTGGAGCTGTTTGCGCCGGAGAGTCCGGCGGCGGCGATGACTGCGGTGAGGGCGCCGGCGGGCGTGAGTGCGACCGAGATCGTGAAGCGCCTGAAAGCGGAGTTCGGCGGCATTGTGTCCGACGGCCAGGGCGAAATGAAGGGCAGCATGTTCCGCATCGCGCACCTGGGGTACTTCGATTACCTCGACACGCTGGGACTACTGGGAGCCCTGGAGCAGGTGCTGGTGGCGTTGGCGCCGGGAAAGTTTGAGTTGGGGAAGATGGTCGGGGCGGCGCAAAGATCGCTCGTCTCCGGTCGCGACTCGGCTCCAGGCGTTGCTGATGAAGCTTAGGGCGAAGCAGTGCTGTCCGTCTCGCGCGGAACGAGCGATCTCGGGAGACGCAGCGCGGCGTTCGGGCGGAGCTGCGCCGCAGTTCTATCCTGCCGAGCAGCTTGCTTTGTTCTGGCAGCGCGCGGATGCGGAGCGACTACTTCTCTACCGCAAGGGCCGGCTGCGCTAACGTGGGCAGGTCGACCGATCCGGGGTGCTTACTTTCCTGGATATGGTCCCAGACGAATTTATCGGCAAGCCAAACCGCCTGGCGGTCAGCAAGACTCCGGTCCTGGTAATTCGAGCGGTGGCCAATCTGGAACTCGGCGCCGCAATCGCCACACACAACGACGGTCATGACCGTGAAGTTGGGCGAGCCGGGCGGCATGCGGTTGCGCACGCGCTTGGCGATTCCTTGCGGGCCGAACTGTTCCGCAGCAGAGTGCATTACCACCTAGAGTCGCGGTGCCCGCCCTGACCCCCGCCGCGTGGCGGCCGGTCAGTCTTGGGGCGCGCTTCGTTGACGGTCAACGGACGACCGCCCGAATCGCGGCCGTTCAATGCGCCGATGGCGCTAGCGGCCTCGGCGTCTTCGGTCATTTCGACAAAACCAAAACCGCGCGAGCGGCCGGTGTCGCGGTCGGTTACCAAGGTGGCGCTCTCAACCTTGCCGTAGGGCTCGAACATCGAGCGAAGCTCTGCTTCCGTCATGCTGAATGCGAAGTTACCAACGTAAATCTTCTTCATAAGTAAATTCCTGCGATTGATTGGTGCGAGTCAGAATGCGGACCGCGGCTGCTCAATCTGTTCGGCTAAGGGGAGGACAACCATCAGATAGGCTGACTTAGTTCAGGGGATCTGATCGAGGGACTAACCGATACCTCATTATTTACGGTACGCCCTGTCGGAGGGTGAGTCAAATTTTGGCCCGCGGCGTGCTGGGAGCCTGCAAGGAATAAGAACGAATCGGCCGCCGCGAAAGAAGGCGCTGAGTCCCCCAAGAAGGCAACGTGTGACCCGGTGAAGTGAGGTTCAAAGTTCCTTCACGTAAGCGAGCAGGTCCCGCATCTGCTCGGGCGTAAGGGCGTTCTTGAATCCGGGCATGAGGCCGCCGCCCTGGCGGATCCAGGTCTCAACATTCATGTCGTTTACCGGCGCGCCATCCGGCAACGTCTTTTTCTTATACAGGCCGAGAAGTCCGGGACCGACCTTCTTTTCTGCCGTGGCGTTGTGGCAGACGGCGCAGCCGCGCTGAAAGAGGTCCTGTCCGCGGGTCGGATCGCCGGAGGATGGAGCTTTCGCGCAACCGACGAGAAAAACGATCAACGCAAGGGGCGCAAAGGTACGCAAAGAAAAATCCACCACAGCGGACACGGAGGCGCACAGAGGGGAGTTGGAGAGCGATCGCAAACCGTACCTTCTCACGGACCGGGAGGAAGTGCGCCGAAGACGGGAGCATCGATGGTGTGCTCGCGCTGCTGCCGGGCTGCCAAATGACGCGCGCGGAAGTGAAGCATGGCGCGCTCGCCCCAGGCGCGGATGAAGTAGTAATTCAGGGTCGCGCCGATGGCGGAACTGAGGATGGGCACGACGCGCCCGGCAATCTTTTCCGCGACTTCCTTGCCCGCCTGCGCGGCAATGGCGTTGATTACGCGCGGAACAAAGCGGCGCACCACCTGGCGTTCGACCAGTTCGCGCCCGACATCCACACCCGCGGCGGTGGCGGCGGCGACCCAGAGTTCCGACTGCTCGTCTTCGGTGGTGAACTGGAAACCATAAAGCAAACTGAGCTTCTGAATCGTTCGCACCGTGATGCCGGCGAGGATGCCGAGGTCGGGCAGGATGGTGAAGATTCCGCCGAGCCCCAGGCCGGCGCCTTCCACCGCGGCGAGCTTCTGGCTGGCGCGAATAATGTTGAGGGCGACGTCGTCGAGCTGCTCCACGGGCACGGAGAAGACGCCATCGAAGGTGCTGATGGGGAGACCGTATCCGGTGCGGAGCTGGAGGCGGAAGTTGTCGGGGTCCACCTTGACGGTCTCGTAGGCGCGCATGAATCCGCTGCGAAGACCGGACTCAACCCGCCGCCGGAGCCATGACTTTGAATCTGCCATCCCGAATAGGGTACAGCAAGGCTTCAGGTTTCAGGCTTCCGAGATGGGAATCTGTTCAGAACCAAGACACCTGACTCCTGAAGCCTGACACCTGCTTTGCGTGTTAGCATCAGAGGTTCACGATGCCCACTGGAAAGCTACAGGTCGTACCGCTCGGCGGACTTGGCGAGTTCGGCATGAATTGCATGGCCATTCGCTGGGGTGACGACATCATCGTCATCGACGCCGGCCTCATGTTCCCTGAGTCGGAATTGCTCGGCGTGGACATTGTCGTTCCCGACATCACCTACCTGCTCGAGAACCGCAAGCACGTGCGCGCGATCGTGCTGACGCACGGCCACGAGGACCATATCGGCGGCCTGCCCTGGGTCCTGAATGAGCTGAATGTGCCGGTGTACGGCACCGAGTTCACGCTCGCCTACGTGGAAGACAAGCTCGACGAGCACGGCCTGCTCGACGACGCCGAGCTCATCGACCTGGTTCCCGGGCAACGCGTCACCATCGGGCCGTTCACCATCAATCCCATCCGGGTAACGCACAGCCTGGTGGATTGCGTGGCGCTGGCGATCCATACACCGCTCGGGGTCATCATTCACACGGGGGATTTCAAGGTCGATCCCACCCCGACCGACAATCGCCTGTTCGACCTGCACACCTTCGCCGAGTACGGCAAGCAAGGCGTGCTGGCGCTGTTCCAGGATTCCACCAACGTCGAGCGCACCGGATATACGCCAAGCGAGCGCGCCGTGGTGCCGCGGTTCGAAGAAGTATTTGCGCGCACGAAGCGCCGGCTGTTCATTTCCTGCTTCTCGTCGTCGATCCACCGCATCAAGCTGGCGATCGAGTTGGCGCACCAGCACCGGCGCAAAGTGGCGCTGATCGGGCGCAGCATGAACGACTCGACCGAAATCGCGCAGGACCTCGGGTACGTGGAAATTCCCGACGGCACGCTTATCCATCCCGGCGAGATCAAGAACTTCCCGCCGGAAAAAGTGATGGTGATGATCAGCGGGACGCAGGGCGAGCCGATGTCGAGCCTGTCGCGCGCGGCGGTGGACAATCACAAGCACGCCAAGATCGAGCCGGGCGACACCGTGGTGCTGTCGTCGCGCATCATCCCCGGCAACGAGAAGGCGATCTTCCGCATGATTGACCACCTCTACCGGCGCGATGCGCACGTGATCTACGAGGACGGAAGCAGCGGCGCGCCGATCCACGTCAGCGGCCACGCCAGCCAGGAAGAGCTGAAGCTGCTCATCAACCTGGTGAAGCCGCGCTATTTCATTCCCATCCACGGCGAATACCGGCAACTCAAGCGTCACGCCGAGCTGGCGGCGAGCATGAAAGAGGCCGTCGGGTCGGTCATGATGCTGGAGAGCGGCCAGGTCCTGGAGTTCGACGAACTGGGCGCGCGCAAGGCTGGCGAAGTGCCGGTCGGGCGCGTGTGCATCGATTCGGGCTCGCGCGGCGACGTGGTCGAAGACATGATTATCAAGGACCGGCGGCACCTCAGCGAGGACGGGATTGTGCTGCCGATCATCGCCATCAACAAGCTGACCGGGAAAGTGGAGTCGGCGCCGGAGATCGTGATGCGCGGCTTCGCGGCGGCGGGCGCCGATAACGGACTCATGACCGGAGCGCGCAACATTATTACGCAGACGCTGGAGCAGTCCACCGACGAGGAGAAGAAAGACTGGGGACTGATCAAGGAAAAGATCCGCCAGGATCTGAAGCGCTACATCGTGAAAAACACGCAGCGCCGCCCGCTGATCATGCCGGTAATCCTGGAAATCTAGTTTCAGTTTCAAGTTTCAGTTTCAAGTTGCCGGGTGCCCCGGTCTCGCCCGGTATTGGCCGGGTGCCCCGGTCTAGCCCGGTTTTGGCTAGGCCGGGGTAGTTCGTCTGAGTCGTGTAGGCCTTTCGCCCTCGGCCGCCGCTCCGCGACCCTGTTGTAAAGTATTCCCCTCCGAGGATGGACATGCGAAAACTCCTTGCCGTTCTGTTGCTCTGTGCCTCCTGTGCGTTTGGTCAATCCAAGTCCAAGTTGCGTTTCGAAATTAGCTTTCCCGCATCGCAAACTTCTGAGGCGCTGGATGGCCGCATGCTGCTGGCAATTTCGAAGGAAGAGAAGCCCGAGCCGCGCTTTCTTATCGACGAGGCTGAAGCCCGCAGTCAGCAGTTGTTCGGCGTGGACGTGGATGGTCTGAAGCCAGGTGCGGCGGCGGTAGTGGACGCATCGGCACTCGGGTATCCGGTGCGCTCGCTCGACCAGCTTCCCGCCGGCGATTACTACGTGCAGGCGGTGCTGAACATCTACGAGACGTTCAAGCGCGCCGATGGACACACCGTAAAGCTTCCGCCCGATCGCGGCGAAGGACAACAGTGGAACCGCAAGCCCGGCAACCTCTACAGCAAGCCGCAGAAGATGCACGTGGACCCGGCCGGTGGTGTGATTCGCATCTCCCTCACCGAGAAGATTCCACCCGTCGAGCCGCCGAAGGACACCAAGTACGTCAAGCACCTGCGCATTCAGAGCAAATTGCTGAGCGAGTTCTGGGGACGTCCGATGTATCTGGGCGCGATCGTGGTCCTGCCCGAAGGTTTCGACGAGCATCCCCAGGCGCACTATCCGCTGCTCGTGAACGAGGGACACTTTCCGTCGGACTTCAACAGCTTCCGTACTGAACCGCCGGCAGCCGACGCAAAAGGGGGACAGCGCGCGCGTCAGCAGAACCAATACCGCCTGTACCAGGATTGGACTTCGGGCCGCTTGCCGCACGTTCTGCTGCTGCTGATCCAGCACGCGAATCCCTACTACGACGACAGTTACGCGGTGAACTCGGCGAACGTCGGGCCCTATGGCGATGCCATCGTGAAGGAACTAATCCCGGAGGTCGAGCGCCAGTTCCGCGGCATCGGCCAAGGCTGGGCGCGCGGACAGTACGGCGGCTCGACCGGCGGCTGGGAAGTCCTGGCGCAGCAGGTGTTCTATCCGGACGAATACAACTGGACCTACTGCATGTGTCCGGACCCGATTGATTTTCACGCCTACCAGATCGTCAACCTCTACGAAGACAAGAACGCCTTTTGGCAGGAGGGGCCGTTTGGCCGCGTGCCGCGTCCGGAGATGCGCAACACCATGGGGCTGGTGAACGCCACCATGGAGCCGGCGGTACGGCGCGAGGAAGTAATCGGCGCCAGGGGACGTTCGGCCGAGCAGTTCGCGATCTGGCAGGCGGTGTTCAGTCCGGTGGGCGCCGACGGGTATCCGAAGCCGATCTGGGACTTCGCCACCGGAACGATTGACAAGAACACGGCGAAGTACTGGCAAGAACACTACGACCTGAACTACATCATGCAGCGCGACTGGGCCACGCTCGGGCCGAAGCTCGCCGGCAAGCTGCACATCACCGTCGGCGACATGGACACCTGGTATCTGAACAACGCCGTGCACCGCTTCCAGGATTTTCACGACAGTCCGAAAAACCCGTACAAGGTCGCGGACTTTGAATACGGCTAC